>VFQM010000087.1_pt1 | contig 112319 bp, 94 predicted proteins | sample 3512391 | NCBI WGS metagenome assembly VFQM01 (sample SAMN10412369, study PRJNA504923) | tailings metagenome | isolation source: Replicate 1 from Balatoc abandoned mine | place: Philippines | reverse complement strand
AGCACGCCAAGGCGCTGAACGCCTTCACCAACCCGACCACCAACAGCTACAAGCGTCTGGTGCCGGGCTTCGAGGCGCCGGTGCTGCTCGCCTATTCGGCGCGCAACCGCTCGGCCTCGTGCCGCATCCCTTATGGTGCGGGCGAGAAGGCCAAGCGCGTCGAGTTCCGCTTCCCCGATGCGATGGCCAACCCCTACCTCGCCTATTCGGCGCTGCTGATGGCTGGTCTCGACGGGATCGAGAACAAGATCCACCCTGGCGAGGCGATGGACAAGAACCTCTACGATCTGCCCCCGGCCGAGCTTGCCGAAGTGCCGACCGTGTGCGGTTCGCTCCGCGAGGCGCTGGACTCGCTGGCCGCAGACCACGAGTTCCTGCTCAAGGGCGACGTGTTCACCAAGGACCAGATCGAAGCTTACATGGAACTCAAGTGGGAAGAGGTCATCCGCACCGAGACCACGCCGTGCCCGGTCGAGTTCGACATGTACTACTCGATGTAAGTCACCCAGATTTACGGTGAATTATGAAAGGCCCGGAGGTTCGCCTCCGGGCCTTTCCGCTTGTATGCCGGCGTTCTAGGGCTTCGTCGTCAGCCCGGAACCGATCCGCAGATAGCGCTGCATGACCTCGCGGTGGTGCCCTGGGTCAGCGCCAGAACAGGCGAACAGCAGCATTCCGGCAGGCCCGGGCATGATCGCCCATGTCGCCCGGACACCCTCGGCGTTGTGGGCGTCCCAGCCGAGCATCTTGAGCGGCTTTGCGGTGCGCTGGCCGGGCGTATCGAGGATCATCGTCGCCCGACTGTCGATCGTGAAGCCGACGGCGTCGATCAGCGTGTCGAAGGGCTGGTAGAGAGTGGCGATCTCGGCCTGGATCGCGTCCATGGTGAAGCCGGCAAAGTTCGAATCGGGCAATCGCTGCGCTGCACATCGCGTCTCCAGCGTGCCAACCTCGAAAATGAACGAGCGCATCGGCCCCGCCATGTCGATGGTGCCGCCATTGGGCATGGTGAAGCGGTACCAGCCCTCCTCATCGGCAAAGGCAACCCCGCCGGTGGCGGCATTGGCGGCATCGGGCAATAGCTGCCCACGCGCCTCTGCCGGGATCACGAGCCCGCCCCAAGCATCGAGCGCGACTGTGGCCTGAGGTGCCTGCGTGTCGCCTTCCAGCGGGTTGGTCTGGGCACCGCTGGCCGGTGCGGCGAGCGCCAGCAGCGCGAGCGCGACGCTAGGCCGAAGCGGGATTGGCATTGATCACCCCCATGTAAAGCCCGTGCGTCGCGCGCGCGGCGTCAAGCGCGGCGGTCTGCAGCAGCGCGGGATCGACCCGGTACTGATAGGTCGAGTAGTTGTAGCCGAGGGTTGGGCGCGAGGGGCCCGCCATGTTCGGCTCGGTCCACCACGCATTGGAGCGCACATAGGCATTCCACTGCTCGATCTCGGCATTGTTGTTGAAGCTGCTGGTCTGCACAAGCTGCCCTGCCTGGCCGACGGCCACCCGGTCCTCGAGGATCAACCGCCCCCCTTCGCCCGCGAGCGCGATCTTGGCGTGGAAGAAATTGCAGTGCGTGAACAGCGGCACCAGGAACAGGCCGGGCTGGATGCCGACATTGGCCCCCCCGCCATAGGTCGAATGGCCGCTGCCGGTCAGCGCGGCAAAGTCCATGACGAGGCTCGGGATCACGACCACGCACTTCAGCGCCGCCGACATCGCGTTGAGCGCGCGGGCATTGCCGAGATTGAAGGGCGATCGGTCGGATAGCGGCGATTCCGGGCCGATCGTCAGCAGCGGCAGGTATTCCGGGCTCACCACGGCCACGGTACGCGAATCCGCGAAGGGCTTCTTGAGGAAGGGATCGGGAGTCGGATCGAGCTTCTTGAATCCCTCGCTCGCCGAGATCTCGTTCCAGCCGAGCACGGTGCGCCCGGTGGCGCGCAGCCGCTCGATAAAGTCGCTGAAGGCCAGATGCGCAATCTGGCGCATCATCGCCGCATCGACCCCGACGAGGTCGGCGGTGAGATCGACCTTGGTCGACCCCTGCCCGCTGCTGGCCCCCATGCCGTTGCGCATGACCAGACCGAACCGGTACGATGGCACCGCAATCCGCGTCGTGCGCGCAAGGATCTTGGCCATCACCTGATGGTAGTTCTTCATGCTCATGCCTGAGAGCGGCACCATGCCGTCGGCGGCCTGCAAAGGCCCGGCAGCAAAACCGCCTGCCGCCACCGCCCCCATGATGCCCGCGCCGCGCCGCAGCACCGAGCGCCGATCCCAATCCGTTCCGCTCATTCAAACCCCCTTGAATGTGCGACCGCGCTTTTTTTGGTAAACTAACACCGCGTTGCATCCGATGCAATCGGGGGCGTTGTTGCTTCAATTTGGCGCATGAAGCCGCTAGAACACCGGACGACCGTCAACCTTCAGGACACACATGACCGAATCGCTGCTGCTCGTTGCCGGAGGCTTGGTACTGCTCGCGCTCGGGGGCGAATTGCTGGTGCGCGGCGCGGTCGGCATGGCCACCCGGCTCGGGATCTCGCCGTTGCTGGCCGGGCTTACGATCGTCGGCTTCGGCACTTCCACGCCCGAGCTGGCGACCAGCGTGCAGGCCGCGATCGCCGGATCACCGGGCATCGCCATCGGCAATGTGGTGGGATCGAACATCGCCAACATCCTGTTCATCCTCGGTCTTTCGGCGGTGATCCTGCCGCTCTCGGTCAACCCCGCCTCCTTCGCGCGCGATTCGATCGCGCTCGGTGGTTCGAGCGTGCTTTGCGCTGGGGCGATTCTGTCCGGGGTTATAGGGCCAGTGATCGGGGTCGCCTTCATCGCGGCTCTCGCGGGCTATATCTGGTGGGCCTACAGATCCGAAAGCGCCGCACCCTGCCCCGAGGGCGAGCGGCACGAGCATGAGGCGGCCGACGTCGCGGTTCCACCGAACACCGGTCCCGTGGTGCTGGGCGGGATGATCGTGGCGGGGCTGGCCGCGGCAATCTTCGGAGCGGGCTTTCTGGTCGATGGCGCGGTCGTGCTGGCGAGCGCGGCAGGGGTCTCCGAGACCGTGATCGGCCTCACCGTGGTGGCTGTGGGCACCAGCCTTCCCGAACTGATCGCATGCATCGTCGCGGTGCTGCGCAAGCATGAGGATGTGGCGCTCGGGAACGTGGTCGGCTCCAATATCTACAACCTCCTCGGCATTCTCGGCATCACCGCGCTCATCAATCCGATTGCTGTGCCCGTGGAAATCGCCGCCTTCGACATCTGGGTGATGCTCGGTGTCACCGCGCTGCTGATCGTGCAACTGCGGAGCGGCTGGCGCCTGTCGCGGGTCGAGGGCGCGCTGCTGGTATCGCTCTACATCGGCTATACGCTGCTGCTTGTGACACGCTGAGACATTCGTGCAACGCTTCGGGGATTTGCGACGAACCGATAAAAACTCCAATTGTCGGAAGGGCTTGAGCCTCTAGGCTTAGCTCTACGGTCGACCCCTCGGCCACACCCCTATGGAGTACACGCATGAAGACGACGCTTGTCCCGCGCCGGCAGCTGCTGGCGGGCACGGCCATCGCGGCCCTGTCGATTGCCACGCTCGCCGCACCTGCCAACGCCGTGGTGCCCAACGAGACGACCAATTCCGAAGAGATCGTCGACAATGACAATGTCTTCGCCGGCGTCGGCTTGATCGTCACCAGCGATCCCAACGAGGAGACGATCGGCATCTGCACCGGATCGCTGATCAACCCGCGCACCGTGCTCTTCGCTGCTCACTGCGTGAACGACCGGCCCGAGACCGACTACAACGACCAGCAAGTCCGCGGCGTGGTCGCCTTCGAGGCCGACGCCTTTGCCGGGCTGATCAGCTATTTCAGTTCCGGGGGCTTCACCGACTCCGCGCTGTCCGCCTTCAACATCAACCGCATCTTCTACAACCGGGAATCGCTGCTGAACCCGGCCGCCGGCGGCTTCATCGAAGCCGACATAGCGCTCGCCAGCCTCGATACGCCGGCTGCCGGCATCCCGACCTGGGCGCTGCTGTTCAGCACCCTGCCGGCACCGGAAGCGATCGATCCGGTGCGCGGCACCGGCTACCACGTCAACATGGTAGGCTACGGCGGCACCGGCAACGCCTTCGAGGGTGCGGTGGACGGCATCGATTTCCGTCGCCGCGCGGCCGAAAACATGCTGGGCGGCTTCTTGTCGACCGACGATCTCGACCAGCTGATCTTCGGACCCTTTGAGCCGGTCTTGACCCAGAACCTCTATTGGACCGATTTCGATTCGCAGGACCGCAGCGTCTTTGCCGACCTCAACCTGCTGCGCGACGATGCCCTGCCCAACGAAGGCGATACCGCGGGCGGGGATTCGGGCGGCCCGCTGATCCTCGATGCGGCCAACAACACCCTGTCGACCGAGGACCTGATCATCGGCGTGCTGTCGGGCGGAGGCAACTTCTTCGGGCCGCCCAGCTCAATCGGGGGCAACAGCTTCTACCAGCCGCTGTCGCTCTATTGGCAGTACATCGTCGAAACCAACCCGTACCGCTATGTCGGCGCCCTCGCCGGGAACGGCGCCTGGGAGGACCCCGAACACTGGGTCACCCTGCTCGATCCGATGTACCGGGTGATCGACAGCAACGGCGCGGTGGTCAACGGCCTGCCCACAACCCCGCAGCTTGGCCTCGGCGGCAGCGAAGGCGATTTCGGCGGGGTCTGCTTCGAGTTCGAGGACCCGGACGATGTGTGCATCGATCTTGCCACGGGCGAGATCGAGGAAACCTTCGTCCCTCCGGAGCCGACCGCAGGAGCGGCCCAGACAGTGGCCGCCAGCCTCGGCAATAACCGCGGCGAAGCTGCGCTCAGCATCCTGAACGTCGCGTCCGAGAGCGCCGTCCTTGCGCCGCGCGTGGAGGGTGCCGAACCGCCCGTCGGCGAGGACGAGGTGACGATCACCGACGTCGAAGGCCCGGTCTTGCCCGAACCCACCCTCGCCAACGGCCTGCCGGGGGCGAGCGGGTTCGTGCCGAACAACATCGACCCGATCGTCAGCGCCGATCCGGAGGAGAACGTCGACCCCCGCTATTTCGACGTCACTCTCAGCCAGAACGGCACGACCACGTTGTCCAGCGAGGTCACAATCGACCGGCTGACGGTGCGCGGCAATGCCGGGTTGACCGTCGCTGCTGCGGGCGACCTTACCTCGCTCATCGACATCAACCAGTTCGGCGGCCGGGTGAACGTCAATGGCGGCCTTGCTTCGGTGGGCGACTACACGCTGTTCGCCGGGATGCTTGAAGGGACGGGGACCGTCACCGCGCCGTTCCTGACCAGCATCACCGGGGTATTCTCGCCCGCCACGATGGGCTCAGTCGGGACGCTTACGATCGACGGCAACCTGGTGATGGCCTCGGGCTCGAACTTCCTCGTCGACATCGGCCCCGGCACGACGTCCGATCGCCTCGCGGTGACAGGCATCGCCGATGTCGGCGGGATCGTCACCATCGGAGCCGGCATCACGCAGCAGGTCAACGGGCAAGGTCAACGCTATACCATCGTGACCGGAGCCGAAGGCGTGAGCGGCGCCTTCACCGAGCGCGCGATCTCCGCAATTCTCAGCCAGAACTTCATTTACGAAGACAACGCAGTGCTGATGGAGGTCAATGCGGCGAGCTACACGACCGTCATCGCGCAAGGCGATCCGGTGCAGGCGGCCTATGCCCAGCTGTTCGACCAGAACCGCAACACCGCCGCCCTTGCCGACCTCTACGGGCTGGACTTCGCCACGGTCGACACCATCCGCGACACCTTCTCGCGACTGGCGCCGGTGAACGAGCAGGCAGTGCGTTCGCTTGCGGCACAGTCGATCAACGGGCTCCAGAACTTCCACGATGCCCGCCTGCGCGAGGCCGACAAGGCGCGCGCCGGAGGCAAGATCGCGGTCACGGGTCGCCCGCTGGAGCTTGCGCAGATGGGCCTTGCACCGGGCCTTCAGCCTGCTGGCGGCGCGATGATGGGGCTACAGCAGGGGGTCGGCGAGACCGAGCTGCGCGAGGCGAACCTCCCCGACAATGTCGCGATGTTCCTGTCGGGCGGGTTCGTTTCGGGCGATGCGGATTCCCTGCCGGGCTTCGAAGTCGGCGGTGAAGTCGCCGGGCAGTTCATCACCCGCAACACCGAATTCTCGGGCTGGTATCTTGCCGGCGGCGTGGAGTTCTACCCGGGGGAGAACACCATGGTGGGGATTTCGGGCCATGTCACCTCGCTCGAAGCTGATGCGCCGCTCGGCCAGCAGGTCGATAGCGAGACCTATGCAGCCACGCTGTACATGCGACACAAGTTCGAAGCCGGTGCAGTGATCGACGGCCAGTTCAGCATGGGCAGCATGGGCTTCGACACCCGGCGGCAGGTGCAGTTCCTCAGTGCGACGCAGACGCTCGAATCCTCCTCCGACGACCTGCTGGTTTCAGGCGCGCTCGGCATCTCCTACGACCTCGAAAGCAGCATCGGCACGTTCTCGCCAGGCATCGAGGCGCGCTATGCCAGCGTCGCGCTGACGACGCTTCGCGAGAGCGGCGGCACCCTGGCGCTGGCCTTCGACCGGGAGACCTTCAAGAGCACGCAGCTCCGGGCCGGCGTCGACTTCGAGAAGCGGGGCAAGGCGCTGGTCTTCAACGCCACTGCCCAACTTGTGCGCGAGCTCGAGGACGGGCCGCAGGTGCTCGGCGCAAACTTCGCCGCCGGCACCGGTCCCGACGCCAGCTTCGTGCTCGCCGCCCCCGACGAGACCTGGGGCGAGTTGGGCGTGGCGGCGATCTTCGGTACCGGGCCGCTGCAGTTCAGCGCCGCGATCGACACCACTATCGGACGCAGCAATGCCGAGGCGCAGGTCCTGCGCGGCACAGCGACCTGGAGATTCTGAGCCGTCGCACAGGTCTGAATACGAAAATGGGGCACCCGCATCGCTGCGGGCGCCCCATTTGCGTTGGGTCGGAGAAAGCTCAGCGAACCGTGATCAATCCGCGCCGCCCGATCGCGATGAAGGAAGCGACCATCACCAGCGCATAGCAGGCGCTAAGGATGTCGAGCGGCTCGGGCGCGGAAACATAGCCGACATGCGCCAGCATCGCCCACCCGCCCAGCGTCACCAACACCAGCCCGTAAGTGATCGCGCCTGCCTCGAGGTTCATCGCCAGCATCAATTCATCGGACTCGCGGTACGCCTTGATCGCAAACCACGTTCCGATGAGCAGCCCCGCCGCACCGATCGTCAATGCCATCGGGGCCGCGAGCGGCCCAACCGGCTCCGCCAGAGCCAGCGCCAGCAGTGCAAAGCCCCACAACAGCATCGCGATGCCCGACGTGACGAACTGCGACTGCATTTCGCGCACCTCGTCGGCATCCTCGACGTTGAGGATCTTAGAGCCGATCGACGGGCTTGCCGATCCTGCCAGAACGATCGTCGCAATGAAGATGTAGATCACCGCCACCAAGCCTGCGATCTCGGCTGAGAGCGGCACATGATCCAGCCCCCGCGCCTCGGCATAGTCGCCGAGGAAGTGTCCCACGCCATAACCGAACAGGGCTCCGCAAATCACGCCTGTGCCCAGCTGCAAGAGCAGTTTGCGCCATTTGAAGGGAGGACGGGGGGTTTCGATCTCGCTCGTCATCATGCTTCGGGCTCCCAGTGATCGATGAACAATTCGGGCACCCCCACCCCGAACAGCCGTGCCATGCGCAGCGCGAGGGGGAGAGAGGGATCGTACCTGTCGGTCTCGACCGCGTTGATCGTCTGCCGCGACACGCCGAGCCGCCGGGCCAACTCACCCTGACTCCAGCCCTGTGCCTCTCGGTAGTGTTTCAGACGGTTTTCCACGCTGATACTGCCCTGCACGTTCACAAAATACATTCAGGAGCCGCCTTGGCGCGAACTTCAGACCTGTTCCGCTCCTGACAAGAGCTCTTTACAGACAAGAGCTCTTGTCAGTCAAGAATTCTTGTCACCTCCCGCAAAACCATTTTCCTACTCGGCGACGGCATGCCTAGTTGCCCGGCCCCATCCCCGAAGGAGGCCCCGCTATGCCTTACCAACCCTCGATTTCGCTGCTCGCGCTGATGCGCCGTCTGGCCGAACTCCCCGCCGCCGCCACCGCTGCCGCGACGAGCCGCCCCGCCCCGACCCCGCGCCGCATCGGGCCGGCGGGCGTCGCGCTCGTCAAGCGATTCGAGGGCTGTGCGCGGCTGCGCACCGATGGCCTAATCGAGGCCTATCCCGACCCCGGAACGGGGGCTGCGCCGTGGACCATCGGCTGGGGCGCCACGGGCCGCGATCGGTTCAACGGCGGGATGATCGGACCCGGCACCCGCTGGACGCAGGCCCAATGCGACGCGCGCCTTGCCGAGGACCTCGCCGCCTGCGCCGCCGAGGTCGCCGCCGCGATCGGAGGGGCGCTCACCACGCAAAGCCAGTTCGATGCCCTCGTCAGCTTCCACTACAACACCGGCGCGATTGCCCGCGCGACCCTGACGCAGAAACACATCGCGGGCGACCACGCCGGGGCCGCGCGCGAGTTCGCCCGCTGGAACCGTGCCGCCGGACGCGTGCTGCAAGGTCTGGTGCGGCGGCGCGCGGCGGAGGCCGAACTGTATCAGAGCTAGAGAGCGGGCAGGGGCGCTGGCTGGCCGCTCAGTAATCCCTGCTCACCTGCACCAGCACCGAATCGCGCCCGATGGTCGACACCGTGCCCAGCAGCGCCAGCCAGCTGGTGATCCGGTATTCGACCTGCGTCGCGCTGTATCCCCGTCCGTCGGTGACCAGTTCGACATAGATGTTGCGGGTGATGTTCTTGCCGATCGCCACCCCGGTCTGCTGGCCGGTCAGCGGATCGGCGCTGACGATCCGCAGCTGATCGAGCCCGATCGTCCGCCGCAGCGATCCGATCGGGTCGAGCCCCCCGCCCCCGCCCTGCAAGGCGGCTACCGCCGCCGCCAGCTGCACGGCATCGGTCGCCGAAAGCGACGTCACCGATCCGCCGAACAGCAGCCGGGCGAGGATCTCTTCCTGAGGCAGCGCCGGATCGCTCGAGAAGGCGATGCTCGGCGACTGCGCGTTTCCGGTGATCGCGATGTCGACTTCGGTCCCGTTCTTGGACGTCTCGGCCAGCACGTCGAGGCGCGGGTTGATCGGCTCGCCCACGTCAAACAGGATACGTCCGCGGGTCAGCTCGAAGCGGGTGCCGGCGAAGGTATAGTCGCCGCGCACCAGCCGCGCCGTGCCTCCGATGCGCGGGTCCGCCACCGTGCCGCGCAGCGCAATGTCGATACCCCATTCGCTCTCAAGCCCGAGCCCTTCGACCGCCACCCGGTTGGGCGCGGAGGCGTTGACGAGGTAGCGCCAGGCGGCATCGCGCGCGGAAACCTGTGCACGCGCGCGCCCGTCATCGCCGTTGATCTCGCGGGTTGCGATGCGCGGCAGGGCGACGTCTTCCTCGGCATTGCCGAGCGCCCAGCGCGCGCGGTCGATCGTCACCCGGCCGGCGATGGTTCCGCCAAGCCCGTTCGAGACGATCCGCAGCGGGCCGGTGATGGTCGCCTCGAGCCCGTTGGCATCCAGCGCGCGCGCGTTCCTTACGGCAGCGCGCAGATCGAGGCTGGGCCCGCGCGTCGCGCTCATCCCGCCAAGGTCGACAGTGCCGCTGCCGCTCACCGTCCCCCCGCCCGCGGTCGTCCCGGCAAAGCGCGTGAGTTCCAGGCGCGATCCGGCGAATTGTCCGCGCGCGCTGACGCCGGTTATGCGGGTGCCGGTGAGCGCGCTCTGCACCGTCAGATCGTCACTCGCGAGCGTTCCGGTGATGCGCGGCGCGCGCAGGGTCCCGGTGGCGCGGGCGGCGATCCGCACCGGGCCGGCAAAGTCGAAGGCTTCGACCGCGGCGAGCCGCCACAGCGTTTCGGCTGCCCCGTCGAAGGCGAGCCTCCCGCTCAACCGGCCATTCATCACCCGGTCGGCGAGGTCCCCCCCGGCGCCAAGGCCGGTGACCGCGAGCGACACCGCGCCGCGCCGGTCCGCGCCCTCGAACAGGCGCGCCGCCGCAGTCAGCCGATCAGGCCCGAGATCGACCACGCCGAGCACGTTGATCGGCTTTGACGAAAGCACGAGTCCCGCGCGGCTGAACCGCTCGATCCGCCCGCGCGCGCGCGCCGTGGGGGCGTCGCGGCCCGCCTGACGGTAGTCGATGATCCCGGTCAGCCGCCCGCCAAGGCCCAGATCCGCGCCTGCAAGGTCAAGCAGCCTGAGCGGCATCCGGGCAAGCTTCACCTCAAGCGCGGTCGTCCCGCCGCCGAAGGTGCCTTGCGCGATGGCAAAGCCGCCGCCGAAGCCGACCTGCGTGGGCGCAAGGCTCCAACCGCCCTCTTCCAGCGCCGTGAGCACGGCGCGGCGCGGCATGGTGATCGCGGCATTGCCATACTGCCCGCGCGCCACGGCCGCGATGCGCGAGGGTGCGACATCGGCATCGAAGTTGAGCGCGAAGCGGTCCGCCCTGCGCCCGGACACCGTGCCCGTCACCTTGCCCGCGCCGTTGGCCACGGCCGCCTTGGCGGAGAGATTGGCGAGATAGAGCCCGCCATATTCCAGCCCCGTGGCGGTGACATCGGCATCGACGCTGGTGTTGCCATCGGCATAGCGCCCGGTGGCGGCGATATCGGCGCGGGTGATGCTGATCGGCGTCGTCCCGCCGAAGCTCGCGTTGCGGGCAGCAAGGTCAACCGCAAAGCCGGTTGCCCCGCCCGGCTGGGGGCGGAAGCCGATGGTGCCGTCGATACCGCCGCCTGCGAGCCTGAGGTCGCCCGCGGGCCCGCCATCGGCCAGCACGACCTCGCCGGTGACGGTGGTGCGATAGACCTCCAGCCGCTCGATGGCGATGCGGGTCGGGGCATTGCCGGGCAGGATCAGCGCCAGCTCGCCGTCGAACGCGCCGAGCAGCGATTGCCCGGCGACCTCCAGTCCGAACCCCTCCTCGCGCGGGGCGAGCGCGATGCGCACGTCCCTGAGGCCCGCCGCCGGAAGAGGGTCGGCCAGCACCAGCACGGCGCGGGGGCCATCGCCTGCGATTTCGGCATCGAAGCGGAACGTCCCATATTGCGCCTGCCGCCCGCTCCCCGCCAGCACGGTGCGGGTCACGCCGCCGCCGGTGACCACGCGGCTATCGAGCCGGGCGGTGAGGCGCGGGGCGGTGATGATTGTGTCGCGCATGATGATCGGCTGGTCCGCACCCATCGCCAGCGCGCCCCTGAATGCGATCCGCTCCCCTGCGAGGTTGACGAGGGTGGCATTGCCAATCCGGCTGAGGGTACCGTTGAGGTCCGCCTCGATCCGCCACGGCGCGGCAGAGCCGAAGCTGGCGAGAATGCGGGCACGGGCGGTAACTTCGCCCGCGCCTTCAAGCCGCAGTCGGCTGGCACTGATCGGCCCGGTGACGGTATAGGCCCCGCTCCCGGTATCGCCGCGCAGGGCAAGCGTGGCATCGAGCCCCGGGAAGGTGATCCGCGCACGGTCTGCAGCAAGCTTGCCGCTGCCGAAATCATAGGTCAGCAGCCCGCTCGCCTGCCCACGCACGAGCCGCGGGTCGGCCTGGGCGATGCCGGTCGTCAACCGCTCCGCGGTGAGCGCGAGCGGCAGGCTGAGCACCGATCCGTCCAGCCGCGCACTGCCCGACTGGGCAAGGCCGGTGGCGGTCACACCCGAGGCCGCGAGGCGGCGCACCGCGATTTCGTGCTTGATGCCGAGATCGTCGAAGGCGCCATTGAGGTTTGCGACCAGCGTCCCGCCCTCGATCCTCAGCGCCGAGCCGAACAGGTCGGGATCACGCAGGGCAAGGCTCAGCCGGGCACCATCGACCACCTTGTCGGCGAGATCGACCACCCCGCCCGCGCGCAGCTCGATGGCGGGGGAGACCGCGGCGGCGCGGCCTTCGACGACGCTGTTCTCGAGCCGGAAGGAGGCGGCAATCGCCGTCGTCTCGCCCAGCGCGCGGCCTGTCAGTGTTCCGGATTGAAGGCCCGCCCGCAGCCGTCCGAGGACGCCGTACCGCCCCGCGTCATTGGTGATGCGGAACGCCGCCACCGGCGCATCGCTGGCCCCGGCCCCGATCCGGCGGGCAACCGCTGCCCCGCGCCACTGTGCCCACGTCCCATCCCCGACGATCCGCCCGGCATAGCCCGCATCGAGCCCCGCAAGGCCCGCCAGCGCCCCGCCTGCGGCCGCGCGGTAATCGCCCTCAAGGTCAAAGCGGTCGCCATCGGGTTCGGCATCGAGCAGCAGGGCTATGCGGTCTTCCGCCCCGAGCTGCGCCTTGGCATCGACCAATGCGCGGCCCTTGCGGATATCGATGCGCGCCGCAAGGTCGGCCCGCTCGTCACGGTCGGTGGCAAGGCCCCGGGCGATGGTCAGATCGTCGATCGCCAGCCGGTCCACCCGGATATCGAAATCGGGGAGCAGCGGCGCATCCGGATCGCCGGGCAGCAGCTCCGGCAGCCGCGTCAGCCGGCCCCGCCGCGCGGTCACCTCGCGGATGTCGAGCCCGCTCCACAGCCAGGTCAGCGGCCGCCAGTCGAGCTCGACGAGCGGGATGGTGAGGAACGCGCCCTTGGGGTCGCTCACGGTCACGTCGCGCAGCACGGCCTCGCGGTAGATGTCGCCCTCGATCCGCCCGATCGTGAAGCGCAGGCCCGAAGCGGGCGCGACCGCGGCGATCCGGTCAGCGATGAAGCGCTTGCCGATGGGGGTGGCGAAGAACGCCGAGACGAGCAGCATCGGCACCAGCAGCACCGCCAGCGCCCAGCCGAGCCGCTTGCCCCAGCGCCGCCGCCGGTCGCGGGGCGGCGGCGCCGTGCCCGCTGTTGCCTCGCTCGCCACACCGTCGGCCATCAGAACGCCTGCCCCAGACTGACATAGACCACCACCGGGCTATCGAATTCGTTGGGGTTGAGCGGCGCTGCAACATCGATGCGGATCGGGCCGAAGGTGGTCTTGTACCGCAAGCCGATGCCTGCACCCCAGCGGATTTCTCCGAAGGTCGGGGTCGAGCCGCGGCTGACGGTACCCGCATCGACGAACGGGACCACCTCGACAGCCCCGCCGAACAGGGGCGTGGGGATGCGCGCTTCGAGCGCGAACTCGACCAGCGAGGCCCCGCCTTCGGGGTTGCCGAGCGCATCGCGCGGGCCGACGCCCTGAAAGCCGTAACCGCGCACCGATGCCCCGCCCCCGCCATAGAGCCTGCGCGACGGGGCAATATCCGCCGCTGCTGCGCCCTGGATCGTCGCTGCCCGCACCCGGCCCGCCAGCACCAGATCGCCGAACGACTGGTAATAGCTCGCATCGCCCTGGGCCCGCAGGTAGAAGCTCTCCGCCCCCTGCGAACGCGACACTTCGGGCGCAAGGAACACGGTGGCGCGATACCCCTGCGTCGGATCGAGCAGATCGTCGCTCGCGTCCAGCGTGACGCTGCCGAACAGCCCGGCGATCAGATAATCCTGCCGCGGCAAGGGGCCGCCGGGGGCGATGCGGACATCGCGGTTGCGCTCGTCGGAATAGAGCAGTTCGGCGCCGACCTGCCAGCTGACCGGCTTCTGGAACAGGATGTTCGACACCTTCTCGAACGTCGCGCGCATCCCGCCGCCGCGCGAATCCACCGCCAACGTGGTGATGTCGCTGGCGAAGAGATCGACAGTCAGCACCTGATCGCGCCCGCGGAAATTGTTGCGCCTGATCCCGACGCTCCCCAGCATCTCGCGCGTGCCGACAATGCCGCGCAGCCGCAGCGCGCCTTCGGGCGGAAAGAGGTTGCGGTGTTCCCAGCGGCCTTCGACCTTGAAGCCGTCCTCGGTACCGTAACCGATCGCGCCGGCAATGGTGCGCACCGGCGCACGCTCGAAGGCGACGTCGAGCGCGACTTCGCCCGGCTGGCCATCTTGCGGCGCGCGGGTCTCGCGCGGGGTGATGGTGACGCTGGAGACAAGGCCGGTGGCGATCACCGCCCGGCGCAGATCGGTCTCGAGGCTCTGCTTGAACACGTCGCCCGGATCGAACCGCGCGATGCGCCCGAGGTGACGGCCGGACAGGAAACGCGGATCGGCGCTGACCACTTCGCCGAACACATACTTGCCCTGTGGTTCGACCGCGAGCGTCAGGTCCCCCTCCTGGCGGGCGTGATCGATCAGCAGGGAGGGCTCGCCAACGCTGGCAAAAGGATAACCGGTTTCGCCCAGCGCAACCCTGAGCTCGAGTTCGCGTTCGACGATGCGGTCGGCGTAGAGCGGGTCGCCGGCCGTGATGCCGAAAGCGGCGATCAGCCGGCTGGCATCGGGCTCTGCCAAGGCGGGCAGGCGTCCAAGATCGATCCGCCCGAAGCGATAGCGTTGCCCCGGCAGGATGTCGAACCGCACGCTCGGCTCGCGCGCGGCGGCCTCGGCCGCATCATCCCCGTTCGCCCCGGCGCGGCGGCCGCCCGAAAGCTGGCGCACGACCTCGCCATCATAATAGCCGTAGGTGCGCAGGATATCGCCGAGCAGTTCCTCGTCAGCGCGCGCGCGGGCGGCGACCTGCGGGGCGGCCTCCTCGCCGTCATCGAGGTCGCGCAAGGTCGAGAGGTCTTCGAAGCGGTCGACGAATTCGTCCCTCTCGGGGAAGGCCTCGCGCGACGCGGGAAGGGCCAGCACCAGCGTGCTGCTGACCCGGGTCTCCTCAAGCTCGGGGAGGTCGGCAAGAATGGGCGCGGCGATACTGGCGAGTTGCTCGAGTTCCGGATCGGCAGGCAGAGGCTCGGGCTCGGTGATCGCGAGATCGGCAAGCCCGCCATCGCCCGCTGGCGGCAGCACCCCGTCGGCCTGCCCTTCAAGCCCGGCGAAAGCTGCATCGAAGGCCGGATCGTCGATCTCGCCGAATGCGCTGTCGGGAAGTTCGACAGGCTGCGGACCGGCCACACCAGCAGCGGCCCATGCCTCGGGATCGGAGAGCGCACTTTCGGGGATCAGCGTGTCGAGCGATTGCGGCACGGGTTCGGGGACTGATCCGGGCGCGGGCAGCGGGGGCGCACCCGCATCTTCCGTCTCGGCCCGGTCCTCGCCCTGCGCCTGCCCGGACACCGGCTGCTGCACGACAGCGGCAGCCGCCGCCGCGCCGTTCAGCGCCAGCGTGGCCTGACCCAATCCTGCGGCAATAGCGAGACCGAGCGAGAGACGGCGCTGCGTCTCAGGTCGCGGGGAACTTGACAGGCTGGCCATCCTTGCCCCGCACGCCGGTGAGGGCTTCGTCCTGCGGGCGACGGGGGGCAGTGGCGGCAGCGATCAGGCGGTGCTGCTCACGCTCTTCCATCAGCTGCCAGCCTTCGCGGGTCAGCCGCTCGAGCGGGCGGTAACGGACCTTGTATTGCATGCGCGGCGAGCCTTCGACCCAGTAACCCAGATAGACGTAAGGCAATGCCTCAGCCGCGGCGCGGCGGATATGATCGAGGATAATAAAATTGCCCAGACCTGCCCGGGTCGGGTGATCGGGTTCGTAGAAGGAGTAGATCATCGACAGGCCATCGCCCTGCCGATCGGTCAGGCAGGCACCGACCAGCCGCCCCGGCTTGCCGTTCGGCCCGGGCTCGCGATATTCGGTGACGACGCTGGTGACGGGCGTATGTTCGATCATGTCGGCATAGTCGAGCTCGTCCATCGCCGACATGCCGCCATCGGGGTGGCGCTGGCCCAGATAGCGGGCGAGCAGGGCGAACTGTTCGTCAGTCGCCCAAGGGCGGCATTCGGTGACGATCAGGTCGCTGTTGCGCTTCAGCTCGCGCTTCTGCGTGGCCGAGGGCTGGAACCTGCCCGCCACCACCCGCACCGACACGCAGGCCTGACAATCGAGGCAGGAGGGGCGATAGGCGACCGTCTGGCTGCGGCGGAAGCCGATCCTGCCCAGCGCTTCGTTGAGCTGGTCCGCGTGCGGCCCCTTGAGCTCGGTGAACACCTTGCGTTCGCTGCGCCCGGGCAGATAGGGGCACGGTGCGGGGCTCGTCACGAAGAAGCGGGGGAAGCGGATCGGTGCCGTCACGGGTGGGGCCTGTCCTTCGTGCGCCTGAGCAGGCGGGTGAATCGCGGGTGGGCGAAAGTGTTAAGAAAATCTTATGCCCACACCTTCGCCCCGGTAAAAGTCCCTTAACCATGAAAAAGTCGCGAAATATGCGCGAGACCGGTCGGTCCGCCGCAAAAGCGCAGCCAAAGCGGTGCAAAACGGGTCATCGACCCGTCCCGCTCTCAACAATTTGACGGAAAAATCAGCCGAGTTCGACCAGCTGCACCGAATAGCCGTTGGCCCGCAGACCCTCGACCAGCCGCTCGACCTGATCGGCATCGCGTGCCTCGCATTCGATATCGGTGATGAGGCCCTTGGCCGGCAGCGTGGTGAAGATGCGCTGGTGGTAGATTTCGATGATGTTGACGTTGTGTTCGTCGAACAGGCGCATCACCCGGAACAGCGCGCCGGGGCGGTCCTGAAGCGTGATGCGCAGCCGCGCGAGACGGCCCTGACGCGCCAGATCGCGCAGCAGCACGTTGGCGAGCAGGCGCGTGTCGATATTGCCGCCGCACAGCGCAAGGCCGATGGTCTTGCCCGCGAACCGCGCCGGATTGCGCAGCACCGCCGCAAGGCCCGCCGCGCCCGCACCCTCGACCACGGTCTTCTCGATCTGGAGCAGCAGCGCGACCGCCTTCTCCAGCGCCGGTTCATCCACCAGCACGATGTCATCGACCCGCTCGGCGATCACCTTGGCGGTGAAATCGCCCGGCTGCTTGACGGCGATGCCTTCTGCCAGAGTATCCCCGCCGCAGGGGCGGCTGCCGCCCTTGATGCGGTCGAACATGCTCGGGAACAGGCCCGCCTGCACGCCCACCACCTCGATCGCCGGATTGATCGCCTTGGCGACCGTCGCCATGCCCGAAATCAGCCCGCCCCCGCCGATCGGCGTGACGATGCAATCAAGGTCAGGCTTCACCTCCAGCATCTCGAGCGCCACCGTCCCCGCGCCCGCCGCGACGTGCGGATCGTCGAAGGGGTGGACGAAGGTGAGGCCCAGCTCGCCTTCCAGCTTGCGGGCATGGGCATAGGCCTCGTCGAAGGTCTCGCCCTCCAGCACCACCTTGCCGCCGACGCTTTCGGTCTGCATCACCTTCACCGTTGGCGTGGTGCGCGGCATGACGATGGTGACCGGCACGCCGAGGCGGGTGCCGTGGTAGGAAAGCCCCTGCGAGTGGTTGCCCGCCGAAGCCGCGATGACGCCGCGCGCCCGCTGTTCGTCATTGAGCAGCAGCAGCGCGTTCAGCGCGCCGCGTTCCTTGTAGGCGGCGGTGAACTGAAGGTTCTCGAACTTCAGCCAGATGTCCGCGCCGGTAATCTCCGACAGGGTGATCGAATGCATCATCGGCGTCTTGACCACCGCGCCCGCGATCCGCGCGGCGGCGGCGCGCACGTCGTCGAGAGTGAGATCGGAGGGCATCGCGGAGGCGCCCTTGGGGTTGGTTGCGGCAAGCTGTGTCGACATGGTGCCGAGGCGATTAGAGGCTTGGGCGCACAAGGGCAATCGGCCTTGCGCCGATTTCGTGTGCTCGCGGTCGTTGGCAAGGCCGCCCGAAGGCGATAGCACACGCCCCCTGTCGTCTCCCCAATCAAGGATCGCCATGCGCCTCGTCCTCGCTTCAGCCCTTGCCACCATGTCCGCCTTCGTCCTGCCTGCCCCCGCCCAGGCCGACACGCTGGTCGACAATGTCGACGGGGTGACGATCGACGCAGAGGGCAAGGTCATGCGCTTCTCGGGCCTTGTCTTCGACGAGGAGGGCACAATCACCGCCGTGCTCCAGCGCGGCGACACACGCCCCCGGGTCGATTACCGCCTCGATGGTGAGGGCCGGGTGATGCTTCCCGGCATGATCGATGCCCATGTGCACGTCATGGGCATCGGTTTCGGCGCGCTGACACTGGACCTTTCGGACACCACCTCGCTTGAGGAGGCGCTCGACAAGGTGAAGGCTTTCGCCGAGGAAAACACGGGCCGCCCGTGGATCATCGGGCGGGGCTGGAACCAGGAGAAGTGGGGCCTCGGGCGCTTCCCCACCGCCGCCGAGCTTGATGCCGTGGTGGCGGACCGGCCGGTCTGGCTGGAACGGGTCGACGGCCATGCCTCGTGGGGCAACACGCTCGCGATCCAGGCCGCAGGCGTGACCGCGAAGACGCCCGATCCGGCAGGTGGCAGGATCATCCGCGATGCCAAGGGCAACCCGGCGGGCGTGTTCATCGACAATGCCGCCCTGCTGGTCGCCAAAGAAGCGCCCGCCCCCCGCCCCGAGGACCGCGATCTCGCCTTCGCCAAGGCGCAGGAAGTGCTGCTCGGTTACGGCGTCACGGCGGTTGCCGACATGGGCACGACAATGGCCGACTGGAACACCTATCGCCGGGCGGGCGATGCGGGACGGCTGACGATCCGGGTGATGGCCTATGCCGACAGCATCGACACCCTTCAGACCATCGCCGGGGCGAAGCCGACCGTGTGGCTCTATGACGACCGGCTGCGGATGGGCGGGATCAAGCTCTACCTCGACGGCGCGCTGGGTTCGCGCGGGGCGAGCCTGAAGACGCCCTATCACGACGATCCCGGCGCCAGGGGCCTGCCGCTGCTCAGCCCCTCGCAGCTTCGCAACCTGATGAGCCGCGCCGCGATGTCGGGCTTCCAGACCGCCGTCCACGCGATCGGCGATGCCGCCAATGCCGAGGTGCTGGGCGCGATCGAGGAACTCTCGACCAGCTACACGGGGGACCGGCGCTGGCGGATCGAGCATGCGCAGATCATCGATCCAGTCGATATCGCGCGCATGGGCGCGCACGGCACGATTGCCTCGATGCAGCCGCTCCACCAGACCTCCGACCGGCTGATGGCCGAGGCGCGGTTGGGGCCGGACCGGCTGGCGGGGGCCTATCCTTGGCGTTCGGTGCTCAAGGCCGGCGGGAGGCTGGCTTTCGGCTCGGACGCTCCGGTCGAACCCGCCGACCCTTTCGCCGGCATGGCCGCCGCGATCAGCCGCACCGACGCCACGGGCGAACCTTTCGGCGGGTGGTTCCCGCAGGAGACCGTGACCCGCGAACAGGCGCTCGCCGGCTTCACTGCCGATGCGGCCTATGCGGGGTTCGCCGATGGCCGCTTTGGCCGCCTCGCCCCGGGCGAACGGGCGGACTTCCTGCTGGTCGACCGCGACCCCCTGTTCGCCTCGCCGGAAGCCTTGCGCGAGACGAAAATCCTGCAGGTGTGGATCGGCGGGGTCAGGGTGAGAGAGGCGGAGTAATTACTCCGCCGCCGCGCGCTCTGCCGCCTCTTCCGCTTCGCGCGCGGCCTTGTCCGCCTCGACCGCCTTTTCCTGGAACCGCATCAGCACCAGCGAGGCCTCGAACAGCAGCAGCAGCGGCACCGCGAGGATGATCTGCGAGCCGGGGTCGGGCGGAGTGACGATGGCCGCGACCACGAAGATCGCCACGATCACGTAACGCCGCGCAGCCACCATCTGCGCGCGGCTGACGATGCCGGCGCGGTGCAGCAGCAGCAGCAGCACGGGCAGCAGAAAGGTCATGCCGAAGCCGAGGATGAACTGCATCACCAGATTGAGATACTCGCCCGCACTCGGCAGCGCCTGCACCTGCAGGCCCCCTGCCTCCCCGCCGAAACCGAGGAAGAACCGGAACGCGGTCGGCATGACGATGAAATAGGCGAGCGACGCGCCCGCGCTGAACAGCACCGGCGTGGCGAAGAGGAACGGCAGGAACGCCTTCTTCTCGCGCGCATAGAGCCCGGGCGCGACAAAGGCCCAGAGCTGGTTGGCGATCACCGGAAAGCTCACCATGAAGCCCGCAAACAGCGCGACCTTCAGCTCGACGAAGAACACCTCGGGCAGCTTGGTGAAGATCAGCTGGCCCTCGCCATCGGGAAAGGCCTGCTTGAGCGGTAGCACCAGCAACCCGAGGATATCGTCGGCGAAATAAAGACACACCGCAAAGCCAACGCCCAGCGCCAGAAGCGCCCGCACGATGCGGGTCCGCAGTTCGATCAGGTGATCGAGCAGCGGCGCGCGGGTCTCGTCGAGGTCGTCGATCCTAAACATCGGCCGCGCCCTTGGCCGGGGTTTCGGACGGGAGCGGCGGCGGCAGCGGCGCGGGATCGGCCGGTGCCTCGACCGGTTTCGGCGAGTCGACCGGCGGCGGTCCCGTCATCACCGGCGCGCCCGCCTCGGCTTCGGTCAGGGCAGCGGAACGGCGCATGATCTCCTCGTTCTGCGCCTTCCACTTCTTCTCCATTTCCTCCAACTCCGCCTCGCGCACCATGGCGTCGATGCCGCTGCGGAAATGGGCCGACATGCGCCGCATCTTGCCGATCCAGCGCCCGGCGGTGCGCATTGCGAGCGGCAGGTCCTTGGGCCCGATCACCACCACCGCGACGATCAGGATGACCAGCAGCTCTCCGGCGCCGACATCGAACATGAAAGGCGCCTTGCGCTGCCGTGGTCAGGAACGGGCGATCAGGCGCCGGTGCTGTCGGTCTTCTCGGCCGGGGCCGGGGTTTCGACCGGAGCGGCAGGCGGCTCGATCCGGGCGGCCTTGGCGGCGGTCTCCTCGGTCTCGTTGAGGCCCTTCTTGAAGCTCGAGATGCCCTTGCCGAAATCGCCCATCATTTCCGAGATGCGGCCGCGTCCGAACAGGACCAGCACGATCAGCAGAACGATGATCCAGTGCCACAGCGAACCAATACCCATTGTCTCAACTCCTGAAGTGCGGCCGGGGGCGTTGGAGTGCCGCATGGCCGGGACGATCGGCCCGGCGCCTCATGGAAGCCCATTTAGGCCAGCCTTGCGCCAATTGCGAGTCAGTCTGCCAGATTCTCGTCGTCCGGGGCGCCGTCGTCGTCGGGCGCTTCGTCCGGCTCGAAACGCATGGCAGCTTCCAAAGCCTCGTCGACAGGATCGAGCAGACCTGCGGCGCGCAATTCGTCGATGCCGGGCAGGTCGCGGCGGCTGGCGAGGCCGAAGTGGTCGAGGAACTCGGGCGTGGTCGCGTAGATCACCGGCCGCCCCGGCACCTCGCGGCGGCCCGCCGGCCGCACCCAGCCCGCCTCCATCAGCACATCCAGTGTTCCGGCGCTGGTCTGCACCCCGCGGATCGATTCGATCTCGGCGCGGCTGACAGGCTCGTGATAGGCGACGATCGCGAGCACCTCGGTGGCGGCGCGGCTGAGGCGGCGCACCTGCTCGCGCTCGCGCCGGAGGAGGTGGGCGAGATCGGGCGCGGTCTCGAAATGCCAACGCCCGCCCCGCTCCACCAGATGCACGCCCCGCGCGCGGTAGCGGCTTTCGAGCGCGGCCAGCGCGCCGCGCACGTCGCCCGCCGCAAGCCCGCCGAGATGGGCGGCGAGCGCCTCGATGCTCATCGGCTCCTCGGCGGCGAACAGGGTGGCTTCCACCGCGCGTTCGAGAGTGCCCGGCTCGGGGTCGCTCACGCGGCGGCATCCTTCAGGCGGCGGATGCGCAGGGGCGCAAAGGCGCCCTCCTGATCGAGCTCCGCCCTGCCCCGCTTCGCCAGTTCCAGCGCCGCGACGAAGCTCGACGCGAGAGCCGAGCGCCTGAGTTCGGGCGAGGCGTGGGGCGGCAGGAAGTCGCGGATCTCCATCCATTCGAGGCTCACGCCGAGCATCGCCGAGACCCGCTCGAGCGCGCTGTCCAGCGTCATCACCGGGCGGTTGGCGACATGGTAGATTCGTGGGGCGGTGCGCGCCTTGACCTGCCCGTAGGCCTGAATGAGCGTGAACAGGTCGGAGCGCCACACGGTCTTGCGGTCGGTGCGCAGCCCCTCCGGCGCACCCCGCAGGAAGACATCGCGCCCGATCCGGTCGCGGCCCATCAGCCGTGCCGCCGCCTCGCGCATCGCGCCAAGCCGCTGGAGGCGGATCTGGAGGCGCAGGGCGAGTTCCTCGGGCGAAGGGTCCTCCTGCTCGGCCTTGGGCAGCAGCATCGCCGACTTGAGGTAGGCGAGCCAGGCGGCCATCACGAGGTAATCGGCGGCCAGTTCCAGCTTCAGCGCGCCCGCGCGTTCGATATAGCCGAGGTACTGGTCGACCAGCGCGAGGATCGAGATCTGCCGCAGGTCGACCTTCTGCCGCCGCGCCAGATCGAGCAGCAGGTCGAGCGGCCCCTCCCACGCGCCCAGTTCGAGATAGAGCGCGCCCTCCTCGGCGCGTCCGGCCTCCGGGGGGAACATGAAGGGCTGTTCGGGAGAGTTCACGCCGCGCCCCCGGTCAATGCCAGCAGGGCATCGCGTTTCGCCAGCAATTCAGCGGCTTGCGGGGCGATGGCCGGGGCGATGCGGGTGCCCGCCAGGGCCCGGTCGAGCCGCGCGGCGGTGGTCTGCGACATCGGGGCGAGCACTTCGCAGATGCCCTGCATGTCGTCCATTTTGGCCCAGCAATTGAGGATGATGTCGCACCCCGCCGCCTGCGCGCGGGCGGCGCGCTCGGGGATGGTGCCGCCCAGCGCCTCCATGTCGATGTCGTCGGTGAGCAGCAGACCATCGAAGCCGATGCTCCCCCGGATGATGTCACGGATCACGGTCGCCGACAGCGTGGCGGGGTTGTGCGCGTCCCATGCGGTGAAGACGAGGTGCCCGGTCATGCCGACAAGTGCCTGATTCAGCGTGCGGAACGGGGCAAGGTCAGCCTCCAGCTCGGCGGCCGCGGCGGTCACCGTGGGGAGCGCCTTGTGGGTGTCGACATCGGTTCTGCCGTGGCCCGGCATGTGCTTGACGCACCCCGTCACCCCGCCTGCCGCAAGCCCCTCGAGCACCGCCCGCCCGAGCGCTGCCACCTGCATCGGGTCACTGCCGAAAGCCCGGTCGCCAATCACGTCATGGGCACCCGGAACGCGCAGGTCGAGCGGGGGGTGATAGTCCACCGTGATGCCCATCGCCGACAGCTCCAGCGCCATCGCCGTGGCGTTCGCCCGGGCCGCCTCGATGGCGCTGGCGGGGGCAATATCGTACAGCTTTTCAAAGGCTTCACCCGCCGGATAGCGCGCCCAATGCGGCGGCCTCAGCCGCGCGACCCGGCCGCCTTCCTGATCCATCGAGACCAGCAGCCGCTCACGCCCGTGAATGGTCCTGAGGTCGTCGGTCAGTGCCCGCAGCTGCTCCGGATCGACGCAGTTGCGCCCGAACAGGATGTAGCCCGCCGGATCGCAATCGCGGAAGAAGGCGCGCTCGTCAGCGGTCAGGGCGGGGCCGGAAATGCCGAAAATCGCCGGAATCATGCCCCTAGGTCGCACTCTACGGGGGGTCTAGCAAGGGCTGACGGGGGTCTGGACGGGGTCAGCGCCCCGCCAATCCCCACCTATTTGACCTGACAATCCACCCCGTCGGCCTTGAGCGCGCGGCACAGGCTGTCGGCCTCGGCGCGGCTGCCGGCCACCGCCTGCAGGCGATAGACCGTGCCGATATCGACCTTGCCCTCGACGATCCGGTACTTCACGCCCGAAAGCTTGTCGGTGCGGCGCTGGGCATCGGTCCAGCCCTGTTCGGCGCGGGCGCGGGTGCCATAGGCGGCGAGCTGAACGCCCACGCCCTGAACACTCGCGGCCGCGGACGGTGCAGCTGCGGGGATCGGTTTGGCCGCGGCTCCGGTCGGGGCAGGCGATCCGGCGGGCACCGGCTTGGTACCCGGCGTACCGCCCGGCAGCGGCGGCAGGGGCGCCTCGGCGACCACCGCATTCCGCGATCCGCCCTCGCCCACCACCGGCGCGACATTGCCGGTGCCGGCGAAGGTCTTGCCGCCGGGGTCTTCGGGCCGCTGTTTGATCGGCCCCTCGGGCGCTTCGATCACGCTGCCGTCGGCGACGGCAACGCTGCCATCGGCGCGGTTGCCGAGCCACCACACGCCGCCCACCACCACGCCGAGCAACGCCACCAGCCCCGCTGCGAACAGCATGAACTGCCCTGCATCGAACCCGCCGGCCTGATCGTCCTCCTCGTCGGATTCGAGCCACGGCAGGCTGTCGGTATCGGCAAGATCGAGCTCGCCGTCAGCCCCGTCCAGTTCCTCGTATTCCGCATCGACCATCACGAACCCCGTACCCCCGAAAAGGCGTGCCCTACATGCTTTCGACCGCCTCGACGCCGAGGACGCCCAGGCCGCCAGCGATCACTTGCCCGATTGCCCGGGCAAGGAAAAGCCTCGCCGCGGTCAGCTCTGCATCCTGTTCCACGATGAAGCGCTTTTCCGGACGGTCGTTACCGAGGTTCCAGTAGGCGTGGAGATCGCCGGCCAGATCGTTGAGGTAGAAGGCGATCCGGTGCGGTTCGCGCGCGCGGGCGGCCAGCTCGATCTCGCGCGGGAACTGCGCAGCGCGCGCGACCAGCGCCAGCTCCTCGACCCCGAGCCGGTCCAGCGCCGCATCGGACGGGGTGATCCCCATGTCCGCCGCCTTGCGCAGCGTCGAACGGATGCGGGCGTGAGCATATTGCACGTAGAAGACCGGGTTGTCCTTCGAGGCTTCGACCACCTTGTCGAAGTCGAAATCCATCTGCGCATCGGGCTTGCGGGTGAGCATGGTGAAGCGCACCACGTCCTTGCCGACCATGTCGACCACGTCCGCCAGCGTCACGAAATTGCCCGAGCGCTTGGACATCTTGAACGGCTGGCCGCCCTTCAAGAGCTGCACCATCTGGACGAGCTTGACCTCGAAGGGCTTGGGGCTTGCGCCGTCCGCGCTGGTCAGCGCCGCGACCGCCGCCTTGATCCGCTTGACCGTGCCTGCATGATCCGCGCCCCAGATATCGACGAGGGCATCGGCCGATTGCGCCTTCTGGAAGTGGTAGGCGAGGTCCGCACCGAAATAGGTCCAGGCACCGTTGGACTTCTTGATCGGGCGGTCCTGATCGTCGCCGAATTTCGTCGAGCGGAACAGCGGGAGCGAGACCGGCTCCCAGTCCTCCGGCGGGGCCTTGCCCTTGGGCGCTTCCAATACGCCGTCATAGACGAGGTCATGATCGCGCAGCCACGCTTCCGCCGCATCGACCTTGCCGGAAGCCTGAAGTTCGGCCTCCGACGAGAACAGGTCGTGCCTGATGCCGAGCGTCGCCAGATCCTCGCGGATCATGTCCATCATCGCCGCGACCGCGCGGGTGCGGAACGCGAGCAGCCAGTCGGCTTCCGGCGCGGCGGCGTACTTGTCGCCGAACTCGGCGGCCAGCGCCTCACCCACCGGCACGAGATATTCGCCCGGGTAAAGGCCTTCGGGGATCGTCACGGTTTCCCCCAGCGCCTCGCGATACCGCATGTGCACCGAGCGGGCGAGGACATCGACCTGCGCGCCCGCATCGTTGACGTAGTATTCGCGCGTGACTGTGTGCCCTGCGAATTCGAGCAGCGAGGACAGCGCATCGCCCACCACCGCGCCGCGGCAATGGCCCATGTGCATCGGCCCGGTGGGGTTGGCCGAGACATATTCGACATTGACGATCGTGCCGCCGCCCATCTGAGAGCGCCCGTAATCCGCGCCGAGGCTCGCGATGGCGCGCAGTTCGGCGAGCCACGCTTCGGGTGCGAGACGCAGGTTGATGAAGCCGGGGCCTGCGATCTCGGCGCTGGTGATGCCGGGCTGCGCGGCAAGCTTGCCGGTGATCGCCTCGGCCAGCGCGCGCGGATTGAGGCCGGCGGGCTTGGCCAGCACCATCGCGGCATTGGTCGCAAGGTCGCCGTGGGCAGGGTCGCGCGGGGGTTCGAGCGTCACGTTGGCAAAGGAGGTGCCGGAAGGCAGCGTGCCTTCGGCGACCAGTTCGGTCAGCACCTGTTCGATGAGCGCCGCGTGGGCGGCATACAGAGTCTTGGGTTCGGTCATCGGTTTCTCGTGCGAATGGCGCGGAATAACGCGCGTGCAAAGAAGGAAGCGGGGTCCCGGGTCAAGCCCGGGAAGGGGATAAAGGAAAGCACCGCATGCAACACAGGCGTCTGGCACTCGATCGGTGACGAAGTCACCGCAAGGCCGACTGGCCGCCCGCAGGCGCCCGTAGCGAAGCGAAGGAACAGCGCCGAGGACGCTCCCGCGGAGGCGGGAGCGCAACTCAAACTAGCGCGTCACATTATACTTCAGCTGCGCCTCGGTCAGCTGGAAGCCGACCAGCATCTCGAAGCGGGTGCGCGCGATCGCGGCCTTCACTTCCGGATCGGCGAGCGGATCGAGCGCGGCTTCCTCGTCGCCTGCGCGTCGTCGCTTGGTGATCTTCTGGCGGATGTCTTCGGGCAGGGCCGCATCGGCGCGGTTGACGAAGCTGGCCGCGCGCGCGGTGGAGCTGGCGCGCTCGGCCCCGTCGGCGAAGGTCAGGGTGACGGTGCCCACGCGCTTCGAGACGACGGCGCTGCCCCCGCGCACCACGGTCACGAAATAGGGCAGGCTCACCGTGCGACTGCCGCGGGTATCGCTGCGGCGCGCGTTGACGGTGAAGGTGGCTTCCGAATAGACCTTCTCGGAGGTGTCGTTGCAGGTGGCGCGCAGGTCGGTCATCGCCGCGGTGACATCAAGGCTCGCCGCGGTGGTGTCGGCCGGGTTCCTGAAGGTGGTCACGTCGCCGGTGTAGTCGGGGATGCCGACCGCGGGGCACAGGGTGAGCACGCTGGTGACGCCCACGCCCTGGTCGACCACAAGCTCGCCCTCCTTCGAGCAGGCGGCCAGCATTGCTACCATACCAAGAGCCGCAAGGGCGCGCGCGCGAAGCATCATGTGAAGCCGTCCTCGAATTACGATCCCGTGCGCCCTAGCGAGGACGTGCGCCTTGCGCTAGAGGGGGCGACATGAACGCGCCCTTTCACACCAACGCTGCCGATGCCTCCGACACCGGCACCGGCCTTCCGTCCCTCAACCTGCTGATCGCTGCCCCGCGTGGTTTCTGTGCCGGGGTCGACCGGGCGATCGAGATCGTCGAGAAGGCGCTCGAACGCTATGGCGCACCGGTCTACGTGCGCCACGAGATCGTCCACAACAAATACGTGGTCGAAGGGCTGAAGGCCAAGGGCGCGGTGTTCGTCAAGGAACTGAACGAGGTGCCGGACGATGCGCCGGTGGTGTTCAGCGCCCACGGCGTGCCCAAGACGGTCCCGGCCGAAGCCAAGCGCCGCCAGCTGCTCTATGTCGATGCCACCTGCCCGCTGGTCAGCAAGATCCACCGCCAGGCCGAACGCCAGATCGAAAAGGGCCGCCACATCATCTTCATCGGCCACGAAGGCCACCCCGAGGTGATCGGCACCATGGGCCAGGTTGCGCCCGGGCAGATGACGCTGGTCGAAACGATCGAGGACGTCGACAAGCTGCCCTTCGATTCCGACGAGGAACTGGCCTACCTCACCCAGACGACGCTGTCGGTGGACGACACGCGCGAGGTGATCCAGGCGCTCGAATGGCGCTATCCCAACATCAGCGGGCCCCGCGCGGAGGACATCTGCTACGCCACCTCCAACCGTCAGGCGGCGGTCAAGGAGCTGGCGCATGATTGCGATCTGGTGCTGGTGATCGGCGCGCCCAATTCCTCGAACTCGCTGCGGCTGGTCGAAGTGTCGGAGCGGCTGGGCACGCCCGCCAAGCTGATCCAGCGCGCCTCAGAGATCGACTTCGCGTGGCTCGAAGGCGTGGTGACGCTGGGGCTGACGGCGGGGGCCTCGGCGCCCGAGATTCTGGTGCGCGAGGTGGTCGCCGCGCTGGCGCAGCACCGCACCATCCACGAGAAGGAAATCACCGCCACGGTCGAGAAGATGGTCTTCAAGCTGCCGCGCCAGCTGACCGAATAGCGTTCGGGCGGGGGTTCCGGTGGCGGTCTACACCCATCTGGGCGCAGAGGATCTCGCCCGGCTGATCGGCGAGTATGACGTGGGCGAGCTGGTCTCGGCCAAGGGCATCGCCGAGGGCGTCTCGAACTCCAACTGGCTGGTCGAGACGACAGGGAGTTCGGGCGACCGCGCGGACAGCGGCACACGCTTCATCCTGACGCTCTACGAACGGCGGATCGACTATGCCGATCTGCCCTATTTCCTCGACCTGCTCGATCATCTGGCCGCCAAGGGCTGCCCGGTGCCGCGCACCATCCACGACCGCAGCGGCGCGTCCTGGCGGATGGTGGAGGGCAAGGCGGCGGCGCTGATCGAGTTTCTCCCCGGCGTCTCGCCGACGCGCCCTACCCCCGCACAGGCGCGTGCAGTGGGCGAAGTGCTCGCGCGGCTGCACCTTGCCGCGATGGATTTTCCGGGCACCCGCGCCAACGCGATGGATTTCCCCGCGAGCGCCGCGATCCTCGAGGCTTGCCGGGCGGAGCGGCTGGCGACGATCGACCCTGCCCTGCCCGCGATGCTCGCCCATGCCGAGGCCGCCGCCGCGCTCGACCTGTCGGCGCTGCCGGTCTCGCAGACCCACACCGATCTCTTCCCCGATAACGTGCTGATGCTGGGCGACCGGGTGACGGGGCTGATCGATTTCTACTTCGCCTGCACCGGGCCGATGGTGCTCGATCTTGCCGTGACCCACGCCGCGTGGTGCTTCGACGAGGCCAACGCCTACCGCGCGGATTGCGGCGCGGCGCTGGCCGAGGGGTACCAGTCGGTCCGCCGCCTCACCCCGCAAGAACGCGCGCTCTTCGCGCCGCTCGCCAAGGGCGCGTGCCTGCGCTTCGTCGCCAGCCGCGCGGAGGACTGGCTCGACACCCCCGACGATGCGCTCGTCACCCGCAAGGACCCGATGCAATTCGCCCGGCGCTGGCAGTTTTACCACGATCACGGCGCCGCGCTGCTTGCAGGCTGAGGCTCGGCCCGCCAAAGGCCCTCGCGTGAAACAGGTCGACATCTTCACCGACGGCGCGTGCAAGGGCAATCCCGGCCCCGGCGGCTGGGCCGCGATCCTGCGCATGGGGGCTCATGAGAAAGAGCTCGTCGGCGGCGAACCCGAGACGACCAACAACCGCATGGAGATGACCGCGGTGCTGCGCGGCCTCACCGCCCTCAAGGAGCCCTGCGCCGTCACCGTCCACACCGACAGCCGCTATGTCATCGACGGCATGACCCAGTGGATCTTCGGCTGGCAGAAGCGCGGCTGGGTCAATGCGGCCAAGAAGCCGGTCGCCAACGAGGACCTTTGGCGCGAGTTGATCGCTGCGGCGCGCCCGCACACAGTGTCGTGGCAATGGGTCAAGGGCCATTCCGGCCACCCCGAAAACGAACGCGCCGACGCGCTGGCGAGCGAGGAAGCGGTGCGGCAGGCGGACCCAGCCTCGCGCTTCTCGCATTGAACCCAGCGGGACAAGTGAGGATCAGCTGTTGTCTTCGACCTCGGCGCCCGGGCCGTTCTTCTTGATCGAATCGATGGCGTTCTGCGCGCTTGCCTTGCTGGCATAGCCTTCGGTCGAGAACATCGTCTCGGAGTTGTACTTGAACCGCACGCGGTACTCGCCGGCCTTGTCCTTGTAGATCTCGAACGTGTGCGCCATCGGCTCTTCCCTCCATTTTGGTTAACCCAAGTTAGGGAAATGGCAGAAGGCGCAGCGGTTTTCTAGACCGATTGTAGCTCCCGGGCGAAGCGGGCCGGACTGTAGGCGGCAGGATCGATCCCGGCGATCATCGGGTCGCGGCCCTGCCCCAGCAGCAGCTGCGCCCCCAGACGCGCGGCGGCGGGCGCGGTCTGGATGCCGAAGCCGCCCTGCCCGGCGAACCAGAAGAACCGCTCCACCTGCGTGTCGAAGCCATAGACCGGAAGCCGATCGGGCGCGAAACTCCTCAGTCCCGCCCAGCGCCGCTCGACCGCCTCGATGCGCCAGTCGGTCACCTTTGTGAACCGGTCGACGGCAATCGCGACATCAAGCTCCTCGGGCACGGCGTCGCAAGGTGCGGAAGGGACCTCGTCGTGCGGGGACAGCCACAGGCGCCCGGCGTCGGGCTTGAAGTAGAAGGTGCCATTGATGTCGAGCACCAGTGGCAGATCGGCCGGCGGCTGCGGCGCGACGCGCAGGGCGATGACGGTGCGGCGAAACGGCGCGATGCCGATGGGGGCGGCTCCGGCGGCCTGCGCGATCTCGTCCGCCCAGGCCCCGGCCGCGTTGACGATCATCCCCGCCCGCCACGTTTGCCCGCGCGTGGTGGCGATGGTCCACGCCCCGCCCTCGCGCGAAAGGCCCGCCACCCGCGCACGGGTCGCAAGCACCGCCCCGCGCGCACGGGCGAGGGAAAGGTAGTGCTGGTGCAGCCCCGCAACGTCGATATCCGCACAGGCCGGCTGATGCAGCGCCTCGCTCCACTCGGGGCTGAGCTGCGGCACCCGTTCGCGGAGCGCCCCGGGTGCGAGGCGCTCGATCCGCACGCCTGTTCCGGCATAGCGCGCGCAGAAGGCGTCAGTCGCGGCGCGGTCCTCGGCGCGGCCGATATAAAGCGCGCCCCGATCGGTCAGGAAGCCGTGGTCTGCAAGATAGGGTCCCGAGGCGCGGGTCAGCGGGACGATGGCGGGGCCGCCATAGCATTCCTCCCAGAACGCCGCCGAGCGCCCGGTGGCGTGGTAGCCGGGCGCATCCTCGCCCTCGATCAGCAGCACGCGGGCATGGGGGGCGAGCTCGGCGGCAAGGCTCGCGCCGGCCATCCCGGCGCCGATCACGGCGATGTCGAAAATCATGCCGCTACGGGCGCGCGCGGGGCCACCCGGTCGAGGAAGGCGGCGATGTGCCCCATGAGCGGATCGCGCACCGCATCGACCTCGCGCAGCACCTCGTGGTGCGCCTCGGCGCCCAATGCGAGGAGCTCGCCCTTCGGCAGGCGCGCGGCGGCGGCGATGTTGGCGGGGTGGCTGACGAGCTTGTCGGAAGCGGTCGAGACGATCAGCACCGGCACGTCCACGCGCTCTAGTGCACCAGGCGCCTCCAGCACCAGCCACGAGGCATAGGCGCGCTCCACCCAGCGCCAGCTGGCCGGGCCCATCACCAGTTCGGGGCGGGCGCTGCGCCACCACAGCTCGTCGGCGTAACGCTCGGCATCGTGGGTGAGGAGATCGACGCGCGCCGCCGGCGTCTCGCCCGGCTTCTCGCTCCATTTCCACGCCTGCCGGGCAGGATCGCCGATCCGGCACATCGCCTGCGCGACACGGTGCAACAGCCGCAGCGGCAGCGGCGGGCCGGCAATCCCCGTCATCGGCGCGCTGAGAACCACGGCGTCGGGCCGAACGCACCCGGCGACCAGCGCGCGCAGCACGATGTGCCCGCCCATCGAATGTGCGGCGAGGACGTGCGGCCCCGGGGTCTCGGCCACCCAGCGCTCCCACAGCAGGGCAAGGTCATCGACCCAGATCGCGAAATCCTCGACATGGCCGGTGACCGCGTCCTTGCCAAGCCGCCCGGACCCCGCCTGCCCGCGCCAGTCCGACGCGGTCACCCGCCAGCCATCGCGGTGCCATTCCTCGAGTGTTTCGAGATATTTCTCGTAGAAGTCGCCCCGCCCCGGCAGGAACAGGATCGACCCGCGCGCCGCGCCCGTTGCCGCGCCCGGCCAGTCGATGCGGCGGACCCGATGGCCATCACCCGCGGTCCAGATGCTTTCAGTGGCGGCTGCCGGAATCGCCCGCCGATCGATGACGGCGGGGCTCACTGGGGGGCTCCGGGCAAGGCGGCCTCGGGGCGCGGGCGTGTGGTTACTATTTGGTAAGTCATAACCTGTAGCACTGTCCCAATCATGGACGGTCCCTCGCAGGGTGGGGGCCACATTCCGGGGACGATACGATGAATTCCATTTCCTACGGTCTGCTGATCGCCTTGGCAATCGCGCTGGTTGTCGCCTCGGTGACCGATGTCCGCAGCCGCCGGATCGCCAACTGGCTGAACGCCGCCATCGCGCTGGCAGCGCCCGCGTACTGGTGGGCGAGCGGGATGCAGTTGTGGCCCGACATCGGCTGGCAATTGCTGCTGTGCGGGATCGTCTCGGGGGTGCTGATCGGCATCGCCTATATCGGCTATCGCACCGGCACGCTGATCCTGGGCGGCGGCGACATCAAGCTGCTGGCGGCCCTGTCGCTGTGGCTCACGCCGACCGGCTACATGCAGATGCTGATGATCATGGCGCTGTTCGGCGGCGCGCTGGCGGTGGCCTTCGTTGTGCGCCGGGTGGTGTTCAAACCCAAGACGCCCGGCCGCCTGCCTTACGGCGTGGCGATCGCTTTCGGCGGGCTGTGGGTGCTGGCCTTCACTCACCTGCCGACCGCCATGGCGGCGTTCCCCGCGGCATAACGCGATTTTAACCAGTCAAGCCTTACGCAAGGCAACCATACCTGCCCGTCAACCACATTAAGGGCGATTACGAGGGGGCTTTTGAGCCATGGATAGGAAGAAACTGGTTCTGCTGCTCGGCGCGCTGATCATCGCTATCGGCACCGCCTTTGCCGCGCGCAGCATGTTCGCCGGTGGGGCCGCCCCCACGGCCGATGCGCAAGCCGCTCCCGTGCCGACCGGCCCGCGCGTGCTGGTCGCCAAGCGGGCGCTGACGGCAGGCACGATCATCACCGCCGATGCCCTGGGCTTCCAGCCCTGGCCACAGGAGCTGGTGCAGGACGCCTATTTCATCGACGGCGAGGCCGACATGAACAAGCTGCTGGGCACCGTTGTGCGCTTCCCGATCACGGCGGGCGAGCCGGTCACGCAGGGCTCGCTGGTCGCGCCGGGCGACCGCGGCTTCCTTGCTGCGGCCTTGGGGCCGGGCATGCGCGCGGTGACGGTGCCGGTTTCGGCCACAACCGGCGTCGCGGGCTTCGTCTTCGCGGGCGACCGGGTCGATCTCGTGCTGACCCAGCAGGTCGACGGTTCGGGCGATTCCGCCCCGCTCAAGGCGGCCGAGACCGTGCTGCGCAATCTGCGCGTCCTCGCCACCGACCAGAAGGTCGAGAAGACCGTGGACGAGAACGGCAAGACCGTCGTCACGCAGTCCAGCACCGTCACGCTCGAAGTGACGCCCAAGATCGCCGAGAAGATCGCGGTCGCCCAGACCATCGGCACGCTCAGCCTCTCGCTGCGCTCGCTGGCTGACAACCCCGCCGATCTCGAGCGCGCGCTTGCCTCGGGCGATGTCCAGATCCCGGCGGGCGCCACGCCCGAACAGGAAGAAAAGCTGCTCAAGGCGGCGATGAACCGTCCGATCGACAAGGGCACGACCTTCCAGACCGGCGGCGATGTCTCGCGCTTCCAGCGCTCCAGCGTTCCGCCCCGCACCTCGCCGGGTGCAGCGGCGGCGGCAGCGCCGGCTGCGGCTCCGGCGGGCGGCAGCGGCAACGCGGCCCCGGTCTACAAGGGTCCGAGCGTGCGCGTCACCCGCGGCAAGGAAACCACCGAAACCGCCGTCAGCGCGAAGGCTTCGGCCGGTGCGATGCTCACCGGCCAGTCGCAAGGCCTGCGCCGCACCGGACAGGTGCTGCCCAGCGCCCACGCCACGATGATCAAGTGAAGATGGACGCACCCATGCCGATCCAATCCCAGGGGGGACAACCCATGACACGCAAGTTCAAGCTCCAGCTGCTGGTGGCCGCGATTGCCGCGGTGCCGATGGCGGCGATGCCCGCCACCACCGCGACCGCGCAGCAGGTCGTCCGCCCGTCGCAGGAAATCGTCCTGTCGATCGGCAAGGGCGAGCTGGTGACGGTGCCCGGCAGCATGGCCGACGTGTTCGTCGCCAATGACGATGTCGCCGACGTGCAGGTCAAGTCGCAACGCCAGCTCTATGTCTTCGGCAAGGCCGGTGGCGAGACCACGATCTACGCCAGCAACGATCGCGGCGACGTGATCTTCTCGGCCAACATCCGGGTCGGCTCCAACATCGGCAGCATCGACCAGATGCTCGCCATGGCGATGCCCGATGCCAAGATCAGCGTGTCGACGATGGGCGTCAACACCGTGCTGCTGACCGGCACCGTCGGCGCGCCCGAGGACGCCGCCGAGGCCGAGCGCCTGGTGGAAGCCTACATCGGCGAGAAGGCCAACGTCATCAGCCGCCTGCGCACCGCGACCCCGCTGCAGGTCAACCTCCATGTGAAGGTTGCCGAAGTCAGCCGCAGCCTGCTGCGCGAGATCGGCGGCAACCTGCAGATGGCCGACGCCACCGGCGGCTTCCGCTTCGGTGTCGGCACCGGCCGTTCGATCGGCGGGGCGGAGTTCAACTACGGCGGCCCGCTCGGCGTCGGCAACGGCGCGGCGCAGACCGCGATCGTCCTGCCCGACGGCACCGAACTGGTCGGCCCCTCGATCAACTCCAACGGGGGCACCAGCCTCGGCGGGCTGGGCAAGCTGTTCGGCCTCAACATGCTCGGCGCGCTCGATCTGTCGGAGCGTCTGGGCCTGGTGACCACCATCACCGAACCCAATCTCACCGCGCTTTCGGGCGAGACCGCGACCTTCCTTGCGGGGGGCGAATTCCCGATCCCGCTGGCGCAGGGTCTCGGTCAGGTGACGGTGGAGTTCAAACAGTTCGGCGTCAGCCTTGCCTACACCCCGACGGTGCTCTCGAACGGCCGCATCTCGATGCGGGTGCGCCCGGAAGTGTCCGAGCTGTCCTCGCAGGGCGCGATCACGTTGAACGGCTTCCAGGTCCCCGCCCTCACCACCCGCCGCACGGAAACGACGGTGGAACTGGGTTCGGGCCAGAGCTTCATGATCGCCGGGCTGCTCAGCGCCAACTCGCAGAACCAGCTCGACAAGGCCCCGGGCCTGGGTGATGTGCCGGTGCTCGGCAACCTGTTCCGCAGCCGCAGCTTCCGGCGCGGTGAGAGCGAGCTGGTGATCGTCGTGACCCCCTATCTCGTCAAGCCGGTCGATGCCAAGGACATCAAGCTGCCGACCGACGGCTATCGCTCGGCGAACGAGTTCGAACAGCTGCTCGGCTACCAGAACAACGCGGGCCGGTCCGGCGAACAGCGCCCGGGCCCGACCACCAGCGAACCGGCCGCACCCCCGCCACAGGTGAGCGCGGCCGATCCTGCCGCCATCGTCCCCACCCAGCCGGAGCAACCGCGCCGCGCCGACCGCAAGAACCGCAAGGCCGAGCGCGAAGCCAGCGCCGCGGCCCCGGGCTTCAGCCTCTAGAATCGAGAAAGGTGCCTCAGATGCCGAATGCACGAGAAACCCGGCTGGCCCGCGGGCCCGCTTCCCCGAACAGGCGCGCCGCCCAGCTCGCCGCTGCGCTGGGCCTCGGCCTTGCGCTTGCGGGCTGCGGGGGGATGCCGACCAACACCTCGCTCTACAGCGTGAAGCAGCCGGTGGTGGAGCGCACCAACATGGTGCTCGACGTCAACACCACCACGGCGGGTCTGCCGATCTCCGAACAGCAGCGGCTCAACGGCTGGTTCGAGACGATGGACCTGCGCTACGGTGATCGCATCGCCATCGAGAATCCGGGCCAGAACCCGGCGGTGACGAGTGCGATCCGCGATCTGGCCGCTCGCTACGGGCTGATGATTTCCGAAACTGCGCCCGTCACGCCCGGCTATCTCCAGCCCGGGCAGGCGCGCGTCGTCATCACCCGTTCGGTCGCCAGCGTGCCGGGCTGCCCGGACTGGTCGGCCAAGTCCGACATGAACTACGCCAACGCGACGAGCCCCAATTTCGGCTGCGCGATCAACAGCAACCTTGCCGCCATGGTGGCCGACCCGCAGGATCTGCTGGAAGGCAAGAAGGGCTCGGGCGAGACCGTGATCGCCACGTCGAACAAGGCGATTTCCACTTATCGTGATGCAGTCCCGACCGGTGCGGCCGGCCTCCAGGATGCTGGCGGCGGCGGCGGTGGCGGCGGCGGAGGAGGTAACTAAGCCATGAATGCTCCCTGGAAATCGGGCCTGCCCGGCAATCGCGATCCCTTCTCGGCCTATATCTGCGACGACAACGCGCTGGACGTGCTGCGTCCGGTGGTGATCGAGCTCGGCTGGCAGCCGGAGAAGTGCAACAAGGGCGGCCTGCGCAACGCGGTGCAATCGCTCTCGGTCAGCGCCTCGCCGGCGATCCTCGTGGTCGACCTGTCGGAAAGCGGCGATCCGCTCAACGACATCAACGCGCTGGCCGAGGTGTGCGAGCCGGGCACGGTGGTGATCGCCATCGGCCAGGTCAACGACGTGCGCCTCTACCGCGATCTGCTCGCGAGCGGCATCCACGATTACCTGCTCAAGCCCTTGTCGCCGCAGCAGGTGCATGATGCGCTCAATCAGGCACTCGCCGTGTTCATGAGCCCCAAGGCGGGCGATCCGGATGCGGCCAAGCGCCACATCTCGACCGCAGTCGTGGGGACCCGCGGCGGCGTGGGCGCCTCGACGCTGGCGACCTCGCTGGCCTGGCTGTTCAGCGAACAGCACAAGGCCCCGACCGCGCTGCTCGATCTCGATGTGCACTTCGGCACCGGCGCCCTCGCGCTCGACCTCGAGCCCGGCCGCGGCCTCACAGACGCGATCGAGAACCCGAGCCGCATCGACCCGCTGTTCATCGAACGCGCCATGGTGCGCGCCGGGGACAACCTGTCGATCCTCTCGGCGGAGGCCCCGATCAACCAGCCGCTGATGACCGATGGATCGGCCTTCGTGCAGCTGGAGGACGAGTTCCGTCAGGCGTTCGAGATGACGGTGATCGATCTGCCGCGCAACATGCTGATCAACTTCCCGCAGCTGCTGGCCGACGTGAACCTCGTCGTGCTGACCTGCGAGCTGACGCTGGCCTCGGCCCGCGACACGATCCGCCTGCTGTCGTGGCTCAAGGCCAATGCCAGCCACGCGCATCCGATGATCGTCGCCAACAAGGTGCAGCCGAGCCTCGCCGAAATCAGCAAGTCCGATTTCGAGGCCTCGATCGAGCGCAAGGTCGATTTTGTCGTGCCCTACGACATCAAGGCAGCGTCCAACGCGGCCAAGCTCGGTCAGGTGTTCGTCGATGCGAACCGTTCGAGCAAGGCGACCGCGGCGATCCGCCAGATTGCCGAGCGCGTGATGGGCGTGAGTTCTGAGGACATGGCGCAGGGCAGCAGCGACAAGAAGTCGCTGCTGGGCACTTTCGATCTGAAGTCGCTGCTCGCCAAGAAGCCCAAGGGCGAGACCGAGGCGGCGGAGTAAGGCGGACGGCGGGCCGGGGGAGCAAGGCGCAATGTGCCGCTCCCCCGCCTGCCGCCCCACAGCACAGCCACCCTTCCGCAAGGCGGGGCGGCCAGGAAACAGGCAGGAAACGACGGCATGGACTTTTTCCAAACCCTGCTGATCACGCTCGTGATCTTCGGCGCGCTGGTCGCGGTCTATGCGGTCATCGCCGGCTCGGGTGTCGCCAAGGCGCAGAAGCGCCGGATGCAGGCGGTGCGCTATCGCCACTCGGAAAGTCTCGACGCCAAGGTCGACGCGCAGTTCAAGCGCGCCGTCGCCGCGCGCAAGCCCAAGACCTACAAGGTCGCCGGCTCCGGCTCGCGCATGGAGGCGCTGGCGGTGCGCCTAAACCGCACCGGCAAGAGCTGGACGGTGACGCAATATGTCTACGCCTCGGTCGGCCTTTCGGTCGTGGTGGCCGCGCTGATATTCGTGACCAGTCAGGCGCCGCTGCTGGCGCTGGGCGTCGGGATGTTCGTCGGCGCAGGGCTGCCGCACATGGTGGTCGGCTTCCTCATCAACCGGCGCACCAATGCCTTCATCACCAAGTTTCCCGACGGGATCGAACTGCTGGTCCGCGGCCTGCGCTCGGGTCTGCCGGTGACCGAGACGCTCGCGATCGTCTCGACCGAAGTGCCCGGCCCGGTCGGCTTCGAGTTCAAGACGGTGATCGATCGCATCAAGGTCGGCAAGACCATGGAGGATGCGCTTCAGGACACTGCCGACAAGCTCGGCATCGCCGAGTTCAACTTCTTCACCATCACCCTCGCGATCCAGCGCGAGACCGGGGGCAACCTCGCCGAGACGCTCTCGAACCTCGCCAACGTGCTGCGCCAGCGCGCCCAGATGAAGCTCAAGATCAAGGCGATGAGCTCGGAATCGAAGGCTTCGGCGTACATCGTCGGCTCGCTGCCGTTCCTGGTGTTCGGAGCGATCATGTACATCAACCCCGAGTATATCGGCGCCTTCTTCACCGATGATCGCCTGATCGTCGCCGGGCTTGGAGCAGGCGTTTGGATGGGCCTTGGCGTGTTCATCATGGCCAAGATGGTCAACTTCGAGATCTGACGGCGGGGCACAGACACCATGATCGATCAACCTTCAGGCCCGGTGATCCTCGGCTTCGACGTCATACTCGTCGGCACGGTGCTGGTCGCGATGGCCGCCTTTGCGACCATGCTCGCAATCTATGCCGCAATCACGATCCGCGATCCGATGGCCAAGCGCGTGCGCGCGCTTGAGGCGCGGCGCGAACAGTTGAAGGCGGGCATCGTCACCTCCTCGTCGAAGAAGCGCACCAGCCTGGTGCGCCGCACCGACACGACCGACAAGGTCAAGTCGAGCCTCGACCGCCTCAACGTCCTTCAGGACAGCCAGATCAAGACGATCCAGCAGAAGCTGGCGCATGCGGGTTACCGCAACAAGGAACTGGCAGTCCTCATAATCGGCGCGCGCGCGATTGCGCCGGTGGTGATCGGCGGGATCATGGGCCTGCTTATCTATGTCGTCGAATTCTGGCCCGACTGGGGTCCGATGACCCGCCTGTTCGCCTTCGCGATGTCGGTGTTCCTGTCCTACAAGGGCCCGGAGCTCTACCTCAGCAACAAGGCGACCAAGCGCACGAAGGAAATCCAGAAGGGTCTGCCTGATGCGCTCGACCTGCTGGTGATCTGCGCCGAAGCAGGCCTTACGGTCGATGCCGCCTTCAACCGCGTCGCCAAGGAACTGGGCCGCGCCTATCCGGAACTGGGCGACGAATTCGCCCTGACCGCGATCGAGCTGTCGTTCCTCAACGAACGGCGCCTGGCGTTCAACAACCTTGCCTACCGGGTCAATCTGGAAGCGGTGAAGGGCGTGGTGACAACCATGATCCAGACCGAACGCTACGGTACCCCGCTCGCCTCGGCGCTGCGCGTGCTCTCGGCCGAGTTCCGCAACGAGCGCATGATGCGCGCCGAGGAAAAGGCCGCGCGTCTGCCGGCGATCATGACGGTGCCGCTGATCGTGTTCATTCTGCCCACGCTGTTTGTGGTCATTCTCGGCCCGGCGGCCTGTTCGATCTCGGACAACCTCATCAACCGGCCGCAATAAGGCGCCAGCTGCGCGCCCGCAGGGGCCGGAGCCGGGTCAATCCGGCTCCGGCCCCTTGCGCATCTGGGCCGCCAGCCCGGTCGCCTTGTCACGCAGGAGGGCAAGGAGCTGGCGCAGTTGCGCCTCCTCATGCGCGGCCAGCCCGCCCAGCAAGTCGCGCTCGGTCGCCAGGGCGAGCGGCATGACCTCGGCATGGATCGCCCGCCCTTCCGCGGTGAGCGCGAGCAGGTGCGAGCGACCGTCATCGGGGTTGGGCACCCGGCCGATCAGACCGCGGTCCTCCAGCACCTTGACCGCCCGGTTGACTGCGACCTTGTCCATCACCGTCGCCGCGGTCAGCCCCCGCTGGGTCATGCTGCCGCCCCCCTTCCCGCTGGCGCCCAGCACCGCCATCACCCGCCATTCGGGGATCTTCAGGCCGAAACGCTTGCGATAACGCTCGGCGATCAGGCTGCTGACCGCGTTGGAGGTGACCGAAAGCTGATAAGGCAGGAACCCGGCAAGTTCGCCGCCGTCCTGCGCGTCCTCAGGCATAGGGGCGTTCGTCCCACCACGGGTAGAAGTCGGGCATGTCGGCGCTGACCTTGCCGGGATACATGGGTTTGCGCTTCTCGAGGAAGCTCGCGATCCCTTCCTTCGCGTCGCCGCCGCGGCTGAGGCGGTAAATGGCGCGGCTGTCGATCTTGTGGGCTTCCATCGGGTGATCGGTGCTCATCAGGCGCCACATCATCGCCCGGGTCATCGCCACCGAGATGGCCGAGGTGTTGTCGGCGATTTCGCGGGCGAGGGACTGGGCTGCGAACAGCAGATCCTCGGGCGCGTGGATCGATCGCACGAGCCCCCCTGCCTTGGCTTCCGCGGCATCGAAGATGCGCCCGGTGTAGCACCATTCCAGAGCCTGCTGGATGCCAACGATGCGCGGCAGGAACCAGCTCGAAGCCGCTTCGGGCACGATCCCGCGCCGCGCGAAGACAAAGCCGTAACGCGCGGTAGTGCTGGCAAGACGGATGTCCATGGCGAGCTGCATCGTCGCCCCCACCCCCACCGCCACGCCGTTGCAGGCCGAGATCAGCGGCTTCTTGCTTTCGAACAGCCGCAGCGTCAGCAGCCCTCCGCTATCGCGAACCTTGGGGTCGGACAGGTCGCGCACCTCGCTCGGATCGGAGAACACGTGCCCCCCATCCTCCGGCGTCAGGTCGGCGCCCGCGCAGAACGCCCGCTCCCCGCTGCCGGTGAAGATCACCGCCCGCACCGCATCGTCGGCGTCGATATCATCCATCGCCGCGATGATCTCCTCGCCCATGGTGCGGGTGTAGGCGTTCATCTTGTCGGGGCGGTTCAGGGTGATGGTGGCGATGCCGTCAGCCTTGGTGACGATGATCTGGGTGTGTTGGGTCATGCGAATGCCTCTCCTCTGGCGTTTGTGATGCCACGCTCAGGGCAAAAGAAAACCCCCGCAAAAGCGAGGGCTTTCCTTATGTCGCAATGACGGCGCGGCGCTTACCTCGGTGCCATGCGAATCGCGCCGTCGAGGCGCACGTCCTCGCCGTTGAAGTAGCCGGTCTCGATCATGCACATGGCGAGCTTGGCATATTCGTTCGGCACGCCGAGACGCTTGGGGAACGGCACCGAGGCGGCCAGCGCATCGCGCACGTTCTGCGGCGCGGCGGCGAGCAGGGGCGTATCGAAAATGCCCGGCAGGATGGTGTTGACGCGGATGCCCTCATTCATCAGGTCGCGCGCGATGGGCAGGGTCATGCCGATCACGCCCGCCTTCGATGCGGAGTAGGCGGCCTGCCCGATCTGCCCGTCCTCGCCCGCAACGGACGCGGTGTTGACGATCGCGCCGCGCTCGCCGAACTCGTCGAGCGGATCGAGGGTCAGCATTCCCGCCGCCGACTTGGCGATGCAGCGGAAGGTGCCGATCAGGTTCACCTGGATCACGAAGTCGAAGGCCGAAATCGGGAAGTGCTTGATCGAGCCGTCTTCCTTCGAGCGGCTGGCGGTCTTGATCGCGTTGCCGATCCCGGCGCAGTTGACGAGGATGCGCTCCTGCCCGTGGGCGGCGCGCGCCTTGGCGAAACCGGCGTCGACATCCTCGTCGCTGGTCACGTTGACCTTGCAGAACACGCCGCCGATTTCGGCCGCGAGGGCCTCGCCCTTTTCCTCGTTCATGTCGAAGATCGCGACCTTGGCGCCCTTGGCGGCCAGTGCCCGCGCGGTGGCGGCACCGAGGCCCGAGGCACCGCCGGTGACAACGGCGGGGGTATTGGCTGAAACTTCCATTGGTTTTCCTCTCAATCAGAATTCGTCATCCCGGCGAAGGCCGGGATCTCGATCTTATGGGTGGGCGCTTAGGGCCCTGGGCCCCGGCCTGCGCCGGGGCGACGGTTGAACTCAAAGGCTCTCGATGATGGTCACGTTGGCGACACCGCCGCCTTCGCACATCGTCTGGAGGCCATACTTCTTGCCCCGCGCACGCAGCGCGTGGACGAGAGTCGCCATCAGCTTGGTGCCCGAAGCACCCAGCGGGTGGCCGAGCGCAATCGCACCGCCGTTGACGTTGAGCCGTTCAGGGTCCGCCCCGGTGTGCTTGAGCCAGGCAAGCGGCACGCTGGCGAAGGCTTCGTTCACCTCGAACAGGTCGATATCGTCGATTGTCATCCCGGCGCGCTGCAGCGCGCGGTCGGTGGCGAACAGCGGCTCTTCCAGCATGATCACCGGATCGCCGGCGGTCACGGTGAGGTTGTGAATGCGCGCCAGCGGGGTGAGGCCGTGGGCCTTCAGCGCCGCCTCGGACACCACCAGCACCGCCGACGACCCGTCGCAGATCTGACTGGCGGAGGCCGCGGTCAGCGCGCCGTCGGGCGACAGCAGCTTGACGCCCGCAATCCCTTCAAGGGTCGCATCGAAACGGATGCCTTCGTCGACGGTGTGGATCTGCGGGCCGTCCGGCGTCTCGATCTCGACACCCACGATCTCACGCTCGAAGGCGCCAGCCTTTGTGGCGGCAATGGCGCGCTGGTGGCTCTGATAGGCGAAGGCGTCGAGCTCGTCCTTGGTGAAGCCGTGCTTCTTGACGATCATCTCCGCGCCCATGAACTGGCTGAAGTTGATGCCTGGCCACTTTGCTTCGATCCCGTCGGCCTTGTGATAGAGCCCTTCCTTGGCGTGCAGCGTGACGTTGGAGCCCATCGGCACGCGGGTCATGCTTTCCACGCCGCTCGCGATCACCACGTCCTGCGTCCCGCTCATCACGGCCTGCGCGGCGAACTGGATCGCCTGCTGGCTGGAACCGCACTGGCGGTCGATGGTGACGGCAGGCGTCGACTGCGGCAGGAGCTTCGATGCCAGCACGCCCATCCGACCGACCTGCAGCGCCTGTTCGCCCGCCTGGCTGACGCAGCCGGTCACCACGTCGTCGATCGCCTTGGGATCAATGCCCGACCGCTCGACGATCGCATCGAGCGACTTGGCCAGCAGATCCACCGGGTGCACTCCGGCCAGACGTCCGCCGCGGCGCCCGCCGGCAGTGCGGACGGCTTCGACTATATATGCAGTGGTCATGAACCTCTCCTCGTCCTGAGCCCCTATGGGCGGCAGGTGGCAGATCGGTTTCGCTTCGCCACCCGCTTGCCGAAGCGCCTATTGAAGCCTCACCGGCAAATCAAGCGGGCAGACGCGATGGCTCCGCGCACCACCGTCGGCGTCCGTTCAAACCGCAGCGCCAGAGCGGCATTTGCATTTTCTTTCAGCGGTCTACCGCAAATCTATAACTTCTGTTAGATTTCCTATTGTTTCCTGCGGATGGAAGATGAGTGACGCTGAACGTGCGAAACATGCTGCGGACCGTTGCGTTTATGCAACCTATTGTAACATTTTTGACGCTGAACGATCGTCGGACGCGCGGTTCATCGCAAAACGCAGTATGGGCGTCCCAGGCACCATGAGTGTCCGCGCGCGGATCACCGCGGCACAACGACAAAACAAGAGGCTTATAACCATGAGAATGCTCAACCCCGCCTTTGGGCGGACCGGTCTGTTCACAGGAGTCGGCCTCGCCGCACTCGCGCTTGCCACTCCGGCAATGGCGCAGGATGCCGAGACGGAAGCAGCGGCCGAAGAGGCGCCCACCATTGTTGTCACCGGCACCCGCATCCAGCGGCCCGAGGCGGCCACCGCCACCCCGGTCGTTTCGGTGAGCCGGGAAAACATCATCCAGTCGGGGATCAACAACGTCACCGAACTGCTCGCGCAGAGCCCGGCGCTGTTCAACTCCGAAACCAACTTCGATGCCGCCGGTTCGCAGGCGCGCACCGGCGCGGCGGGGGTCAACCTGCTCAACCTGCGCAACCTCGGCGCCAACCGCACGCTGGTGCTGGTGGACGGCCGTAGGCACGTTGCCGGCGTTTCGGGTGAAGCGGCGGTCGACATCAACACGATTCCGGTCGCCCTGATCGAGCGCGTCGATGTGCTCACCGGCGGTGTCTCGTCGGTCTATGGTGCCGACGGCGTTTCGGGCGTGGTCAACTTCATCATGCGCCGCGATTTCGAAGGCATCGATATTCGCGGCCAGAACGGGATTTCCGACTTCGGCGATGCCGAGAGCCGCTACCTTTCGGCCACCATCGGCAAGAACTTCTCCGATGGCCGCGGTAACTTCACTTTCTCGTACGAATACCGCGATGATGCCCGCGTCGGGTTTGGCGACCGCCCGGGCGGCCGGCCGGATTCCGAAGTGCTCGTCCGCAATCCGAACGACATTCCCGACGATCCGAACATCCCCGACAACGTGTTCTTCCGCAACGTCGGCTATTTCGAGAGCTCGCCCGACGGTGCGTTGATCATCGATCCTGACACTTTCTCCGCAGCTTTTCGTGGCGCCGGGCAGATCTACAACAGTGGTCAGTTCCTTCCGCAGTCCGGCTTTCTTGGGGTCGGCGGTGACAACACGCCGATCGCCGACTACCAGGGCGACCTTCAGGCCGGAACCGAACACCACTCGTTCAACACGTCCTTCAGCTATGAAATCACGCCCGACGTCCGGTTCTTCGCCGAGGGCAAATACGTAAAGAGCGAAAACTTCACGGTTGCACAGCCTTCGTTCGACTTCTTCACGTTCATCTCGGAAGACAACCCACTGATCCCCACAAACGTGCGGGCGGCCGGGTTAGGTGATTTCGGCCCCGCTCTGGGTCGCGATGGCTCGGCCGTCGGATTGCTGTTTACCCGTGACAACTTCGATTTCGGGACTCGCAATGAGAATTTCGAGCGTGATCTCTATCGCACTGTCATCGGTTTCGACGGCAACATCAGCGATAACGTGAAGTTCGAGACCAGCTACGTCTACGGTCGCAATGATACCACGTATATCTCGACCAATCAGCGCATCTCGGACCGGTACTTCGCCGCTCTGGACGTGGTCGATGTCGGTCAGTTCAACACCGGCACGCCCAATGGCGTGCTGGACTGCCGCGTCAATCTCGACGGCGGGGCAGTCGTGGATGCAGGGAATGGCAATTACGGTCAGGCTCCTCAGACCTTCACGCCCGGCCAGTGCGTCCCGCTCAACATTTTCGGCGCAGGCGTGGCGAGCCAGGAGGCGCTCGACTTCATCCTGACCGACACCACGAACGACTACCGGATCGAACAGCACGTGGTGAACGCATTCATCACGGGCGATTTCGGCAAGTTCTTCGAATTGCCCGGCGGTGCGGTCAACTTCGCATTCGGCGGTGAGTACCGCAAGGAAAAGAGCGACTTCCGGCCTGACGCCATCTCGACGCAGGTCTCGACCTTCGATCCTGACTCAGGCGTGCTGGCTGATCTTGCGCTGCTTGCGCCGGAGCGTGGCAGCTTCGACGTCTGGGAAGTGTTCGGTGAAATCAACGTGCCGCTGCTTGCGGATCGTCCGTTCTTCGAACTGCTCGAATTCACGGTGGCCGGGCGTTATTCCGACTACTCCACCATCGGCAGCACCGAAGCCTGGTCGATCAACGGCCAGTGGGCACCGATCCAGGATATCCGTTTCCGCGGGGGCTATTCGGAGTCCGTCCGGGCGCCCAACATCACCGAGCTGTTCGCACCGCGTACCGGAACGTTCCAGTTCTTCGACGATCCCTGCGGTATCGAGAACCTCAATCAGGGCACCAGCTTCCGTGAAGATAACTGCCGTGCTTTGATCGAAGGTCTGGGGGTCGACTTCGATGGCTTCGATCCGGCCAGCGACATCAACTCCAGCTCCAGTCGACCAGGCATCGTTGCAGGCAACCGCAATCTCACCGAGGAAGCGGCGCGCACCTGGACTGCCGGCGTGATCCTGCAGCCGCGGTTCGTGCCCGGCCTCGTCATCACGGCGGACTGGTACGACATCAAGCTGACCGATGCCGTGCGGACGCCCTCGCTGAACGAGATTGGCGAGTTCTGCGTCGACTCCCCGACGATCGACAACGCGTTCTGCGATCTGATCGAACGTTCGACCGATACCGGCTTCATCGAAAACTACCTGCTTGGCCCGCAAAACGTGGCCTTCATCGAAACTGCCGGTGCCGACGTGACGGTGAACTATGCCTTCGAGCCTGGCAGCGGCAAGATCGGCCGGTTCAACCTGCGCGGTTCGCTCGGCTATCTCGACAAGCTCACCGTCCTTCCGGCGAACGGCGGGATCGTGGACGACAACCAGGGCGAAACCGGTTCGCCGGAATGGGTCGGCACGGCCGACATCACCTGGTCGATGGACAACGTCACGCTCAACTACGGCGTCCAGTATGTCGGCGATCAGCTGCGTTTCGAACGTGACGTGATCGCCGGTGACCCGGACATCGCAGCGCCTGAGTTCCTGGTGATCGGCGACCGGTTCATCCACGATATCCGTGCCGAGTTCTCCACCGATAGCCGGAACGCGAGCTTCTTCGTGGGCGTGAACAACTTCACCGACGAGCTCCCGGGCCGCGGTCTGGACAACGCTCCCACCGGCTGGCTCGGCCGCTACTTCTATGCAGGCTTCAGGATCAACACCGACCGTCTCGGCTTCTGATCTCAAGTCTGAAACACAGCATCAAGGGGCGCCCTCACCGGCGCCCCTTTTTTTGTCCGCTCGGCGCATGGCGTGCTCACCATGCGCGACACTGGCAGCGTGGCCCACGGCCCGCCGCCTTCCCATTGCCGCGTGGATCGATCGCGGACGCGCCGCAGGGCGGCGCCCGACCCCTTGCCCTGACACCATAACGCAAGTTTCCAACACGATCCTTTCTCCTGACTATTCGTCAGGATGGTTATAGCGTTCGATAGCCTCCCTTTTTTGTTGCAATCTTACCACGTAAGGTAATTCTGCTATATCTCGCCGTCGATTGCGCGCGCCTCGCTGCACCTTCCTGCTTACCCTCACAGCCACGCACCCAGCGTGTCCCCTTTGCGCAAAGGCGCAATTGATCAGGAAAAAGAGAGGCTAAGCAGACATGAAAATGCATTCTTCCGGGGCTGTCCGGGCGAGCCTGTGCGCCGGTGTCGGCCTTGCGGCGCTGACCCTCGGCGCCCCGGCAGCTTTCGCGCAAGACGCAGCCACCACGCAGAGCGACCCGGCCGAGGACACCGCGGCCACCCAGCCCGAGCCGGCCGACGCCGAGACGACTTCCGAACCCGTCGGCACCATCACCGTCACCGGCTCACGTATCGCCCGGCCCAACCTGAACTCCGCAGTCCCCGTCACCGTGCTCGAAGCCGAACAGATCTTCCAGCAGGGCCAGATCAACATCGGCGACACCCTGAACGACCTGCCGCAGCTGCGCTCGACCTTCGGCCAGACCAACGCGGGGCGGTTCCTCGGCACCACCGGACTCAACCTGCTCGATCTGCGCGGGCTCGGCACCGCGCGCACCCTGACGCTGGTCAACGGCCGCCGCCATGTCGCCTCCGACATCCTCTCGAACGGCACCTCCGTCGACGTCAACACCATCCCCACCGACCTGATCGAACGGATCGACGTCGTTACCGGCGGCAATTCGGCGATCTACGGTTCGGACGCCATCGCGGGGGTCGTCAACTTCATCCTCAAGGACGATTACGAAGGTCTGCAAATCCGCGGTCACTCGGCGATCAGTGATGGCGGCGCTTACCCCTCGCAATATGTCTCGGCACTAGCCGGCACCAACTTTGCCGACGGGCGCGGCAACATCACGATCCACGGCGAATACGCCAATCAGGAGCGGGTGCAGGGCTCCGACGTCGACTTCCTGCGCCGCAATGACGGCTTCCTGGTGGTCGATACCGATCCGCCGGGCCTTGCCAACGGCAGCGACGGCACTCCTGACCGGGTGTTCTTCCGCGATATCCGTTCGCGCTCGCTGTTCCTCGACACGCTGGTGCCGATCTCGCGCCGCGCGGGCGATGCGGCCTGCGGCACCGGGATCAACGGCGTGCCCTTCAATTGCGTGTTCCTGTTCACTCCCGAAGGCAACCTGATCCCCGAGAACGCTTCCGAGATCGTCGGCACCGGCCCGATCGGGACGGCCATCGGCGGCAACGGCCAGACCGGACGCGAGCGCCAGCTGCTCACCGTGCTGCCCGATCAGGAACGCATCAACGTCAACCTGCTCGCCCGCTTCGAGATCAGCGAGGCCTTCGTGCCCTTCCTTGAGGCCAAGTACGTCAACATCAAGACTCAGGGCCAGCAGTCCTCCCCCGCCTTCCTTCAGGGCCAGTTCGTGACCCTGGGCGACGAGCGCGAGGCACCGCGGCTAGACAATCCATTCCTGTCCACCCAGGCCCGCGACCTGATCAGCCAGCAATTGCTCGAATCCGGGCGGCGCGGGAGCCTCATCAACAACGCGGTTCTCTCCCGCACCCTGACGCCCGAAGACATCGCGGCGATCGAGGACGGCTCGTTCCGGTTCGACATCGCGCGTTCGCTGATCGACCTCGGCAACCGCGACGAACGTTCCGAGCGCGAGCTTTACCGCATCGTCGCGGGTGCGCGGGGCAATTTCGGGGACGGGCTGTCCTACGAAATCTCGGCCAATTTCGGACGGGTCAAGGAACGCACCGAGATCCTCGGCAACATCGTGCCGCAGCGGCTGCTGCTCGCGCTCGATGCCGGGATCGATCCGGCCGACGGGCAGATCAAGTGCCGCGCGCAGTTCGATCCGGACGCGGCCTTCGCCTATGACAGCGAGGAGGCTCTCGCCGGCGAGATCGCCAATTGCGTGCCCTACAACCCGTTCGGCGCGCCCGACAATCTTGCCGCGGGGCAGTACATCCTCGAAAACACGGTCTCGCGCGCGACGCTCGAACAGTTCGTGGTGCTCGGCTTCGTGTCGGGCGACACGCGCAGCTTCTTCGAGCTGCCGGGCGGGCCGATCGGCTTCGCGCTGGGGGGCGAATATCGCCGCGAGGAGCTGTTCTATCAGGCCGATCCACTGGTCGAAAACGGGCGCACCTTCTACAATGCCCTGCCGACCTTCGCCCCCGATCCCTTCGAGGTGAAGGAAGCCTTTCTCGAATTGCGCGCCCCGATCCTCGCCGATCTGCCCTTCATCGAGGAGCTGACGGTTTCGGGCGCGGTGCGGGTCTCGGACTATGGCGGTTCGGTGGGCACGACCTACGCCTACAACGGCGGGGTCGAATGGGCACCGGTGCGCGACCTGCGCTTCCGGGCTCAGTACGGCCGGGCGGTGCGGGCACCCAACCTTTCCGAGACCTCGGGCGACCTGTCGCAGAACTTTGCACCGGGCTTCCAGGATCCGTGCCGGGCCGAGAACATCGGCGCGGGCTCGCAGTTCCGGGCGGACAATTGCGAGGCGGATCTGGGCGCGGCGCTGCTGGAATCGATCGCGACCCTGCCGTCATACTCGCTCGAATTCCTGAGCGGGGCGAACCCGGATCTGCGCGAGGAGCGGTCGAATTCGTGGACCATCGGCGCTGTGTTCCAGCCGACCTTCGTTCCGGGTCTCGCGCTCACGGTCGACTATTTCGACATCAGCGTCGACAGCGTGATCACTGCGCCCTCGGCCCAGCAGGTGGTCAATGCCTGCTACGATCTGCCCGACCTCGGCAACCAGTTCTGCCAGCTGTTCGAACGTTATCGCGGCGACGGGATCGGCCCGAACCAGGAGGTGCCAGGCCAGATTCTCGACGCCACTGCCGAGATTCTGCCGCTCAACTTCGCGAAGCGCACGGTGCGCGGGATCGATTTCGATCTCAACTACCGCTATCCTCTGGGCGACGACAGCGCGATCAGCACGCGGTTCATCTACACCCACCTGTTCGAACGCAGCAATTTCGAGGACCCGACCAATCCGGGTTTCGAGAACCGCCTGCTGAGCGAGCTGGGCGATCCGCAGGACGAATTCCGCTGGAACCTCGATCTCAAGCTGTCGCAATTCACGATCGGCTACGAGATGCGGTACATCGGCAAGATGGTGCTCAACAACTACGAGGACATCTTCCCGCTGCAGGATCGCCCGGCACAGAACGCGGATTATGCCGATGTCGAGTTCTATCCCGAAGTGTTCTACCACGACGTGCGCGCCGGGGTGGAGCTGGACCGGTTCGATTTGTATCTCGGGGTCGACAACCTGCTCAACACCAACCCGCCGCTGGGGCTGACCGGGATCAGCGAAGGCAGCGCGATCTACCGGGTACGCGGGCGCAACTTCTACGCGGGTTTCCGCGCGGAGTTCTGATCGCTTTGAGAGGCAACGGGAGGGGGGTCGGGGCTACGGTCCCGGCCCCTTTTTTCCGTTAGCACGAACGGGAATGCCCATGACGAGTTTGGCCGAGGCTGCGGCATTGGCGCGCAGCGGAAAGATCGAGGCCGCCGCGCGTATGCTGGCCACGGCGGCGGAGGCGGGCGAGGCGGCGGCTGCGTTCGAACTCGCGCAGTGGCGCATGGCTGGCGATCTGGTGCGCCGCGATATCGGCGAGGCGCGGCGTTTGTTCGGGAAGGCGGCGGCGGATGGGCATCCGCATGCCGAAGCGCCTTACACGGCGCTGCTCGCCAGCGGAGCGGGGGGAAGCGGACGGCGCTGGGCCGAGGCGCTGGCCCGGCTCGCCATGCGCGCCGCCACCGATCCCCATGCGGCCCGCGAGCAGGAACTCATCGCCGCGATGGACCTCGATGCCGAAGGCGATCCTCGCGGGGCATGGACACGGCGGGAGGAATGCGGCGACCCGTCCATCGCTCTTGTTCCAGGGCTCTTCAGCGCGGCGGAATGTCGCCTTCTCGCTGATGCGGCACATGGCTTGCTGCGCCCTGCGGCTGTGGTCCACCCGCGCACGGGCCAACTGGTCGCCGATCCGGTGCGCCGCTCGTCCTCCGCCGCCTTCCCGCTGCTGCGCGAGAGCCCTGCCATCCACGCGCTCAACCGCCGGATCGCGGCGGTGACCGGCACGGTCTGGGCACAGGGCGAGCCCCTGCAGGTCATCGCCTACGGCCCGGGCGAGGAATATCGCCCCCATTCCGATGCCTTGCCGGGTGCAGCCAACCAGCGGGCGACGACGGTGCTGGTCTGGCTCAGCGACGGGTTTGCGGGGGGCGAGACCGCCTTTCCCGCGCTCGGGCGCAAGTTTCGCGGAAACGTGGGCGATGCGCTGGTATTCGCCAATGTCGGTGCGGGCGGAGAGCCTGACCGGCGCGCGGTCCATGCCGGGCTGCCGGTCACGCGCGGGCGCAAGATCATCGCGTCGCGCTGGATCCGCAGCGCCCAGCTCGATCTGTCGGGTCCGCCCGGCCGGCCGCTGTAAAGCGCGGGAGGCCGGGCGGGCCGGTCAGGCAACCATCATGCTGAGCTGGCCGTCGCCCTCGTCGATGGTCAGCCTGCTGCCGTCGGGCAGTCGCCCTTCGAGCAGCATTTCGGCCAGAGGGTCCTGCAGGTAACGCTGCACTGCGCGCTTCAGCGGCCGCGCGCCGTAGACCGGGTCATAGCCCACCCGTCCGAGCCAGCGCAGCGCCGCATCGGTCAGGTCGATCGTGATCTTGCGATCCGCCAGCAGCTTCTGCACCCGCCCGACCTGGATCTGGACGATCGGGGCCATGTGTTCCTGCCCGAGCCGGTGGAACAGGATGATCTCGTCCAGCCGGTTGAGGAACTCGGGCCGGAAATGCCCGCGCACCACGTCCATGACGTCCTTCTCGACGCTCTCCACCGCCGCCCCGTCGGGGAGGTTGGCAAGATACTGGCTGCCAAGGTTCGAAGTGAGGATGATCAGCGTGTTGCTGAAATCCACCACCCGGCCCTGTCCATCGGTCAGGCGCCCGTCGTCGAGCACCTGCAGCAGCACGTTGAAGACGTCGGAATGCGCCTTCTCGACCTCGTCGAACAGCACCACCTGATAGGGGCGGCGGCGCACGGCCTCGGTCAGCACCCCGCCCTCCTCGTAGCCCACATAACCCGGAGGCGCGCCGATCAGGCGGGCGACGGCGTGCTTCTCCATGAACTCGCTCATGTCGATGCGCACCATCGCGCTGTCATCGTCGAACAGAAACCCGGCGAGCGCCTTGGTCAGCTCGGTCTTGCCGACGCCGGTGGGGCCAAGGAACAGGAAGCTGCCGAGCGGACGGCCAGGGTCCTGAAGGCCCGCACGCGCGCGGCGCACCGCCTTGGAGACGGCCTCGATGGCCTGCGATTGCCCGATCACGCGCTTGCCGAGGATGCTCTCCATCTGGAGCAGCTTCTCGCGCTCGCCTTCCATCATCTTGTCGACCGGCACGCCCGTCCAGCGGCTGACGACCCCGGCGATGTCCTCCTCGGTCACCTCCTCGCGCAGCATGGCGTTGGCGGCCTGGCCCTGCGCTTCGGCTAGCTGCTTCTCCAGCTCGGGAATACGCCCGTAGGACAGCTCACCCGCCTTAGCGAGATCGCCCTCGCGCTGGGCCTGTTCCAGCTCCAGCCGCGCGGCATCGAGCGCTTCCTTGATCCGCCCTTCGGCCTCGATCTTGTCGCGCTCGTTCTGCCAGCGGGTGGTGAGTTCGGCCGATTGCTGTTCGAGGTTCGCCAGCTCTTCGCGCAGGGCGACGAGGCGGTCCTTGGAATTTGCGTCGGTTTCCTTCTGAAGCGCCTGTTCCTCGATCTTCAGCTGGATGATCCGCCGGTCGAGCGCTTCGATCTCCTCGGGTTTGCTCTCCACCTCCATGCGGATGCGCGAGGCTGCTTCATCCATCAAATCAATGGCTTTATCGGGCAGAAAGCGGTTCGAGATATAGCGATCCGACAGCTTCGCCGCCGCCACAATCGCGCCGTCGGTGATGCGCACGCCGTGGTGCAGCTCGTACTTGTCCTTGATGCCGCGCAGGATCGAGATGGTGTCCTCGACCGTCGGCTCGGCAATGAACACCGGCTGGAAGCGCCGCTGGAGCGCGGGGTCCTTCTCGACATATTTCTGGTATTCGTCGAGCGTGGTGGCGCCGATGCAGTGGAGTTCGCCCCGGCTGAGCGCAGGCTTCAGCAGGTTCGAGGCATCCATCGAGCCTTCCGAAGCGCCGGCCCCGATCAGGGTGTGCATTTCATCAATGAACAGAATGATCTGCCCCTCGGCATGCTTGACCTCGTCGAGCACCGACTTGAGCCGCTCCTCGAACTCGCCGCGATACTTTGCGCCCGCGATCAGCGCGCCCATGTCGAGGCTCATGAGGGTGCGGCCCTTGAGGCTGTCGGGCACGTCGCCATTGGCGATGCGCAGCGCAAGTCCTTCTGCAATCGCGGTTTTCCCGGTGCCGGGCTCGCCGATCAGCGCGGGGTTGTTCTTGGTGCGACGGGCGAGAATCTGGATCGTGCGGCGGATTTCCTCGTCGCGGCCGATGACGGGATCGAGCTTGCCCTCGCGCGCCGCCTTGGTGAGGTCGCGGGCGAACTTCTCCATCGCGTCATAGGTGCTCTCGGCCCCTGCCGAATCCGCGCGCTTGCCGCCGCGCAGCTGTTCGATGGCGGTGTTGAGGGCCTGCGGCGTGACGCCAGCGGCCTTCAGCGCCTCGCCTGCGCCGCCCTGCGACAGGGCTAGCGCGGTCAAGAGGCGCTCTACGGTGACGTAGGAATCGCCCGCCTTGTCGGCGAGCTGTTCGGCCGCGTCCAGCAGCCGGACGGCATCATTGTCGAGGCCGGGGGTGGCCTGCGCGCCGCTGCCGGTCACCGCCGGAATCTTCGCGAGGCCCGCGTCCACCGCGGTCGCCGCCAGCGGGGCCTGCCCGCCCGCGCGCTGGATCAGCCCGGCGGCCATGCCCTCGCTGTCCTCCAGCAGGGCCTTGGCGATGTGCAGCGGGGTTATGCGCTGGTGATTGAGGCGGATCGCGACTGTCTGCGCGGCTTGCAGGAAGCCCTTTGCGCGGTCCGTGAATTTTTCCAGGTTCATGATCGTCCAACCCCTCCACAGGTTACCGCCACCAGATAGTGTTGCACAATGGCCACACAAGGCCCCGCTGCAAAAATCCTCCCGGCAGGTGTGTTATCCGACTAGGTGGGTTCGCCTGCCGCGCAAGGCAAGGGCCCAGTTGCACGCCCTGCAAGCCTTGACCGCGCCTCTGCCGCAAGCGATGGAAGACCTGCGCGATTTGGGAGAGAAATCCGTCATGATCTGGGTGAAGCGCGGCGCGATTGCGCTGGTGGGCGTGTGCGTGCTGGCCTTCGTGGCGCTCGCCAGCTGGGAACCGTTCTTCGCCCGCGCCGCTGCCGCCCCGGCGCAGGCCCGCGCCTACACCGCCGAAATCATCCGCGACGATTTCGGCGTGCCCCACATCTACGGCAAGACCGACGCCGATGCCGCCTTCGGGGTCGCGATTGCCCATGCCGAGGACGATTTCTTCACCCTTCAGGACGTCGTCGCCATGGCGCGGGGCCGCTACGGCGCGATCGCGGGTGAGGACGGGGCGAAGGTCGATTACGTCTACCACCTGATCGATGCGCGCGGGACGGCAGAGCGGGAATACCCGAAGCTCCCCGCCGATACCCGCGCGCTGTTCGAGGCCTATGCGGCGGGCCTCAACCACTATGCCGAAGCACACCCCGGCGAGGTGAAGCTGGCGGGCCTGTTCCCCGTCAACGGCGTGGACGTCGCGGCGGGCTTCTCGCTGCGCCAGCCGTTCTTCTTCGGTCTCGACGGCGTGATCGGCCCGCTGGTGGCGGGTGAGGACCTGCGCCGCGAGCATGGGCCCGACATTCCCGGTTTCCCCCGCCCGCCGCTGCCGGGCGCGGACCCTGCCCCCGCAGCCGCCCCCAGGCAAGCGCGCAGGCTCGTCCTGCCGCTCGGCGAGGATGCCGAACACCTCGGCTCCAACGCCTTCGCCGTCGCCCCGCAGAAGGGCGGCGGCATCACCACCCTCGTCTCCAATTCACACCAGCCCCTGCGCGGCGGGGTCGCATGGTACGAGCTCGTGGTCGAAAGCGGCGAGGGCTGGCATTTCGCGGGCGCCAACTTCCCCGGATCGCCCTTTCCCTTCCTTGGCCATAACGAGCATCTGGGCTGGACCAACACGGTCAACACCCCCGACATGATCGACGTCTACCAGCTGGAGCTCGACGAGACCGGCACGCGCTACCGGCTGGACGGCGCGTGGCGCGATCTTGAGAGCAAGTGGGTGACGCTGCCGGTCAAGATCGGTCCGGTGGTCCTCCCGATCCGCCGCGAAGTGCTGCGCAGCGTACACGGCCCGGTGATCCGCAATGGCAAGGGCGCCTTCGCGATCCGCTACGGCGGAATCGGGCAATTGCAGCAGCTCGATGCCTATTACCGGCTGAACAAGGCGACCTCCTTTGCCGAGTGGGAGGCGCAGCTGTCACGCCTCGCGATCCCGTCGACCAATTTCCTCTATGCCGACCAGGCCGGGACCATCGCCTATGTCTACAACGCCGCGATCCCGGCGCGGCCAGAAGGCGTGAAGGCCGATTGGCGCAGCGTGCTGCCGGGCAACCGCAGCGACCTGATCTGGCGCGGCGCGGTGGATTACGAGGCCCTCCCGCGGATCGTGAACCCCGCTTCGGGCTGGCTCTACAATTCGAACAACACCCCCTTCACCGCCGCGGGCGAAGGAAGCGACCTCGATCCGCAAGCCTTCTCGCCGCTGATGGGGATCGAACTGAAGCAGACCAACCGCTCGCGGCGTGCCTATGCGCTGTTGTCGGAGGCCGGCGTACTCGACCGGGCAACGCTGGAGCGGATCAAGTACGACACCGGCTACGCCCGCGAAGGCTATGTCGCGCGGCTGTTCGACGCGCTCGAAGGGCTCGAGGCGGACGGCCAGCTGGCTGCGGCCCGCGACCTGCTGCGCAGCTGGGATTTCACCTCCGACGGCAAGGGCCGCGCCGATGCGCTCGCCATGCTGCTGATCCGCGACTTCATGGCCGCGGACTACAACAACAAGCCCTTCCCCGATGTCGCCGCCGAACTGGGCGAGGCGGCCGATCACCTGATGACCCATTTCGGCCGGCTCGACCCGCCGCTGGGCGATCTGGTGCGGCTGCGGCAGGGGGACGTCGACCTCCCGCTCGACGGAGGTTCGGACACCCTGCGCGCCGCGACCACCTGGAATGTCGACCCCGACGGGCGCCTCAATCTGAAGCACGGGGACAGCTTCATCATGTGGATCGAATGGATGCCCGGCCAGAGAGTTAGCTCGCGCTCGGTGCAGCCCTTCGGTGCGGCCTCGACCCGGCCCGCCAGCAAGCATTACACCGACCAGATGCGACTGTTCGTCGAACACCGGCTGAAGCCGGTGCAGTTCTGGCGCGATGACGTGCTGGCGAAAGCCAGCACGCGCCGCACCGTCACCTCAGCGCGTTGACCGGCGCGCGTGCCTTCCTTTCGCCTCGCTTGCCAGACCGGAGCCTCGTTCACATGACCTATCGCCTTGCAGCCGCCAGCCTCTCGGCCCTCGCCATGGCGCTCGCCGCGCCGCTCACCCCCGCGCTGGCTCAGGGCGCGGCGGCACCTGCCGCGCAGCCCGCCGCTGCCGAGCTGCCCTCGCTGGTCAGCCAGATCACCATTCCCTACAAGGAATTCCAGCTGGAGAACGGCCTCACCGTCATCGTCCACGAAGACCGCAAGGCGCCCGTCGTCGGCGTGGCGGTGTGGTACAATGTCGGCTCGAAGGACGAGCCCAAGGGCAAGACCGGCTTTGCCCACCTGTTCGAACACCTGATGTTCAACGGATCGGAAAACGCGCCCGAGGACTATTTCGAATATCTCTCCGAAATCGGCGCGACCGATCTCAACGGCACCACCTGGTTCGACCGGACCAACTATTTTCAGACCGTCCCCCGCCCCGCGCTCGAACGGGCGCTGTGGCTGGAGAGCGATCGGATGGGCTACCTGCTCGGCGCGGTGACGCAGGGCAAGCTCGATAACCAGCGCGGCGTGGTGCAGAACGAGAAGCGGCAGAGCGACAACGAGCCTGGCGGCCTCGTCTATTACGATGTGCTGGAGACGCTCTTTCCCGAAGGCCACCCCTACCGCCACTCGACGATCGGCTCGATGGCCGATCTCGACGCGGCTTCGATGGAGGACGTGCGCGCCTGGTTCCGCGACAAGTACGGCCCCAACAACGCGACCCTGGTGATTGCGGGCGACGTGTCCGCCGCCGAGGCGCGGCCGCTGGTCGAAAAGTGGTTCGGCGCGATCCCGCGCGGCCCCGTCAACACGCCCGCCGCCGCCGCAGTGCCGACCCTGCCCGAGCCGGTACGGCTGACCTTCAAGGATCAGGTCGCCGCCACCAGCATCACCCGCTACTGGGCGGTCGAGGGGCTGAACGGGGCAGACCGCATCGCCCTCGACGTCGCCGCATCGGTGCTCGGCGGGCTCAATTCGAGCCGCCTCGACAATGTGCTGGTGCGCGACGAACAGCTCGCGGTCGGCGTGTCGGCGAGCAACGAAGCCTTCCACCGGATCGGAATGCTCAGCGTCGAGGCGACACTGCGCGACGGGGTGGACCCTGCCAAGCTCGAAGCGCGGCTCGATGCGGTGATCGCGCGGATGATCGCCGAAGGACCGACCGAGGACGAAGTGCGCCGCGCCGCGACCAGCAGCCTTGCCCGCACGATCCGGGGGCTGGAGCAGGTCGGCGGCTTTTCCGGCAAGGCCCAGACCCTCGCCGAAGGCAAGGTGCTGTCCGGCAACCCGGCAGCCTATGAGCGGGAATTCGCCGAACTCGCGCGGATCACGCCGGCCGATGTCAAGGCCGCGATGGCGCGGTGGATGACCCGTCCGGCGCTCACCGTGGTGCTCGAACCGGGCGCACGCGAGGCAACCTACGAGGAGGCCGCCGGAGTCGCGCAAGCAGGCGACAACGCCTCGGCGCGCGACCGTGCTGCCGAGACGATCAGCGTCTCGATGGTGCGCCCCAAGCCGCCGGTGAGCGGGGCCGTGGAGCTGGATTTCCCCGCTGTCGAGCGGGCGAGCCTCGCCAATGGCATGAAGCTCACCTACGCGCGCCGCACTGCCGTGCCCGCGACCTGGGTGACGATGAGCTTCGATGCCGGCGGCGCCGCCGATCCCGAAGGCAAGCGCGGCCTTGCGGGCCTCGCGCTGGCGCTGTTCGACGAAGGCACCGCCAAGCTCACCGCACAGGAAATCGCCGAACAGAGCGAGCGGCTCGGCGCGTCGATCTCCACCGGCGGGGGCGATGATCGCTCGACCTTCACGCTCTCCGCCCTGTCGGCCAATCTTGCCCCCTCGCTCGACCTGCTGCGCCAGATCATGCGCGAGCCCACCTTCAAGCCCGAAGACCTCGAGCGGGTGCGCAGCCAGACCCTCACCGGCATTCGCCAGTCGATGAAGTCGCCGCAGGGGATCGCCAGCCGCACGATCACGCCCGAACTGTTCGGTGCGGCCAGCCCCTATGGCCGGGTGCCGACCCTCGCGAGTGTCGGCGGCATCTCTCGCGATGACCTGCTTGCCTTCAAGGACCGCTGGATCCGCCCCGACAACGGCGAGGTCTTCGTGATCTCCGACAGGCCGCTGGCCGAGATCGTCGCGTCGCTCAACGCGGCCTTCGGCAACTGGGAGGCGCCCAAGGCAGCGAAGGGCACCAAGAGCTTCGCTGACAATCGCGTGGCCGAGGGCAGCCGCATCATCCTCGTCAACCGGCCCAATTCGCCGCAGAGCTTCATCCTCGGCGCGCAGATCACCCCGCTCGATCCGGCCGATCCGGCCTTCGTTGCCTTCAACAGCGCGAATGATTCGCTCGGCGGCAACTTCCTCTCGCGGCTCAACATGAACCTGCGCGAGACCAAGGGCTGGAGCTACGGCGTCGGCGGTGGGCTTTCGCCGCGTGAGAAGGCGGTGTCCTACAACATCGGCGGCGGCGTGCAGGCTGACCGCACCGGGGATTCGCTCGCCGAGATGATCCGCGAGACGACCGAGTTCCTGACCGTCATGGGCGTCACCCCGGCCGAGATCGCCCGCACCACCGCAGAAGAAATCGGCGCTCTGCCAGGCCAGTTCGAGACCTCGCCCGCGGTGCTTGCCGCGATGCAGTCCAACGCGCTCTACAAGCGGCCCGACAACTATCAGGAGACCCTCGCCGATCTCTACCGCGCCCATACCGCCGAGGGCCTCGATGCAGCCGCGCGCGGCGCGATCGCGCCCGACCGGTTCGTGTGGGTGGTGGTCGGCGATGCCGCGCAGGTGCGCCGCCAGCTCGAGCCGCTCGGCCTGCCGATCGAGCAGCGCGAGCTCGGGGGGGAATGAGCCGCCCGTCGGTGCGCTTCGGCCGGAATCCGGTTGAAGCGCGCTGACATGGGTGTAAATAGCGCAGCCGAAGTGCCGGGTCGCCCAAGGTCCGCACGTTAACCCAAGGAGGGATAATCATGTCCGTTGCAGGTACCTACAAGACCACCGTCAAGAGCCCGATGGGCGATCAGACCGGCACCCTCACCGTGGTGCCCGATGGCGACACCTTCAGCGGCTCGCTGGTCGGCAGCCTCGGCTCGATGGACATCAACGGCGGCACCATCGAAGGCAACACCATCAAGTGGAAGATGAACATGGTCGTGCCGATGCCGATGACGCTCGATTGCGAAGCGACCATCGACGGCGACAGCCTGACCGGCTCGGTCAATGCCGGAGCCTTCGGCGCCATGCCGCTTTCGGGCACCCGCGAGAGCTGATCGCCTGGGCTAGCACGTGAAAGGCCGCCGCAGCCCGGTGCTGCGGCGGCCTTTTCGTGTCCGCCACCCGCGCCGGATTGTCTGCGTTCAGGATCGCCCGCTATCCTGCGGCCCGGATTGCAACCGGGAGCAACAGGGATGAAGTTTCGCGCCGCCGCCATAGCCACCGCCGCCTTTGCTCTCGGCGCAGTGGGAGGATGCATGACCGTGCCGGACCGCCACCCCCTCACCGGGACCGAATGGCGCCTGACCGCCATCGACACCTCGGGCAGCACCACCACGCTCACCCCTGCGCTTCAGGCCCGCCACACCATCGCCTTTGCCGATGGCGGCGAGGTACAGGTGCAGCTCGATTGCAACCGTGGCCGCTCGACCTGGACCGCGGGCCAGCCGGGGAACGGCGCAGGTGCGATCAGCTTCGGCCCTGTGGCCAGCACGCGGATGCTCTGCCCCCAGCCGAGCTTCGGCGATCAGCTGGCGAGCGGACTTGCGGGCGCACAGCGCTACACCGCCACGCTCGACGGCCGCCAGCTGGTGATCGAGACGCCGGAGCTGCGCTTCACCTTCGCCGCCGCCGAATAGGTCCGCGCGCCGTCCCCAGCACATCTCACGCGCCGCCTTGCCTTGGGCCGCAGGAACGGCATGTTGGCGTGACAGGCGAAGGGCGATGGGGATCATGGCAAACGACACCACGGGCACGGCGCCCGCTGATCAGACAGCGGGCGCGACCGAGCGGCGGGTGATCCTCGCCTCCTCGCTCGGCACGGTGTTCGAGTGGTACGATTTCTACCTCTACGGCCTGCTCGCGACGATCATCTCCAGCCAGTTCTTTGCCGGCGTGGACGAGACCACCGGCTTCATCTTCGCGCTCGCCGCCTTTGCCGCGGGCTTTGCGGTGCGGCCTTTCGGGGCGCTGGTGTTCGGGCGGCTGGGCGATCTGGTGGGGCGCAAGTATACCTTTCTCGTGACGATGGGCCTGATGGGCGCGGCGACCTTTGCGGTCGGCCTGCTGCCCGCCTATGCAAGCATCGGCGTGGCCGCACCGATCCTCCTCGTGGCGCTGCGACTCGTGCAGGGGCTGGCGCTCGGCGGCGAATACGGAGGCGCGGCGACCTATGTGGCCGAACACGCGCCGGAAGGGCGGCGCGGGCTCTACACCAGTTTCATCCAGACCACCGCCACGCTCGGCCTGTTCGCCGCGCTGCTGGTGGTGATCGGCACCCGCACCCTCATCGGCGAAGAAGCGTTCCGCGACTGGGGCTGGCGCGTGCCGTTCCTGATCTCGGCGCTGCTGCTCGGCGTGTCGCTGTGGATCCGGATGCAGCTGGAAGAAAGCCCGGTGTTCCGCCGGATGAAGGCCGACGGCACGGGCTCCAAGGCCCCCATCTCCGAGGCTTTCGGCAATTGGCGCAATGGCCGCTGGGTGCTGATCGCGCTGTTCGGCGCGGTCGCGGGGCAGGCGGTGGTGTGGTACACGGGGCAGTTCTACGCGCTGTTCTTCCTCGAAAAGACGCTGATGGTGGACGGGGCGAGTGCCAACATCCTGATCGCCGCCGCGCTCGCCATCGGCACGCCCTTCTTCGTGCTGTTCGGCTGGCTTTCGGACCGCATCGGGCGAAAGCCGATCATCCTGGCGGGCTGCGCGCTGGCGGCGCTGACCTATTTCCCCGCCTTCCACGCCCTGACAGAGGCCGCCAACCCCGCGCTGGCCCGCGCGCAGGGGGCCGCGCCGGTGCAGGTGATCGCGGCCGAGGACGATTGCTCGGTGCAGTTCGATCCCATCGGCAAGAACAGCTTCGATGCGAAGAGCTGCGACATCGCCAAGGCGTTCCTCGCGCGCAGCGGGGTCGGCTACACTTCGGTCGCAGCCCCTGCCGGGGCGGTCGCCGAGGTGAGGATCGGCAGCGAGAGCTTCACCGCGCCCGATCCGGCAGCGCTGACGGGCGAGGCGCGCAAGGAGGCCATCGCCGCGTTCCAGAGCGATATCAAGGCGGCGCTGGCGGCGGCGGGCTACCCCGCAAAGGCCGATCCCGACGCCATCGACACGCCGGTGGTCATCGCCATCCTCAGCTGGCTCGTGCTGCTGGTGACGATGGTCTACGGGCCGATCGCGGCGCTGCTGGTGGAGCTTTTTCCCACCCGCATCCGCTACACCGCGATGAGCCTGCCCTATCACCTCGGCAACGGCTGGTTCGGCGGGTTCCTGCCGACCACCGCCTTCGCGATCGTCGCGGCGACCGGCGACGTCTATGCGGGCCTGTGGTACCCGATCATCATCTGCGGGATCACCGTGGCGGTCGGCCTCGTGTTCCTCCCCGAGACCTCCCGCCGCCCGATCGACGCCTAGCCGCGCTCTAGCCGCCCTGCCGCCCGGCGATCAGCCGGTCGACAAGCGAGGGGTCGGCCAGCGTCGAGGTATCGCCCAGCGAACCGAAGTCGTTCTCGGCGATCTTCCTCAAGATGCGGCGCATGATCTTGCCCGAGCGGGTCTTGGGCAGGCCATCGGTGAAGTGGATCACGTCGGGCGTGGCGATCGGGCCGATTTCCTTCCTCACCCACGCCTTCAACTCGGCGAGCAGCGCGCCCGAGCCCTCTTCGCCAGCGTTCAGGGTGACGTAGCAATAGATGCCCTGCCCCTTGATATCATGCGGGAAGCCAACCACCGCGCTCTCGGCGACCTTGGGGTGGAGCACCAGCGCGCTCTCGACCTCGGCGGTGCCCATGCGGTGGCCCGAGACATTGATGACATCATCGACCCGGCCGGTGATCCAGTAATATCCGTCCGCGTCGCGCTTGCAGCCGTCGCCGGTGAAGTACTTGCCCCGGTAGGTGCTGAAATAGGTCTGCCCGAAGCGCTCATGATCGCCGTAGATGGTGCGCGCCTGCCCGGGCCAGCTATGCGTGATGCACAGGTTCCCCTCGGTCGCGCCGTCCAGAACGCCGCCTTCACTATCAACCAGTTGCGGGCGGATACCGAAGAAGGGCAGGCCTGCGCTGCCCGGCTTCATGTCGTGCGCGCCGGGGAGCGTGGTGATCATGCAGCCGCCGGTTTCGGTCTGCCACCAGGTGTCGATGATCGGGCATCGGCCCTCGCCCACGACGTCGAAATACCAGCGCCAGGCTTCCGGGTTGATCGGCTCGCCGACGCTCCCGAGCAGCCGCAGCGAGGCGCGGCTGCGGCTGGTGACGTGCGCGTCGCCCTCGCGCATCAGGGCGCGGATGGCGGTGGGGGCGGTGTAGATGATGTTGACGGAGTGCTTGTCGACCACGTCCCAGAAGCGCCCGTGATCGGGGTAGTTGGGCACGCCCTCGAACACCACGCTGGTCGCGCCGTTGATGAGGGGGCCGTAGACGACGTAGCTGTGCCCCGTCACCCAGCCTATATCGGCGGTGCACCAGAACACCTCACCGGGTTGATAATCAAAGATATAATGGAAGGTCGTCGCGGTCCACACGCCGTAGCCGCCGGTGGTGTGGAGCACGCCCTTGGGCTTGCCGGTCGATCCGGAGGTATAGAGGATGAACAGCGGGTCTTCCGCGCCCATCACCTCGCAGGGGCAATCCTCGTCGCTGGCGAGATCATCGAGCCAGTGATCCCGGCCCTCGACCATCGCGATCTCGCCCCCGGTGTGGCGCACCACCAGCGTGCCGATGATCGGGGTTTCGTGGTCGGGCTCGGCCAGGGCGGCGTCGACATTGGCCTTCAAAGGCACGGGTTTTCCGCCCCTTAGCCCCTCGTCGGCGGTGACGACGAAGCGGCTGCCGCAATCCTCGATCCGGCCTGCCAGCGCCTCGGGCGAGAAGCCGCCGAACACCACCGAATGCACCGCGCCGATCCGGGCGCAGGCGAGCATCGCGACCACCCCTTCGAGGATCATCGGCAAGTAGAGCGTCACCCGGTCGCCCTTCGTGACCCCCAGCTTTTTCAAGGCATTGGCCATGCGCACCACCTCGCGGTGAAGCTCGGCATAGGTCAGGCTGCGGGCCGGGCCGGCGGGATCGTCGGCCTCGAAGATCAGCGCCGTCCGGTCCGCCAGCGCGGGCAGGTGCCGGTCGACGGCGTTGTGGCACAGGTTCAGCGAACCATCCGCAAACCACGAAATCCCGACCGGATCGTAGGACCACTCCCCGCCCGCCTTCGGGAAAACCGACCAATCCAACCGCTGCGCCTGTTCCAGCCAGAAGGCATCGGGCGTCTCGACCGAGGCGCGGTACATCGCCGCATACTGCTCGGGGGTGCAGTGGGTGGGGGTGTGAGGCCGGGGCCGCTCGACGGCGTGGATCATGATCGACTCTCCCTGATTATGCCCTTCTCTTACCCCCACTACACACCCTGCGCTGTCAGACAAAGGTCTTAGGCGAGGCATTCCGGCACCGGCCCCGCACCCGCATTGTTTCACGTGAAACAGTGCCGCAAGCCTTCCCCTGTCAGGGGTCTGCAAGGGGTCTGGCAGGGGTCTAAGGGGGGTCTGGCCCAGTCTGGCGCGGGTCTGATGCGGGTCTGGCGGCGACATGCGAAAAACCCCGCCGGCCGATCCGGCCAGCGGGGTCCGTTTTCGCAGCGCCAAGGGCCTCAGAAGCGGTAGCTCACCCCGGCGCTGATCACCCACGGATCGAGCTTGTGCTCGGTCTCGATCGCCAGCGTGTTGCCGACAAACCAGCGCGCGGTGGTGTCGATGAAGTACCGCTTCACATCGACGCTGACCCCCAGCCCCTTGTCGTTCACCGGGACATCGATCCCGGCCTGCAGGGCCACGCCGAATTCGTCCGACAGGTTGGTCTCGGTCACACCGAGCGGCAGGGTCGCGGCGCCCGGATCGTCCTTCAGCCACATGAAATAGGCAACGCCCGCGCCGACATAGGGCTTCACGCCGCCGAGATCGAAGTGATACTTCGCCGTCACGGTCGCAGGCAGCAGCAGCGCGTCGGAGACCAGTTCGGCGCCCACCGGCAGCCCGGCGGTGGCATCGACATCGTGCTGGGTCACCCCGGCGATCGTCTCGATCGAGATGTTGTTGGTGAGGAAGTATTCGATCGCCAGCGTCGGCACGACATTGTCGCTCGCCTTGGTCTGGGTGGTCGCCGGCAGGTTCGGCGCGTTCACGCGGATGTCGGTGATCTTCCCGTCCGGCGCGACCAGCGTGCCGAGCACCTTGATCTGGACGTCCCCCGCCCGGTCGCCGTCCTGCGCCATGGCAGGCGTCGCGGCAAGCGCCAGCACGGCGCCGCCAAGCATCACAATTCGCTTCATTTCCTTGTCCTCATCGGCAGCAGTGGCCGCCCTCCGCGGCCCAGGATGGTTGCTGCCTGTGGGGGCCGGATAGACCGCGATCCGCGCCGCCCTCATTGATCCGAATCAAAGACCTTTGCGCAACCACGGGCCATTGCCGCACCCATCATGGCGACACTCAGCCCCCTGCCGAACACTGCCGAACTGGCGGAATCGCTTGCCGCGTTCCGCGCCGCACTGCCGGCCGGAACCGGCGAGGGCGCGGTGGCCGACCGGCTCTGCGCTCTCGGTACGGCCGCGCATCTGGCGCGCGGCGCGCAGCTCGCCCCCGACCCGGACGAGGACCGGCTGGTGTGGATCGCGAGCGGATCGGCCAAGCTCGTCGCCCCGCACGCTGACGGCCCGAACGGTCCGGTGCCGGGCGGGCAAGTGCTGGCCTTCCATTTCGCAGGCGACCTCGTATCGGTGCTGCGCCAGAGTGACGGCGATTTCCGCCTGGTCGCTCTTGCCGATTGCGCGCTAGTGATCTTCCCCGCAGACCGCTTTCTCGATCAGGCCCAGGCCGATCCTCCGGTGCTGCGGTCGGTCCTCTCGCGCTCGCTTCAGGCGCTCCACCGCTCGCGCACCCGGATGATGCAGATGGGGCACAAGTCGGCCGCCGCCCGCATCGCCGATTTCCTCGTGTCGATGGCCGAGCGTCTGGCCGGTGCCACCGCGGGCGCCTGCGCCTTCGCCCTGCCGATGAGCCGCCGGGACATCGGGGATTCGCTGGGCCTCACGATCGAGACCGTCAGCCGCCAGCTCACCGAGCTGCGCGAGGCGGGCCTGATCGCGACCGAGGGCCGTTCCAAAGTCCGATTGTCGGACATCGGCGCGCTGGCCAGACTGGCCGGGCGACAGGGAGCAGGCGCAAACTGAACCAAATTTGATTTCGGTCAAACACACGAACCGGGGTGGCACGCTAAAGGGCGGCCGACGGAAGGGATAATTCAACATGGAAACAGTCGTTAAGCGGCTGGGCGTGTGGGCGTGCGTCCTCATGGCCAGCATCGCCGCCATTGCGCTCACCCCCGATGCAGGGTTCGCCATCCACATGGGCATCGTCGCCCTGGTGGCGGTAATCCTGATCGTCGCCACGGCGACCAGCTACGATCCGCTGGCCCGCGCGCAGAGCATCTTCCGCATGCCTCCCGGGCCGAGCCGTTATGACGACGACGTGATCCGCTGGGGCGTGATCGCGACGATGTTCTGGGGCATTGCAGGCCTGCTGGCGGGGGTGTTCATCGCCGCGCAGCTTGCCTGGCCGTGGCTGAACATCGAGCCTTACCTCAATTTCGGACGGCTGCGCCCGCTGCACACCAGCGCGGTGATCTTCGCCTTCGGCGGCAACGCGCTGCTCGCCACCAGCTTCTACGTTGTCCAGCGCACCTGCCGCACCACGCTCGCCTTCCCCGGCATGGCCCGTTTCGTGTTCTGGGGGTATCAGCTGTTCATCGTGCTCGCCGCGACTGGCTATCTGTTCGGCATCAGCCAGGGCAAGGAATATGCCGAGCCCGAATGGTATGTCGACCTGTGGCTGACGGTGGTGTGGCTTTGCTATCTTGCCGTCTTTGTCGGCACGATCCTGCGCCGGCATGAACCGCACATCTATGTGGCGAACTGGTTCTACCTCGCCTTCATCATCACCGTGGCAATGCTGCACGTGGTCAACAACCTCGCCCTGCCCGTCAGCCTGCTGGGGGCCAAGAGCTACAGCGCCTTTGCGGGCGTGCAGGATGCGCTGACCCAGTGGTGGTACGGCCACAACGCGGTCGGCTTCTTCCTCACCGCCGGGTTTCTGGCGATGATGTACTACTTCGTGCCCAAGCAGGCCGGGCGGCCGGTCTATTCCTACCGCCTGTCGATCATCCACTTCTGGTCGCTGATCTTCCTCTACATCTGGGCCGGGCCGCACCACCTCCACTACACGGCGCTCCCCGACTGGGCGCAGACGCTGGGCATGGTGTTCTCGATCATGCTGTGGATGCCTTCATGGGGCGGGATGATCAACGGGCTGATGACGCTCAACGGCGCGTGGGACAAGGTGCGCACCGATCCGATCATCCGCATGATGGTCCTCGCGCTCGCCTTCTACGGGATGAGCACCTTCGAGGGCCCGATGATGAGCATCAAGACGGTCAACTCGCTCTCGCACTACACCGACTGGACGATCGGCCACGTGCACTCGGGCGCGCTGGGCTGGAACGGGATGATCACCTTCGCCTGCGTCTACTACCTGACGCCGCGCCTGTGGAACCGCGAGCGGCTGTATTCGCTGCGCATGATCAACTGGCACTTCTGGCTCGCGACGCTGGGGATCGTCTTCTACGCCTCCTCGATGTGGGTGGCGGGGATCACCCAGGGGCTGATGTGGCGCGAATACGGCGCGGACGGCTACCTCGTGAACAGCTTCGTCGACACCGTCGCCGCGCTCCACCCGATGTATATCCTGCGCGCTGCGGGGGGCCTGATGTACCTCACCGGGGCCGGGATCATGGCCTGGAACATCGGGATGACCATCGCCGGGCGTCTGCGCGAGGAAGCCCCGATGGGCGACACCGCGCACGACGAGGCCGCCGACCGCCCGATCCTCCCTCAGCCCCAAGCGGAGCCCGCCGAATAAGGCGGCGCGGGACAAGGACACACGCATCATGAGCAAGAACGCCCCTCACTCCGACGTTTTCGAGAGCCACAAGAAGCTCGAGAAGAACGTCACCCTCCTCGCTGCTGCAACCCTTGCGGTGGTCGCCATCGGCGGGATCGTCGAGATCGCCCCGCTGTTCTGGATCGACAACACGATCGAGAAGGTCGACGGCATGCGCCCCTACACCCCGCTCGAACAGGCGGGCCGCGACATCTACGTGCGCGAAGGCTGCTATGTCTGCCACAGCCAGATGATCCGGCCGTTCAGGGACGAGGTCGAACGCTACGGACACTACAGCCTCGCCGCGGAATCGATGTACGACCATCCCTTCCAGTGGGGGTCAAAGCGCACCGGGCCTGACCTCGCGCGGGTCGGCGGGCGGTATTCGGACGAATGGCACGTCCAGCACCTGAAGGCGCCGCGTTCGGTGGTGCCGGAAAGCATCATGCCCAGCTACAGCTTCCTTGCCGAAACCGAGCTGAAGGTCGCGGACCCGGCGGCGAACCTTGCCGCGCTGCGCAATGTCGGGGTGCCCTATACGGATGCCGATCTTGCAGCGGCCAGGGCCGACCTCAAGGCGCAGGCCGATCCCGAGGCCGACGCGGGTGATTTGCCCACGCGCTATCCCAAGGCGCAGATCCGCGACTTCGACGGCGATCCGAAACGCGTGACCGAAATGGATGCGCTGGTCGCCTACCTCCAGATGCTCGGCACGCTGGTCGACCTGAATGGCGCCGCCGCGCAGGAAGTCCTGACCAAGGAGGCCGGACGGTGAGCCTCTACACGGCCCTCCGGCACTTTGCCGACAGCTACGCGCTGGCGATGATCTGCGCGCTCTATCTGACCCTGTGCCTGTGGCACTTCCGCCCCGCCGCCAAGCGCCACGTGGCCGATGCCAAGCACTCGATTTTCAGGGGTGAAGACCATGAATAAGCGTATCGACGAGCCCACCGGCACCGAATTCGTCGGCCACGAATGGGACGGCATCGAGGAGCTCAACACCCCGCTGCCGCGCTGGTGGCTCTACACCTTCTATGCGACGGTCGCCTTCGCGCTGGTCTATGTGGTGCTCTACCCCGCCTGGCCGATGCTGGAGAGCGCCACCAAGGGCACGCTCGGCTGGTCTAGCCGCGGGGATCTCGCCAAGGAGATGACCGCCGCTGACGCTGCGCGGGCCGCCACCGTCGCCCGCATCGACGCGACCGATATCGAGGCGCTCGCCGCCGATCCGCAGCTGATGCAGGCCGCGGTCGCAGGCGGCGCTGCCGCCTTCAAGGTCAACTGCGTCCAGTGCCACGGCGCGGGCGCGGCAGGATCGCCGGGCTACCCCAACCTCAACGATGACGACTGGATCTGGGGCGGCACCCTGACCGAGATCGAATACACCCTCACCCACGGCATCCGCTGGGAAGGATCGGACGAGACCCGCGTCAACTACATGCCCGCCTTCGAAGGCGCGCTCGATGCCAAGCAGGCGAGCGCGGTCGCGGGGCACGTCCTCTCGCTCTCCGGCAAGGGCCGCTCCACCCCCGCCGCCGCTCAGGCCTTCGCCGATAATTGCGCCGCCTGCCACGGGCCGACCGGCGCCGGCATGCCGGAGATGGGCGCGCCCGCCCTCAACGACGCGATCTGGCTGTTCGGCGGGACCGAGGCGGATATCAGGAAGCAGATCCTCGCCCCCCGCCACGGCGTCATGCCGGCATGGAAGGGCCGCCTCGATCCGGTGACGATCAAGATGCTCGCCGCCTATGTCCACTCGCGCGGCGGCGGGCAGAACCCCGCCCCGGCAGCACCTGCCGCAACCGAGGTGACCGCTGCTGCGGCAGCCCCCGCCGCCAAGGCCGAGAACGATGGCTGATTCCGACGAACTCGAGCGCCCTGCCCCGCAGCCCGCATCTCTCCCCCGGGACTGGGCAGGCGCGCTCGATCAGGGAGCGGCGGCACCTCCCCCCGCCGCCGCTCCCCCACCTGCCCAAGACCCCCCCGATCTGCTGCGCACCGACCTCTACAGCAAGGGCCAGACGGTCCATAACAAGCGCATCGACGGGCCCTTCCGCCGCTTCAAGTGGCTGGTGATGCTGGTGACGCTGACGATCTATTACGTCACGCCATGGCTGCGCTGGGACCGCGGGCCTTACGCCCCCGATCAGGCGGTGCTGGTCGATCTGGCGAACCGCCGCTTCTACATGTTCGACATCGAGATCTGGCCGCACGAGTTCTATTTCGTCGCCGGCATGCTCATCATGGCCGGGATCGGCCTGTTCCTCGTCACTTCCGCGGTCGGCCGCGCGTGGTGCGGCTATGCCTGCCCCCAGACCGTGTGGACCGACGTCTTCCAGCATGTCGACCGCTTCTTCGACGGGGACCGCAATGCCCGGATGCGGCTCGACAAGGCGCCGTGGGGCGCGGCCAAGATTGCCCGCCGCCTCGCCAAGTGGGCGGTCTACTTGGGCATAGCCTTCTGGACCGGCGGCGCGTGGATCATGTACTTTGCCGACGCGCCCACGCTCACCCGCGACTTCTGGACCGGCGCCGCCGACCCCATCGCCTATGCCACGGTCGCGATCCTCACCGGCACGACCTTCTGGCTCGGCGGGTTCATGCGCGAACAGGTGTGCATCTACATGTGCCCCTGGCCGCGCATCCAGACCGCGATGCTCGACGAGAAGTCGCTGATCGTCACCTACAAGGACTGGCGCGGCGAACAGCGCGGCAGCCTCAAGAAGGCCGCGAAGAACCCCGACCAGTATGGCGACTGCATCGACTGCAACATGTGCGTCGCGGTCTGCCCCACCGGGGTCGACATCCGCGAAGGCCAGCAGATCGGCTGCATCACCTGCGGGCTGTGCATCGATGCCTGCGACCGGGTGATGAAAGAGGTCGGCCGCCCGCGCGGCCTGATCGACTATGCCACATTGGACCAGTGCAAGGCCGAGGCGGCGGGCGCTCCGGCGCAACCGGCATGGAAGGCCCTGCTGCGTCCGCGGGTGTTCATCTATTTCGGCGTCTGGGCGGGGCTCGGCGCCGGGCTGCTGTTCGCGCTCGGCACCCGCACCCACACCGATCTTACCGTCGCGCCCGATCGCAACCCGCCCTTCATGCTGCTGAAGGACGGCTCGGTCAGGAACGCCTACACCTTGCGCCTGCGCAACATGGAGGCCCGCCCGCGCAAGATGGAGGTGGCCCTCGTCGGCCTGCCGAAGGGCGCGGTGATGTGGACCGAGAGCGTCAGCCTCGAAAACGCCGCGCCGACGCAGGTCGTCACCGTCGATGCCAATGCAACGAAGGTGCTGCGCGCCTACGTCCTGCTGCCCGAGGGCGAGCGGGCGAGCGGCTTCTCCTTCCGCCTCACCAGCCTCGACGAGCAGCGCGAAAGCGACCTTGCGACAACCACCTTTGCCCAACCTGCCTCAACCATGCCGGGGAACGAATGATGAAAGCCGCATCCAGAGCCTTCACCGGCAAGCACATGGCCGCCGTCCTTGTCGGCGGGTTCGGCGTCGTGATCGCGGTCAACCTCGTCATGGCGAGCTTTGCCGCGGGCAGCTTCCACGGCACCGTGGTCGACAATTCCTATGTCGCCAGCCAGAAATACAACGGTTGGCTTGCCCAAGCGGCGGCGTCCGAAGCGCTCGGCTGGCAGGCGGACGTGCGCCGCCGCGCGGATGGCCGGGTGGTCATCACGACCCGCGCCGTACCCGAAGGTGCGACGCTCTCCGCCACCGCCGAACGCCCGCTCGGCGCGCGCGAGGAGACCGACCTCACCTTCACCACCTTCGGCGAGGGCGTGTGGGTCTCCGACCAGCCGCTCGCTTCGGGCCGCTGGCAGGTGCGCACCGCGATCCGCGCCGGGGACAAGGCCTGGGCCGGGGAAAGCGAAATCCGGTGAACGCGCCCGCCCCCATCCTCCTTGCCGCCAAAAGCGACGAAGCCCCGCTCGCCACCACACGCCTTACCGTGCCGGGCATGAAGTGCGCCGGGTGCATCGGCAAGATCGAGCGCGAGCTTGCGAAAGCCCCCGGCATTGCCGCGGCGCGCGCGAACCTCACCGCCAAGCGCGTGGCGATCCGCCACGACCCGCAGCTGGACGAAGAGGCGCTCGTCGCGGCGCTGCTCGCGCTGGGGTTCGAATCGCAAGTCTTGTCCGATGCCGACCTCCTCGGCCCGCAGGTGGCCGAGGCGAACGAGCGCAAGTCCCTGAACCGCGCGCTCGGCGTGGCCGGCTTCGGGATGATGAACGTCATGCTGCTCTCGGTCAGCGTCTGGTCGGGCGCGGAAGGGGCGACGCGCGAGCTGTTCCACTGGCTCAGCGCACTGATCGCCATTCCGGTGATCGCCTATTCCGGGCGGCCCTTCTTCGCCAGCGCCTGGATGGCATTGAGCCACCGGCGCACCAACATGGACGTGCCGATCTCTATCGGCGTGATCCTTGCCACCTGCCTCAGCCTCTACGAGACGATCACCGGGGGCGAACACGCCTTCTTCGACAGCGCGGTGATGCTGCTGTTTTTCCTCCTCGCCGGCCGCGCGCTCGATGCCGAGATGCGCACCCGCACCCGCGCGGGGATCGGCGCGCTGCTCGGGCGGATGGGCAAGAGCGCCAGCGTCATCGGCCCTGACGGCACCACGCGCCGGGTCGCTGCCAAGGATCTGGAACCGGGCATGCTGGTGCTGGTCGCCGCCGGGGAGGCGCTCGCCGCCGATGGCGAGGTGGTGGACGGAACGAGCGCGCTCGACAACGCCATGCTGACGGGTGAGAGCGCGCCCGAGCCGGTCGGGCCGGGGGCGCAGGTGCACGCAGGCGCAATCAACCTCGGCGCGCCGATCCGGGTCCAGCTGACCCGGGTGGCCGAGGACACCGCGCTCGCCGAAATCGCCCGGCTGATGGACGAGGCGGGACAATCGCGCAGCCATTATGTCCGCATCGCCGACCGCGCCAGCCGCCTCTATGCCCCGGTGGTGCACACGCTGGCGCTCGCCGCCTTTGCCGGGTGGATGATCGCGGGCGCGGGGTGGCACGCCTCGCTCACCATCGCCATCGCCGTGCTCATTATCACCTGCCCCTGCGCGATGGGCCTCGCGGTGCCGGCCGCACAGGTCGTGGCGGCAGGCACGCTGCTGCGCCGGGGCCTGCTGGTGAAGGACGGGAGCGCATTGGAACGCCTTGCCGAGTGCGACGTCGCCCTGCTCGACAAGACCGGCACGCTGACGCTCGGCACCCCGCGCGCCGATGTGAGCGCGCTCGATCCTGAAGCCCGCGCCGTGGCGCTCGGCCTTGCCCAGGCGAGCCGCCATCCCCTCAGCCGCGGCCTTGCCGCCGCATGCTTGCGCGAGGGCGTGACGCCTGCCGCGGTTGGCGATGTGCGCGAGGTCAGCGGCGCGGGGCTGACCGGGCGGTGGCAGGGACTGGACGTGGCGCTCGAGCGGCCGGAGGACGCGGGCCAGAGCCTCGCCACCACACTGCTCATCGGCGAGAGCCGCCAGATCATCCCCTTCGCCGATCCGCTGCGCCCCGATGCTGCCGCCGCACTTGCCGCGCTGCGGGCAGAGGGCCTGCCCGCCAGCATCCTTTCCGGAGACCGCGCCGCCCCGGTCGCCGCCGTGGCCGCCGCGCTCGGCCTGCCCGCTCAGGCCGAAGCGAGCCCGCAGGCCAAGCTTGCCGCGCTCGAGGCGCTGAAGGCGCAGGGCCGCCGCCCGCTGATGGTGGGCGACGGCCTCAACGATGGCCCGGCGCTGGCCGCCGCCCACGCCTCGATCGCGCCCGGCACCGCTTCGGACGCCAGCCAGCAGGCCGCCGACGCGGTGTTCATCGGCGAAGGGCTGATGCCGGTCGCGCTGGCCGTGCGGGTCGCGAAGCGGACGATGCGGATCGTGCGCGAGAATTTCGGCTTTTCGATTGTCTACAACTTCCTCGCCGTACCGCTCGCGCTTGCCGGGCTGGTCACGCCGCTCATCGCCGCCATCGCCATGTCGGTGAGTTCGCTGGTGGTGGTCGGCAATTCGCTGCGTCTGGCCAGGAGCGCCCATCCATGACCGGCCTCGTCTTCCTCATCCCCATCGCGCTCGCCATGGGCCTTGCCGGCCTTGCCGCCTTCCTGTGGTCGATGCGCGCAGGCCAGTACGAGGACATGGACGGCGCAGCGAACCGTATCCTGATCGAGGACGAGGAACCATGACCGCGGCCCTCTCCCTCGCGCTCGCCGTGCTTGTCCCGGTGATGATCGGCCCCCTGCCCGCAGACGCTGCCGGCACCATCACTGCGCGGCTGTGCGGGGGCGGCACCATCACCATCCCTGTGGGCGGCGATCCCCCGTCGCAGGAGCAAGGCTGCCACCCCAAGGGCTGCCACGCGGGCACCTGCCGCGGGAAGGACAAGTCCGGCAAATTGATCTCGCGCAAAGACGGCTTGTGATGGGGTTCGCTAACGCGAACCACAGACCACCCGCCCCGCCTCCCCACCCGGCCACCATATCGTGATGGTATCCTTGGTGGCCGGGTGGGGAGGCGGGGCGGGTGGTCTGCCGCGACGAAGGAGCGCCAGACAAAATGTGGACTTATCACCCCGCACTGCTCGCCACCGCAGTGCCGCGCTACACCTCCTACCCGACCGCCGCCGATTTCGGCCCGCTCGAGGCGGGCACCACCGAACGCGCGATCGCGGCGGCGGACGGCGACATCTCGCTCTACCTGCACATCCCGTTCTGCGAGAAGATCTGCTATTACTGCGGCTGCAACACCGGCGCCTCGGGCCGGCGCGCGCGGGTCGAGACCTATCTGGCCGCGCTCCATCAGGAACTCGCCACGGTCGCCAGCCTGCTGCAGCCGGGCGCCCGCGTACGGCGCATCGCCTTTGGCGGGGGCAGCCCCAATGCGATCATGGCGGCCGAATTTCTCGGCCTCGTCGATGCGCTCCACGCCCAGTTCCCGCTCGCCGCGCCGGAATGGTCGATCGAGCTCGACCCGCGCAGCCTCACCGCCGAATGGAGCCGGGTGATCGGATCGGTCGGGATCACGCGGGCGAGCATGGGCGTGCAGACCTTCGCTGCCCATTGCCAGAAGGCGATCGGGCGCGAACAATCGCCGACCATGATCTGCCGCAGCGTCGACTGGCTGAGGAAGGGCGGCGTCACCTCGCTCAATTTCGATCTGATGTACGGCCTCCCCCACCAGAGCGAGGCCGATCTCGAGGACAGTCTCGAATACACCCGCAAGCTCGGCGCGGACCGGATCGCCGTGTTCGGCTATGCCCACGTCCCCCATCTGGTGCCTCGCCAGACCATGATCCCGGAAGGCGCCCTGCCGGGGGCGCAGGCCCGCTTTGCCATGGCGGCGCAGGCCCATGCCTTTCTCACCGGCAATGGCTATGACGCGATCGGTTTCGATCACTTCGCCCTCCCCCACGATCCCATGGCCCGCGCGGTGCGCGGCGGCACGCTGCGGCGCAATTTCCAGGGCTTCACCGATGATCCGGCCGAGGTGCTGATCGGCATGGGGGCGAGCGCGATCAGCGGCTTTCCGGGCCTCCTCGCCCAGAACGACAAGCACACGGGCCGCTACCGGCAGCTGTCGGGCGAAGGCCGGCTGACGGCCAGCCACGGCATCGCCCGCGCGAGCGACGACCGGCTGCGAGGAGATGTGATCGAGGCGCTGCTGTGCCGGGGCGAGGCGGTGCTTCCCCCCCGCCTGCTGGCCGAGGCCGAGGCCGGCCTTGCCCCGTTCATCGCCCATGGGCTCGCCCGTCTGACCGGCGACCGGCTGACGATCCTGCCGGGCGGCCTGCCCTATGCCCGGGTGATGGCCGCGCTGTTCGATGCCTATCGGCAGGCCACCCAGCACCGATTCAGCTCGGCGATCTGAATCCCGTTATCCCGCCTTGCCAGAAACGATTTTTCCGAAGATACAGTCTCGCAAAAGAACGAGCGGAGTCTCTATCGGGCGCTTTCAGGGATAATCAGGGGGGGAAATCACTATGGCAGTTACCGATCACGTCGACCTCAACGGCTTCATGGAGGGCGTGAAGAAACGCAATCCGTATCAGCCTGAATTCGTCCAGGCCGTGCAGGAAGTGGCCGAAGACATCTTCGAGTTCATGGCCGACAAGGAGCAGTATCACTCGCAGCAGATCCTGCGCCGCATTGCCGAGCCGGACCGGGTGGTCAGCTTCCGCGTGTGCTGGGAAGACGATGCCGGCAATATCCGCGTTCAGCGCGGCTGGCGCGTGCAGAACAACAATGCGATCGGCCCCTACAAGGGCGGCATCCGCTTCCACCCCAGCGTGACCGAAAGCGTGCTGAAGTTCCTCGCCTTCGAGCAGACCTTCAAGAACGCGCTCACCGGCCTGCCCATGGGCGGCGGCAAGGGCGGATCGAACTTCAACCCCAAGGGCAAGAGCGTGCGCGAGATCATGCGCTTCTGCCAGTCCTTCATGACCGAGCTTTACCGCCACATCGGCGCCGACATCGACGTTCCGGCAGGCGATATCGGCGTGGGCGGACGCGAGATCGGCTTCATGTTCGGCCAGTACAAGCGCATCACCAATAACTTCACCGGCGTCTTGACCGGCAAGGGGCTGGAATGGGGCGGCTCGCTGATCCGCACCGAGGCGACCGGCTACGGCGCGGTCTATTTCCTCGAAAACATGCTTGCGGTGAAGGGCGAGACCCTTGAAGGCAAGACCGCCGTCATCTCCGGCTCCGGCAATGTCGCGACCCATGCGGCCGAAAAGATCGTGCAGCTGGGCGGCAAGGTGCTGACCCTGTCCGACTCTGGCGGGTTCATCCACGATCCCGACGGCATCGATCAGGAAAAGATCGACTGGGTGAAGACCCACAAGACCCACCGCCGCGGCCGGATCGAGGAATATGTCGAGGCCTTCCCCAAGGCGACCTTCCATGCGGGCAAGACCCCGTGGGGCGTGCCTTGCGATGTTGCGCTCCCCTGCGCCACGCAGAACGAACTGCTCGGCGAAGACGCCAAGACGCTGGTCGCCAACGGCTGCAAGGCGGTGTCCGAAGGCGCGAACATGCCGACCGATCTGGACGGCGTGCACACCTTCAAGGCCGCCAAGCTGCTCTACGCCCCCGGCAAGGCGTCGAACGCCGGCGGGGTCGCGGTTTCGGGCCTCGAAATGAGCCAGAACTCCGAACGCCGTTCGTGGAAGGAGGAGGAATTGCAGCAGATGCTCAAGGACATCATGTCGGGCATCCACAATTCCTGCATCCAGTACGGCGATCAGGGCGATGGCTATATCGACTACGTGAAGGGCGCGAATATCGCAGGCTTCAAGAAGGTCGCCGACGCGATGCTGGCCTTCGGGGTGGTGTAAGGACCGGCTCCGCAAGCCGGGAGGTTGGCCGGGGTCACACCCGCGTCGACTTCCCGGCAGCGGACTCCTGTCCCGCTACGCCCGGAACCACACGAAGACGCCGCCCATCGCCGCCATGCCGACAAGGAAGTGTCCGGCATCGATCAGGAACAGCGTCAGCGATTTGCGCAGGAACAGATAGTTGATCCCGATGGCGGGGATCATCACCCCCACCGCAAAACCCATCGCCATCATCATCACCACGAAGGGCTTCGGATCGGTGCGCGCGATAAGGTGCCACAGGACCATCGCGATCAGCATCTCGAAGGCGAAGGCAAGGCCGAAGATCACCCCCATGTTGCCCGCCTGAAGCTGCGTGTTGGTGAGCCCCGCCGCGCGCTGCCAGGGCTTGGCGAACAGCACCCCGTACCACAGCGCCCCCACGACAAAGAACGCCGCGGTTCCCGCCAGCACCGGCCACAGGGCAAAGTCGTTCATGCGTGCGCTCTCCTCTTCTCGCCGCCCATGCTAGCGCAATGCGCGCGGTTGGTGTAGGGGCGCGCGCGCAATGACCTCCACCACCACTCTCCCGGATCAGAAGAAGATCGGCATGGTCAGCCTTGGCTGCCCCAAGGCGCTGGTCGATTCCGAGCGCATCCTGACCCGCCTGCGCGCCGATGGCTATGCCTTTGCCGAGGACTATGCCGGGGCCGATGTGGTGCTGGTCAACACCTGCGGCTTTCTCGACAGCGCCAAGGAGGAAAGCCTTGCCGCCATCGGCGAAGCCATTGCCGAGAACGGCCGCGTGATCGTGACAGGGTGCATGGGCGAGGAGGCCGACGCGATCCGCGCGGTGCACCCGCAGGTGCTCGCGGTGACGGGTGCGCATCAGTACGAACAGGTGGTGGAGGCGGTGCACACCCACGCCCCGCCGAGCCAAGGCCCGTTCATCGACCTCATTCCTCAGCCCGATATCAAGCTGACACCGCGGCACTATTCCTACCTCAAGATCTCCGAGGGGTGTAACCACTCCTGCGCCTTCTGCATCATCCCGGCGCTGCGCGGCAAACTCGCGAGCCGCCGGATCGATGCCGTGCTGCGCGAGGCGGAGAAGCTGGTGGCGGCAGGCACCAAGGAACTGCTGGTGATCTCGCAGGACACCAGCGCCTACGGGGTCGATATCCGGCACGAGAGCCGCCAGTGGAAGGGCCATGATGTGCGCGCGCACATGACCGACATGGCGCGCGAACTGGGCCAATTGCGCACGCCCGAAGGCCACGCGCCGTGGGTGCGGCTCCACTACGTCTACCCCTACCCCCACGTCGATCAGGTCATCCCGCTGATGGCCGAAGGGCTGCTGACGCCCTATCTCGACATCCCCTTCCAGCACGCCAGCCCCAAGGTCCTGAAGCTGATGCGCCGCCCCGCCAACGAGGCCAAGGTGCTCGAACGGCTGAAGTCGTGGCGCGCCATCTGCCCCGATATCGCGATCCGATCCTCCTTCGTGGTCGGCTTCCCGGGCGAGACCGAGGAGGACTTCCAGTACCTGCTCGATTGGCTGGAGGAAGCCCAGCTCGACCGCGTCGGCGCCTTCCGCTTCGAGCCGGTCGAAGGCGCGGCGGCCAATGCCCTGCCCGATCATGTTCCGGAAGACGTGAAGGAAGACCGCTACGCCCGTATCATGGAAGTGACCGAGCGGATCAGCGCCGCGAAACTCGCCGGCAAGATTGGCCGCACGCTCCCCGTCATCATCGACGATGTGGGCGAGCCCGACGAGGACGGCGACATCGGCGCCACCGGCCGCAGCCAGGCCGACGCGCCCGAAATCGACGGGGCGGTTTACCTCAGGAACGTGCCCGAAACCCTCGCACCCGGTGACATCGTCACCGCGACGATCGAGGATGCCGATGCCCATGACCTGTTCGGGATCATCGCGGGTCAATAAATCAAGAAATCGAATAATAAAACGCCGCCCGGTTGCAATATTCAATTACTTTCCCATATTTAAAATAGCACCGACTCTTCAATTTTCATCGGCACTTTTCCTTTGGTCATTGACCGTCGTCCGCTCGGTCAGTCTGTCCGGTCGGCACTCGAGGAAACACGTGATGAACAAATTCACCCAGATCTCGGCCTTTGCCCTTTTCACAATCGGGCTTGCCGCCTGTGCCGGCTCGGCCAGTTCCTCCATGGACGCAGGTCAGCGGATCAGCGAGCGCGGCGGGGAGATCACGCAATTCGGCGATGAATGGAGCGCCGGGAACAAGGCGGTGCGCGATGGCCGGAAGCTGGCCGCGAAAAGCTCAGACCAGATCACCGATGCCCGCAAGACACTCGCCAAGGCCGAGGCCGATCAGGCCAAGGCACAGCAGATGATTTCCGACGGCACCACGCAGATGCAGCGTTCCGAAGCGGACTATGCCGCCGTTCGGGCCGGTCCGGCAGCCGTCAGCCCGCCTCAACCCGAGTGAGAGGATCGTCAGGGAACCGCGTTAACCCGCGCCTCGCGCCCGTCCCCAAGGGGGACGCGAAATGGTTAACTGCTGGCAACCTTGCGGCTAACGCGGCATATTGCCCCCCATGATCCGCGCTCTCGCCTTCATCATCGCTGTCGTGCTGCTGCAAGTCGCGGCCTTCGCCCAGTCCGCCGGCAACTCCCCCGCCAATCGTGCCGCCGACGCTGCCGAGGCCGTGGCCGCGCGCGCAACAGGCACCTTCGAGGCGATCGACCCGGATGACGAGATGCCCTCGGCCGAGGAGGCCGCGGCAGTCTATGCCGGGCTCCCGCCGCTGGGCGCGGCTGCCGGGGCCCCTGTCCTGATTGCCGAACCTGTCCTTTCCAGCGAACTCGAGGGACCGCGCGGCCCGGCGGTTCGGATGATCGCCAACCCGGTCGTGCAGGCGCTCCCCGCAGCAGCAGCCCCGGTCGCGCCGCAGCCCGCCCCCACGCCCGCCGCCGCACCCGCTGCCGCACCGGCGCCCGCCCCGCGGCAGAGCGGCTTCGTCATCAGGTCGATCCTGCCCATCGAAGGCACAATCCGCTACGGCGACTGGTTCTGGGACGAAAGCGCCGCCCCTGCTGCGGGCACGCTGGTCGTCACCGTCGATCTCGAGGCGCGCGTCATCAGCGCCTTCCGCGACGGGCACGAGATCGGCACCGCGGTGGTGCTGGTCGGCACCCAGTCGCACCCCACCCCGCTCGGCACCTTTCCGATCCTGACCAAGGAACGCAACAACGTCTCGGAAAAGTACGACAACGCCCCCATGCCCTTCACCCTGCGCCTGACCTGGGACGGCATCGCGATCCACGGCTCGCCGGTGATGAACGGCTATGCCAGCCACGGCTGCATCGGCGTGCCCGACGATTTCGCCGCCAAGCTGTTCGCCGCCACCAAGCGCGGCGACAAGGTGATCATCACGCGGGGCAAGATGGTGGGCGTGGGCGACAAGATTCTTTAGGTTTAGGCCACCTTCGGTGGCGCAGACCTCCCGCCCCGCCTCCCCACCCGGCCACCAATGATACCATCAGCCTATGGTGGCCGGGTGGGGAGGCGGGGCGGGAGGTCTGCATCGCGCGTCAGCGCGATCGCAAACAAGTACCCTAATTGAACCGCCCCCGCGCAGGTTCCGGCTTGAAGCGCCAGACGCGCATCTGGACGCCAACCTTCTCCACCCGCTCCACCCCCGGCACCGCCAGCACGCCGCCGAGCGAGGCATTCTCCCCCGCCCACAATCGCTCCCACGCCCGCGCCGCCTCGCTGCGGGTGGCATGGCCGCCAAGTTCGCGGATGATCCTGAGGATCGTCTCGATGGCGATCACGCGGGGGACGTTGGCGCAATAGCTGAAGCCGGGCGTGCCGGTGTCGTTCCCCTCGCGCATCACCATTTCGTGCCAGTCGAGCTCGGCATACCATTCGAGCGCCTGCCAGCTTTCCGCCAGATGCGCGGCGCTGGCGGCGATGGCGAGCGGATCGAGCCAGTCCGCCTCGGCAAGCTGCGCGCGCAGCCGGGCGCGGTCATGGGCGGGGTCGGTATTGGTCGGGTCTTGCGCGGCCACGATCCCCGCCTCGGCGACCAGCGCCGCCAGCTCCGCCTTGCGCCAGCCGAGCAGCGGGCGCAGCAGCGGGACCTCGCTCCCCTCGATCCGGCCGCGCGGGCGCACCCCGGCCAGCCCCGCGAGCCCGCTCCCGCGACCCAGGCGCATCAGCAGCGTTTCGGCCTGATCGTCGGCATGGTGCGCGGTGGCGACGGCGCCGAGCCCCGCCTCGCCCGCCCAGCGCGCCAGCGCCGCATAACGCGCCTCGCGCGCGCGGGCCGGGATGTTGCCGGGGGCAAGGCTGACCGTGATCGGCGCGAAGGGGATGCCGCGCTCGGCCGCGATCCGCCCGACCAGCGCGACCTCGCCCGCCGCCTCGGGCCTCAACCCGTGGTCGACGCTGGCGACCGCGATCCGCCCCGGCAGCGCGGCATGGGCGAGCAGCAGCAGCGCAAGGCTGTCCGGCCCGCCCGAGACCGCAAGGCCCAGCGGCTCCTCGCGCTCGTCCTCGGGCCAGAGCGCCGCCAGATCGGCGGCAAAGCGGCCCGCGCCCTCGTCGATCAGCTGCACTTCACCTTCGCGCGGTTCGCCTGATACTCGCTCGCGAGGCGCCCGGAGGCGACCAGCGGATAGGTCTCGGCGAATTCGGCAAGCGCGATGCAGGCGCGCTTGGTATCGCCCATCGCGATCATCGAGGCGCCGAGATAGAGCAGGCTGTCGGGCGCGCGGTCACCGGCCTTGTTGGCCTGATAGTTCTTGAGGAACCACTGCGCCGCCTCCTTGGGCATCTTGTCATCGAGGAAGGCCCGGCCGAGCAGGTTGCGGCCGAAGCTGATGCGCGCGTGATTGGGGTATTGCTCGACATACCGGGTGAGCTGCTGGCGCGCTTCGGGGAAGAACCCGGCGTTCCAGAGGCGGAAACCGTAGGAATATTCGTCGTCCGCCGGATCGGCGGTCTGCGGCTTGGCGATCGACTGCACGGCGGCGAGGCGCGCGGGGGTCGGTGCGGTGGCGACAGCCGCCGGGGCCGGAGCCGGAGCCGGAGCGGTCGACACCGGAGTGCGGGTCGCGGCAGGCACGGTCGCCGCGGGCCCTGTCGCGGCCGAGAGCATGGGGGCGGGCTGGATCGCAGGAGCGGCGGCGGGCACGACCGGCGCACTACCTGCCGTTTCCAGCGCCGCCAGCCGCGTCTCGAGCTGGGCGAGCGCATTGCTCTGCTCCTCGCTGCGCGCAGTCAGGCGCTGGAGCTGCCCTTCGAGCGTGTCGAGCCGGATCAGGATATCGGTCACTGCGGTCGCCGAGGGCGCGCTGGCGGACGGGGCCGAGGGGCTGGCCGCATCGGGCGTGCCGGGGGCGATCTGCGGCTCGAAGAAGCGCCCGTCCCCGCCGGGGAAGACCTTGCGCTGCAAGGCGCGCACCTCGGCCTCGATCTTGCGCAGCCGCGCCTCGGGGCTGGTGTCCTGCTGCGCGGCGGCGGGCACTGGCAGGGCGATGAGGCTCGCCGCGGCCGTGCCGGTCAGCGCCGCGGCCGCGATCTGCAGGGCTGTGGTCTTGAAGCGGATGGTCATGGCTCGTCGGGCTCCCTCGCAATGGCTGCACCTCACGTGGCGCGCAGCACATGAACATGGACCGAATCCCTGCCTTGCCGCAGCGGCCAAGTCGAGAGCGGCAGGGCCCCTAATCAACGGGAAAAGGGTTAACGGGACGCAGTGGGCGGTGCCTCGCCAGCGGAAGCAGGCTCGCTCGCCGGGGCAGGAGCCGGTGCAGGGGCATCGCCCGCACTGTCGCCTGCGCCGCCACCGGCAGCCGCGGGCGCCGACAGGCGGCGGCGTGCCGGACGCGGCGCGCTTGCGGCGCCGACGGCCGTCGCTTGCGCGCTCGCCTCCGGGGCAGGGGTTGCCGCCCCGCGCGCGGCCAGAGCCGCCGCCGAAACCGCGACGCCGGAGATCGTCTGCGGCCGGTCCGAAAGCTTGGCGACCTGCTGCCCGCCGATCGTCACCGACAGCGCATCGGGCCTGCCCGTGTTGATCCGCGGATCGCGCGCCGCAGTCGGCACTTCGACGCTTTCGCCGAGCTTCAGCGTGCGTTCGGTCAGGCGCTCCCCGCCTTCCTCGTAGAGCCGCAGCCAGATCCCGTCCTCGAGCGCGGTCAGCACCACCGGGCCGGAAGGCAGCGGCGCGGCCGCCGGAGCGGTGGCGGGCGCAGCAGGAGCCGCAGCGGTCTCGGCAGGGTCGGGCGTCAGCAGCGAACCGGGCTCGGTCCCAGCGCCGAAATAGGTGTTGGCAAAGGCGAGAATGCCGATGGCGAGCACCGCCACGCCCCCCGCCGCTGCCCAGGCCAGCCCGCGCGAGGGCAGGCGTGCCGGATCGCCGGGCTCCATCCCCGAAGAGGGTGCCGTCCGCCGCATCGAGCCGTCCGCCAGCTCCGCGCGCACCGCCTCGACCACCGCCACCTCGTCAAGACCCAGCGCCTTGGCATAGGTCCGGGTGAAGCCGATCGCATAGGCCCGGCTCGGCAGGCTTTCGAAGCTGTTCGCCTCGATCGCCTCCAGATGGCGCAGCGGGATGCGGGTCTGGGCCGCGATATGGGAAAGGTCGAGCCGCTGCGCCTCGCGTGCGGCACGCAATGTCTCTCCGGGACCGGCAATGCCGGTCTCGGGCGCAGTCTGTGCGCTGGTGTGTTCTTCGCTGTCCATGACCCGGGGTCTCGCGCCTTCTTCGAGGCTTCAAATGATAGTGAGGTGGTTAATTGCGCTTGAACGGGACTCGACGCCGCGACCCGCCCTGTCAAGCATCGCCATAGCACGCCGCCGCATGGCGCGCACGCCTCTCCGCATGGTGCGGCTCAACAGCGGATCGGCGGCTCAATCATATTCGATGTCGCGCGCGTCGGCCCAGGCCGACAGCTGGCCGCGCAGGCTCCCTTCCGGGCTGGCGAGCCAGCCGTTCATCGCCGTGGTGAGTTCGGCAAGGTCGACCTTGCGCACCAGTTCCTTGATCGGGCCCACGGCCGCGGGCGTGATCGAGAGGCGGCGGTAGCCGATCCCCAGCAGCGCCAGCGCTTCCAGCCTGCGCCCGCCCATCTCGCCGCATACCCCGATGTCGACGCCCGAGCCGACGCTCGATTGCATCACCCGGCGCAGGAACCTGAGAATCGAGGGGCTGAGCCAGTCGTAGCGTTCGGCCAGCTTGGGGTTCGCCCGGTCGGCGGCGAACAGGAACTGCGTCAGGTCATTGGTCCCGATCGACAGGAAGGAGAGGCGCGGCAGCAGCACGTCAAGCACCTCGGCAAGCGCGGGCACCTCCAGCATCGCGCCGAAATTGATGCGTTCGGGCAGCAGCTTCTTCTGCGCGCGCAGAAAGGCGAGCTGTTCGTCGAACACGGCCTTGGCCGCGTCGAACTCCCACGGTTCGCTGACCATCGGGAACATGACATAGAGCGAGCGCCCGGCGGCCGCTTCCAGCAACGCGCGCGCCTGGATCTTCATCAACCCTTCGCGTTCGAGCGCCAAGCGCAGCGCGCGCCAGCCCATCGCCGGGTTCTCGTCCTGCGCGGCGATCTCGCTGGCGAGATAGGGCACCGACTTGTCGCCGCCGATATCGACCGTGCGGAAGATCACCGGCTTGTCGCCCGCCGCGTCGAGCACGTCGCGGTAGAGCCGCGTCTGGCGTTCGCGCTGCGGCAGGGTGGCGGAAACGAGGAACTGGAACTCGGTGCGGAACAGGCCCACGCCGTCCGCGCCGGTGAGGCCGAGCGCGCTCATGTCGTCCCTCAGCCCTGCATTCATCATCACCTGAATGCGGGTGCCGCAGCGGGTGAAGGGCTCGACATCGCGCAAGCTAGCATAGGCCGCCTGCTTCTCGCGGCTTTTGGCGAAGCGCGTCTGAAAGGCCTCGGCGACCTGCGGCAGGGGGCGCACGATGGCGCTGCCCGCGGTCGCATCGAGCAGGATCTCGTCGCCTTCGCGGATCGTGGTGCGCACGCCTTTGGTCCGCCCGATCACCGGCACGTTCATGGCGCGCGCGACGATCACGACATGCGCGGTGAGCGATCCTTCCTCGAGGATCACCCCCTTCAATCGCCGCTTATCGTATTCGAGCAGTTCCGCCGGACCCAAGTTGCGCGCAATCAGGATCGCGTCCTTGCGCAGGCCCTGGCTGGCGGCGGTGCCGACCTGCCCGGCGACGATCCTCACCAGGCGGTTGGCCAGATCCTCCAGATCGTGCATCCGGTCGGCGAGCAGCGGATCGTCGATCTCGCGCATCCGCATGCGGGTGTGCTGCTGCACACGCTCGATCGCGGCCTCTGCCGTCAGCCCGCTGTCGATCGCCTCGTTGATGCGCCGCGACCAGCCCTCGTCGTAGGCGAACATCTTGTAGGTTTCGAGCACCTCCTCGTGCTCGCCGCCCGCGCCGAATTCGGCCTGACTGGCGAGCGTGTCGATCTGCTCGCGCATCCGGTCGAAGGCGCGGTAGACCCGCTGGCGTTCCAGCTCGGTATCTTCGGCCATCACCTGCGTGATCTCGACCCGGGGCTGGTGGTAGACGGCCACGCCCGCCCCCAGCCCCTTGACCAGCGTGAGGCCGGTCAGCGTCTGCGGACCGGACTGTTCGGCGGTGAGGCCGCGCGCTTCTTCCTCATCGACGAGTTCGGCATTGGCGATCAGCTCGCTGAGGACCATCGCGGTGGTCTGAAGCGCTTCGATCTCGACCTCTTCATAGCGGCGCGGCTCGACATGCTGGACGCACAGCACGCCGACCGCGCGCTCGCGGTAGACGATGGGCACGCCTGCAAAGGAGTGGAACTTTTCCTCACCCGTTTCGGGGCGGTACTGGAAGTCGGGGTGGGCCTTGGCCTCGGCGAGGTTCAATGTCTCGACCTTCTGGGCGATGGCGCCGGTGAGCCCCTCGCCGATTGCCATGCGGGTGACGTGCACCGCCGTCTGATTGAGGCCGCGGGTGGCGAAGAGTTCGAGCATCCCTTCGCGCAGCAGGTAGATCGAGCAGACCTCGCTCGACAGGCATTCGCCGATGATCTCGACCACCTGATCGAGCTTGCCCTGCGCGTGCATGCGCGAGGCCATCACCTCGGTCAGGCGGGTGAGGATCTGGCGGGCGGCAGCGGCGGCGGTCATTGCAAGCAGGTTTACGGCTCATGGCCCCTGGCTGCAATGGCTGAGATGATACGGCGCCGCCGCAGCGCGCCGGGTGCGGGTCAGACGCCGGCGATCTCTTCCTTCAATCGCAGCTTCTGCTTCTTCAGGGACTGGATCGTCGCGGTGTCGGGCACGGGCCGGGCCATTTCCTCGCGGATGCGGGCTTCGAGGCCGGCGTGCTTGGTCTGGAGGGCGTTGAGGTGCGAAGACACTGCGGTCGATGCCATAAGGCGTTCTCCTGTCAAAGCGGGGGGATGCCCCCGGGCAGGCGACTCGGCCGATAGCGCGGCCGGGCCGCAGGTTCGAAAGAACCACAGCAAGGCTTGCATGGAAAGCCCTGACGGATCGTGAATCGATGCATCCGCCTGCCGCAGCGACGAACCGCAGGGCGCAGCCTTGCGCAAATCGCGCCGCTTCGGCGGGAAATCTGCGCGCGGCCTCTACCCAAGCCCTGCGGGAACGCGTAGCGCTCCGCGTGCATTTGGGGCGCGAGACAGCGCAGAGGGTTGAAGGCGGGACATGACCGAGCAGGAGCTCAGGAAAAGGCTCGAATTGCTCAAGACCGAGCATCGCGATCTCGACGCCGCGATCGCCGCCCTGACCGAGGCGGCGCGCGGCTCCGCGTCCGCCGACATGCTCCAGATCGCCCGGCTGAAGAAGCGCAAGCTGCGCCTGAAGGACCAGATCGCGATCATCGAGGACACGCTGCTGCCCGACATCATCGCTTGAGGCGATGGCGGCGCGGCGCGGCGCGCAGGAGTGCCGCAGACACCTGCCAGACCTTCCCAGACCCGGTCCAGACCCCTGCCAGACCCTGTTTCGACAGGCCGTTTCGGCGTGTTTCACGTGAAACATCGAAGGCTTCCGTGGTTAGCGAAACGTAATTTCTGTGCCCGCAAGGGACGGATGCAAAAATTGCTTGGAAAGTAACCATACCCCGGTGGCGGGCCGCGCCGGGGAGGCGTATTCTCCCCGCCCATGGCTCGCACCACCAATCTCTCCCGCCCGATCATCGAGGCGCTCTATTCCGAGGCTCTGGTTCTGGCGGATGAAGTGCGCGCGGTGTTCGCCGCCGGAACCCGCGAGCCGCTGGCCGGGGAGGACGCCTTCGTGCGCCTCGCGCTTTCCACCGAGGGGCTCAAGACCACCACCCGGATGATGCATGTGCTGGCGTGGCTGTTGAACCAGAGAGCGTTGTTTTCAGGGGAACTTTCGGAAACCCAGGTGCGGCTTCACGGCGCCCTTCCGCCCGATCGCGCCGCGGACGAGGCACAGCTCGCCCTGCTCGAGCCCGAGACCCGCGCGCTGATCGCCGATACCGAAAAGCTTCACCAGCGCATCGCCCGGCTGGACGAGGCATGGCGCCAGCACTTCGAGATGGCCTCGCCGGTGCGCGCCTTCCAGGACCGGATCGGGCGCGAGCTGGGAAGGTTCGGTTAGGCCGCGGAAAGCGCCTTCCTCCACGCCGCCAGCCGCGCGTTTCTGACGCCCGGCTCCATCTCCGGCTCGAACCGCGCCAGCCGACCCCGCATCGCCTCGCAAGCACTTGCGAGATCAGGATAAATCCCCGCCCCCGCCGCCGCCAGCATCGCCGCGCCGAGCGCCGTCGTCTCGACGAAGCCGGGGCGCTCGACCGTCACCTCCAGCACATCGGCAAGGTCCTGCGCCATCCAGTCGTTGGCCGCCATCCCGCCGTCGATCCGCAAGGTGTGCCAGGGCGCGCCGTCGGCGGTGAATGCGGCGCACAGGTCGTGGGTCTGGTGCGCCATCGCCTCCAGCGCGGCGCGGGCCAGCTCGGCCTTGCCGCTGGCGAAGGAGAGCCCGGCGATCACCCCTCTTGCGTCCGCCAGCCAGTGCGGAGCGCCGAGGCCCGCGAGGGCAGGCACGATCACCACCCCGCCGCTGTCCGGGATCGAGCGCGCCAGCGCCTCGGTTTCGGAGGCCACCTCGACGATCCCGAGCGAATCCCTCAGCCACTGGACAAGGCTGCCCGCCACGAACACCGAGCCTTCGATGGCGTAGGTGCGCTTGCCCTCGAGCTGGGTCAGCACCGTGCCCAGCAGGCGGTTGGTCGAGCGCGGGATGCGGCTGCCCTGACAGGTCAGCACAAAGGCGCCGGTGCCATAGGTCGCCTTGGTCTGACCGGGCGCAAGACAGGCCTGCCCGATGGTCGCCGCCTGCTGATCGCCCGCAAGGCCGGTGATCGGGATCGCGCGGCCAAACAGCGCAGGCGCTGTCATCGCCAGCGGCCCGGAGGTGTCGACCACGCCGGGCAGCGCGGCCAGCGGCACGCCGAAAAGATCGCAAAGCCCCTCGTCGAACTGCCCGTCCTCCAGGCCCATCAGCAACGTGCGGCTGGCGTTGCTGGCGTCGGTGATGTGCGCCCCATACCCTTGGGCTCCGCCGGTCAGGTTGAACACCAACCAGCTTTCCACCGTCCCGAACGCCAGCGTGCCCTTGTCCGCTGCCGCGCGCACCTCCGGTACGTTGTCCAGCATCCAGCGCATCTTGGTGCCCGAGAAGTAGGGGTCGAGCAGCAGGCCGGTGCGCTCCTGCACGCCCGGCTCGTGACCGGCTGCACGCAGCTCTGCACAGAACGGCTCGGTACGGCGGTCCTGCCAGACGATGGCGTTCGACAGCGGCTCGCCGGTGGTGCGGTCCCATGCGACCACGGTTTCGCGCTGGTTGGTGATGCCGATGCAGGCGATCATCGCCGCCCCGCCCGCCTTGGGCACCAAGTCTTGCGCACTGCGAAGCGTCTTGTCCCAGATCTCGCGCGGATCGTGCTCGACCCAGCCGGCCTGCGGGTAATGCTGGGTCAGCGGCTCCTGCGCGCTCGCGACCAGCACCCCGTCGCTGGCGAACAGCATGGCGCGGGTTGAGGTCGTGCCTTCATCGAGCACGAGGATGTAATCGGACATGCGGAACCCCTCTCTCTTTTCCCGTCTCCTAGCCGCGCGGGCGGCGGGAAGTCGAGATGCTCCTCCCTCCGTTCCCCGCCCCGGGCTTGACCCGGGGCCCAGCTTCTTTTCTCCGGCCGCGGCGCCGACAAGGGAGCGGGGTCCAGGATCAAGCCCGGGAAGGGGAAGGAAGGTCATCTTGGCTTGCGACACAGCGCGTCGAGGCCCAAATGGGCTGCATGGTCACCATTCCAGAAAAGCCCTGGCCCACCGGCCTTGCCGAAGACATCGAGCCGCTGGTGCGCCGCGTGCTCGCGCCCAACCCCTCGCCCTACACCTTCACCGGCACCCAGACCTATGTGGTGGGGATGGCGGACGGGCCGGACTGCGCGGTGATCGATCCCGGGCCGGACGAGGCCGATCACATCGCCGCGATCCTCGCTGCCGTGGGCGCGCGCAAGATCCTCGCGATCATGTGCACCCACACCCACCGCGACCACTCGCCCGCCGCCGCGCCGCTCGCCGCCGAAACCGGCGCACCCATCGTCGGATGCGCGCCGTTGATGCTGAAGGTCGCAGGGCCGCGCTCGGACGAGGCTTTCGATCCCACCTACGCCCCCGACCGCGTGCTGGTCGACGGTGAGGGGATGCGCGGCACCGGCTGGACGCTCACCGCCGTCGCCACGCCGGGTCACACCTCGAACCACCTGTGTTTTGCCCTCGAAGAAAGCGGCGCGCTGTTCACCGGCGATCACGTGATGGGCTGGTCGACCAGCGTCGTCATCCCCCCCGACGGCGACATGGGCGATTACATGGCGAGCCTCGAAAAGCTGATGGCGCGCGAGGACCGCGTCTACCATTCCGCCCACGGCGCGGCGATCGAGAAGCCCCGCCAGCTGGTGCGCGGCATGATCGGCCACCGCCGCCAGCGCGAGGCGCAGATCCTGCGGCTGCTGGGCGAAGCATCGCGGCCCGCCTCCGGCTTCATCGCCGATATGTACAAGGGGCTGGACGAGCGCCTGATCGGCGCGGCCGAAATGAGCGTGACGGCACACCTTCTCGATCTCGAGAAGCGTCATCTTGCCGCGCGCGATGGCGAGGTTTGGCGCGCCATCTGATCCGGCGGATCGCTGCACGCCGGCTTGCCCTCGGGCGCGCAACGTGAGCATATGTGCGGCGGGTCGCCACTGGGGGAGGGTTCCGCCATGGCCACCATTGCGCCGCTGAGCGGGCAAGCTGCCGACGACACGCGTTTTTACACCATCATGGCGTTTGTCATGGCCGGGGTTATCGTCGCCGGGTTTTCGTTCAATCTCGCCATGGGCCGGTCGAGCTTCGCGGCTCCCCTGGCGTTTCATGTCCACGGCATGATCTTCATGGGCTGGCTCGCGCTCTACCTTGCGCAGGCGGTGACGGTCGCCAGCGGCAACCGCGCGCTGCACATCCGGCTGGGCAGGCTCGCCTATGTCTGGATCCCGGCGATGGTGTTGGCGGGCGCAATGATCATCACTGTCTCGGCCCGCACAACAGGGGGGCCGTTCTTCTTCGCCCAGAACGAATTCCTGGTGAGCAATCTTGCAGTTCTGTTGACGTTCGGCGGATTGGCGCTGTGGGCGCTGCGGGTGCGCCGGCATCGGGGCTGGCACCGGCGGCTGTTGCTGGTGGCGATGAGCACTCTCACCGGTCCCGGCCTCGGCCGCCTGCTGCCGATGCCGCTGTTCATTCCCCATGCGTGGACCACGATCATCGTGGTGACCTTCATTTTCCCGGTGATCGGCATGATCGCCGACAAGCGCCGGCTTGGCCGCGTGCATCCGGCTTACTGGTGGGGCATGGGGATCAATGTCGGAGTCTTCCTTGTCTCGATGCTGCTTGCCCATTCCCCGGCTGGCCACGCCTTCACCGAGAGCCTGGTGGCAGGCAGCCCTGGGGCCGCGCGCCCGATGGAGGCCTTCCTCCCGCCGGGCTTCACCATGTAGCGCCAAGCGGTTTTCGCTCGAAAACTCCGGCGCGTCCCCTATATCGGCGGCTCCTGAGACAACGGGGACCCGTCCATGAGCCTTCTCACCCGCAATCCTACCGGCGCCGATCTGCTGGCCGAGATCGATCGTTTGCGCAAGGAACGCAACGCGGTGATCCTCGCGCATTACTACCAGACGCCGGACATTCAGGACATCGCCGACTTCGTGGGCGACAGCTTGGAATTGTCGCGCAAGGCGGCGGCGACCGATGCGGATGTGATCGCCTTTTGCGGGGTCAAGTTCATGGCCGACACCGCAAAGATCCTCAGCCCCCAGAAGACCGTGATTCTGCCCGATATGGACGCCGGGTGCAGCCTCGAAGACAGCTGCCCGCCTGAGAAGTTCCGCGCCTTCCGCGAAGCCCACCCCGATCACATCGCGCTGACCTACATCAACTGCTCGACCGAGGTGAAGGCGCTCTCCGACGTGATCGTGACCTCGTCTTCGGCCGAGACGATCCTCGCCCAGATCCCGCCCGAGCAGAAGATCATCTTCGGCCCCGACCGGCACCTCGGCGGCTATCTCGCGCGCAAGTTCAACCGCGAGATGCTGCTGTGGCCCGGCGTGTGCATCGTCCATGAGGCCTTCTCGGAAACCGAGCTGCTCAAGCTGAAGGAGCAATACCCCGGCGCGCCCATCGCCGCACACCCGGAATGCCCGCCGACGATCATCGACCACGCGGACTATGTCGGCTCGACCAGCGGCATCCTCTCCTTCGCCAAGACCTTCCCCGGCGGCACCCTGATCGTCGCGACCGAGCCGCACATCATCCACCAGATGGAAAAGGCCCTGCCCGAAAAGACCTTCATCGGCGCGCCGGGGGCTGACGGCAACTGCTCGTGCAACATCTGCCCCTACATGGCGCTGAACACGATGGAGAAGCTGTATGTGGCGCTCCGCGACCTCTCGCCCCAGATTGAGATCGAGGAAGGCATCCGCCTGAAGGCCAAGCGCAGCCTCGACAGGATGCTCGAGATGGCGAGCGGGACCTTGGGCATGGGCGATCTGGGCAAGGTGCACTTCAGCGGGGATTGAGCCGATATGAGGTTTGCAGAGGCGTTTCGAGCCCTGAGGTATGAGCTTATCAGTCCTCGCAACGACTGGTCCGCAGAGGCGAGCCATGGTGTTTGTCTCACGTTATGGACGAAGGAAACTGACTGGGACGCACTGGTGATGGACACTCGTATCCACGCTTCGCCTCTCGAAAATTGGGGATGGAAGCCGGGTAATAAGAGGCGAATAGGTCACGCTGCCCGCGCATTGAAAGATTTCGATGGCTGGATCGATGTCGTAAAAATCGACGGCGAACCAGGCGTGGGCTTTGGCAATGCTAGCCCGTGGAAACCTGCCGAACGGGAAGGAAAGCGGTGGCGGATCGTCTGGCTCGATGCTGCCACCGGACATCTTCGGCTTGAGGCACAGAATCCTTAGGTCGCCCGCGCCCGCGACACCGCCAGCGCGGCGCCGACCAGCACCATCCCCACCACGTCGAGAGGCGACAGCACCTCCCCGAAGGCCAGCCAGCCGCACAGCGCGGCAACCGCGGGCTGGGTCAGCAGCGCAAGGCCGACCACCAGCGGGGGAAAATACCTGAGCGCATAGACCATCAGCCCCTGTCCGATCAGCTGGCTGACCACGAACAGGCCCACCACCGGCCCCCAGTCGCCCGGCCATACCGGCTCACCCAGCGCAAGGGCGATCACCAGCAGTACCGGGCAGCCGAACAGGCTCACCCACACCAGCAGGCTCCACCCCCCGAAGGCGCCCCGCGCGTCCTGCAGAGTGATGAGATAGATCGCGTAGAGCAGTCCTGCGGCGAGGCAGAACAGGTCGCCCACCAGCGTAGCGGTCGAGATTTCAAGGCTCCGGCCCATCAGGATCGCTGCGCCCGCCAGCGCGAAGAGGATCGCCAGCCATTCCAGTCCCCGAGGCAGCACACGGGCGACGATAAAACCCCAGAACAGCAGCACCAGCGATCCGGCGTTGCCGAACAGTGCCGCATTGCCGAGCCGGGTCATGCCGATCCCGATATGCCATGCGGCAAGATCGAGCGCGAAGGTGACGGCGCCCAGCGCCACCAGCCCGAGCGTGCGCGCGCCCATCCCGCCGAGCCGTTCGCCCTGCATCCGCGCCAGCAGCACCAGGAACGGCAGCGCCAGGAACATCCGCCAGAACCCCGCCGCGACAGGGCCGGTATCGGCCACTCGCACGAACCACGTCCCGAGCGCCAGCGCCACGTTGGCCCCGAGCAGCGCGGCCAGCAGCAGCCAGGGTGCGGGGCGGACAAGATTGTCTTGGGGCGTCCCCTCATTTTCCATGCTTGCGCCCTAGCCCCGGCGCGCCCAAGTGGATAGCCAATCGAAACTGGTCCGAGAGGATTACCCACATATGCACGACGTCCTGTTCCAGCCGCTCCAGATGGGGGCGCTCCATGCCAAGAACCGCATCCACATGGCCCCGCTCACCCGCGGCCGCGCGGCCGAGCCGATGTTCGTGCCCAACGATCTGATGGCCACCTATTACCGCCAGCGCGCGGGCGCAGGCATGATCCTCACCGAAGCGACCGGAATCAGCCGCGAAGGCCTCGGCTGGCCCTCGGCACCGGGCATCTGGTCGGACGAGCAGACCGAGGCATGGAAGGCAACCACCAAGGCCGTGCACGAACAAGGCGGTCTCATCGTCATGCAGCTGTGGCACATGGGCCGCATCGTCCACCCCGTGTTCCTCGATGGCCAGCCGCCCTTCTCGGCCAGCGCCACAACCGCCCCGGGCGAGGCACACACGCCGACCGGCAAGCAGCCCTATGCCGAGGCGCGCGCAATGACGCTCGAGGACATCAAGCGCACGATTGGCGACTATCGCCGCGCGGCCGAGAACGCCAAGAAGGCCGGGTTCGACGGCGTGCAGCTCCACGGCGCGAATGGCTATCTTGTCGACCAGTTCCTGCGTGACAAGACCAACCTGCGCACCGACGAATACGGCGGCAGCCCCGAAAACCGCACCCGCTTCATGCGCGAGGTGCTCGAAGCGCTGATCGACGTGTGGGGCGCGGACCGCGTCGGCATCCGCCTTTCGCCCAACGGGGATTCGCAAGGCACCGATGACAGCAACCCGGCCGCCACTTTCGGCGCCGCCGCCAAGGTGTGCGAGGAGCTCGGCCTCGCCTTCGTCGAACTGCGCGAACCCGGCCCCGACGGCACCTTCGGCCAGACCGACGTGCCCAAGCAGAGCCCGCTGATCCGCCAGATCTACACCGGCAAGCTGATCCTCAATTCGGACTACACCGCCGAGCAGGCGGAAGCCGACGTGACCAGCGGCAAGTGCGACGCGGTGAGCTTCGGGCGGCCCTATATCTCCAACCCCGATCTCGACAAGCGGATCGCGGTGGGCGCGCACTGGAACCCCAACAAGGACGTGCCCAAGAGCTGGTACTTCCCGATACCGCAGGGCTACACCGACTACCCGACGCTTGAGGAAGAGCAGGCGCAGGCGGCGGAGTAAGGCCTACCCTCCCGGCAGCCTCCGCGTGGCGCGCTGCCGGGGAAGACCGTATTTCGTTTATCGCCCCCGCCCCGGGCTTGACCCGGGGCCACGCTGTTACTCTTGATCCAATGGCCGCGCGGAAGGGGAAGCTGGGCCCCGGGCCAAGCCCGGGGCGGGGGAAAGTCAGGTGTGGGCGCTACGGCGTGGGCGCGGGAGCCGGAGCAGCGGGCACTTCGGCCGGAGCTCCCTCAATGCCAGGCACCGGGGTCACCTCGGGCTGCAGCGCATCGACATCGCCGGTCGGAATCGCCTGACGCGGCGCCAGCGGTGCTTGCGAGCTGAGCTGTTCGAGCGGGATCATCGCATCGCTGATCGACCCGGCCAGTACCTCGCCCGAGGCGGCCGCGCCCTGTTCGGCCGGCGCGCCGGACTGATCCCCGCAGGCGGCAAGCGCGATGCACAGGACAGCAAGGAGCGCGGCGCGGTTCATCGGCAGGCTCTCTTGGCCGCCGCGTCCAGCGCGTCAAGGAAATCGTCGCTGGCCGCGATCAGCGCGGCGTCCCAATCCTGCGCCGAAACCTTGAGGCCCAGCCGCGCGAGGCTGGTGACGCCATATTCGGCGATGCCGCAGGGGACGATCCCGCCGAAGTGCGAAAGGTCGGGATCAAGGTTCACCGAAAAGCCGTGCATCGTCACCCAGCGCCGCACCCGCACCCCAATGGCGCCGATCTTGGCTTCCGACCCGTCGAGGTCGCGGGTCCAGATCCCGACGCGGCCCTCGGCGCGCCAGCTTTCCACGCCGAAGCCCTTGAGCGTCGCGATCACCCAACCTTCGATGGCGTGGACGAAGCAGCGCACGTCCTTGCCGCGCTTGGCGAGATCCAGCACCAGATAGCCCACCCGCTGGCCCGGCCCATGGTAGGTATAGCGTCCGCCTCGCCCGGCCTCGACCACCTCGAAACGCGGGTCGACGAGCTCCGCCGGATCGGCGCTGGTGCCGGCAGTGTAGACGGGGGGATGTTCGAGCAGCCAGACCAGCTCCGCTGCCTCACCCGCATGGACCGCAGCATTGCGCGCCTCCATCGCCGCCAGCGCCGCGGCATAGGCGACGGGCGCGCTTTCGCGCCGCCACTCGATCGGGAATGCTGTGGCCGGGGCCGGAGCAGTGCTTGCCATGGCGCATCGGTGGGGGCATTGAGCGGCGAGATCAAGAGGCGATTGCGCGACGCTCGCGCGCCTCGCGAGGGAAGGGTTCGACATGGCACACCGCAAGCTCGACATGGGGCTCGCCTGGACGCAGGCGACCGGCCTGATCGGCGCCAACCGCGATACCATCGGCGCGATTGCCGGGTTGTTCTTCTTCCTCCCCTCGCTGGCGAGCGCGCTGCTGGTGCCGGAGCTCGCCAACCCGCCGCAACCCGCCCCCGCAGGCGCCGATCCGCAGGTGGCGATGCGGGCGATGATGGACCAGATGAGCGCGATCTATGCCGCCAACTGGCCGCTGCTGCTGGCCTTGGTGGTGGCGCAGTTCGTCGGCTCGATGAGCCTGTTCGCGCTCCTCACCGACCGCGGCAATCCGACCGTGGGCGAGGCGCTGCGCACCGGTCTTGCCAGCACGCCGACCTATCTCGCCGCGCAGGCCATCGCCGTCTTCGGCGCGGCGCTGGCGATCGGGATTCCGCTGGGAGTGGTCTCGGCGCTGGGCGGAGCGGCGGTCGCAGTGTTGGCGGTGGTCGCGGCACTGCTGATGATCGTCTACGTCATGGTCAAGCTGTCGCTCGCCGCCCCGGTGATCGCCATCGAGGGCAGCCGCAATCCCTTCACCGCGCTTGGCCGTTCGTGGCAGCTGACCAAGGGCAATTCGCTTCGCATTGTGCTGTTCATTGCGCTGCTGCTGCTCGTGATCGGGATCATTGCCGCGCTTGTCACGGGAGTGCTCGCGCTGGTGCTCGCCGCGCTCGGCGATACCGCCGCGTCGATCGGCGGCGGGATCGTCAACGCACTCGTCAACGCGCTGCTGACGGTGGTTTTCCTGGTGGTGACCGTGGCGATCTACCGCCAGCTCGCCGGCCCCTCGCCCGAGCGCGCGGCCGAGCTGTTCGAATAGCAGGCGGGCAGGCCATGGCGGAAAGCAATCCGGAGCTGGGCCGCAGCGTTCCGGCCACAGCGCCCCCGACAGGCGCGATTCCGCCTGCGCGAATGGCGCTGCTGTTCATGGTGATGCTGGTGACGGCGGCCGGCAATACCGCGATGCAATCGGTCATGCCCTCGATCGGAACCGCTCTCAAGGTCGAGGACGTGTGGATCAGCCTTGCCTATTCGTGGTCGGCGCTCTTGTGGGTGGTGTGCGCCCCGTTCTGGGCGCGCCGCTCGGACAAGCGCGGGCGCAAGGCGATGATGGCGCTGGGCCTCAGCGGCTTCATCGCCAGTTTCGTGCTGTGCGGCGCGGCGCTGTGGGCGGGGCTTTCGGGCTGGCTGACGGCCTTCTGGACACTGATCGCTTTCGCCGCCGCGAGGAGCCTCTACGGCGGTTTCGGCAGTGCCGCGCCCCCGGCGGTGCAGGCTTATGTCGCATCGCGCACGCCCCGGGCGGAGCGCACCCAGGCGCTTTCGCTGATCGCTTCGAGCTTTGGCCTTGGCACGGTGATCGGCCCGGCGCTGGCCCCGCTGATGGTGGTGCCGTTTCTCGGGCTTGGCCTGACGGGGCCGTTCCTGTGCTTTGCTGCCATCGGCCTTGTCGCGCTGGTTCTGCTGCGTCTGCGCCTGCCCAACGACACCCCGCAATTCGCCGCCCGAGGCCAAGCCGCGCCCTATGCCAGCGCCTCGGGCGCGCCGGTCGATCCGCAACTGGCGCAGGAAGGACCCGAGGAGGAGGAAGCCCCGCGCCTGTCGTGGCGCGATCCGCGGCTGCGGCCGTGGGTCTTCGCGGGCCTCGTTGGTGGCCATGCTCAGGCAATGGTGCAGGGGATTTCGGGCTTCCTCGTGCTCGACCGGCTGGGCCTTCGCGAGACGCCCGATGCAGGCGCAGGGCCGGTCGGCATCGTGCTGATGAGCGGGGCGATCGCGACGCTGCTGGCGCAGTGGGGCCTGATCCCGCGCTTCGACCTCGGCCCGCGCGCGGCGACCCTGTGGGGGATCGCTGCCGCCGCTTTCGGCACGGTGCTGCTGGCCGTGGCTGGCGACCTCCACCTCATCGCGCTGGGATATGCCATCGCCTCATTGGGCTTCGGCCTGTTCCGTCCGGGGACGACCGCGGGCACCTCGCTCGCCGTGAGCCGCGCCGAACAGGGGCAGGCGAGCGGCATCGTCGCCTCGCTGGCAGGCGCAAGCTACATCTACGCGCCGGTACTGGGCGTGTGGCTCTATGGCCATTCGGACTGGCTCGGCTTCGGGCTGATCGTGGCGCTGTGCCTGATCGTGCTGGTGCACGGGTGGGTCAAGTTGCAGGCGGACCGGGATCTTACCAAAGATCGGACCTGATTGCGTGCCCGCCTCCGCGGGCACGTCCTCGGTGCTGTTCCCTTCACTGCGCTTCCGGGCACCTGCGGCTCGCGCATTGCGCTCGCGGTTGCTGCGCAACCGATGTCACCTCCCTCGCTAGAGTAATTCCAGCACCACGTCCTGCGGCCGGCACAGCCGCACGCCCTTGTCGGTCTCCACAAGGGGCCGCTCGATCAGGATCGGTTCGGCCGCCATCGCGGCGAGCACCGTGGCATCGTCCGCTTCCGGAAGCCCCCGCTCCGCCGCATCGGTACCGCGCAGGCGCAGGCCCTGCTGCGGCGTGATCCCGGCAGCGCGATAGAGTTGCGCGAGCTTTTCCGCGGTGGGTGGGGTCTTCAGATACTCGACCACGGTCAGCTCCACCTTGCTCAGACTTTCCAGGATCGCCAGCGTCTTTCTCGACGTGCCGCAGGCAGGGTTGTGCCAGATCGTCGCCTACAGCTTCGCCATCATTCCTCTCCCCTGGGCACCCGCAGCGCAGGCACCGCCTTGGCCGCATCCTCGGGGCTGATCCCCGGCGGCGGCGCGGCGCTGATGCGTTCCTGCCGCTGCGCCACCCGGCCCGCCTGCTCGATCACTCTGGCCAGCCGCGGATAGACCCCGCAGCGGCAGATATTGGGGATCGCGGCGTCGATCTCCTCGCGGCTCGGCGCGGGATTGCGTTGCAGCAGTGCGGCTGCCGCGATGACGATGCCCGGGGTGCAATACCCGCACTGAATCGCCCCCTGCGCCACCATCGCTTGCTGGACCGGGTGCGAACGATCGCGGCTGAGGCCTTCGATGGTCGTGATCAGGCGCCCTTCCGCCTCGGCAAGCGTGATCGCGCAGGACCGCAAAGCCACCCCGTCGACCAGCACCATGCATGCGCCCGAACACTCCGTGCCCCCGCCACAAGCCTTGGTACCGGTGAGGTTCATCGCCTCGCGCAGCGCATAAAGCAGCGGCATGCGCGGATCGAGGTCGAACTCGACCGGCCGCTCGTTGACGGTCATGCGCGACATGGGGGGTCTCTAGAGGCTTACTGTCGCCAGCTGTCGTCGATCTTGTCGACGCGGCGCTTCCACGCCTCGAAATCGAACATTCCCGCGCCGCCCTGCCCGCTCATCACCGACAGGTCGCGCTGATGAACGTCGACCACCTCCTGCGGGACGAGCACGGGATTGCCCATGGAGAGCGTCGCCACCTGGATCTCGCAGGCGCGCTGCAAGGCCCACATCTTGATGAACATGCCCTGGATCGTGCGGTCCATCACCACGGGGCCGTGATTGCGCAGCATCAGGATGGTGTGGTTGCCCAGGTTCTGCACCAGCCGCTCGCCCTCCTCGGGGCGGACGGTGATGCCCTCGAAATCATGATAGCCGATCTGGCCCTGGAAATTGCAGGCGTAGAAATTGGTCGGCAGCAGGCCGTCCTTGTGGCTGGCGACCGCCATCGTCGCGGTGGTGTGGACATGGCAGATCGCCTGCGCCCGCTCGCCCAGATGCTTGTGGAAATAGGCGTGCTGGGTGAAGCCCGCCTTGTTCACCATATAGGGCGATCCGCCGACATTGTTGCCCTCGACATCGATCTTGACGAGGTTCGATGCGGTCACCTCGGAATAGAGCAGACCGAAGGGGTTGATGAGGAAGGTGTCCTCCTCCCCCGGCACCTTCAGCGAGATGTGGTTGTAGATCGATTCCGACCAGCCGAGATGGTCGAAGATCCGGTAGCACGCGGCAAGGTCGAGGCGCGCCTGCCACTCTTCCTTGCTGCACTCTATCGTCGGCTTGAGCTGGGTCGCCATCGCTGGGGGTCCTCTCCGTCGTTCTTGCCGGGTGCTATCGCACGCCGAGGGAATGCTTTGCAAGCCGGGCAAGGCCCCGCTAGGTCTTCGCTTGAATGTCCGCGTCGCCCTCCTCTGCCCGCCTTGTCAGCGGCTCGATCCCCGGACATCTCCTGAGCCAGACCTTGCCCGCCGTCATCGGCGTGGCCGCGATCATGTCGATCGGGATCGTGGACGCCTATTTCATCGGCCAGCTGGGCAGCGCCCCGCTCGCCGCGATCAGCTTCATCTTCCCGGTCGCGGTTGCCAGCACCTCTCTGGGGGTGGGGGTGATGGTCGGGATCAACTCGGTGGTCGCCCGGGCGCTGGGCGAAGGGGACTTCGACAAGGCAGCGCGGCGGGCGAATTTCGGGATCGTCTTCGCGCTGGCCTGCGGGGTGGTGATGGGCCTTTCGCTGTGGCTGGCGATCGATCCGATCTTCGCCGCGATGAACGCGCCGGCGCACCTCATGCCGCTGATCCGGGCCTATATGGCGCCCTATGCTTGTGGCTTCCCGCTGAGCCTTGCGATCATGGGCTTCAACGGCGTGCTGCGCGGACAGGGCGAGGCCAAGCGGACCAGCACGGTGAGCATCACCTATGCCGCAGCGAACTGGGTGCTGAACCCGATTCTGATTACGGGTGCATTTGGCTTCGAGGGCTTCGGCATCGCGGGCTCGGCCTATGCCACGGCGATCGGCTGGGGCGTGGGCGTCATCACCGCAGCCCTGCTGCTGCGCGGCACGCCGCTGCCCCTGAACCTCGCGCTGCTGCGCAATTGCGACCTTCTGGAACAGGCCCGCGCCATCATCCGCGTTGGCCTGCCCGCCGCTTTCTCGAACGCGATCAACCCCTTGGGCCTCGCGGTCCTGACGGCCCTCGTCGCGCTGGAGGGCGAGGCGGCAGTCGCCGGGTTCGGCGCAGCGGGGCGCCTGCAGAGTTTCGTGATCGTCCCGCTGCTCGGCCTGTCGGGGGCGATCGGGGCGATTGTCGGGCAGAACTGGGGCGCGCAGCGTTATGACCGGGCGCGTGAGGCGGTGCTCTATGCCGGAGGCTTCTGCATCGTCTGGGGCCTGCTGGTCGCGATCCTCATGCTGGTCGCCGGGGCGAGCCTTGCAAGTGTCTTCACCGATGACCCTGCTGTCATCGCCGAATTCGATCTCTACCTCACCATCGCCGCCTGGGGCTATGCCGGGTTCGGGCTGCTGATCGTCGGCAACGGGATCATGAATGCGGTCGACAAGGCAGGATTCGCCCTCGGGCAATCCGTCGCGCGGGTGTTTCTGGTGATGCTGCCGGTCGCCCTTGCACTCCAGCCCTCAATGGGCTCGGCCGCGATCTTCACTGCCGAGCTTGCCGCCAACATGTTCGGCGCGGTCTCGGCCGTGGTGCTGGTGCGCTACATCTTCGCGCGGCAGGACCCCGCATGGACGCCCGCGCGCTAGGGGCTTGTTAACCAACCCTGCCGCATAGCCTTCTGCGCACACGCGACAGAAGGGCCCCTTTCCCGCATGGACGATCTGCTGGCGGATTTCATCGCCGAGACCCGCGAGATGTTGGAAGCCTCCAGCGGCGAGCTCGTCGCCTGGGAGGCCGATCCAACCGACCGCGCGCGCCTCGATGCGATCTTCCGCTTCGTCCACACGGTGAAGGGCAACTGCGGCTTCTTCGATTTCCCCCGCCTCGCCGCGCTTTCCCACGCCGCTGAGGATGCGCTGGCCGATTGCCGCGCCGGACGGCGTGACCCCGACACCGCACTGGTGACGGCGGTGCTCGCCATCATCGACCGCATCGTTCTCATGATCGACACCATCGAGGCAGGCGATCCGCTCGATACCCTCGGCCCCGAAAGCGCCGACGACATCCTCATCGATGCGCTCGATGTTTCACGTGAAACAGGCCCCGACAGTGGGGTCGAGACGGGGTCTGGCGGGGGTCTGGAGGGGGTCTGCGAGGGGTCTGCGCCGCTGCTGCACGCGCCTGCGACCGATCTGCCGGGCGCCGCCGACGAACCGGCCGCCCCCGCCCGCCGATCCGACCCCAATTCCGCCGCCACACAGCGCACCATCCGGCTCCCTGTCGAACTGCTCGACCGGGTGATGAGCGGCGTTTCCGACATGGTGCTCGCCCGCAACGATCTGGCGCACCGGCTGCGGCAGGCGGGCAACCAGCCGACCATCGACGGTCCGTTCGAGCGGCTCACCACCATCCTCTCCGATGTGCGCGATGCGATCACCCGGATGCGGATGCAGCGCATCGAGACGCTGTTCTCCGCGCTCCCCCGCCTCGTGCGCGATCTGTCCGCCGAATGCGGCAAGCAGGTGATGATCGACCTCGACGGCGGCGATGTCGAACTCGACCGCGAGATGATCGAGACGATCCGCGATCCGCTCACCCACATCATCAGGAACGCCATCGACCACGGCATTGAGGCCCCTTCCGCCCGCCTCGCCAAGGGCAAGCGCGAAATCGGCCTGCTGTCCATCGCCGCGCGCCAATCGGGCAACACCATCAGCATCGTCATTTCCGACGACGGGCGCGGGCTGGACGAGGAACGCATCGCCGCCAAGGCGGTCGCCACCGGCCTCATCACCGAGGCCGAGCGCGCCGCCATGCCGCGTGACAAGCTTTTGAACCTGATCTTCGAACCCGGCTTCTCCACCGCCGAGACCGTCAGCAACGTCTCGGGCCGCGGCGTCGGGCTCGATGTCGTGCGCCAGAACCTCGAGAAGGTCGGCGGCTCGATCGCGGTGCGCAGCCACCCGGGCGAGGCGACGCTGTTCCGTCTCCAGATCCCGCTCACACTCAGCATCATCGCCGGGCTGACGGTCGAGGTCGCCGGGCACCGCTTCGCGATCCCGCAATCCTATGTCGAGGAGATCGTGCAGGCCTCGGCCACCGCGCTCGATTTCACCCGTATGGGCGAGACCGCGCTCATCACCTTCCGTGGGCTGCGCGTGCCCTGCCTGATGCTGGGCGAGGTGCTCGGCCTTGCCGAGTCCGACCTTGCCGAGCCCACGTTGGTGATGCTGCGCCTTGCCAGCGGCGACCTGTTCGCGTTGGCGGTGGAGGGCATCCACAACCACGGCGATCTGGTGGTCAAGCCGCTCGCGCCAGCGGTCATGCGTTCGGGCCTCTATGCCGGATCGACCCTGCTCGATGATGGCCAGCCGGTCTTGCTGCTCGATGTCGCCAACATCGCCGCCCAGCACCAGCTGCTCGCCGAGGCGCGCACCCGGGTGTTCGTGCCCCAGACCGAAGCCACCGCCGCAGATGGCAAGGCGACCGAGCGCGCGATGCTGTTCACCGATTTCGCGGGCCGCCGCGCGGCGGTGCGGCTGGAACTGGTCCAGCGGATCGAGACAGCGCCGGTTGCCGCGATCGACCGCTCCGGCGCGCGCGCGCGGGTGGTGATCGACGGGGTGATCCTCCCGCTGATCGGCCTGCCCGATGCGCCGCTCTCCAGCCCGCGCGTGCGCCTGCTGCGCCTCAGCGACGGGACGTGCGAACTGCTCTATGCGGTGCGCGAGGTGGAGGACGCGGTCGAACTGACCCACCCGCTCACCCCCATGCCCGAAGACCCGCTGGCAGAGGCCATGACCCTGATCGGCGGCGCGCCCGTCACCCTGATCGATGCCCACGCCCTGTTCGCAGTGCATGGCGAACCCCCGGTCGCCGCCGAACGCCCGCGCTGCATCCTGCCCGATGGCGAATGGGCGCGCGCAATCCTCGCCCCGCTGATCGCGGCGGCAGGATATGACATCGTGCCTGCGGGCGAACACGATCCGCAGGCGATCGGCATCCTGTTCGAGGATGTCTATGAAGTCGCCGAGGCGCTCGGCCGCCCGCTGCCCGAGCAGGTGATTCGCCTGCGCGACCAGCCCGAAGCGCCCGCGGGCAGCGGGACCATCTATCGCTACGACCGCGAGGCTTTGTTCGCGGCGCTGGCCAAGGCCAGCCGCGCCGCCGCCCGCATCCCTGCCGCAGGAGAGGCCGCATGATCGGAGAGCTGCTCGTCATCGTCCAGATCGCCGGGCGGCGCTGCGCCTTGCGGGCGCTCGACGTCAAGTCGGTGATCGAGGTCGCCGCCATCACCCCTGTCCCGCGCGCGCCCGCGTGGATCGCCGGCATCACCGCGCTGCGCAGCCAGGCGCTGACCGTGATCGACTGCCGCCGCGCGATCGGCATTGGGGGCGCTGGCGATGGCACCGACTGGCCCACCGACCACCGCGCCGCTGTCGTCGCAGAAGGGGGCCATTCCTATGCCCTGCTCGTCGACGGGATCGAGGACATCACGACATCGGCGGGCGAAGCGGGGCAGGTGCCGGGCGGCTTCGGCCCGCACTGGTCGCGCATCGCGCTCGGCATGATCGAGACCATGGCCGGCCCTGCGCTGCTCGTCGATCTTCCGGCACTGCTTGCCGGACCGGAGGCTCAGCGTGCCGAAATCGAGGTCGCGGCTTAATCCAATCCTTACCAAATCGATCCTAGGCTGTCTGTCGCAACCGCAGGATGCCCCATGAAAACTTGCCTCATCGTCGATGATTCCCGCGTCATCCGCAAGGTTTCGAGACATATCCTCGAAACGCTGGGCTTTGCCGTGGAGGAGGCCGAGAACGGCAAGCTCGCGCTCGATGCCTGCGAGGCGGCGATGCCCGATGTGGTGCTGCTCGACTGGAATATGCCGGTGATGACGGGGATCGAATTCCTCGTCCACCTGCGCCAGCGTCCCGGCGGCGACAAGCCCAAGGTGGTGTTCTGCACCACAGAGAATGACGTCGCCCATATCCGCCAGGCGATCCAGGCCGGGGCGGACGAATATGTGATGAAGCCCTTCGATCACGAGACGTTGCAGATCAAGCTGCAGCTCGTCGGGTTTGCGTGAACCGCCCCCTCCCTCTTTCGCGACCGCTGCGCAGCGATAGCGCGGCGCGCATTTCTGCCGACAGCGGAGCCGCAGCGGCGATCCGGGTGATGATCGTCGATGATTCGCTGACGGTGCGCACCATCTTCAAGCGCATGATCGAAAGCGACCCGGCGCTGGTGATCGCCGGCACCGCCGCCAGCGCCGAACGCGCCATCGCCCAGCTTGCCGAAACGCCGGCCGACGTGGTGCTGCTCGATCTGGAGATGCCGGGGATCGGCGGGCTCGACGCCCTGCCCGCGATCCTCGCCACGACCGGCCGCCCGCAAGTGCTGGTGGTTTCCTCGCTGACGGTCGACGGGGCGGAACACACGCTTGCCGCGCTGCAGATGGGGGCCGCCGACACGCTGCTGAAGCCGCGCCCCGGCGGGTTCACCGAGGATTACCGCGCGCAGCTGCTCGGCAAGATCCGCGCGCTCGGCTCGCGCGCGTTGGAAGGCTTGAGCGCGAGCGCGGGCGAAACCACCGGCAGGAGCGAGCCCCGCACTGCGCACAGCCCCGCACCTTCCTTCCCGCGCCCGCCCCGCACGCGCCGCTCCGCCAGGCCCGAGGCGGTGGCGATCGGCGCGTCGACGGGGGGGATCCATGCATTGGGCCTGATGCTGCGGCGGCTGGCGGCGGATTTCCCCGTGCCGCTGCTCATCACCCAACACCTTCCCGCCAGCTTCATCCCGGTCTTCGCCCGCCAGGTCGAGACCGCATGCGGACGTCCGGCCGAGATCGCCGAGGATGGCCTTGCCCTCACCCCGGGCCGGATCGTCATCGCGCCGGGCCACGGCCACCTGCTGGTGCGCCGCCAAGCCGGCACCGGGACGCTCGTCTGCCGGATCGGCACAGAGCCTGCGGCCAGCGGCTGCCTGCCCTCGGTCGACCCGATGCTCGCCAGCCTCGCCGAGGCTTGCGAGGGCCGCGCCTTGGGCGTGATCCTGTCGGGCATGGGCCGCGACGGCGTGATCGGCGCGCAGGCGCTGGTGGATGCGGGCGGCACGATCTACGCGCAGGACGCCGACAGCAGCGCGGTGTGGGGCATGCCCGGCGCGGTCGCGCGTGCGGGGCTCGCCAGCCTCGTCGCCCCGCCCGAACGGCTCGGCGAGGCGGTGCTGGCCCAAGCCCTGTCGCCCGCGGCATCCACCGCCACCGCAGCGCTGCGATAGGCGCCGCACGGATGGAAGCGAGCGAAGCCTCCCACCAGATCATCGCCGATCTGCTCGAAGCGCGCACCGGTCAGCACCTGACCGAAAGCCGCCGCTGGCGCGTCAATTCGGCGCTCGCGGGGATTTTCCGCGCCCACGGCATCTCCAATGTCGACCAGCTGGTGTGCCTGCTCGCCGCGCCCCCGCGAGGCCCGGAGAGCCCCGACCTTGCGCAGGAGGTGGTCGAGGCGCTGCTCAACAACGAGACCTATTTCTTCCGCGACAAGCCGACCTTCGACCAGCTGCCGGGCGAGATCCTGCCCGAGCTCGCCCAGCGCCGCCAGAGCGCACGGCGGCTGTCGATCTGGTCGGCGGGCTGCTCGACGGGCCAGGAGGTCTATTCGCTCGCCATGCTGTTCGCAGAGCAAGCCGAACGCTGGCACGGCTGGACGATCGACATCCTCGGCACCGATGTCTCGCACCGCGCCGTCGCCGCCGCGCGCAGCGGCACCTACAGCCAGTTCGAGGTGCAGCGCGGGCTTGGCGTTGCCCAGATGCTGCGCCATTTCGACGAAACGCCGCGTGGCTGGCAGGTGCGGGCCGACATCCGCGGCATGGTGCGCTTTGCCCAGCACAACCTGCTCAATGCCCAGCACCCGGCACGCATCCCTTTCGATCTCGTCCTGTGCCGCAATGTGCTGCTCTATTTCGACCGGCCGACCCGCAGCCAGGCCTTCGCCCGGCTGGCGGGCGCGGTGATGCCCGACGGCTTCCTGATGCTGGGCGCCGGCGAGACCGTGGTGGGCCAGACCGACCGCTTCGCGCCCACATCGCGCCGCGCGAGCTTCTTCGAGCCGGTCGCCGCACCGGCCGCCTGGCAGAAGATCGCCTGATTGCCGACCCCCGCGGGCGGTCCGGGCCGGATACTTTACACTTCCTTAGCGGCTCCCCTCTACACCGGCAAAGCCACAGCCTGCGCAAGCGCGCGCGCCATTCGGGAAACCTGCTGCTTGTTCACGGTGAAGCACCCCCTGCACCTGACCTCGACCGGACTGGTGATCATCCCGATCGCGGTGGCGAGCGTGATGACGGGCGTGCTGTCCTTCGCGGTCGCGCTTTCGGGGCGGTGGGAGCTGACCTCCAAGGCGGCGCTGCTGATCAGCGCGATCCTGATCTATGCCGCCACCCTGTTCTTCCTCGGCCGCAGCGGCATCGCCACGGTCCGCGGGCTCGAACTACGCGCCAATATCGACCCCCTCACCGGCCTGCCCAACCGCCATGCCCTCCACGAGGACATCCTGCGCCTGTCGCGCGGGAATGATGAAGTGGCGCTGGCGATGATCGATCTCGACAGCTTCAAGCAGGTCAACGACCACCATGGCCACGCCGTTGGCGACCAGCTGATCGAATTGTGCGCGCAGCTCCTGCGCGAGGTGTGCGGCAACGAGGCGCGTGCCTACCGGCTCGGCGGCGATGAATTCGCGGCGGTCATGTCGGGCAAGGTCGCCGGAACGATCCTCGAAGGGCTGTGCCGCACGCTGCTGGAAAAGCTCGGGACCCCGCTGACGCTCGATCATCGGCACATCACGGTGGGGGCGAGCATCGGCCTTGCCCGGTCCACCGCCGACAGCCGCGTCCCCTCCTCAGAAATGCTGCGCCGCGCGGACGTGGCGATGGACATGTCCAAGCGCGGCGGCAAGATGCGCTGCACCTGGTTCAACGAAAGCTTCGACCGCCGCCGCGAACGCGTGCGCGAGATCGAGGAGGAGATCCGCACCGGCATCGCCGCGGGCGAATTCCACCTCGCCTACCAGCCGCTGGTCGGCGCCGAAGACAAGCGCATCGTCGCGGTCGAGGCGCTGCTGCGCTGGGACCGGGGGGAGCGCGATCCGCTCGGCCCCAACATCTTCATCCCCGTCGCCGAGGATTCGGGCCTCATCAATCCGCTCGGGGTGTGGGTGCTGCGTCAGGCGGTGTGCGACGCCCTGCGCTGGGGCGACATCACGCTGTCGGTCAACATTTCCGCAGCCCAGCTGCGCAATGCCGAATTCCCGATCAAGCTGGGCGAAGTGCTGGAGGAAACCGACTTTCCCCCGCACCGTCTGGAGCTCGAAGTCACCGAGACCTGCCTCGTGCTCGATCCGGTGGTGGCCGAGCGGACGCTGGACGTGATCCGCAGCTTCGGCGTGCGCATCGTGCTCGACGATTTCGGCACCGGCTATGCCTCGATCGGCTTCCTGCGCCGCTTCCGCTTCGAGAAGCTGAAGCTCGACCGCAGCCTTGTGGAACTGGCCGGGGTCGACGACGGCAGCCGGGCGATGATGCTCTCCTCGATCGCGCTCGCCCGCGCGCTCGACATGGGGGTGACAGCCGAGGGCGTCGAGACCGAGGAACAGGCCGAACTCGTCCGCCTCGCCGGATGCGACCAGATCCAGGGCTGGCTCTATCACCGCGCCGTGCCCGCGCCCGAGATCGACCGGCTGATCGCCCAGCAGAACGCCGAGCAGAACGCCGCCGCAGCCGCGCCAACCCGTGACGGAAGGGCCGCATGAGCGCGCTTCAGGACATCGCGCTCGACATCGAGGCAGAAAGCGCCGCGCACGCCTCGCCCGTGGCCGCCACGGGCCGGCTGGCCCGCATGCGCCTGTGGTTCGCCCGGCTTCCGGTGGGCGGCAAGATCACCCTGTTCTTCAGCGGCAACCTCGCCTTTGCCCTGATTGCAGGGCTGTTCGTGGTCGCCGGTTATATCCAGCTCGGCCAGCGCGCCGAGACGATCCGCGCCACCCACGAGGTCGCGCTCAAGGCCGAGCGCCTGCTGGTCCAGCTGAACGAGAGCCAGCGCCACGCCGAGATGCTGGTCGCCGACGGCGACCGGGCCCGCGCCCGCGCCGCGCGCGAGGCGCTCGACCGGGCCGCGGCGAGCGCTGCCGCGCTCTCGGAACGCGCCGCCGCCAGCGGGATCGCCGCACAGGACAGCCTCGCGCTGATCCGCGAAGGCATAACCGACCTCGGCCGCCAGGTCGCAACCTTCGATCCCGACACCGCCGATGCCGCGCGCCGCGAACGCCAGGCCGCAGAAATCGGCGCGACCAGCGGCGCTGTGCTCGAAGCGGCGCAGGGCATGACCGCCGCGCTCGGCAAGCAGGCCGACACCATGGCCGATGGCGGCGCGGCGCTGATCACGCGCCTGCTCACCATGTGGATCGCCCTGGCCACCGTGCTGACGCTCATCACCTTGTTCGCCCAGCGCTATTTCAACCGCACCGTGGGCGCGACCCTGACCGACATGGCGCGCCAGATGTCCGCCATCGCCGCGGGCGCGCGCGATGTGACGATCAGCGGCAAGGACCGCGCCGACGAGATCGGCGAAATGGCCCGCGCAACCGAAGTGTTCCACCGCGCCGGGATGCGGCTCGCCAAGCTCAGCCGCGAACGCGCCGAACGCGCCAAGGCCGAACTCGACGAACAGGCCCGCCAGCAAGTGCTGCGCGAGGAGGCCCGGATCGAGCGCGACCGGGTGATCGCAGGGATCGCCGACCAGTTCGAACGCACCGTCGGCGAAGTCGTGACCGGCGTGGTCGCCGCATCAAGCCAGCTGCAATCGACCGCCACGTTGATGGCGAGTGCCGCCGAGGATACCTCGCAGCGCACCGCCGAGGCGGCGGGCGCGATGGAGGAAGCCAATCTCGGCGCGACCGCCGCGGCCGCCGCCAGCGACGAATTCGCCATGTCGATCGGCGAGATCAGCCGCCAGGCGGCCTCTTCCGCAGAGCTCGCACGCGAGGCCAGCGTGTCCGCGCGCGAGGCCGACAGCACCATCGGCGCGCTCGCCGCCTCGGCCCAGCAAGTCGGCCAGATCGTCGAACTGATCCGCACCATCGCCCAGCGCACCAACCTGCTGGCGCTGAACGCCAGCATCGAGGCCGCCCGCGGGGGCGAGGCAGGCCGCGGCTTTGCGGTGGTGGCAAGCGAGGTCAAGGAGCTTGCCAACCAGACCGCCCGCGCAACCGAAAAGGTCTCAGAACAGATCCGCGCGATGCAGGACACCACCGGCGCCAGCGTAGCTGCGCTGCGGGCCATCGCCGCGCAAATCGAAAGTCTCGAGACCACCGCGGTCTCGATCGCTACCGCGGTCGATCAGCAATCGGTTGCCGGCCATGATCTGGCCCGCAGCATCGATCTGGCCGCGCGCGGCACCGAGAAGGTCGCAGGGCACGTCGACACCGTGCGCGAACTGGCGCTTTCGACCGGGGCGGCCGCCGCCCAGGTCCTCTCCAGCGCCACCAGTCTCGAAACCCAGGCCGCCACCCTGCGCACACAGGTGCAGTCCTTCCTGTCGCGGGTGCGCACCGGCTGACCCCCGAATGACGCTACGTCATTCCCCCAATTCAAGCATTTAGAAAGGATTTTCCTTCATCAGTGCTTGAAACGTAGCCCGGGGATATCCGCATGAACATGATGAGCTTGCAGGAGCGTCGCGAGGAAGAGGCCGTGCCGGACTTCGTGCGCGATCTCAGGAGCGACTACCCGCTGGAAGATCACGGCGGAGCGCCCGGCGCGGCGCCGCGCACCACTCTGCTCGAACGCTTCACCTGGTTCCGCAACCTGTCGCTCGCGGGCAAGATCAACGCAGTGTTCGGCACCTTCCTCGGCGTGGGCGTGCTGATGAGCGTGGTGCTTGGCCTTGGTCTTGCGCAACTGTGGGACCGCTACAATGCCTCGGCCCGGGTGCAGGAAGCGTTGGTCGCCGCCGGGCAGTTGCAGATGGCGGCGGGCGAGATGCGCTACCACTCGGTGCGCGTCGTCTATGACCGCGGTTCGGCCCAGCGCGAAGCCCAGCGCGCGAGCGAAAGCGCGCTGCTCGCGCAGGTCACCGCGCTTGAAGCGAAGGTAAGCGCCGATGCCCCCGAACTTGCCCCCCGGGTGGAGGCGATCCGCGAGGAACTCGCCCGCTTCGAGAGCGCCTTCGACCGTGCCAGCGACAGCGTGCGCGATGCCGGGAACGCCAATGCGGCCGCCAGCGACGTCGCCGATCAGGGCACACGGGTGATGACCGCTGCCGCGGCGCTCGCTGCGGACCTCGGCGCCCGGGGCGAGACGCAGGAAGCCAGCGGCATCGCCTATTTCTTCAACATGATCATGATCCTCGCCGCCCTCGCGATCATCGGTGCGCTGGTGCTGCTGCTGGGGATCACCTACCTGTCGCGCGATTTTTCGCGCAAGATCGCCGAGATCACCGACGCGATGACGCGCCTTGCCGATGGCGACCGCAATTTCGAAATCGACGGCGCCGAGCGCCGCGACGAAATCGGCGCAATGGTCCGCGCGCTCGACCTGTTCAAGCGCGCAAGCAAGCGGCTCGAAACCTGGGCGCGCGAGCGGTCCGAGAAGGCGGAACAGGAACTGCAATTGCAGCAGGAGCGCGAGCGCGAGCGGCTGGAGGCCGAAGCGAAGAAAGCGGCCTTGCTCGATGAAGTCGCCCGCCAGTTCGAACGCACCGTCGGTGACGTTGTGAGCGGCGTGGCGGCGGCCTCGAGCCAGCTCCACACCACTGCCAGCCGCATGGCGACGAGCGCCGAGGAAGCCAGCCGCCGCACCGGCGAAGTCGCAGCCTCGATGGAGGAAGCCAATGCCGGCGCCACCGCCGCGGCCGCGGCGAGCGATGAATTCGCGCTCTCGATCAGCGAAATCAGCCGTCAGGCCGCCTCGTCGAGCGAACTTGCCCGGCTGGCGACGGTCGCCACCGGCGAGGCGGACGAGACGATCTCGGCCCTCGCCGCTTCGGCGGACGAGGTCGGCCAGATCGTCGAACTGATCCAGACCATCGCCCAGCGCACCAACCTGCTGGCGCTCAACGCCAGCATCGAGGCCGCCCGCGGGGGCGAGGCGGGGCGCGGTTTCGCGGTCGTCGCCAGTGAGGTCAAGGAACTCGCCACCCAGACCAGCCGTGCGACCGAAAAGGTCGCCGAGCAGATCCGCGCGATGCAGACCACCACTGGCGCCAGCGTCAAGGCTTTGCGGGCAATCGCTGGCCAGGTGAAGGATCTCGAAGCCACCGCCGTGTCGATCGCCACCGCAGTAGACCAGCAATCGGTCGCGGGCCGTGACCTTGCACAGAGCATCGATCTTGCCGCACGCGGGACCGAGAAGGTTTCGGCACATATCGAGGATGTGCGGCAGCTGTCATTGTCCACCGGTGCGGCCGCCTCGCAGGTGCTCTCCAGCGCCAACGAGCTGGAGGCACAGGCGGCCCATCTCGGCGATCAGGTGCGCGGGTTCCTGCGCACGGTGCGGATGGGCTGAAAGCCCCGAGGCGTTGCAGGTGCCCCTCGACGGTTACTCCGTTGCACTCGCTTCATGCGCAAAGCGCTCGGCAGCGATGCCGGGCGCTTTTTCGCGAGCGCATTCGCTGGCGTGCCGCCTATCCGCTGAACGATTCAGCCTTGGAATCGACACCGTGGGCCATGATCCAACCCCGCGGTTACGGACAAATCAGCTTTTGGAGCAGATATAGCCAAGCTGCGAGGCTCTAAATATTGCTTGAGCTCGGTATCGGCACCGAGTTTGAGAAAAATTCTGCTGAGATGGTAGCGTACCGTGCCGTGGCTGAGGCCGAGAATTGTAGCAACCTCAGGCTCAGTCGCGTTGCGTCCCCATCGCTCAATTATGCTTTGATAGAAACCCTGGCGATAATGAGATCGTTCACCCCATGGTCGGGATGACGAAGGCGTTTGACCCGTCCTGCGAGCCATCGGG
>VFQM010000086.1_pt1 | contig 112560 bp, 147 predicted proteins | sample 3512391 | NCBI WGS metagenome assembly VFQM01 (sample SAMN10412369, study PRJNA504923) | tailings metagenome | isolation source: Replicate 1 from Balatoc abandoned mine | place: Philippines | reverse complement strand
GACCCCTTCCACCTGGAGCCCGGTACTGCCGTTTGAACCTCAGCACATCGCATCGTAGGCAGCAGCATGCTCATACCGCGTCGCACCGCCTCGCTGCGGCTCATCGTCAGCGCGTGCCATGCCTGCACTTCGTCTTTGCGGAGCGAATCGAGCGACAGCGGTTCAAGCCCCTTCCGGAAAGCGAATGCACCGCGAGATCAGCATGCCTTCCCCAACCCACAGGCACAACTGAACCGCTGATTCCAGACTGAACCCGAACCGCCACCAGTGAAAAGGGATGAGGTCGACGAGTCTGCTGTGCCGCTTTGCTTCCGGGTCCGGCCTGATGCTCTCGATCCTCTCGTGCCAGTCAAGACCGTCTCCCCATAGCTGCAACGCCGACTCTTCAGCACTTGCGTGCGAGGAGTTCCTTTCTGGCGTCCCCAACCTGATCTCCACGTCCCTCATCCCTGGCCACATCGCCTTCCTGTACCGCCATGGCTCCAACTGCCCACACCGGTCCTGGCCCTTCGGAAGTGTGATGTCGACCTCCACGATCAAGTCGACGTCATGGCACGCCGCCGCTCCCCTCCTGAAGCTGCCGAACACCCACGCGCGCTTCACCTCGCATCGCCAGGTTCTCTTCCCCAGCGGCTCGACTTCTATCTCGAACTCGTGGATCGGCCGCCTATCTAGGCCCTCCATGAACGCGTGAAGCTTCCGTCCGAAGTATTCGCGCGGCTTCGTTGGCGGCCTGGTCCAAGCGAACTCCACATTCGCCCGTTCGATCGCTCCCTCGTACTGCCTCCCTGCTTCACCCAGAAGATCCATCGTCCGGTCCCCCACTGGCTCCACTCGAAGCCGCCCCTCAGGCCCTGTCCGCGATCCTTACTTGGCGGCCAAGCCCCTGATTCTCCTTGCTCGTTCTGCCAGAACTGCCTTCACCGTCCGCAACTCCTGGGCTGTCATCTCACCACCCAGCAGCAGCAGCTCGCTCGACGACATCTCCAGCAGCTTCGCGCACTCCTCCGTACGCTGCGTCACGCAAAGCGCCCTGAACCTCTCCAGCCAGGTCCTGTCGCAGTCGTAGTGGTCCTTCGGCCCGGCTGCCGCCTTCGCCACTTCCGCCACGTCCATGCCGACCACCGTTGGCAGCGTCGCTGCCGCCATCAGAAAGTCCAGCGCCGCCAAGCCGTCCGGGCCCACCGCCTCCCGCAGGCTCTCGTAGGCCTCCTGCACCGCCATGCTGACACCACTCATCGACGCATAACCTCCACCCCATTTCAGCCAAATGGTCATCCCATTCCTGCCACCAGCGTCGGAACTACTTTCGGCTGCCATGCGAAGAGGTACAGCAGCATCGAGCTCACCGATGCCGGCGGCAGTGGCGATTTCTGCCCTCTGGGCTCCGAGCCGAACACCGTCGCGTTGAACCCGTCCCCGCGGCCTCTCGCCTCGGCCACCGCGTTCTCGATCAGCCAGTCGTTCGCCGCCACGTCCCGCTTGCTCTTCGGGTACGGCGTTGTGATCCTGCCGGACAAGGTCTGGAACACGTCACCCGCCATGATCGGCTTGCCGTCACGAGCACGCCCGTTCTCGTCCAACGACCGCAGCGCCTGGCGCTCGGCTTCCACGGCAGATGCCATCACACGACCCCTCGGAACTGCCCGCACTGCCTGAACAGCTCGACGCTGTAGGGAGCACCTCGCTTGCGCGCGAACTTCGACGCGAGCTTCACCAGGCCCTTGATGTCGCGCCCCGCCATGCAGCCGAACGCATCCACCAGATCGTCGACCAGCTTGTCGTCGATGTCCGCTCCGAACTGCTTCGACAGGATCTTCCACAGGCGCTTGGTGTCCCCCTTGTCCGGCACCTCGTACGTGATCAGCGCGATGCAGCGACTTTCGATCGCGTCGTCGACTTCGGCGCCGCGGTTCGTCGTCATGAACATCAGGCCCGGAAACGTTTCGAGGACTCGAAGGAACACTGCCACGACAGCGCTCTGCTCCATGTCGTCCCCGCGGCGGCGTATGTAGACGTCCGCCTCGTCAATCTGGACCACGCAACCCCATCTTGCCGCCCTTTCCAGGATGACTCCGAGCGACTTCTCCACCGTAGTGGCCGACGAACCCAACTGGCCGCCATGCACGCTGTATAGCGGCTTTCCAACCACCTCCGACCACACCTGCGCCGTAAGAGTCTTCCCGAGACCCGGGCCTCCCCTGCAGAGGATGATCGAGCCGCCCGACTTCTCGGCCACCACGTCTTCCATCAACACGTCCATGTCCGACGCCAGAACGTCGATCAGGTCGCGGTGCAGATCGGGAAGCACAAGCTTGTCGCGCAGCTCGGGCTTGTAGACGTACAGCTTCAACGACGCCACGTGGACCCAAACGTTGGCGTGCACCTTCAGGTCGAACATGTAGAGGTAAGGGTGCATCGGCACCAGGCAGAACTTGTCCTCTTCTGTCTCCGCATCGGCCCAGAACTGCTCCGCCACCCGAACCTTGTACTTGGACTTGGTCATCAAGTCCTCGTCGTTGACCATCTTGTGCCCACGCGCGTTGATCGCGTTCCTGCGGTAGCCCTCCGTCTCGTAGGCCTCACCGCTGCACACGAACTGCTTGCCGTGCAGATCCCGGAACCCCAGGTAGGCCGCCAGGTGCTCCTCGTACACGGCCTTGAGTTCCGGCGTCTCCTTGTGCAGCCCCTTCGACGCCAGCACTTCGGCAACCGTCATCTTCTGGACCGCACCGAGATCGAACGTGAAGTCCACCTCGTTGAACTCACCCCTCCGGTTACGGCAGATCCCCACGCGCACCTGCGCCGGCCGATCGTGCCGCGGGTCCGGGTCGAGGTACCTCACTTCGGTCACCAGGCTCGGCATCGGCTCTCCCGCCGAATCGCGTTCGTAGAGCCACCCGTCGATCGCCTCATCGCGCAAGAACGCCGTCAGGCCCGCTTGGAACGCCTTCAGGCTCCCCAGCTTCGTCGTCCTGGGCGCCTTGATAGCGTTGATCATGGAGGTGAGCTGCATCATCAGCCCCCGCTCACCGCTCTCCTTGGCCACGCCGTGAAGCACTTCCAGGCCGTTGACCCCGAGCTTGCGGTAGTCGACCTTGAACTCCTCCTTGGCGTAGATCGACGCTTCCTTGATCACGCCCCCCAGCTCCGGCATCTTCGCGACCAGCTGCTCGCCCGTCGCCTTCTTCATCTCGATGTACATCTCAAGCTCCCTGCCCTTGCGTTGTTTCCTGGCCCTCGTGCAGCTGCGCCAGGACCTCCTCTTGTGCGCTGAAGCGCGGCTCACCGCACACGCCCCTGCTCTTGTAGAGCCCTGTTCCTCTACTCGTCTTCAGCATCCAGCAGCCGTCCGCACGCTCCTTGAACATCCCGCCTACCGGAACGCTCGCGAACGTCACGCCGCTTTATGCCGACCTGCCAGCTCCAGCCGCTTCCTCACCCGCAGGTGTTTCCATCACGCGCCGCCACCTGTCGCGCCCGTTCCCTCCCGCACAGCTCGCCACGCGTAGCTCGCGGTCAAGCCGTCCCGCGCCGCTTCCTCCGCGGCCCTCTTGAACCTGTGCGAACCGAGTTCACTCGCCTCGACCCACTTTGGCTTATCACTGAAGAACGACTTGATCTGCACGATCCACATGGCCTTCCCTCCGTCAGTCCTTCTTCTCGAACTTCAGGTTGAACACGCGCTCCTTCGGCACCGCGTACTTGGTCATCAGCGCAGCCAGGGCGTCCGACACTTCGATCACGCCTGGCCTACGCCTCGACCTGTCTTGCGTCCACACCCCGTATCGCGGCAACGTCATGACGCTCCCGTCATCGCTGCGCAACTCGGTTTGTTCGCCCATGTCGCTGATCCAGCATTCCGATTGGGCACCTGTTGAAGTCATACTTTTATTCTATCCAAAGCATCGCCTCAACGCAAGCAATAAAGGTATGACCGAACGCCTAAGCGCGAGCCTGCGCCCAGCTTCACCGCCTCTGTAGCCCGGGAGTCGATCCGCGGCCACCCAGCACCAGGCGCCGCCCCTTTCTTGGCAGTGTATTTTTATAGACTCGCCTGCAATACTGCATGCCCGTCCACAAGAAATTCTCCCCACCATGCGCCTTCTGCTCATCGCCCTTGCCGCCGCCTGCTCCACCGGCTCCGCGCTTGCGGAAGGCCGCGGCTTCACCTACGGGGGCGTGTTCGGCATCTCGTTCACCAGTGGTGGCGACACCGTGGACGAGCTCCGCTACGTCGACGGCACCACGCAGACCATCAAGGCGGGCGGCCAGTACAACATCAAGCTCGGCGGCGAACTCCGTTTCGACCACGTGCCGGTGCAGCTGCAGGCCACCATGAACTGGCACTACGTCAACGACGCCGCCAGCAACGCCGAGGCCTCCTACACCCGCTACCCTCTGGAGTTGCTCGCCTTCTACAACTTCAACCACAAGTGGCGTCTTGGTGGTGGCGTGCGATACATCCTGAACCCGAAGTACAAGTTCAAGTTCGAGAACGACCCCACCTACGAGTTCAAGTTCAAGCCATCCCTCGGCTACGTCCTCGAAGGCGAATACTTCTACTCGGCCGGCACCAGCATCACCGCCCGCTATGTGAACGTCTCCCTGCCCTGGAACTACGGCCCCTTCAGCGGCAAGCTCGACGGCTCACACATCGGCTTCGGCTTCAACATCTACTGGTGACACCCCCTTCCTGAGGGCAGTTCTCAGTGCAGGCCCAACGCCGTCTCTGCTGGTGCGAATGTTGCATCGAGAGTCGGCGCCGACCAGCCTCACATCTCTGTAGCCTCTTGGACGTGCCGGATACCCTGGCTGCCTGGCGACTCGAAGTTGTCCACAGCCCCCACGTACTCTGACTCCCGCTTTCTGGACCACAGTTGTCCACACCCGCGGCTTCTGACTCCCACCACCCTCGTGCGCTGACTCCCGCTACGCACGGGCCATGACTCCCACGCTGCACGTGCACTGGCTCCCACTGGGAGTCAGAAACCCGTTTCAGATCAACGGCTTGCAAGCGCTGTCCACAGCCCTAATCGTCTTTGAATCCGTCTTAATCTCTCAACTAAGCGTTCTGCCTGGGAGTCAGGGCACGTGTGGCCACACCTCGCACCGCCACACAACCAAGACAAATACCGCTTTCAAGGGGGGAGGTGCTCCAAGGCCATCGCGCTCCGACGACCTTCAGCGCCACACCAACGATCCCACGACACCACAGGCATCTCGATCCCTGCCACCGTGACTGGTCCCCCACTTGCCCCACGCAACACCGCACTACCACCCTGAGCTGGACTGGGAGTCAGAACACGTGCCGCACCTGGGCCGAGCACCACACACCCTTCGTGTACCCGCCCGGCTCCGCCTATGGCGCCTTCTAGGCCCCTTTCCGGCACTTCCTGGCCCCTCTTGCGACCACATCTTCCCCCCATCCGCAACCAGCGGCCCATCCTGTCCCCGAAAACGGGAGTCTGGGAACGTGGATCGGGAGTCTGCGCACGTGCCTCGGGAGTCAGGGAACGTAGCCCGCGCCCCCAGCGACCGCGAAAGCGAGAGTCCGGGACCGTCCTTTGGGCTCCATCGCCGCTTCAACCTGCGCCCGAAGTGAGTTCTTAGCAGTTCCGCTTCCACAGTCCTTCTGCCGCCTCATCTCCAAGGTGCCAACGGTCCCGAAGTGGGAGTCAGGAGACGTGCCTTCATCAGCGTTTCGCTCACGCACCACCTCTCTCCCGCCAGCCGCACCACTGCTGCACTGGGAGTCACGAAACGTGCCTCGACCCCGCCACGGTCCAGCTTGTCACGGTGGGAGTCAGCAAACGTGCCTGGCCTGGCGCCCGCTGCACCCCACGAGCGGGAGTCATCGCACGTGTCTGCCGCTTCCTGCACGCTCCGATCTCACGGATCGGGAGTCAGCGCACGTGCCTGACGCCCCGCAGAGCCAAAACGGGAGTCAGCGCACGTGCCTGGCCGCCCCTCGAAGCCAAAAACGGGAGTCAGCGCACGTGCCTGACACCCCGCAGAGCCAAAACGGGAGCCAGAGCACGTGCCTTTCTGGCTTCCAACAGCGTTCCACTCCGCCAGATGGGAGTCAGGGAACGTGTCTTCGCGACATCGTTCGACTCGGCTTAACGCAAGTGGGAGTCAGAGAACGTGGGTCTGCACTCGCCCCCCTAACGGTTGCATGGGAGTCAGAACACGTGCTTCTCACCCTCCACCGCCGCCTTTTCACCCGTCAAACGGGAGTCAGAACACGCGTTTTGCCCCGTGCGCGGGCCTTCGTGCGCCTAGTGGGAGTCATTACACGTGCCTTTCCTCCTCCACGCTGCCTCCGTGAACGCCCAAAAGTGGGAGTCAGAGAACGTGAGTTGGGCCGTTGGGCGCCGTTTCGGGAGCCAGCGCACGTGTCCAGGGCTCTCTGGACGCATCGTGTCGACCTCGCGCCCTCCGAACGGGAGTCAGCGCACGTGCTTTCCGCCCGTCCAGCAGCCCAAGTGGGAGTCAAAGCACGCGTCTTCGAGCCCGAGCTGCACCCGCGCCCCCACGGAGTGGGAGTCAGCGCACGTGATTTCCTCCTCCTGCACCTGCCCTACGCCCCCACCACGGCAAAAGCGGGAGTCAGAACACGTCTTTCACGCCCGCAACCCCCTCGCGCCGGCCGCTCCCGGTCCTCATGGCCACCGAACTGGGAGTCAGCGCACGTGCCTGGCGGGCTCAGACCCCTTCCGTATCGCCACAACGGGTGTCAGCGCACGTCTTTCGCCCTGGGCCGCACCTCCAAGGGCCCTCGACGAGCCCCCAGGCCACGCCCGCACGCGCAGTCCGTCCGCGAACTGGGAGTCAGGGCCCGTGCTTTCGGCACTCCTTCAGCCCACGCCTGCAAAATCGGGAGTCACTGCACGTGGATCGGGAGTCACTGCACGTGGATCGGGAGTCAGGACACGTGGATCGGGAGTCAGCGCACGTGCCTTCGCCCTTGCGGTCGCTGCTTTCTCTGCCCCACACTTCCCCCGGCTACCAGACAACGCACAACGAAGCCTAGTTCAACGATCACAACTCCAAACCAGCATGTCGAACGTAAGCGCCGAAACCAGAGCCAGCAGGGCGCCAAAGACGACGTTGCCATCCCAGCTACCCCTCTGGAACGACCGCGTTCGCGGGCTTCCCAATCCGCTTGCTAGATCCGCTTTGTTCACCGTCGGCAACCAGAACGAGCCGCGCTCGTTCTATAAGCAACATCGGACCATCCAGACGCTCTCCGGCTGGGTGATGTCCGTACGGGGCGAGGAGCTTCGACAGGACGACGAGGATGCGTTCCTCCAACTCGTTCACCTCGCGCGCACGCAACCCATCGACCAGGGCTTTGAGTTCTCTGCCTACTCGCTCCTGAAGGAGATGGGCTGGTCCCGGAACTCCAAGGGATACGCCCGCCTGAAAGCCACCCTCGACCGCCTGCAGGGCACGTCGCTTCGTCTGTCCTCCGAAGGCGGCGGCTTCAAGGGCTACCAGGGCGCCTTGGTCCGCAAGTTCACCTGGAAGTCACCCGACTCCGATGAACCGCTGACCAAGTGGCGTGTCTGGCTCGAACCTGAGATCGTGTCCATGTTCGGGCCCACGCAGTACACCCAACTGTGGTGGGAGCAGAGGCTCCGTCTGAAGACGAACCTTAGCAAGTACCTCCACAGTTACTACGCAACGCATGAGTCGCCTTTCCCGATGAAGGTCGCGACCATCCGTGCGCTCTCTGGTTCCAGGACCGCCCGGCTGACCGACTTCCGGAAGTTGCTTCGCACCGCGCTCGACGAGCTTGTCCGCGAATCCTTCCTGGACGCTTGGGAGATCATGAAGGGCGACCTGGTCAGCGTCATCCGCAGCCCCAAGTCAAAGTACCCGCGCGACCTCCAGCTGCCGCCTCCCGACGGACTCCCTACATGACCACCGATACACCTCGCTCTGTCGCGGTTCGACGCCGGCGGGCATTCGGTTTCGGCTACATGGTCCTTGCCGTCTTCTGTGGCGTTGTGGCCGCCGTTCCCTGGCCTAACAAGGTCCCCTTCGACTTCGCCATGTGGCTGTGCTTCGCAGCCGTGCTTCTCATCATCGGCGCCTGGCAGGTCGACCGCGCCTCCAAAGAGGATGCCGCTTCGTCAACCTCATCGCCGTCATCTCGCTAGCCTTGCGCTCATGGCTCAGAACGGGCCGTCTCGAAGCACCTGCATCAGGTAGCGCCCGTAGCTGTTCTTCAGCATCGGCGCCGCCAGTCTCTCCACCGCCGCGGCGTCGATCCATCCGGCTCGGTATGCGATCTCTTCCGGGCACGCCACCTTGAGCCCCTGGCGCTTTTCAAGCGTCGCGATGAACTGCCCCGCTTCCAGCAGGCTGTCGTGCGTGCCTGTGTCGAGCCACGCGTAGCCTCGCCCCATGATCTCCACCGCGAGCTGCCCTTGGTCCAGGTATCTCGCGTTCACCTCGGTGATCTCCAGCTCACCACGAGCGCTCGGCCTCAGCGACGCCGCGATGTCACATACCTGCTCGTCGTAGAAGTACAGGCCCGTCACCGCGTAGTTGCTCTTCGGCCTGGCAGGCTTCTCTTCGATGCTGATGGCTCGCCGCTCGCCGTCGAACTCGACCACCCCGTAGCGCTCTGGGTCGGTGACGTGATATGCGAACACCGTCGACCCGCTGTCGGTTCTGTTTGCACGGCCGAGCAACTGCGCCAGGTCGTGCCCGTAGAAGATGTTGTCCCCCAGGACCAACGCGCTGGGCTGCCCCGCGACGAAGTCCCTGCCCAGGATGAACGCCTGCGCGAGACCGTCCGGACTGGGTTGCACGCAGTAGCCCAGGCTCATGCCCCACCGGCTCCCATCGCCCAGCAGTGCCTGGAACCGCGGCGTGTCCTGCGGCGTGCTGATGATCAGCACCTCCCGCATCCCAGCGAGCATCAGCGTGCTCAGCGGGTAGTAGATCATCGGCTTGTCGTACACCGGCAGCAGCTGCTTGCTCATCGCGAGCGTTGCAGGGTGCAGCCTCGTTCCCGAGCCACCTGCGAGGATGATGCCTTTGCGTGTCATTCGAATCCCTGTCGTCAGCCCAGCACTTCGGTGAGCATGCGCTCCACTCCACACCGCCAGTCCGGCAGGTGAACTCCGAAGGCTTGGCGCAGCTTGCCTGTGGCCAACCGCGAGTTCAGCGGGCGCCGCGCCGGTGTCGTGTAGTCGGTAGTGGCAATGGCGCCGATGCGATCTGCTTGCACCTTGATCTGATGGCCGTGTGCGCGAGCCCATTCGATGACGAACCTCGCGTAGCCGTGCCAGCTAGTGTGCCCGTCAGCAACGCAGTGGTATGTCCCAGCCAACGACCCGTCTGCCACAACGCGTTGAAGCACCAGCGCTGTGATGTCGGCAAGCAACTCCGCGCCAGTGGGGGCACCGACCTGGTCGTCGACGATCTTCAACTCCTCGCGCTCAGCCGCCAGCCGCAGTATCGTGCGCGCGAAGTTCCCACCACGCGCTCCGTATACCCAGCTCGTACGCAGGATCAGGTGCCTGCAACCGCTTGAACGGACCAGGTCCTCTCCCTCCAGCTTTGTGTGGCCGTAGACGCTCAGTGGTCGGGGCGGCGTGCTCTCGTCGTACGGCTTGTCTCCGCTGCCGTCGAACACATAGTCCGTGCTGTAGTGCACCAGGGTTGCGCCAATTGCCGCCGCTTCGCGGGCCAGCGCCCCCGGAGTCGTTGCGTTGATGGTTCGCGCAACATCAGGCTCCGACTCTGCCTTGTCCACCGCCGTATGAGCTGCCGAGTTGACGATGGCTGATGGACGCAGTCGTCGGATCAACGCCACCACCGACTCAGGGTCCGTGAAGTCCGCCCTCAACTCTCCCGGGGAATCGAAGTCACATGCCGTGACCTCGCCCAGCACCGCGAGCGATCGCTGCAGCTCCCATCCGACCTGGCCGTTCTTGCCCAGCAACACGATCTTCATCGTGCGCTGTAGTTGGCAACCACCCAGTCACGGTAGCCCCCGCTCTGCACGTTGGCCACCCACGACGTGTTGTCGAGGTACCACCTCACCGTCTTCCGGATGCCTGTCTCGAAGGTCTCTGCTGGCCGCCACCCGAGTTCGCGCTCGATCTTGCGTGCGTCGATGGCATACCGCCTGTCGTGCCCTGGGCGGTCTTTCACGTAGGTGATGAGCCTCCCGTAATGGCCGGCCGGGTCTGGCTTGAGCTCGTCCAGCAGCTCGCACACCGTCTTCACGATGTCGATGTTGGCTTTCTCGTTCCACCCGCCGATGTTGTACGTTTCCCCGACACGGCCGCCTGCCAGAACGGCACGTATGCCGCTGCAGTGGTCTCCGACGTACAGCCAGTCGCGGATCTGTTTCCCGTCCCCGTAGACCGGCAGCGGCTTGCCGGCCAGCGCGTTGACGATCATCAGCGGGATCAGCTTCTCTGGGAAATGGTACGGCCCATAGTTGTTGCTGCAGTTCGTCGTGACCACCGGCAGCCCGTAGGTGCGGTGCCAGGCGCGCACGAGGTGGTCGCTGGCTGCCTTGCTCGCGCTGTAGGGACTGTTCGGCTCGTATCGATGCGTCTCGGTGAACGCAGGCTCATCCGGCTTCAGGCTGCCGTAAACCTCATCTGTGCTTACGTGATGGAACCTGAACCCTGCCTTCCCATCGCCTTCCAGCGTGTCCCAGTGCGCCCTGGCTGCCTCCAGCAGCGTGAAGGTGCCATCGATGTTGGTCTTCATGAACGCGCCTGCACCGTGGATGCTGCGGTCGACGTGGCTCTCGGCCGCGAAGTGCACGATGGCCCGAGGCCGGTACCGAACCAGCAGACCATCGATCAACGCGCGATCGCAGATGTCGCCCTTCACGAACACGTGCCGTGCATCGCCCTTCAGAGACGCCAGGTTCTGCAGGTTGCCGGCGTAGGTGAGCGCATCAAGATTGACGACCAGTTCATCCGACTGTGCGGCCCAGTCGATCACGAAGTTGCTTCCGATGAAGCCCGCACCACCTGTCACGAGGATCGTCATGCGCTTGCCCTCGCACAGGAGGCGGCAAACACCCCCTGTACGAAGCCAACAGACTTCATGCCTCTTGTCACCACGTTCAACCTCTTCTCTGCCTACATCACTTCTGAATTTTCCGTGCTGCACTCGATAACGCTTCACCATTTCGCTGCCAGCCGCTAAGCCGTGGCCGGCGTCACAGCCCTATTCCTTGGCGCTGAACGAAACGATCACAGTCGGCGGCACGCGCCCATCGACATCTCTCGGAAGCGTGCCTGTCCTGGCCACCGCACCCATCACTGCCGAATCCCACGCAGGCGATCCGGAAGGGCGTACCAGCCGAACGTCCCTCACCCTCCCGCCCTGTGCAGTCGAGATCTCGACATCGACCGTCACTGGTCCTTCTGGAAGGGTGCCAACAGGGCGCGTGATGTTCGGTCGAATGAGTGCCTTCAGCCTCCCCGCGTACGAACCCGTCCCCTCACCTTGCTGCTGCGTCGTAACCTGAGCCACGCCAGTCTTCGCCCCCTGCCGCACCGGCTCAATGCCCGATCCCAACGGGTTGTACCTGCTGAACGTGCCGTTCACCTCGTACACATCCTGCTGGAGCCCCGGCATCATGCGCATCGAGTGAAATCTCAGCGACAAGTGGGGCTTGCCACCGCTCACCGACACGTCGTACCTGCCATCCATGTCGTTGACCTGGCAGTTGCTCACGTTCACCGTACCAGACCAGCTGTAGTTTGCGACCGAGGGAGCCAGCAACCCCAACGCGATACACCCGTTGTCCGCATCAAACCTTGGAGTTCCCCCGTTTTCGCGGACACTTTTTCACTCGAGAAGGAGTCCGAGATGCCCAAGCCCAAGCCGCCGTATCCGGCGGCATTTCGTCAGCAGATGGTGGAGCTGGTTCGCGCCGGTCGCGGCGTCAGCGAACTGGCCCGCGAGTTCGGTTGCAACGCCAGCAGCATCCACGCATGGATCAAGGCTGCCGGCGGTCTGGATGGCAGCGGTGCCACCAGCCTTGACGCGCCGTTGTCTGTGAACGAGCGCGAAGAGCTGATCGAGCTGCGCCGCAAGCTCAGGCAGGTTCAGCAGGAGCGCGACATCCTGGCAAAGGCTACGGCCTGGTTTGCCGGCAAAAGCGAGAAGACGTCCACGTCGTCTACGAGCTCGTGAAGGCGAACCAGGCCGAACTTCCCGTGCGCACCCTGTGCAAGACGCTGCGTGTTTCTCACAGCGGCTACTACGACTGGCTGGACCGCGCGCCCTGCGCCCGGGCCGAAGCCAACGCTGTACTGCTGGAGCAAATCCGCCAGGCCCACGCCGCCAGCGATGCCACCTACGGCGTGCCACGCATCCAGGCCGAACTCGCTGACCAGGGGATCAAGGCGGGCCACAACCGCATCGCGGCAGTGATGCGTGTCAACGGCCTGCGCGGCGTCAGCCGACGTCGGGGCTGGTGCGTGACGACCCACCGCGACAAGGAGCGGCGCCCAGCGCCTGACCTGGTACAGCGCGAGTTCACCTCCACCGGCATCAACCAGCTGTGGGTGGCCGACATGACCTACATCCCGACCTGGGCCGGCTTCGTCTATCTGGCCGTGGTGCTCGACGTCTACAGCCGCAAGGTGGTGGGCTGGGCGTTCGGCCAGCAGCAAACGGCAGACCTCGTCATCCAGGCGCTGAACATGGCGCTCATCACCCGTAAGCCGCAGGACGTCATCCACCACTCGGACCAAGGCAGCCAGTACACCAGCGTGGACTTCGGCAAGCGCTGCAAGGAAATGGGCGTGCGCCCGTCGATGGGCAGCGTGGGCGACGCCTACGACAACGCCATGGCCGAGAGCTTCTTCGCCAGCCTGGAGTGCGAGCTCATCGACCGGCGCAGCTGGAAGTCCTTCGCCGAGGCGCGCATGGCCATCTTCACCTGGATCGAGGGTTGGTACAACCCGCGCCGCCGGCACAAAGGCCTCGGCCAGAAATCACCCATCAACTTCGAGAAGGAACTGCACGAAACAGCCATCACAGCCACCCAGACAGTCGCCGCGCTGCCGTCAGCTGGCGAACTGAAAACCTAGTCCGTTGGTGTCCGTGAGATCAGGGTAAGTCCACCTCACTTTCCCAGTCGCATCGATACGGCCCCAAATCCTGCCTACCCAGAAGTAGTCCGGCCTCGTCTTGGACCTGATCGTCGACTGCCACCTGGCATCTGTCGTCCAGTAGCCCGCGACCTGCGCAGCATGCTGCTCTTGAGCGAACGCACCACCCTGCAGCGAAGCAGCCAACAACACCCACAACGCCACGCGTCTCGCGTCGGCCACCCAGTCGCACATCCAACGCATCCTCATGTCCTCAATCCATTGGCAGCTCGACCCGGACCACAGGCGACCCTTTGGCAACATCGAACTCGTTTCCATACTGCTTGACCTCGCTCGCCGGCCCGAACATCAACTTCGTACCCAGCCACTCGAAACCCTTCGTGTAGACCAGCCTGAACCTGCCCTCTGGCATCGCCAGTTCGGCGAGGTCGTTCGGCTCCAGGTAGGCCTGCGCGTAGACATCGTTCTGCGGCATCCTGATGACCAACACCGCGTACCGCCCTTGCGCCGTCGGCGGCGCGTAGAGCCGAACCGCTGAAGCCTGCGCGGCACCATCTGCCTTGCCAGCAAAGTACATCGCCGAACCACCTGGCGGGAACTGCACCGCATGCCGATTGCTCTCTGCCATCCCTGGCGACAAGAGGACTCGACCCTGCTCTGCGCTTGCAACTTCGCCGCCCTGAAGACTTCGAGGACTCGCGGGCCCAACTTGAACTGGTACCGGCCGCGAACTCTCCCGAGGCACTTGCGCCGCCACGTGGGACTTTCTCGGCCCTGAGAAAACCACCACCACGAACACCGCCGCAGCGACGACAGCCACAACCGCACCGGTAGATGGCCCAGGCCTTGGTTTGTCCCAGCTGAACACGTAGCTTGACCGCGGCTCTTCGGCGTCACCAGTCTCAGCTAGTCGCTGTTGTTCCTCCTGCTCTTGGCGAAGTCTCAGCGCTTCGTCAGCACGCGCCCTACGCTCTTCCTCCTCCAACTCGATCTCTGCACAGGCCTCTTCGATCGCGCGAATTGCTAGCTCAAGCGGGACTTCGAAGAACTCCTGCCCAGCGGTCCTGCCACGTTCTTCCCAGATCCTTCCCCGCCGGTGTTCACCCAGCTTCTCGAAGGCTCGCCTCTCTGCGCTGCCGCAGTCGACGACTCGCTTCTCGAAGACGCACGTATATCCCTGTGGGATCGCTCCACCCGCTGACGCATCGAGCTGTGCCGCTCTGACCGAACCCGACTTTGTCGTACAGCCGATCTTGTAGAACCCTTCCCGGAAGAAAGGGTTGCTCAGCACATACACCACCCCCCGGACACCGACGTTCTGGTCGAACGATCCCCCGTTCCTCGATCTACCGTTCCCCCACTCCCGGCTCATGTCCCATCGGCCCTTTCAGAACAAGAGCCGACCAGCTTCGTCGAGCGAAGCGACGTTCACGATCAAGCCGCTCAACCGCAACGCCGGCCACTCGAACCGCTCGTCCTCCACGGCGTCGTCGATCAGTGCCACCGCTGCTCCACCGTCCACGCCCTTCCCGGCCATGTCTTTCACGAACAACCTGAACGCCTGGTGCTTCGACCAGAAGCCGCTCATGTCGTCGAAGTCGACCCGCTCCTGATGGAGCTTCATCTGTCGGCAGCAAGCACCGAGGATCACGTCGTCAGTCGTGGGCACCAGCGAGATGGACACACCGAGATCTCGCTCCAGGTACGGCCTCACGTGCTTGTCGAACCCCTTCAAGTCCCTTTCGCCATGCACCGCGAACGAGAACAGGTTCACTGTCGTCGGCGCCCACCACTCGATGAAACCCCTGACCTTGGCCATGTTGATGGGGTCCCAGAAGGCCCAGCTCACCTGGACCGGCGTGATCACCGTGTCCTCCAGGTCCAGGAACAGATGCCGCCCAGCTTGCATCACCCGCCCACCGTCTCGCGCGCCACGAACCAGGCCATGATCAGAAACACCATGATCAACGCACTGGCCTTCGGGCTGTGATCCAGTGACAGCCCGCACTCCGCTGCCATGGCGCCGCCCAGCACCGCGGCAAACACCGCGTCTGTCCCCACGCCTCCAGTGACTGCGTAGTGCATGGCTCCGAGTCCGCTCGCAAACCCCGTCACCAGCACCACACCCTTCGACGTGGGCCACCTGACATCCGCGTCAACGAACTTCATGCCGCCTCCGCGGTGAGGCTGCCGCGTGCTGGCTTGGGTTCGGCGATCACCACGACGTGCTCACCGTGTTCATCCTTACCCAGCCTCACGAAGCCACGCATCGACAGCCAGGCGAAAGCCTGCTTCATACCGGCCGACGATTCACCCAGCGTCCGAACTTCCGCGCAGCTCTCGTCGGTGAAGCCCAACACGCCCTCCGGCTCCATGCCCATCGAGCACTCGGCCGTCAGCAGCGCGAACATGCACTCATCCGCGATCTCGATGCCCCATGCATTGACAGCGTCCTGGCTCATGCCAACGCCTTCGCCACCTTGGCGCTCTCTGCGCAGAAGCGCATCGCCTCTACCTGGATTGCCCACTCAGCCATCTCCAGCGAATCGTCGCCGTCCTTGGCCATCAGCTGCGCCAGCTCGCGCACCTTCCCGTCTCGAAGCAGCCCTGTCTTCCGGTACTCCAGAAGCTCTTCGCAGCATTCGCCCAGGTGCAGCCTGCTGAACGCCTCCGCTGCGGCCTTTTTCTCCCTGGCCTTCAGGTCATCCACCGCGCTCTCCTTCCACCGCTGTTGGCCGCTGCGCACGATCCAGCACCAGCTTCATCGCTTCGTACGTCTTGGGTGACTTCCAGCCCCGGCCGTCTGCCCAGCATTCGCCGGCTTCCTCTCGCAGCAGCTGCTCCAGCGCATCCCAACTCTCGACCAGCGCCTCCCACTCCTTGGAAACACCGGACATCATCTGAAGGTCCGCCCGCAGTCCCGGCACTTCGTCCAGCAGCTTGATGCACGTCCACAGGTCCGACGAGTCGTGCGGGTGTGCTCTCAGGTCGTCCACGTAGACGCCCCTCAGGTTCCCCACAATCGCATTGCTGCTCTTGCCCCTGAACCCGACCGCGAGCCATCGCTCCAGCGCCGTCATGTTCGGCTTCGCGGCAAGGATCTGCTCCTTCAGCTCTGCCGCCAGCTTGTCCACGTCCTCCGGCTGTCCCCAGGCCCACTGAACCTGCGCCAGCTGTGCCAGGTACGTGGACAGCACCCCACCCTCGCCCGCCAGGTGCACCAGCGCAGTGAAGTGGTCCAAAGGGATCAGGCCTTCGACCAGAGTCACACCGTCTCTGATCGTCACGCTGTAACGGCCACCGGACCCCATCGTGAGCTGGAAACCGCTACTCATCTGCCCACTCCATTGCCAGCTGAGCCTCGCGTTCTGCCTGCTCCGACTGGCGCCAGCCTGGGTTCGCAAGCCGTTCCGACATCTTCTCGTCGTGCTCCACCTCGTCGACACGAACCCCGCCCACGCGCAGCGCGAAGACCCAACTCCGGTGCACCACCCGTGACGCTGCAACGTACCCATGTGCGATCAGCAGATCCGCGCACGGCAACTCGTGGCCTGTCGACTCGTTGCGCGCGACGTAGGCCCCATGCAGCCGCACCCCGTTGATCTCCGGCCCCTTCGGGTCCGGCGGCGCCCCAGCCAACGCCTCGTCGTAGGAGCAAAAGTGCTTCCTGTCTTCGTCGGTGGCCCTTCGACGCTCCATCGTCAGGCCTTCTCGTTCAGGCGCCAGGTCAGCACCTCGAACTCGGCCGGCCGAAGGCCCAGCATCTTCCCGTCCGAGCCCTTCACGCTGATCGCACCCCACTTGTTGCTCTCGCACTCGTGGTCGCCGGCCGCAGCCACCGTCTGGTGAGCGACAGGGAAGTCGCCTCGGACCTGCGCCGCGAGCCTCACACTGGCCGGCACCCACTTGGGCGCTCGCTTCTCCATGCCAGCCCGGTAGTAGTCCGCCGCACACACGAGCGGGTCCGGCTGGGTTTCTGATCCAAGGATGTTCTGCGTCACGTCCGCTGTCCTTCAATCGAGCACTTCTGCTCCTTCGTGCACTTCTCCGGCGCCTCGCAGCCCGCGCACACATCACGGCCGTACACGCTGCCAAGCTGCCCCGCATCGTTGCTTTCCGTGCAGCTGTGCCGGTGGTCTGTCGCCCGAGGGCAACGCTTGCAGCCACACGAGGGACACACCACCATCTCGCTCGCCAGGCGCGGCCAGCCGTTGACCGTATCTCCGCGAGCCTCGATGCAGTTCCTGCACCTGCACTCGCCGCCCGCTTGAATCGGCCTCACTGCCTGGTCGTGCATTCCGTTCCCCTCAGGCCTGCGTCAGCCGGCCCTCGTTCGCGCGGAGCTCAGCCCGGATCTCCATCCACAGCCTCCCGAGCATGTTCTGGCCGTCCCGCTTCTCGCCCCACCCCCAGAAATCGTCACGCCACGAGTTCTCCACCAGGTGCCGCTCGCCGGTCTCCAGCAGCTTGCGCCTGACGTACTCGTGCTGCGATGCCTTGGTCCGCAGGATGTCCCGCATGATCTTGACCTTCACCGCATCCCAGTCCGATCGGCGCACTTGCTTGTGGCGCTCCGCCAGCTTGAAGGCCTCGTGCGCCGACGCCGCATCGCGCACCTGGTGGCAGATCAGCCCGGCCGAGTCCTCCGCACCCGTCACGTCTACGAACTTCTCCCAGTGGTACGCGTGTTCGCTCGTTGCGAACCAGTTGCCTCGCCAGTCGATGCCGAACGAGCTGAAGTTGCTCAGCACGTAGAAGTCCTGTTCGTAGAAGAACACCTCGGTCTGCGTGTCCAGCCCGTGCGTCTCGACCTCACCCGTTCCCTTCCGCCCCACCGTCGATTCGCCGTGGTGCCAGAGGAAAGCGCAGTACGCCGCCACATCCCGCGGGTCGCCCTTGCTAACGTGCCTGGCAAGCTCTGCCCGACATTCGTCCATCCAACCTTCATCGCGCCAGTTGTCGCTGTAGCCGTACTTCCTCTCTGCGGCCGCGAGCTTCTCGCGCAAGGCACCTGCGAACCTGCGAACCAGGTCAGCTGTTGCCGCGTTCAGTTGCTCTCCGTCCCCATCGCCAGTGATCTCACGCAGTGCCGCCTTCCATGCAGCCGCCCACGTCGATGCGTCACCCCTGTACGCCGGATCGGTCCAGCACGCTGCACCCATGTGGCGATCGAACGCTTCCGACATCCCTGGGGTCGGCCCTGCGTTCACCAACGCGTGCACACGTTCCTGCCGCTCCTCGCCTCGCTGAAGCCTCACCTTCAGGTCCAGCACGGCTGCGCTCGGATTCAGGCGGTAGAACTCGACCGCCGCCTTCTCGTCGATGGACGCCTGCATGCTCTTGCCCGGCAATGGGGCGCACACGCAGTCGATGAGATCTTCCAGGCTCTCCCGGTCCATCAGGTCGTCGATGGCAAGATGGTCGCCCGAGCGATTCATCACTCGCTGCTTCCACGACCTGATCCGCTGCTCGACCGTCGCCTCCCAGTCCACCTGCTGGGTAGACTCCGCACCGCTGCTGCGGCCTGCGCGGCCCTTCGACGCCATCTCCACGGCACGCTCTGCGTCCCTGGCCGCGTGGAACGACTCAGCTCCGTTGTTGGGGTCCGCCTGCCACTTGCGGAACAGTTCCAGCTTCATCCGCGCACGACGCTGGATGGCTGCGACGTTCAGCGAGAACGTCTCCTGGACCAGCGAACATGCGGCGCTCAGGTCGCCCATCTCCGCCTCCATGCGCTCGTTCAGGTCGCCTGCTCCGTCCGGATGCACTGTCGTCGTGAAGTAGGCCAGCCTCTTCGCAGCCACCTGGCCCAGCTCTGAACCCTCTTCCAGCAGCTTCGCCAGCCCGTTCGCGGTCATCGTCATCTCAACGCTCCTGTGATCTCACACTTCGCCAGCCACCGGCTTCTCAGCCTGACTTCGCGCAGTCCAACTCTTGGTAGCAGAAGGCCCTGCCCCTCTCCGTCACTCGCCCCTTCGGCGTCGTGAGTCCCAGGCCCTTCATGATCTCGGTGACGGTCCACCCGCAGTGGTAGCGCAACGCCACCTTCAGCACGCTTCGCGCCAGCAGCTTGCGGTGGTCCGACGTCCCGAAGTCCGTCCCTGCGAACGCAGCTGCGATCTCTGCATCCGTCACGTCTGCTGCAGCACCGGCCGCCTTCTTGCCCACTTTCACGGCCATACTCGCCTCACTCCCCGTCCGACCTGTTGTCCAACGGGCAGTGCCTTCCGGTCGCCGCTGGCTCGCCGTCCCTGCTTTGCGGGCACTTCCCGTGCATGCAGTCGCCGTCACCGTCCGATTGGCACCGGGTAAGCACCTCGTTCTCGACGAGCTGCCTCACCCGCACAACCACGGTGGCGAGCTCGAAGTTCCGCCTGCTGACACCGCGTTGTCCTGCGTCCTCCAGCACGCCGACTATCTGCCGGACCGTCGACTCCCACCGATCCTTGCGAACCACTTCGCCTGTGCCGTCGAACTCGTAGTCTTCAGCTTTGGCGTCACGGAACTCCGGCTTCCTGAAGTCCGCCTCTGTCACTTCTCGCCCGCTCATGGTTCACGGCCCTCCGGTGCAGCCTCGCCCAGTTGTTCGCTCGCGCCTTCGTAACGTGCCAGTTCGGCCTTCAGGGCACTGCCGATCCGCCTCATCCTCGCCGCGTTGCACGGCTGGCACCAGAACCGGCTCCAACGCGTCCCGGCAGGCCTGTTGCAACCTTGCTCGATGCACGGCTTGCCGGTGTGGTGCGCCGGGCCGTTCAGCGGGTCCGCTGGGTCTTCGAAGCGTTCCATCCGTGAGTCCTTGGCACCCACCACTTGAGCGCCCGACCCTCACTAGGCCCGAGCGCCGCCTTACCTACTTCAGCCGTACCGCCGCTGCATGCGACGCTGCTTGCCCGACACTTCGGCGCTGTCGAGAGCCGTCATGACCCTATGAAACGGGATGTCGTCGTCCATGTCGTCGAAACCCCCCGCCGCTGCCGGCACCCGCCCGCCAGCGCTGCTGCGACCGCCTTGCGCCGCTGGCGGCGCCGGTGCGCGCTGCTGGCTCGGCGCCGTTGCCTGACGCTGCGGCGCCTGACCATTGCCGCTGCGCTGTCCCTGCTGGCCATCCCCGCCTTCGCGGCCGCCCAGCATGGTCATCTCGTTCGCGATGATCTCGGTCGTGTAGCGCTCCGTGCCGTCCTTGTCGGTCCACTTGCGCGTCTTCAGGCGGCCCTCGATGTGTACCGGCTTGCCCTTCTTCAGGTACTCGCCCGCGATCTCGGCCAGGCGGTCGTACATGACTACGCGGTGCCATTCGGTCTCCTCGACCTTCTCGCCGGAACTCTTGTCCTTCCAGCTGCGGCTCGTGGCGATGGTGATGTTGCAGATGGCTGCGCCGCTCGGGGCGTAGCGCACTTCCGGGTCCTTCCCCAGGTTGCCGAGGATGAAGACCTTGTTGATGCTGCTCATGCGCTCTTTTCCGACTTTTTCGCCCCAGGCTCATGACGCCCAAGACGATCCTTGAATGACCAAAGCGGGTTTTCTTGAGGTTCCGCTGAGGCCGCTATGCACCTTCGCGAGATCGGAAGGTACTCTTGCAGTATACGGATTACTCTCTAAAGGGCAAGCGATATTTAAGGTGCTACCTTATTGCTTTACACATAAGCGCCCCTATCGCATTTCGTTAGGCTGGAACGGTTCGTTGCTACACATTGCTCAGTACGCAACCTCCCTGATAACAGACCTCTACAATGCGCCAAGTTCTGTCCGCTCACGGTCTTGTCCCGCGCCATCTCCCCTCCTCACGATGCCAAGCACCCTTGCGTCGATCCCACCCAGCTATAGACCCGTCCCAACTCGACGCGTTTCCAGGCCGGGCATCAAGCTGGAACTCCCCCTGCAGCCTTCTGTCGCTGCAGCACTTCCCCTCGCATTCGCTGACCCTCAGGCCTACCTTCTCATCGCAGCCTCCGAGCTGGCGTCCGCTGCGTTCTGCAACTCACTTTCGCCGCATCTGCGCGCTGCCTTGTCCAGCGCCGTGTCCTTGTTCCTGTCCCAGTCCCTGCGCTCTCCCCAGACCAGCACCTGGCTGTCCGGACTTGCCGCCCAATGGACCCCTGCGGCCATCGGCCGCTTCTCGCCCTCCTCTCAGAAACGCCTGGCCGCCCGCGGCCTGCTCACGTTCACCGGCCCGGTCTCCGTCACCGACCTCGCTCCCTCTTGTGTGTCCTCCGCACGCGATCTCGCTGCTCTGCTCACCCTCTTGCCACAGCACTCCGCTGTCGAACCTCCACCCAGCCACACGATCACCATCGCCGCGTCTTCACGCACACCCGTTTCTTCGACCCGTACCACACCAACGACACCTCCTCCCAAGTGGCGCCCCTCTGTCTTGAGTCACTGGTCAGTGAACCACCCGGTTGCAGGCGACATTCATCACGATGACGCCCGCTTCAGTTGGCATCTCGAACGGCTCGCCAGATCCTTGCCTGCTGCCACGCTCGCCGGCGGTACTGTCACTTGGTCGACGCTCGTTCGTACTGCTGGCAATTCCCCACAGTCACCCGCGCTTCAGGCCATTCGCTCCCTCGACGACGCACTGACGTCTGCAGCTCGCCTGACCGTCGAAGATGAACTCGCCGCCATCGCTGCCAGCGTCTCGCGCGCCACCCGCGACACCCACCGAACCGCAATGCAGATTCGTATGCGCTTCGGCTTTGACGGCGCCAGCCGTAGCCTCGACGACATCGCTTCCGCATACGACCTCACCAGGCAGACCATCTCCAAGCAGGTCATCTTGTGCAAGGCACTTTGCCCCTCACACACCCATGCCCCGAAGCTGCGCTCCTTGGTCGCCTCCGTCGATGCTCACGCCGGCCGCCCCCTGGTTGTCCTTGAATCCCTCTTTCGAGATCTTCTTGGCCCTTCCCAGTCACTTGATGGCGCCCTCGATTTCGCGGGAGAGTTTCTTGGCCTCTGGCCTTCGAACCCGATCTACAGATCAAGTCCGCGCAGCTATACACCAGCATCCAAGTTCGTTGGACATGCCTGTGCCGCTAGGTCTCACTTGGTTCTCAAATCGCTTCTGCAGCTCGGCCGCAAGTACGGCCTTTTCTCCTCAGAAGTCGCTCTAGCATCAGCGTCCTCGTCCTCATCCACCCAGATCAACCTTCAGGATCTCCACGACGCCATTGCGACATCACCTCAGTTCATCTTCCTCGACCGTGCGCACGAGTGGATCTTCTGGTCTCATCCGCGTAACCCCCTCGCCTCGGCGATACGCAACGCCACTGAAGTCGACAATAATGTCTCTGCCGTCCCGCAACCGCTCGTACCCGTAGTCGAGTTCCGTTCGGAACAGGGCTCCACTAACACCGCACCATCTGATGATGTCCTCCGGGCTGTTGCCCCCTTGCTTGCTTCCATTTCTTCTTCTACCAGCCAGAGACAGCCAACTCAGATTCCTGCCCATTTTTAGTGGATGCCGAGCGTGGAACCCATTTCCTTTTCTGACGTCCAGGATTTGCCCCCGAGAGCAATCGAGACTCTCTCCGATTCATTCGAGTCGATCCTTAACGTCAATACCCATCATGACTTTCTCGACGGCATCGTCAGTTTTGCCAACCGTTTAGGTTTCGACAAGATTTCTGTCCTTGCGGTTCACGAAGCCACACCAGGCAAGCCAAAGTTCTCCAGCATAGGCAACTTCCCCGCTTCCTTCGCCGAGCTACGTTCCGAGGAGAAGGACCGTCGAGACCCTGTGATGCAGCACGTCCGGCAACGCTCCGTTCCCATCGTCTGGAACCAGTTGACCTACACGTCCAATGGCGGCGGTGATCTCTGGGAAGAGCAAGCTGCCTTCGGCTACAAGGCTGGCATCTCCTTGGCCATGCACCTTCCTGCCGGGCGTCACTTCGCCATTGGCATCGAGCGCGATCAACCTCTTCCGACCGACCGATCCGAACTGAGCCGTCTCGTCGCTGATCTACAGCTCTTCGCAGTACATGCCCAGGAAGCCTCAGTTGACCTGTTCCCTCCAACATCCACACCACACGACCTTCCCTCCCTGACCACACGTGAGACCGAGGCCTTGCGATGGACCATGGCGGGCAAGACAGCCTGGGAAGTCGGGAAGATCCTCAACATCGCTGAGCGCACTGCCGTCGTCCACATCAACAACGCGATGAGGAAGCTCGACAGCACCAACAAGCACCAGGCCGTCATCCGCGCCCTCAAGCTCGGCCTCATCGCTTAGGCGAACCCCGCCTGGCCGGGCACGATCGCCTCTCTTCCAATCCCTCGCACGACATCACACACGGCAATGCCGAACTGAGTTCTTGACGCTCTCCTGGGCGCAGCCTATCATGTAGATATCTAAAAGGTATCTTCATGGCTGCAACTCAGAAGAACGGCAAGGAATCGCCTCTGGTGTTGAGGTTCCGTGCTGTCGACAAGCCTTCCGGTCTCACACGTTCAACGTGGAAACAGGTGGCTCAAGCGCATGGGTTGTCAGAAATGGACGCGATTCACCGAGCAATGGTGATGTTCGCGGCCAAGACAGGAGAAACCATGAAGCGGCTCCCACAAGAGCAACTGCCGGTCGACCTGTCCGGATTCGACCTCAGCGAGTTCGCGACCTTCCTCAAGAAGGCCGCACCCGACTGGGTCGAGAGCTCTGCCAGTGGTTCCCAACCCACGGCCTAAGTTCGCCACAATCTGGACAGGCAGCTTCCCGTATTCCGACGGTTCAGGCGAGAAACATCGCACCTTCCTCGTCCTCGGCTACAAGGCTGAGACAGAGGAAGTGTTCGCCGTGAAAATCACGAGCACTGATCCGCGCACGGTTTATGCGGGTGAATTCGGTCTATACAGAACTGACCGGTTCTTTGACAAGACGAATTTGCAGAAGGAATGCAAACTCGTCTTCAACGAACTGGCCACTCTGCCGCTTGCGAAACTCACGAAGCAGATCGGTTATCTTGACCTCAATGACCAGCGAACCGCACAACGGTTCATGGCAGCGATTCAAGGTTCCCGCTACGCCGACGAGATCGCAGCGATTGGCCGGAAATTTGGCTAGTTGCTGAAACTCCACGCTGCACCTACCAGCGTTTGAAGAGGGGATCTGCTTCGGCAGGCGAGACCTCGTGTATGTGACCACCCTAAGCCCCCTGCGTTCTTCTGAACCTCGGGGCTTTTTCTATCGCTTGGCCCGACCGATTTCATGTCAGACGAGCCACATCACCAACACACGGTTCGAGACTCCATCCCGGAGTCGCCATGTACAGGCCTACCGCCTGTTGGAGAAATCACATGCCTCAATCTCTCACCCCCGAGACAACCCTGCTCGATGCCTTCTACAAGAAGCTCACCGTGGCCGAACTCAAGACTCTCGGCTTCGAGTTCTTCTTCGACCGCAAGGAGCCCTCCACCACCCTCCGGAGCCGCTCTCCCTTCCTCTGGTCGTACCCCGACGTCCTGGAAGAGTGCCTCTACAAGGAGCAGCTGCTCGACGCGCTGGAACAGTGCGACTTCGACGGCGACTTCTTCACTGTCATCGCCCACGGAGTCCTCGAAGAATCCGATGTCTTCCCGTTTGCGATCTTCCAGATCAACGCGACCGAGAAGCCCATCGACATGAGCGCCCCATCCGTCCGCGAGATGGTCGTCCCCGAGGACATTCGCCAGAAGTTCGAGGACTCCGTGTTCTCCGTCCGCTTCATCGGCTCCATCGAGCGCGTCGGCAAGGCCAACGGCCTGTCGCTGCAATCCGTGGGCTGCCCCACCAAGGACGCCTTCCTCAGCCGCTCCGAAGACGGCATGGACTACAACGATCAGACCGTCTCTGCGATGTGGTACGGCTTCAAGCTGGCCCTCCGCCAACAGCCTGAGCCTCAGCAACTCGTCCCGCTGACCACCCAGGTTGGCATTCCCCCTGGCGCCGGTTCCAAGCTCTCCAGTCTCGCTCGCGCCCTCCTGTACCACATGCTCGAAGGCGCATCATTCCGGGTCAGCTCTTCCTCTCACCCGTTCTGTGCCACGACAGAACTCGCGCGTTCAGGCTTCGAGCCCTTCATGACCTTCGTGGACATGGAGGACAGCGAATACCACCTGGCCGTGTCCATCGACCCGTCCAATCGCGACAAGGCCCGCAGCCTCGTCGTCCAGTACCAGATCAAGGACGGCCGCACCGAGACCATCTACAACGACTCTGGGCTCACAGCGGATCTGCCGCCCTTCGCTCGTCAACAAGGCGGCTCGACAACCGGAACCATTGAACTCAGTTCAGCCGGCTGAGACACCGTTGCTTCCCTGAAGCACCTTCGATGACCCCCCCAAAGCCCAGATCGCCAACGCGACTGGGCTTTTTTCTTGAGCCCGCGGCAGCGAACTGCGGGGCTTTCACTCCTCTACTCGATTCTGCCCATCCGTCGGCCCGTCCCGACGCGGGCGACCCGGATCAGGGTCGTCAGCGCCTTGCACCTTCTTGGGCGCCTGCCGGCATTACGACTCCGCAAGGACCATTTCGATCATCCCGATCGATGCCTGCCTGGAGATCACAACCATGCATTCGCAGCAAGTCGACCTCTTCGGCGACTCCAACGACGACGCCACCGCTGTCGTCGAACCCGCCCCGCCCGTCAAGCCGAAGCCCACCGCCTCGGCCGCCACGCCCACCATCCCGAAACCCGTCGCCGCCCCTGCCGTCACCACCGAACGGTACGAAGGCTGGAGCAACTCCGCGACCTACCTGGCCGACCTCTACATCGCCCAGTGCTCGACCACCATGGCCAAGATCCGCGCACTCATCGACGACGCCTGCGTCATCGACGAACGCAAGCTGGCCAAGCTCTTCACGGTCAGCGTCATGCCTGCCGAAGAAGTCGACTCCGACGACTACGCCACCGGCCTCATCGACGGACGAATTGTCCTTGACTACTGGGCCAAAGGCACCGTCAACTGGGCTGAAATCGCTCGCCACATCGTCTCCGACGAACGGCGCGAGCTCGGCCTGCAGACCGTCGACTCCGCTGTGCTTCACGCACTCGGTACCGCGACCGTCGACGGCAACGTCATCCGGCTCAACACCGGACAGCTGCCCCGCGACGTCTACGCCAAGGTCGATCGTGTCCTCAGGCTCATGGGCGGCAAGTGGACGAAGAAGCTCGGCGGCCACCTCTACCCGGAGGACCCCAGCGAGAACTTCGAATCGCTGCTGCTCACCGGCAAAGTGGAGAAGCCCGACAACTTCGGCGCCTTCTTCACCCCGGCTGCCCTGGCCGATGAAGTCATCGACCTCGCGGATCTGGAACCCGGCATGACTCTCCTGGAGCCCTCTGCTGGAGCCGGCGCACTGCTCTCACGAGCTGCTGCGATCGTCGGCATCGAGAACTGCGTCGCCGTCGAGCTACAGCCTTCCCTCGCGGAAGAACTGCGGTCTCAAGGCTTCGAGGTCCTCACCGGCGACTTCCTGTCCAGGCCGCAATGGCACCGCGATCACCTCGTTGACAGGATCTGCATGAACCCGCCGTTCTCGAAGCAGGCCGACGTATCGCATGTCACCCATGCGTACTCGATGCTCGCACCTGGGGGCCGCCTCGTCTCGATCATGGCATCCAGCTTCACGTTCCGTACGAACGCCAAGAGCGAAGCGTTCCGCGCTCTCGTCTCCGAAGTCGGCTCCGTGAAGCCCAACCCCGAAGGCTCCTTCAAGGAATCCGGCACCAACGTCAACACGGTCATCGTCGTGTTGAACAAGCCGCTCTGACGCTCTCACGAGCACCAGGTCGACCCTCCTCAAGCTCCTCTCGTTCATCTCGAACGAAGGAGCTTTTTTCATGCCTCTCCGTCAGCCCGCCGTCTCGTTCTCGGCCCCATGTGCACGCTGACGTTCCATGCCTTCCAGTGCCAGCCGAGCCTGCTCACGCGCCGCTGCCAGGCCCTCGCAGTCGATGCCAGCCGTCACGCGCAGCGCCTCCATCACGCCTTCGTCGAACCGGACCTCCGACTGACGTTGCCTGGCCGCATGGATGACGATCCGGGCATCTACCCATTCCTGCGGCTCCTTCCACTCTGGCTTGCCGCCCCGGTCGTCTGCCCACTGTACCCCGCAGTCATCGCAGATTTCCCAGATAGCCCCGCCACGGTGGGTGTTCTCGTGCCTGCAGGTGTTCTGCTCGTCTCGAAGCAACAGCGCTTCCAGCGCGTCCACCAGCGCCTCACCCAACGGCTTCATCGTGCTCATCGCTTTCCCGTTCATCTACCGCTCCACCGGCTTGCCCGTCATCGGGTCGAAACGCGCAGGCCGATCGACACGCTCTTCGACGTAGACCACCACGACATCCGCTCTCGTCGCGATGCGCGTGTAGTACCTGAACTTCCCGTCCTGATGCATGTAGTCGTGAACCCTGTCTTCGAGGAATACGTTCCGGTTGTGTATCAGGAAGTGGCCGTCCATGAAGGCGGCCTCATCCAGCAGCGTGGCCACCCGAACAGGCGCCCTCGGCATGTCGATCGCTATCCGTCCGTTGGCCTCCACGCCGCGCAGGATTTCGAACTCCACGGCCCTCAGCATCGTGGCCACCCTCACACTCCCCGCGCTTCCGTGGCCACCGCAGGCCCACCGTGGACAAACCGCCCCTTGACCGGCCGCGTCTGCGCCCACTCCCTCTTCGCCTCGCGGAACGCTTCGGTGTTGCCGGTCGCTTGCAGGCCAGCGTGGTAGTCCAGTGCTGCTGCCTCCCTGAACGCAGCGTCTGCCAGGTAGTCAGCACGCTCCCGGTTGCGGAAGATCGCCTCCGACAGCACCTGCACCGCCTGCGGCACGCTGGTGCGGAAGTTGAAGGCCATGGACACCTTGGCGAAGTTGCCGCTGAAGCGGTAGACACCGCCCCCTTCGTGCTCCACCCGGTTGTTGTCCACCGCCAGCTGCGACCGCTCCAGTTCCTTGAGCAGCCTGCCCCCCGGGTTGCTCGGGCCTGTCCAGCACAGCATCTGGTACCGCTTGGTCATCTCTTCCGGAAACGACGACGCCCTGTCCAGCAGTTCCTCCAGGTACACCTGATCCCGGAAGCGCTTGTTGCGCCAGCTTTCGGCGGGCCACGACGTTCCTTCGATCATCTCGGCGTCCGGGCGCACCCACCGCAGGGCCTGCTCCGCGGTGTGGAAGTCTCGCGAGCCCTCGTAGCCCAGGCCGGCGTCGATCCGCACGCCCTTGATCCTCACCCGGTCGCCCGGGTTGATCGCGGCAAGAAGAGCGATCAGCGGCGATGCTGGACGCATCACACGGGGCGCTTGCCCCGTGGCCTGGAACTTCATCATGGCTGCCGGGTGCCGCACCATGTGCCGAAGCTGCTTCGAAGAAACCATCTCTTGCTCCTCAGCCCAGGCTCAGCAGGCAGCTGTCGCCACCGGCCTTGCGACCCACACGCACCGACACCAGCGCGTCTCCGAACCGCTCGTACAGGTCGGTCGCTATGAACGCGCACAGCCCCTCCAGCGTCGGCACCGACAGACCCTGGACCTCGTCCAGGAACCTGTGGTCCAGCTTGTCCCGAGTGCTCTCGATTGCCAGCCTGAGCACCGCCAGGTCGACCACCATTCCGCTCTTGCCATCCGGCACACCGCGCACCGTCACCTCGGCGTCGTAGGTGTGCCCGTGAATGCGCCGACTCGCGTCCGCGTCCACAGCACGCTCCAGGGTGTGCGCCGCCTCGAAGTAGAAGCCTTGCGTCAGGCTCATCACGGCTTTTCGAATCGCTGCTGGCGTTGTCGACATACTCGCAACCTGCCTTTCTTGAATATCCTTCTTGAATACTTTGTATTCTAGTTGGAAGCTCCTGTAGAGTCCAGTGTTTTAGGTGTTACCAAACAGAATATCAGCCGACGCGGACGCGCATCCACCAGCACCACGAACTCAGTTTTCCCCTTGATGCCGCCTTCTCCCGTAGCGGGCGAACGTCCAGCGCCCCGCATATCTGCCACTGCACGGCATCGCACTGCACACGGCCCCTTGCCTTCATCCCGAAGGCTGCCGAACTTGGAGAACACCCATGGAACCTCGTCTTCCCGGGCCACCGCCCTTCTTCGACCAGCCCGGCATGCCCACTGGTCAGGTCAACGCTCACGTTGGCAACGAACTCGTCATGCGTGTTGGTGTGCCCCACAAAGGCGGTGCACTGTCCTTCCACGCCTTCAACGAGAGCTACCCCGTCATGGTCTCCGCATCGGCCTTCTGGTCACCCAAGAGCGGAACCTTCACGATCCCCGAGGCCACGAACCTCACCGAGCTCGACATGGCACTCGACTCCGCCGGCTTCACCGCCATGGCGAACTGGAAAGCCAAGGGAAAGCAGCCCGGAATAGCCGGCGTCTTCCCCTGGTCGTACAGCCAGTACGTCGAACTCGCGTCCCGCATGTCGCCCAGCTGGTACTCACAGCCCGACATGTGCTGCGAACCGGAAATCGCTTCTTCCCAGACCGAGATCGACTACCGTATCGACGCAACGGCCACGCTGCTCGAAGGCAACCTTCGTGTCTGCTACGCCTGGCAAAACGAGTTGGCCCGCGAATGCTCCCCCGGTGCCGTCGCCAATCTCGTTCCGATTCCGGTCCCCGTGCTGCAGGGCTGGAGCGCTTCGGACTACCTGCGGTCCCTCGACTTGCTCATGCAGGTGTGGCAACGCTGGGAACCCTGGATCGCTCCTCCCGCGCTCATCGGCATCGGTTCGGTTTGCCGACGGTCGCTGAAGGACCCGAATTTCGGTCTGCACGCGATCCTGGCGGCACTCGAAGGCAAGCTGCCCTCAAAAAGCAAGCTGCACTTGTTTGGTGTCAAGGGTTCCGTTCTGTCGGAACTCAAGATGCTCGACTGGGTAGGCTCAGCCGACAGCATGGCGTATGACTTTGGCGCCCGCGTCAAGGCTCGCAAGGGTGGCCACTCGAACTCGATGGCCCACCGTTCGAAGGAGATGACCGACTGGATGTCCGCGGCTGCGCGACGCATTCAACCGGCTCCTGGTGACCAGTTCCGCCTGCTCTTCGCCTGAAGCCCCCCGGCTTCATCGTCCGGCCTCATCGCCAAACGATTCGACCTCCCCTGAACCCCGCGCATGCTTGTCATGTCGGGGTTTTTCTTCGCACGTTCGCCCCTCTTGTTCAGGAGCGCTATCCGCAACGATCCATGGCTGGGTTGCTGACCTCCAGCAGCCATAACCTCTCGCAAGGTCATCGTGCTTCTTTTCGGAAGCCGCCTCTGCACGGAGAAATCTCATGCCCTGCTACACCAACTGCTACCTGGTGCTCAGCCGCCCCCGTCCGTCGATCCCGCGGACCATCACGCTCCTGATCGGTCAAGGCCAAAGCCGTAGCCCCTCCGCCGATCTCTTCGAGTTCATCACGGTCTCCGACGACCTCACGGACCCCGAGAACGATCTGCGCCAGTACCTGGCGGCACTCCCCAACGCAGCGTTCCGCCTCGTCGTCACCGGCGACAAGCAACTCGAACTGGGCGGCTACGACCATCACCCGTTCGCCAACACCGGCAGCGTCTCGGCGCTCGACCGCATGGTGAAGGACTCCCGTTTCACCTTCGGCTCCATCGACGCGTACCGTTCTTCCATCAACGCCGTTCCGGCCTGACCCGGCTCCGATGACGCACGCAGTTTCCTGCGTCGTCATCGTCCCTCTAGACTAGGAACACATGGAGACCCACATGGAAACCTGCGACGACCCGAAGCCAGCCTCCGACGAAGCCAAGTTCAACTACCAGCTCTTGGCACGTCTGCAGCAAGACTGCGACTACTACCTCGGCCACGGCAATCGCGCCAAGAAGCATCTTTGGGCCGGCGACGAAGCCGAACAGATCCAGAAGATGAAGGACGTCTACGCGTCGCTCCCCGAGAAGCCGGAGTGGATCACCCTCGAACGCATCGAGCAGTACGAAGCACAGATGCTGACGACCAGCCCCTGAAGAACTTTGCCCGCCTCACACAAGGCCGGATGAAGATCAGGCTTCCGAATCACTTGGAGCCCTGACCCCTCCCTCAAGCCCAGCTCGACATCTTCGGATGCGACTGGGCTTTTTCATTGCGTGACTACTCTCGGCCCTGAAGGACCGAGCTTCTCGCAGCCAATTGGTGTTGGCCACTTGGTCGCGTCACCGCGACCCGTTTCCTGCCCTGTGCGTGGAGGAAGCCTCCGCGCTTCGAACAGGCCTGCGCCGGAAGTCCTCCGGTCGTTTGTTTCGCTGCACACACCCCTCTCAGCTCCGCCGCTGCCTCCCCGCGTATGACGCCAGCGCAGCTACTACTGCCGCCGAATCGGTTTTCAAGCCGTCACGCTCCCTGATCGCCTCTATGTCAGCCGCTGCCTTCGCAGGAATCTCCAAGGCGAGATGCCTCTTCAGTTTCGTCGATACAGCTGCTCTTCTCCGGTTCTTGGAACTTCCCCCTTCCGCAGCAACCACCTTCACTGCATCGCCAAACAAGTCCAGCTGCTCAGCCATCCCGCCGTCCTTATCTCAACCTGTCCAGCACTTCCCTCCGCGCCCCACGATCGTCGACGACCTGCAAGAACGGCTCCTCGCTCTGACCCGTCATCTTGAGCCCCATCACTAGGCGGTCCGCGCCGCTCTTGTCCTTCATCACGAGCACTGGCGACTCGTTCGTTCCGGCGAGACGCAACAGCATCCTGATCTGATCCCTGTTATCTGAAAGCGCGATCACAGGCAGCCCTTTCTCTCCAGGTTGGTCGTAGGTCCCGGCTTGGATTCGCATCCTCCCCTCGGGCGTCATGATGTACATCCTGTTCGAGACCACCTGGCGATCTGCTGGGCCAGCCTGCGCGTTCTGGACCAACGACACGCTCATCACGGCCTGGGCCACCGCCCCTCCCATGAACGCCATCACACCGTAGAACGCAACTCGCTTCATCGCCATGGTCTCAACCACCCCTTTCCTCTGCATCGCACGACCCCTCGACTGATTCCATCTCGGGGTCCAACAAGCCCGCCACCTCTACCGCTGGTTGTTCCTCCAGCCTGAGCGCGACCAACCCTGGTCCCTTCACCTCGATCCAGCAGGTGTGCCCCGGCTGCACACCAGGAACAGCGTCCTTCAACCGTCTGAGCACGTAGCTCGGGCCCACCCACAACTCGCTGTCCGAACCTTCCACTTTGACTGCCCCTGGCCTCAGTGCTTGCTTGAACCGCTCCGGCACCGGGTACTGCTCGTGCTTCATCGAAGCCTCTGTCACCCTCACGCGGAAGCCCTTGGCCCACTCTCCGGCCAGGCCAGGCGCCACCGCCACACCCATCCGCTCGCGAAGTCTGGTTCTGCCCTTCTCAAGCGCTCCTTCCTCCAGCGTTCTGCCAATCAGACCGTACAGGCCGTGCTCGATCTTCACGATCACCGGCGAAGCACCGATCTGCCCGTTGACCGCCATGTCGGTGATCTTCAGCTTCTCGCAGATCGGCAACACGAGCTGGTGCCTTGCCGCTACGCCACCGTTCGCTTCGATGATGTCCACAAACATCTTCTCGATCTCGCTCAGCACGTCGTTGTTGATCGGAGCGATCGGCGTGAACCTGTTTTTCTGCAGCGACTTCAGCCATCCCCACCCATAGAGCAGTTCCCGCTGAACATGCAGCGGAGGCACCGACGGGCCTCGCTCGCGTTCCCGGTACAGCCACAGATCGTCTGTGATCAGCGCCGTGGCGATGTCGTCCACGTTCACAGGATTGCGGGCCACCGCCATGACCTTGCGGATGCGCCACGCTGCTCCGCTGCTTTCACCGCCGTCGCCCAGGGTGAACCAGCCTCCCTCCCTGTCAAGCCACCTGAACCCCGGCGCGTTCTGCATGACCGCAACCAGCGCCTCCTTGCCCGGCGCGATCTCATGCTCAAGCGCAAGCGCCCCAGCGACATGCAGAAGGTTCGTGCACCCCATCAAGCTGATCTCGCGACGCGCCGCGGTGAACGCCAGCGTCCCCCATGGTGTCTCGTCCGCAGCCTCGATCGTCGAAGCCCACTCGTAGCCGTCCCCGACCCTGAGCCTTGACTCGCGCCGCACAACCGGAACTTGCTGCACCCCCATCTCGGCCGCGAAGTTCATCGCCGCCTCGATCCCGGCACCTTCTCCCAGCAACCGCGCCAGCTGCTCGTTCATCTCCTGCGCGGGCTTCGGTGCCGCCCTGCGTGCAGATGCGAGCGTCCGCATGGTCGCCGGCAGGCACACGTCCATGCCATCGCGTGCCTCCAGCAACTTGGCGCAGATCTGTCGCACCCTCTCGCGCGTGAGCCCGAACAGCTGCCCCACCTCTTCAAGCGTCTTGCCAGGCCCCGTCGTGCTGACGTAACGCTCAACGAAGATCCGCACCCATCGATCCGACCTCTCGACCAGCTTTCCCCCATGACGCGCTGCTGCCAGGCACAGGGCTACGTCCTCCACTTCCTGCGCAAACGTGTTCATGTCCGCCCTGGCGATCGCACGCACCATCTCTGCCGTCGGACCGTCCTGAATGCCTGCCTTCGCCGCCCGCTGCGGAGCATCCTCATCTCGGTGCCACAGCCTCAGGTCGTTCGGCGTGACGGACCCGAGCCAGGCCGACGACCTGACGCGCCCCAGCATGTCCTCGGAAACCGGATCTGCCGACATCAGTCTGGCCCTGATGCCGACCGGTCGCTTCCTTCGCTGCTTCGTCGGCCCTTCGTCCGCTTCTGGCTCCGACCCATCCGCAGCGTCCACCAGCCAGCCTGCTGCTTCCAGTCTGGCTAGAAACCGCATCCCAGCCACCACTGGCTTCTTCAAGACCTTGCGGACCTCCTCGAACCGAAAGCACCCGTCCGATCCGGCATGCCCTCTCAGCAACCGGCCGTCCCGCTGCTCCTCGCTCGACAACAAGCCCGCATCGGCCAGCACCCGCGCGAAGCGGAACAACTCGGCGGCGATGTTCTTGCGCCCTGCCCTCAGCCGGTTAAGGATCACCCGAGCTGCTGCGTCCTTCTCTTCCTCACTCGGCACCCCCTCACATTCCCACGTCAGCAGCTCTGCAGGACCGACCATCTTGCCGCCTATCTCCACACTCGCCACGATGTACTTGGCGAAGGCACGAGGAACGATGCAGGCGTGCTTGTCAGGCGCCGATGGCACCATCTCTGCGGCTGCTTGGCGTGTCGCAATACTCGTCGTCTCTTCCATCGCAACGATTCTCCGTCCCCATACCCATTTTCCCCAGCCAATGAAAAATGCCCAAGGAACGGAGTGTTCGCATGGGCATTTGGAAGGTCAGAGAGATTCAGCCTTGTGGGCTTTCAGCGTCCAGGTCGTCAGACCGAACACTTGAACACGACGCCTTGTGCGACAGCGTGTTCCATCTTCTGGTGAACCGAGCGCAAGGCCTGGACGGTCATGCGGTTCACGACGTTCGACGAGCAGTCGAAAACATCTTCGATCTTGTCCGCGAACACAGCGAGTGTGATGCGCGTGGGCAGCTCGAACGAACCGTCGTTGAGGCAGAAGCCGTACGACGAACGAGCCAGCTTGACCATCGCAGTCTCTTCCGGGGTCGCCAGAAAGAGATCGAAGCCGATCGAGCGATCAGCGTTCAGCAGCACCAAATCGATACGTGCCTTGGATTCGACAAAGCCGACCATCACAGCGCCTGCCCAGAAGTTGCGGCCAGTTCAGCATCGGCGAAGTCTTGTACCTCGTCGGGGCTGTACCAGTAGACCTCCAGATCGAAGTCCTTCGGCATCTGCTTGCCGATCTCCGGGTTCAACACGTTTGCCAGAGCGATCAGCCTCGGGTTGCAGGCCGACAGTTCGTCGAACTTGCCATTGACCAGGTCGTTGAAGATCCGGAAGCTGTCGCTCGAACGCTTGTAGATCAGATCACCCAGAAAGCGCGCCATCACGTTCTCCATGTCGCGACGCGACTGGACAGAGCAGTGAAAGCGCACCAGGCAGTCCATCGCGTGCGAGGCCTCCTTGAGCAACTTCTGACGCTCCTTGACGTTGTCCGGCAGACGGTCGACCTGCACGCACAGCGAAACCTCGAAGGGATTCATGTGCGGCTTGACTTCCATGCGCAGGCCCGGGTACTCCAGGAACGGGTTCTCCATGCGAGCGTCGTCCTGACACGAAGCAACGAAAACCGCCATCTCCAGCAGGTTCTCGACGGCCAGAGCACCGGTCTTGACGACGAAGCTCGTGCCCTCTGCGGTGGTCTTCAGGTGGCGCTCCAGGAATCGGCTGATCAGTCGACCGCAGTTGCCGGTCAGTTTGCTCAGACGGATCATCTCGGCGACGATCGAAAGCGTGACGTGGGTCACCATGTGCATCTCCAGTGGAAAGGCTCGTGCGGCATGCACGATCAAACCTTTGCCCACTGCGATGCCCTGCCGCTGCGCATAAGCCTCCCGGCCCGGCACAGCGCCCAACACCCTTCGCCAGCACCTTCCCCTGCGCCGGACCCTCGTCAGCGCCCTACAGCCCCTTCTCAGGCCCTTCTCAGGCCCTTCTGAGCCCCTTATCGCTCACCCACTTCGACACCGTCAGCCCCATCGACAGCAGGCCTGCGTTGGCCAGCCGGATCTGAAACGCTGCCGTCGAGCTCCTGTCCGGGCTGAACTCGACCGGCTTCGGCAGCAGCCCCAGCTCCTTGTTGATCTCCAGGATGACCGCTTGGGGGTCTGGTGCGCACAGCGGCAGCTTCCCGCCACCCAGCCGGCACGCCGACTTCGCCGCCGACAGCCAGGGAAACGCGTCGCTCATCCTCTGCGGTCCCGCCTCCGGCAGCCGACTCCCCCAGGTGTCACCCTTGTGCAGCCGCGGCATCAGGTCGTGCGATCGCGCGCAGAACTCCAGCCACTGCTGTCCGAGCCCTGCTTCATGCTGCACCATCCTGGTTTCCGCGATCACCTGGTCGACGAGATCCGAAACCTTCCCCCCAGCCCATTCGACGTGGTTTCCGGGGAGGACACCGGCCTGCATCCGCAGCAGCCAAGCCGCCAGCTGGCGCTCTTCCTTCTCGGCGGCACCCAAGTCGGGCGCCTGCCGTTTCTGCCGAACGAACACCAGGATGGCCTGCGCCGAGTCCGACAGGCCCTTGTGGAGCCCGGCCTTCTCCGTCGCGATGCCCACGCTCGCCAGGGCTGCCGCGTACTTGCGGTCCCCGAAGTCGCGCACTCGCTTTCGGGCCCACTGGATGAAGTTCGACGTTTTCGGGTACTCCGCCTTGGGCGGGCACTTCCCGAAGTTCCCCGTTCGCCTCTGCCAGTCTCGGACGATTTCCAGGTGCTCTGCCAGGCCCAGCGGCGCAAGGTCTTTCGTTCCGTCGCGCCTGCCTGGCGCCCCGCCGTCGAGGCGGCCTTGTTCGTGCGTCCGTTCCATGCTCCGAGCCACCCCCTCTTGGCTGTTTCCAGTATGTCGCAAACCTTCACGCATCGGAACTCCGAAGCCTCCCTTCAGCCCTCTTCCAGCCGCTTACGTGTGCCTGCACTCCATAGCACTTCGCAAGGTCATCGTGCTTCTTTTCGGAAGCCGCCTCTGCATGGAGTTTTTCAAATGAGTGCAAAGCAAGTCGTCGCCCTGAACTTCGACGTCGAAGCCCTGAAGCAAAGCCTGCGCTTCGCGTTCGCAAGTGACCTGACCGTCATCCAGGAACTGATCCAGAACGCCCGTCGAGCCGGTGCCAACACCGTCTGGGTCAACACCGGCATCTCCCCGGCCGGCGTCCCCATGCTGACCGTTCTCGACAACGGCTGCGGTCTCGAAGACTTCCAGGTCCTCCTGAGCGTCGCCACCAGCGGCTGGAGCGATCAGACCAAGGCAACCGAGAGCCCCTACGGTCTCGGTTTCCTGTCTGCCGTCTACTCCGCGAAGCACGTCGAGGTCATCAGCCGCGGCAAGGTTCTCCGCCTGGATCAAGATCGCGTGTTGACCAACGGTCAGTTCGAGGTCGAGATCTACGAGGGCGAACTCCCCGACGGTGCCGTCACCTCGGTCGCTCTCCACGGACTGAACGTCGACAAGGTCGCGAACAACATCGCGTCCATGGTCAAGGGCTACCCCATCGACATCGTCTTCAACGGCCGCTCCCTCGAACGAACCGACTCGCTCGACGGAAGTTTCACCAAGGTCCGATCCGGTCACATCAAGCGCAACAGCGCATCCTTCAGCACGTCGCACATCCGCGTCTACCTGCAAGGCTTCTGCGTCCACCAGGAGCGCGTCGGCTACCGGGCGACCCTCGGCGACGTCGTGCACCTCGATCCGACCAAGTTCTACGGCAAGTTCCCGGATCGCGACATCGTCATCAACCAGGTGGAGATGCTCAAGCAGGTGCACGACGAACTGCGCCACCTCTACGTCGAGAGCCTGATCGAAGCGAAGAAGCGCCTGCCCCCGGCCGTGTTCATGGAGACCTACTACGAGCTGGCCAACTCGCTCAACATGCTCCAGATCTTCAACGACCTGGACGTGCTGCCCAAGAGCTTCCTGAACCAGGTGCACGCGCTGCCCTTCGACTCGGAGTACCAGGCTGAGTACCTCCACCCGGGCCTCGAAGAGGAGTTCTTCACCCGGAGCGATCTGCAGGCCGAAGGCATCGTCATCGGCGATCTCGAACCCTACCGCGCCGAGGACGACACCGACAACACCCGTCGGTGGATCTTCGCCTACGCCTCGGACGCCTGGATGATCGCCAAGACTCTCGACGAGGCACACTGGGTCCATCACCTGGTCACCCTGCACGAGGAGTCCGATGTCACGATGGAACCCGTCGGCGTCATCCGGCAAGGGCAAGCAGACTCGATGCGCCTTCACTGCATCGGTGCTACGAACCTGGTTCTGTGCAACGACGTCAAGGTGACCATGGGCGATGCCTCGCATCTGGTCGGTACCCCCGTCTACGACGAAGAGGCCAACGCCGTCTACATCACCATGGACGACACCGGGCCCGCCTACATCGACGACTGCGTGATCCAACAGGTCTCGTCGTACCGCTGGGACGACGACTTCCACGAGGACGAGCGTGACGAGGACGTGCACGCCATCAACCAGATGGCACGCGAACTCGCTTCCGACTCTCCCGAGGAGCAGCTCGCGCTGTCCCTCGGAGCCGCCATCTCCGACTACTCGAAGATCCGCTCCATGACCTGCACCATCAAGGTGGATGCCAACGGCAAAGTCGAAGTTCTCTCGCTCGGGCCCAACGCCTGACGATCCTTTGACCGCCATCGCCTGACCCTCCCCAAAGCCCGGAATCGACTCGTTCGATCTGGGCTTTTTTTCTTCTTCCTCCACTCTGCCTGTCCGCAATGTGCGCTTGGTGTGCACACTCTCGACCTGTCACAACAAGATCGATGGGAGCGTCATGAGGAGAGTCCTCGCAGCTGTGTTCGCCGTTGCTACCTCCTGCGCCAACGCACAGGCCTGCTTCGAGACCATGGTCATGGCGCCCAGCCCTCTCATGGGCAACCACGGCGAGATCTTCCGTACCGCGGAGGGCGCGCTGTTCGAGGTCTTCGGGTCGTATGAGTACCTCTACGCCTACAGCCCGACCGTCACCATCTGTCCAGGTGCCGGCAAGATGCTGGTCGACGGCAAGACCGTCAACATCCAGCCTCGTGGAACGACCGGCCGCCGTCCTGCTGCACCTCCCGCCAAGAGCGCTTCTCAGCCCCGGCGCGACCAGAAGGAACCAGCATCTCCTGCTGCTCCAACCACCGCACCGATCACTGTCGTTCTGCGAGTACGGGGCTGCGACTACTTCATCGCCGACGGTCCTCGCGGCCTCTACCTCCTCCAGCACTACGGCGGTTACGACCCAGACCGCGGCGACGGCATTCACGGCGAGGTACGAGGGTATGGGTTCACCACCGTCATCTACGCCAACGGCTCGGAAGGGCGTCTCTACGTCGACGACTACCTGCTCAGCCGCGACAGCGCCCTGGAGAAGCTGAAAGACAAGTGCCGCTGAAGGGCCGCCATCGCACCCCCTTCGCGGTCAGCCGATGAACAGCTGCTCCAGTGTGGGAGCCAGCTCGTCGATCCGCTTGCGCCGCAGCTGGTTCCTTTGGACCGACTCCAACTGTCGCGCAACATCGGCACGCGCCTTGGTCTCAGCGGCCTCGGCGTCTGCCAGCCACTTGGACCACGTGTCCACACTGCCCTGGTGGACCTTTCTCAGGCCAGGCGTGGTCGCCGCCTCGACCGCCGCGGCCTTCTCAGCCAGTTCGGTACGCAGCTTGGCCACGCGCTCTACCGCTCTGGCCACGCATCCTTGCCAGTAGGACGTGTCGTCTAACGATTCCCCGGGCCTGTCGAACGAACAACGCTTGAGCTGCTGGCCAGCCTCCGCCAACAGCCACTCGACGCCTTCGCCGTTGATGACGTAGTGCACTCGCCCCCAGACCTTCAGGTCCGTACGGGGCTTCAGTTCGTGGTCCAGCCAGTCCTCTCTTGGGATCTGTCTGAAGAACTGGAGCGTCATCTTGCGACCGTCCACACGCAGAACCTGCACGGAAACGACTCGGTCTCCAACCTGTGCTGAAAGCTCGGAAGTCATGTCGTTCATTCGGAGTCTGAGGTGCAACCGCCGGCACTTTGCACGGTCTCATCTTCGACTTCGCAATCCACGTCGAAGAGCTCCGTCGCGTAGTCCAGCTGCCCCGCCACATCTGCCCTGATCACCTCGCGGCCAGCGAAGATGGCGGCTGCCAGCCGGCGGTTGCCGTCCAGCACCATCCAGTTGGGCCGGTAGTTGAGCACCGGGATGCCCACATCCACCTCGATCGCATCGTCCGCCTCGTGCACGACCAGGTACGCGATCCTGCCCGCGTGGTCAGCACCTCCCGGCTCCTTCACCAGGCGCCCTGACTCCAGTGCCATTCGAACCGCCTCCTTGGTCACACCCGGCCCGTCCCATGGGCACGACTCGAAGGGGTCGCACACCGCCTGCAACCGTCTCACGGGAACGAGAACTGCGCTCAACTCGCTCTCACCGCGCCGGCGGCTGCCGCCGATGTCGCCTGCTCCAGTTCGCGCTGGCACCTCGTGCATCGAGCCTTGTAGATGGCACCGCTGCTCGCACTGACCTCGTGCCCGCACTCCAGCCTCACTCGCTGCGTGTCATAGGCGTCAGCAGCCACCCGCAAGACCTCCACGATCTCGCGCAGTGGCGCCGTCGCCTTGCTCGATTTGCTTTTGCCCATCGCCGTCTACCTCCTGCTCTATAGACGACGCCTGGGACACCTTCACAACGGCCCGAGCAGCTGATCGCCCAGCTTCAGGACCCTCGCTTGGCCTTGTACTCCGCCTCGATGTCCCTCAGAAGCGCGTTCGCCTGGGCGTTCGTTCCGCTCTGCATGCAGTTCGTCTTTCCGAATGCGTTCGTCGCACACCACTGCGCGTCCATCGAGAGGTTCACCACTTCCCGCACCTGGTTGGTACGGAAGGTCAGCACCGACCACGGGCCGCTCCAACCCGAGTTGCCTACCCCCATCATGACCAGGCTGCACTTGAAGGCGTTCATCTCCGGCACGTTCATGCAGTCCGTCTTGAACGTGATCTGCCGCTCGGACGCCTGCTCGATCCGATAGATCCCCTTGGCACGGGTCCGATCTTCCAGGTACTGCTGCACCTCGTTCGCCGTACCTGGCAGTGCCACTGAAATCGCAGCTTCCGGAGGCGCCTGAGGTGCCGTCGCGCAGCCCACCAGCCCTGCCGCCGCCACCAAAGCCGCAGTGACACACCGCGCACAGCTTGCCAGCGCATATCCCTTCCCAAGAACCACCGACACCATCTTCGTCATTCAATCTCCCCCAGTTACGTTTGCTGACCTAATCCTAGCCGGTTCACAGCCGCCCCTCGCCATTCAACCCTCCCTCAACTTGACGCCGCCAGCGTGGTACTCCTCGGCCGTGATCAGCACCTTGGCCCACTTCAGATACTGCTTGCGTGTGCGTGCGTCCTGGAAGAACTTCTTGAAGTCGCCCGGCTTGTAGGCCGACACGTTGAAAAGATCCGCCGCATCCACCTGGATCGAGGTCTCCAGCGGTTGTCCTGCCACCTTGCCTGAGTAGTAGCCACCGTCCCGCTGCCTCTGTCTGAACCACACGAACGTCGCCTTCCGGCTCCGCGGCTTCCACGCGCTCATTGTCGAGATGTACCCCGGCCCCGGGTTGCCGTAGGGCCTGAACCTTTCGTGGTGGCGCTTGTTGCTCTGCCGCCAGTCTCGATCGATCCGGCGGTTCTCCTTCTCTGCCTCGTGCTTCAGCCAGACGTCTTCCTGGCCGATCACGACCGAGGACTCGCACAGGCTTTCGTTGCATTCCCTGCGGTAGGCCTCGAAGTCCGGCGCCTCGCCCGCGTGCAGGACGAACTGGCCGTCGTACACCAGCTTGATGGCTGCCGCGAAGCCTTCTGCGGTCCAGGTCTTCACCGGCGGGTGCGGGTGAAGCACCTCCGATCGGTCGAACAACCCTTGGATGAGCACCGCAACCCGGTTGTACTTTTCCACCCGCGCCCGCACCTCGTCCGCCACGTCGTCGAAGTAGACGCTCGACGGGTCGAACGCGTGCCAGTCGCTCTCGTTGAAACTCCGACCGATGTCACGGTACGGGTTCGCAAAGCCCCGGTAGCCCCTTTCCTTCTCGTTCCAGCCCTTTGCGGGGTTGTCCTTCTTCCACTGAGCCTCGTTTCGCCGCCGCTCGATCTCCTCAGCTTCCATCTGCTCGTACAGCGCCCGGGTGATCATCTTTTCCACACGGCCGCAGAACAGCTTCGCCATCATCGGCTCGCTCGGGTCGAAGTCCCCCTGGTCCGGGAAGATCATCTCGTCGAACTCCAGCGACGACACGAGCCGGTGCACCTGCTCGCCGTTGCGGATGTACAGAAGCGTGGTCTTGTCGTCTTCCTTCAGGTGGAAGTTCAGAAGAGCACCACCGATGGTGCCGTCCCACTCTCGCTCCTTCGGGTCTCGGCGCACTCGCACCGCCACCATGCACCGCGGGAACGGAAGGATGCGATCACGATTCTCCTGCTCGCACAGCCATGCGTCGAAGTCTTCGAGCGACTCGATGCTGATGCCACCTTGCTTGTAGCCCGCGATGCACTCCTCGTCCGCGTACAGACGCCGCTGCATCACGTGCAGCTTCTCGTCGTAGCCCGCCGGAGCGCCGTCCGCGCACTTCTTCACCCGCTCAGCCAGGCCGGCGTAGAGGCTGACGTTGAAGATGCGGCCGTTGATCTCCTCGATCACGTCTTCCATGTCCGCCGACATCGCGATCAGAGGAAGCGAGCTGGCCGACATCCAGCGCACAAGCTGCTGGTTCGCCCACTTCACTTTCTTGAACAGCTCCGGGAGCTGCTTCTCCTTGGCCACGACCAGCGCGCTTTCGTACGCCTTGATGTCGCTCTGCCCGGACAGCACCATCAGCGCGCCGCCCGAGCCCGAACTGCTGCCGTGCTCGATCCCCACCCGCGGGCTCACGCCGAGTCGCGCGGTGATCGCCTTGATCTCCTCCAGGTGCTCGCTTGCCATTCGCTGGTAGGTCTCGACCCGCTCCTGGATCACAGGCCCGGGGTTCTCCTCGCGCTCCAGCACCTCGTAGAACTCGTCGAAGTGAACCCGGATCGTGCGTGTGCCTCCCCCTTCATTTCGAGGTTCCTCCAGCAGAACGTAGTTACTCCCCACGTTCATGACGCACGCCAGCCAACGGGTCGGCACATCGACGTGCTTCTTCTTCTTCTCGTCGTACTTCCGCTCTGTGCTGTTGACCCAGTACCACTGCCCACGCTGTACATCCTCGCCCCGGCGATGCATCTTGAGGTGCCCGTCCTCCGGCGCCAGCGAACGCTGCACCTGCTGCTCCTCTGGGCCGCCCGTAGCGTTCACCTCGACCAGCTTGTCACCCTGCGACATTGGAATCCCCCTGCGGCCGCAGCGACGCCCAGCGTTCGTGCCAGGCCGCGCCTTCTCCTTCATCACCCACCAGCCTGGACGCCTGTGCCAGCGCCTCGCGCAGACGAATGTTCTCGGCCTCGATCTCGGCGATGCGATCCGCATCGTCTCCGATCAGGTGCAGCGCTTGGTTCGTTGTCAGCCGCGCAGGCAGCCCACGAAGCAGGTTCGCATGGAGAACCACCGGGTCGCGCAGCTTCTGCCACTCCAGCAAACCAAGGCTTAGGCGTTGGATCACCAGCACCGCTTCATGGCACGCCGGCGCCCCTATCCGCTGCAACTCACCCTGCAGAGTCATGTGCTCACCAGGCGTCAGATCCCGTTCCATCGCGTTGCCTCTCCCCGTCATCGTTCGTTCGGCATTCACGGTGCAACCCACCCTTCGCTGGGGCTGCCCTCGTCCGCTGCCAACGTGCCCACCATCCAGTCGTGCGCACTGAGCGCCGCGTCCAGCGTGTGCTGGTCGAACTCCTCGGAGTCCTCGTCGCCATAGGCGTCGTACACGTCGTCGTGGCTCATGCGCTCACGCAGCACCGCCAGCTGAGCATCGATAGCCGCGTGGTTGTCGTCACCGAACGCATTGGTCTCGCGAACCTTCGGCTTGACCGCCACCAGGGCCGCCACTTCCGCATCGATCTGTTCCTGTGTCTTGCGCTTGCTCATCGCTCTTCCTGTGCCTTCAGTGCAGCCATGCCCGCCGCTGTGATTTCCCAGATGACCCCTACCGGCTTTCTGTCCAGCAACCTCGCCCGCGTCAGGCGAGCCAGCACGCCTGGCGCATGCGTGGCTCTCTCCGGCAACTGGAAGATCCGGCCCCCGTGTTCGCTCGCGTCGCGAAGCACCGCGCGTTGCTTCTCAGTGAGATTGCTGATCGACTCGCTTTTCGACATTCCGCTGCTTCCGCGTGTCGACCCGGAACTCACTTTCGACGTGAGTCTTGCCGTTCGCCTGCGACGACAGCCTGCACGGCGCGAGGCTCCGTTCGACACGATGTGTCTAGTTTAGTCATACCGAAAACAAAGTCAAGGCGATATTGCCCCTCCCGCCTATGTATGCGGGATGAGTGCAAATCCATCTTGCCGGGAGCTTGGTCGCGTCAGGCCGCTTGTCGCGTCGCCTTGCGCTCTTCCCAGTCCACCGCACGCTGCCGCACCGCGTCCAACTGCTCGCGGCACCAATCGCACCGCGTCACCTGGAGGGCGCCCATCACCCGCGCGAGGATGGCACCGTAGAACTGGCCGACCGTGTACTGGGTGTCCAAGCCTGCCGGCCCAAGCAGTTCGATGCTCGATGGTCCCCTGATCGGCGCCAGCACGAGCTCCAGCGTGTCCCCACGCCCCATCTCGTACCGTCCGTCCTTGCTCGCTTCTTCCCACGATGCCAGGGCATGGTGGAGAGCGTCCTTCAGCGAGAGCTTGCCACCGTAGCACCAGTCCAGTGCTGCGCCGATTGCCTCGGGCGTCGCCACGGGACCGCCCTGCTCACCGATCCGGCCCTTGGCCAGGTTCATCAGCGATGCCAGCCTGTCGCTCGGGCCATCCTGACTGACTTGTTGATCGCTTCCGCTCATCGCTCGCACTCCATCTGATCCACCAATCCACACGACGGCTCGTTCCGGCAGAACGACCTCATCACTCGCGCAGGGCTACCCTGCCGCCTGCTCCACCTCGTGCTCTGCCCATGCTACGAGCGCACGATCGATAACTTCGGCTTCACCTGGGTTCTCTTCGAGCAACTTCCTTCGAAGCACTGCCACCGAGGCCACCTGGTGATCGCGTGCCATTCGTACTGCTTTGCGCAGCATGTCGAACGTCGCATCGTCGAGCTGCTTCATGCCGTCTTTGGCGTCAGTAGGTGCCGGAAGCCGAACCGAGCCTCTGCCATCAGCTCGAAGGGCGGTGCCTCGATCTCGACCCACCAATCGGCGCAGCAGCACGGCTCAAACCCACGCGGGCCACCCATCGCCGGCGAGGTCCTACCCAGCTTCGTCCCATCTTGTCCGTAGATCACCAAATCGAGCAGCCCTGCGCCTTCGCTGTCCCGGTACGCGTCGCGCACCTTCGCCACCTGTGGGTGGTCCCCGTCGAGCCCCAGCGAAGCGACCCACGACCCCACCTTTGGCAGTTGCTTTCCGGCGCCAGCCGAAGCCGCCTTCGCGACCTCCGTTCCCGAGGCCTTGAGGTAGTCCTGCACTGCTGCATCCAGGCCCGGCGTCAGTTTGCTCTGCTCCAGCCTGGCTGCTCGCGTTGACTCTTCGCCCATGCGTCGTGCCGCTTCGAATCGAGCCCGATTCCCTTGGTCCATCTCCATCTCCTTCATCGACCGCTCGGCACTCCAGCACCCTGCTCCACCAGAAAGCTGCCCGAAGGCGCATCGGCTCTCAGCGGGTTCCCGGCTGCGTAGATCGTCCAGACTTGTCCTGCGCCGAACGACAGCCCGCAGCTGGAGTTGTGGGTGACTACCTTGATGCGTTCGCCTCTCTTCACCGTCCCCTTCCGGGTCTCCAGAACCTCGAACACGGCCCACCCTGTCGGTATGTTTCCGCTTCGTCCATCGACCGCCTCCTGGACCTTGCCCACGAACACCGCGTCTGCCGCCCTCAGCAGCTCAGCTGGCGGTCTCGCCACGAACTTGCACGCGACCGCCTGCGAGCACAAGCACAGGGCAACCAGGCCGCAGCTAGCCCACCGCCGCAGGATTTCCCCACCCACTCTTGCTCCGCGGCGGATCACGGGGCCTTCTCAGTGTCGATGACTCGCTGGCCGCCCGAGCGACTCAAGAACTCCGCCACCGACCTTTCCGCCGCTTCGTACGTGAAGTTCGGCCCGTACCCCAGGATGCGCGCCACCTCGGGGCCATTGGTCAGCTCGATCAGAGCCATGCTCCTGCACATGCAGTTCTCCCACTGGGGCTCTTCTTCAGCCAGTTGCCGCGTGAGCGCCTCGCGCATCGACTTCGCGTCTGCATAGGTCAGGTCTGTCGCGATCTCGTCCGTTCGCTTCCTGGGAACCATCCTCGACACCGTCACCCGGTACCGCGCCACTGCTTCGTGCAAGGCCTTCGACCGGGACAGCGCCGGGCTGTCGGTTGTCTCCGCGTTCACACCCGAGCCCATCACGCCTACTTCTCGACGCGCACCGGCATCGCACGGATCGCCGTCACAGCGTCGTCGAGCGCACGGTTGTAGATCTGGTCTCCCTCCTCGCCAGTGGCATCCGCATCCACCCGTTCTCCCAGAACGGCTGCAATGCAACGCTCTCGCTCTGCGGCCGAACCGAGTTCGAGCTGCCTGCTCCGCTCGTCACCCAGGCCTCCACCCAGAATGATCTTGAGCACGTCCTGCGCGTCGTACATCCCCAGCGTGCGCGCGAAGTCCGCCAGGTCGCGAAGCTGCGCCGTCGTGCTGTCCTGACGTTGCGGCAGCATCGGCGTGTCGTCCAGGACTGCTTTCAAACTTTCGTCCATAGCACCCCCGTCATGCCGTGAAGCAGCCGCACACGCTGAGCGGCACTGCATCGCCCTTCAACAGCAGGAGCTTCGCCTGTGGGTGGTTCTTTGCCGCCTGGCGCGTCATCCCGAAGGCGACGTGGACCGGCGTTCCGAAGCCGACTCGACGCTGCGCCACGGTGTTCAGCGTCCGAGCGATCTCGTGCGTCGCAGCTTCCAGCGCACGCCCACGCTCATCGGGCGTCGGCAACTCTCCGATGCACTGCGCCGGCCTCACGTAGGCCAAGCCCCGACCGTCCAAGGCCTCGTAGTCTGGGATCTTCACTGTGCGCTGCCTTTCTGACGCTTTCGCCTCTTCGCTTCCACCTTGGCGATGGCTCCCGCGGTGACGCCCAACAAGATCGGGCCGATCACCAACAAGTCCACCCGGATGTTGCATTCACCCGAGCACAGCACCCTGGATGCCATCAGGTACTCGTAGACCGCGTACCCCGACCACATCAGGCTGACCACGCCGATCGGCCGTTCAGCCGTCACCTTCCATACCACGCCGGAAACCGATGCCATCACCAACGCCACAACCACGAAGAGCATCATGCCGCCACACCTCCAAACGTCTTGCCCCGCAGAGCCACCGCCGTCGCCGCCTCCCACGCCTGCCACGAGGACTGAGCCTGCGCCAGCATGTAGCCGTCACCGTTGCGCTGCACCGCCTGGGGCCACTTCCCCTCGTCGCTGAACCAGTCTTCGAACGCCGCCCTGGCATCAGCCTTCTCGCTCGACGACAACGAGCGAATTGGCTTCGCCGCATCCATCACCGCCATCACGATGTCACCCCGCAGCTGTCAGCCGCGACGGCTCCCTCAGGCCTTGAGTCCAGCACCTTGAGCAGCTCCTTCATCAGCTCCATCCCCGTGTCCTCGATCGTCAGCTTCTTCTGCTCGCTCCAGGGCAGCGCCAGCACCTCCGAACGGCTCAGCATGCGCACCGCGCAGTCGCCGTGGAAGAGCTGCTCCACCGGCCAGCCAGGCAGTGTCAGCATCCGGTCCTTGTGTCCGATGCCCTCGCAGATCGAGCACCTGCGCAGCTGGCGAACGTCGTGCGACTTGAAACCGTAGCTCATGGGTTGGGCGCTCCGCCGCCCGTGTCGCCGTAACGCCAGACGACAACCGCCCAATCGCTGAGGCAAGGGTCGTGATCGCCGTTCTCGAAGTCGCTCAGGCGCTCCGCCCAGGAGTAGACACCCTCCAGCGAGATTTCTCTTGCCTGCGGGTGGATCTCCAGCAGCCTCTTGATGTCGCGCTCGAACGATCTGCGCGTCCCGTCCCACGGGTGCACGCCTCCTTCGGAGACCTTGTCACCGCCAGCGTCCACCGCGCAGAACTCCGCGCCACTGCTGCGGAAGAACCCCTTGCCACCGACCGTCTCCCTGGCCTCTTCGAGCGCCGCGTTCCGCGCAGTGCGCACTGCCTGCGTCAGCGCCGCCAGGTTCGGGAAGATCGACGACAAGGGGCGCTTGCCCCCGTTGCTATGCGTCAGCGCCACGTGCCACCATCGGTTCCGCGCCGGGCACGATCTTCATCGTGCGGCCTGCCGCCGGCACGACCCGCTGGACCTCACTCCGCTCGCATGCGTCAGCCCACACGCCGCCCAGCTTCGTGTACCGCAGCCAGAGGGCCGCCGACGGCAGCTTGCCCAGCGCATCTCCCACCCTGGTTTCTCCCGGCCAGACATCGATCTTCGCCCCTGTGATGATCGCGTTCTGGAGGTACATCAGGTCCAGCAGCGTCCTCGTCCCGAACTCCTCCGCCACGCCTTGCAGAGACTCGCACGAAGCCAGCAACTCGCTGAAGAACAGCGCCGCCTTCTCGGCTCCGCCCTCGACCGCCGCAGCTCCCGATTCGGCCACCGCCTTCATTCCAGCCGCCGCCGCGAAGCCCGCGACGTTGCGCACCACCATCGCGTCACCGGCCCGCTCCTTCGCACACCTAAAGGCCGCCAGCAGGTATGCCTCGATCTCCGCCTGGCTTGCAATCACCGCCAGCCCGGACACGTCGGCATCCGTCTCTACCCATTCATCGCCGTCGAAGTGCGACACCTCCAGCGTGAAGTGCGTGTCGTTGTAGGAGTACGCATCGTCGCTGAGCGACAGCTCCAGCGCACCCTCCCTGATCGCTCGGCGATCCGCCACACCCAGCTTCTGGCTGGGCGTGGAAGGGCCCGTAGCCTCCACGCCGCCGCTCATGCTGCCATCCTGGCGTGCATCTGGTTGGGCACCTGCACCACGACGTGCTCGGCCTTGTAGTGCAACCGCTCGATGCCCGCCTGCGAACGATCCTGGTCCGCGCGCAGCCGCCGGAACGTCGGCTCGAACAGCGAGCCGCCGTTGGCGAATGCGTACAGGTAGCGGACCTCGATCAGCGCCCCCGCCTCGGGGATCGCGGCGTTCTGCGGGATCGTCACCGAACCCACCTCGACGAGTTCACCCTGCGCATCGACCACCGCCACCACGACGCTGCGCTTGCTGTCGTTCTGGCGCACGACCACCACGGTCGTCAGCTTCCAGTTCTTGAGCTTGAGCTGCGGCCCGCCGGAGTTCGGACGGCCCTCGGTGTACGGCGCCGTGATGTCCTTCAGGACCACGCCCTCCTGCTTCATCAGCCGGCACATCTCGACCATCGCTCGCTTCTCGGCGGCCGTGTGCGCCGCCGGCAGCACGGTGATCCCCGGGCCGAACTGGCTGGCCAGCTCGTGCAGCTTGGCCTTGCGGTTCTCCTGGCGCTCCCCGCGCAGATCGGTCCCGTTGATGTCCAGCAGATCGAACGCGTAGAAGTGCGACCCGATGATCTCGCCGTCCAGCGTGCATCGCAGGTGCGCCACCGAGGTCGCGATCTCCTGCGGCAGGGGCACTTGGCCGCCCTTTCGATTGCTGCCGATCGGCACGCTGCCATCGCCCAGCGAACGCAGCATGCGGCGCTCGCCGTCGGCCTTCTGCTCCATGCAGTAGAAGTCGTCCTTGATGAACGCCTCCACCGCTGCGGTGTCCTCGATGTCCACCTCGTTCAGCAGCTGGGGCAGCAGGCCCGTCGAGCGCTGCGCCACGTCCGCCTGCACCTCGGTGAAGCTCGAACCAGCCGATTCCATCAGCTGGTACGGCGGCGACGCCTTCAGCTTCTCCTTGACCGTCTTGTCGAGCACCTTCTTGGCCGCTTCGAGCGTGGCCAGCGGTGCCGGCGTCTTGCTGCCGCTCGTGAGCGTCCCGCCCGCACGACCATTCCTGTAGTTCACCAGGTAGCCGCCGTCGGTCTCCACCACCTCGATGTGATAGACCGCGTCCTTGCTACCCGCCTTGCAGAACAGGTCTGCCCTTTCGACCACTTTGGCCATTTAGATACTCCGCGTTTACGCCAACGATTTTGGCAAGCGTATTATGGTCGTACCTAAACAAGAAGGCAAGGCAAAGCGAGTATCAAACTACCCTTCTGGGATCGATCCTCCCACCTTCAGGGACGTTGCTGATCCTGACTGGAACCGGGCTGCGCACCCGCCTCGGCTGCGACATCGCCCAGCGCTTTCTCCAGCGCCGCTTCGACGGCCGCGATGCGGGTCTTGCAGACCTTGTAGGCCTCGACCGACTCCTCCACCACAGTGAGCAGCTCGTCGATGTTCGGTTCTCGCTGTTGGCGCAGCGCCTCCGAGTGCCGCTGGAGCACCCCGTACGCTTCCTTGAAGCTCGTCGTCATCACTCTTCCCGCCTTTCCACTTTCAGCCCTTGTGTCTGCGCCGTCACGACGCCATCCCGAAACTCGATTTCGACCCTCGCACCTTCGCCAGCGTCCATCGCGCTGGTGACGGTCTTGCCGCCTTCTTGCCGCACCACGGCGAACCCTCTCCCCAGCGTCTTGGAAGGCCCCTGTCCGGTGATCTCGCGAACCATCGCTTCGGATCGCTCCTTGCCCTCGCTCACCGCCCGCCTGGCACCTTCCGCGATGTCCGACATGCCGCGGCTCGCCGCCTCCGCCGACCGAGTCGCGTCTGACCTGGCGCGTTCCACGACGAACGCGACCTTCTCGCTCGCCGCCGCCTTTGCCGTCACAACGGAACGGGCCGCTGACCCGGTGATCTCGCTCATGAAGGCCGGCACCGCGCGCTTGGCCTCTCCAATCGCTTCCGCCACACCCGATCTGATCTCGAACATCTGCTCCTTCGTGGAGTCTGCGGCCGTTCTCACCGCCTGCATGGCACCCACTCGAACGCTGCCCAGCATCTCCAGTGAACTCTGTCTGGCCGATGAAACCTGCCGCATCGACCCTGCGCGCACCGCAGCCTCCATCCCATCCACCGTTCTGGTTGTCGACTGCACCACCCTCCCGGCCAGCTGCACCACCACCCTGAAGCTGGCTTCGGCTTCCTGTGCCCGCCGCACGATGAGCTGCTCGATCCCCGCGATGACCTTCGACGGCGTGTCGAACCGCGTGTGTGCCACCTCGTCCAGCACCGTGTTGTCCCGTTCGTGCCCTATCCCGGTCAGAACCGGAACCCTCAACTCGCAGAGACACCTCGCCAACGCATAGTCGTTCAGCCAGGCGAGGTCATTGACCGCACCCCCTCCTCGGATGACGGCCACAGCGTCGGGCCAGTGCCCTTGCTGACCCTCGAACGCATCCAGCGCACGCAGGAGCGTCGTCCTGATCTCTTCGGCTGCACCCTCGCCCTGGAAGCGGCTGTGCGCGTAGACGAACTCGCAGACGCCATGGCGAGCCAGCCGTTCTGCTTCCGCCTGGAAGTCACCTAGCCCGGCCGCACCCTGCGGCGCCACCACAACCACCGAGTTGTAGTCCCACGGGGCCTCCAGCTGCTTGTTCACCCCGAACAGCCCTTCACGTTGAAGCCTCGCCCTGATCTCTCGCTTCTTCGCTTCGAGATCGCCCAGCGTGTAGTCCGGGTCGATGGCCTCGATGCCCACGCTGAGCCCGTAGACCGGATGCGCCGTCGGCCTCGCCCGCACCAGGAGCTTGATCCCGCCGCCGAGCACAACACCTGTGGCTCTCTCGAACTCCGGCACGATCCGCCGGGCATCGCGTACCCAGATGGTGCCTCGTGCCTGCGCAACGACTCGTCCATCCGCTCGCTCTGCCAGTTCGAGGTACACATTGCCGTTGCGTGCATCGGCCTTGACCACCTCCACCATCGTCCACACGCCAGCCGGATAGGCCCTCGCGACAGCCTCGGTGACGCCCGTCATCAGCTGCGACAGGGTGACCCCTCTTCGCTGAGCTGCGACCGCACCGTTCGTCTGCTCCACCGCTGCGACGGGCCATCCGCCTGACTCGTCCTTTGCCGCCAGCTGTGCTGGTGGAACGACTGCCACGCTTGCGCCGCCAGGCGGCAGCCACGCACTGAAGGGTGCCAGGTCAACCCCTTCCGGCACGTACCAAGCGCGGCGGTCCCAATCGAACTGCGCGCCCAGTGCCTTGACCTTGTCCTTCTCACGGATCGTGGTCGTCAAATACGTGATTGGCATCCCCGCCCGACGCCTTCAGGCACCGACACTTGGCTTGAGCAGGTGCTCGAACTCCGGCAGAAGCACCAAAGGTCCATGCGGCTCGTGCGTCGTCGCCTTGATGTTGCAGTCGCGCCGGGTGCACTTCGCGAGAAAACGGTCCTTGCCGTTGACCACCGTGTTCCCAACCTGAGACATCGAGGCTCCGTGGACCGGGCAGCAGCATTCCGACAGCCTCCGAAGACGGTCCTGCGTCGATTGCTTCACCTTGGTCATGCGCCGCGTCCTTTTCCCAACCTCTTCATCCTCGAACTCTCACGCCGGTCCTGACAACCAACTTCAGTATCCTAAGACGCGGCGCAGATCATCCATGCTCCGCACCACCTCGATCTCGCAGGCGAGCCTTCGCCCCTCTCCGTCAGGGACGGTGCAGTCGCAGAACACAGCCACGTCACCCTCCTCCCTGATCTCGGCGTGAGCGCCATGGTCCTTCGCGATCGCCACCAGCCTGCGGTTCAGCCTTGCCTGCTCCGCAATCTCCGCATCACTCTTCATCGGCTGTGGCCTCTTCCTGGACTGCCAGCTTCGGGAAGTTCGCGCACCACTTCAGCAGCTGGTCGAGCTGCTTGTTCGGCGTGAGTTCGCATCGAGCCCGCGTGCTCGCCACGTAGTAGAGGTTGGCCTCTTCCTGCGGCAGCAGATCGTCAGCGTCCGCCTGGGGACCTGCGAACCGCCTGATCTTCGGCACGTTCGCGTCCGACATCATCGACGGGAAGTCGTCGGCCATCACCACTTCCGACCACTCCAGGCCCTTGGACCGGTGCGCCGTGCACAGCTGCACCGTTCCATCGGTGACTTCCGCGTGTCGTGCCTGCACCGCCGCCACAAGCTCCGGTACCCGATGGCCGAACTTGTCCACGATGCTGATCCGGGCCTTGAGCTCCTTGTCCTGCACCGCTTCCGCGTACTTCTCGAAGTGCTCGTAGGTCGGGAACCTGCGCACGAACGGGTCCTGGATCGCGTGGTTCATCTTCTCCTTGAGCCGCCACGCATCGGTGATGAGGTCGAACTGATAGCCCTCCACACCACCCACGAAGTGAAGCCCCGGCGCCTTGCCGTTGGCTTGCTTGCACGCCTCGCCGCTTCGTTCCAGCCACTCGACAGCCGATGCGAACAGACCCGCGTTCGTCCGGTGCAGGTGCGCCATGGTGGGCTTGCTCGGCATCACACCGTCGCCCGCACCGATCAGGCGCCGGGTTTCCCCGCCGAACACCGACAGGATGCTGTTGGCCACGTCGGCGACCTCCTGCGCGAAGCGGAAGCTCTTCGTCAGGTGGAACCGCTTCGCACCGCGCATCCGCGCCATGGCGTTGACCGAACCCCGGAACCCGTAGATGCCCTGGTGCCTGTCGCCCACGAGAACCTTGCCGATCTTCTGCTGTTCGACCAGCGTGAGCAGGCACGAGTTGCTGTCTTGCGCCTCGTCGAGCGCAAGGTAGTCGTACTGCGACAGATCGGGCCTGCTGAGCACGTACAGCTTGAGGTAGCCGTCGTGCGGCAGCTTGATCGCCGCGTTGTCCTTGTCGAGCATCGCGGCCCACAGCGCCCGCGCACCGCGCGTCACGTCGGTCCCGTCGATCTGGATGCCACTGGGCGTGGTGTAGAACTCCGCGGTGTCCTCCTCGCGGATCTCTTCGCTCATCGATCCGTCCGCGAAGAAGTCCTTCACCCGGTTCATGGCGATCTGAGCGAAGGCGTACTCCTCGTCCGTCGTCGAGCCAGGCATCCGCATCGCCGTCCTCAGGAACTCAGCCACTTCCCGCGCCCGCGAGTTGCCCAGCTTGTTCCCGTACGGCCTGCCGCACGATGCGAAGGCCAGCGAGTGTGAAGTCCTCGCCGTGACGTTCCTGCCGAACCGACGCTGCGCCTCTTCTGCGATGCCCTTGTTGAACGCGATGTACAGGCCCTTGGACTTCGGTCGTGCCGCCGCGTAGGCGATCAGCGTGCTCGTCTTGCCCGTGCCGGCGTAGGCGTTGATGACCACGCTGCGATCGCCGCTCTCGACGATCTCCTGCTGCTCGTCCGTCAGCGGCATCGACGCCGATTGCGTGACCACCACGGGTGCCGACGGCGCTTGCGCCTGGGGTGTCGTCTGCGCCGCTTGCGCACCGCCCTCCGCACGCTCCGTCACCACGATCTTCACCGACGGGGGCAACGCCCGCGCCAGCGTCATCAGGTCTGCCTTCACCTGCTCCTGGTGCTTGCCCATCTCCACCAGCAGGTCGGCGATCGAGCCCTCGATTGCCTCCGCCTCATGTTCGTCCAGGTTCCCCTCGCGCAGCTGTCGCACCAGAGCCTTGATGCGGTCGCCGTCGGCCATGCATTGCGTCATACGCGCGACCGGTGACTTCTCGAATACAAGGTTCATCTCTTCCGCCGCTGACGCTGGTTGTATAGATTTGGGTTCGGCGTATTATGGTCGTACCGGAAACCTATAGCAAGCATTCTCGGGCGGTCGGCGCATATCCATCCCAGTTCTTTCGCCTCCAGATGCTGCCCTCTGTCCGGCATCACTCGTCACAAGGTCACAGGCTTCGTCGAAGCCGCCTCTGTGCAAAGGAAAACCATGGGCACCCGCTCAATGAACTATCTCGTCCTCGCGTCGCATCTCTGGCGTCCTGCTTCCGTCTCCGCAGTCATTGGCGAACGCGTCGCCTCCACGCACCTCGCGTCCCTGTTCATCTTCGAGTCCAACTTCACTCCGATGTGGGCTCGCGACACCAAGGGCGATCACTGCACTTTCGATCTCGAACAGGAGGTCGAGCTCCAGAAGTACCTCGGCACCATCCAGGCCGCCGACTTCCGCCTCGTCAGGGCAGGTGAAGAGTTCGGCAGCCGCGGGGAATGGATCGACCATCCCTTCATCGCTGACCACCGCGTCGTTCACCTGCAACGTGAGTTCAGCGCAGGGATCTCGCAGCCTTCCGAGGTCTCGCCCCACCACAGCCCGAACCCCCCGGCCGCCAACCCCTTCGAAACCCCATCCGTGCTCACCGCACCGTGGGCCTGGAAGGACGTTCGCTCCGAGGACGGCAACCGTCGGATCGCTCTGCTGTTGCAGACGACCGCGCCCAGCGTGCCGCTGAACGACCCCGTCGTCTTCGCTCTCCGTGAAGACTGGCTCGGCAAGCTCAGCCCGGAGCGCGTAGCTGCCCTGGAGATGGTTCGTCGCTCGCCCGAGATGCTCGGCCTGCTCGACGAACTCGCCGACTACGCCGAATCGGCAACCCTCGAAAACGACGAACTCCCCGACTGCCTGGTGCAAGCCAAGCTGCTCGTCGAGCACGTCCGATCGTTGGTACCCGCAGCCCGCTGCTGACCCTTCCCAGGGCCATCTCGACGTTTCCCTCAGGCCTCTCGAACTTCTTGTTCAGGGGCCTCTTTCATTTCCGCTTCCCACTTTCCACCCGCCACAATCTCCGTTGCCGGCGGTGCTCCATGTGTCACCACCGCCATCGAGCAAGGCGCGACCGCATGACCGACAACCAGATCTGGGGCCTCATCCTCATTGCCTACGTGCTCCCCTGGGGCGCCTGGACCTTCTCGCGCGAGCAGACCCTCCAGGCCCGTCGAAAGCTCTACCCGGGCAGGAAGGACGAGGAACTCCTCGAAGGCAGCACCACCAGAATCGGCCTATGGCTCGCAGCCGGCCTCGGCCTGCTGCTTCTTGCGTGGAAGTTCGGGTGGCACCCCATCCCCACTGTCATCCTCCTGGGCGGTATCGCGGCCGCCGCCTTCGCCGCCAGGCGCCTCCTCCGCACTCGAACATGGCCTCCCTTGTCGGCACACACTCGTTTCTGGGTTGCGGGGAGTGCTCTGTGGTTGTTGAACGTGGCGGCCTGGTACCTCGTCTTTGGCGACGATTCCTCCTTGGACGAAAGGCAGTTCGCCATGGTCGGCATCTTCCCGCCTGTCGTCTCCTGGATCGGCCTCGTGCTCTTTCGATGGGCCTCGGGCAAGCCCATTCGTTCGCCAGCCTCAGAAACCGACAGGCCCGGCACCTGACTCACTCCAGCTTGAACACCGCCACCGCTTGCACGAGCTGGTTCGCCTAGTTCTTGAGGCTGTCTGCTGCTGCTGCCGACTGATCCACCAGCCCAGCGTTCTGCTGCGTCGATTGATCCATCTGCGTCACCGATTCCCCGACGAGCTCAACCCCTGACCGCTGCTCCGCTGTCGCGGAACTTATTTGTCCGACCAGGCCCGTCAGCTTCCCAATCGAAGAGACGACCTCCTGCATGGTGGCACCTGCGTTGTCGACCAGCTGCGTACCTTTTTCCACGCGCTCCATGCTCGCGCTGATCATCCCTTGATCTCCTTTGCTGCCGACGCACTGCTCTGTGCCAGCGTTCTCACCTCGCTGGCGACCACAGCGAAACCTCGACCGTGTTCGCCCGCCCGCGCAGCCTCGACACCAGCATGCAGCGCCAGAGCAGTGCAACGACCGCTTGTTTCCATTGCTCCCCCTCCGTTCCCCCGAAACGCTTCGCCCCCTGATTGGTGCCTTCCACGACTTTTCTTTTCGGTCACACCGAAATATCTTGCCGTTACGCGTAACGCTTGATATTATTGAGGCATTGCTTGGATATGGTTTGAAACTCCGGAGATCAGCAGATGGGACTGCGAGACGACATTCAGCGCATGGCGCACGAGTTCAGCCGAGAGGACAACGCCTCCTACAACCTGTGGACCTGGCTGCCGTCCCACGCAGCCGCCCAGAAGGCCCATGGCGATCACGCCGGCAACTTCCGCCCCGCCATCGCCGACGTGATGAGCGAGGCCTGCGAGTTCATCTCGCACCGCCTTCATCCGACCGCCGAAGAACGATCCGAAGCCGGCGAGCTGTACGAGTGCCCCTGCGGCGAACCCCACGAGGATGCCGCCCAGCCAGCTTCCGGTTCCCCCGACGAAGCTACCTTCGACGCCTTCGTGGCCAGCATGCGAACCGACATCGAGCGCTTCGCCAAGCACTGGCAGCAGAACCACCGCCTGAAGCCCCAGGAGTTCCCGCTCTCTTTCCCCGCTTCCGACGCCGGCGCCTGGTTCGAGCAGTTCCTCGCCTTCGTCTCTCACGAGCAGCCCTGAGTCGCCCGATGAATCCGTCACTCCCGATCGCCTACACGACCCTGCTTGCCTGTGCTCGCCAGGTTGTCGACGCCGACGACGCGCATGCGCTCGATCAGAAGCTCATCGATCTGCTGCGTGCCGCCTGCCTTGCCTGCGAACGCTATCCGTCAAAGAGCGAGCGCCACACCACGATCCCTACCGTCGATGGCCTCTACTGGTACCACCGCCGCGAAGGCATACCCAAGCCCGTTCTGATCGATCAGTCACGTTACCCGGGGCGTTTCGTTTCCTTCGACGGCAGCCATCAGCGCTGGCTCGCGGAAGGAGAGTTCTTCACCGGGCCCGTCCCTCAGCCTGCTTTCATCTGAAACAGACGCACCATGGCCTACTCCACTCGCTACGAAGACCGCGGCCTGACCCTGCGGCTCTACCCGAACGAAGCCAGCGCATCCCAGTCGCCCGACTCTGCCAAGACCGTCGAGTACGCGTGCGGCTGGCTCTCCATCAACCGAGCAGGACGCTACGTCGATGTCGGCGGCGTGCTGCCACCCGAGTGGCAGCCGGAACCTTCCCTCCTGCGCGTCGATGTCATCCAGCCTGGCCGGCGGATCAAGGACAACGACCCCCGCATGCCTGCACGCGTTCTGACCATCACCGAGCTTCTGCCTTTCGGTGTCCGCGCCCAGGACATCTCCGGCCGCACTTTCACGATCCTCAAGCGCCGCATCCACACCGACGGCAAGCCCCGCAAGAACGGCTTCACGCTTCTACCCAAGGAACTCGGATGAACACCCTCCACACCTCCACCTTCCCGCTTCCCCCGCTGGCTGCTGCGGTCCTCGACTCCGTGGCCAGCGAATGGGACGGTTGCATGTGTGATGCACCAGGCGGTGAGATCGACGTCGGCGCCGCCTTGCGTGAAGCCTTCCCGAAGCGGTGGGCCTCTCTCGTCAAACCCGACGCACCCGCTCTCGACGCCGCCGCCGGCCGTGTCCGCGACTACCTCGCACGCCACGCCCTCGCCGTCCGTCTCGATCAACAGGTGGGCTGCGTGATCAACCCCGGCCATCCCACCGAAGTCTCCCTCCGCATCGACGACCTCCGCACCCTGCTCCTGGCAGTGGGCGTGGACTGATCCCCCTTCTTCTTCCGCGATCGCACCATGAGCACCCTTCACGACCTCGCGCGGGCACTCTATGACGCTTGCCCCACGGTCAAGCCCACGTGGGACCAGCTCGGCGACGTCACGAAGAGCGTCTGGATCGAGCGCGCCCAGGCCTCGGTTCCTCAACCCCAGTCAATCCTCACCCAAGCCACCAATGACTCCGCACCCGCCGGAGAACAGATCGGCCTCTTCTGACACCCCCATGACCACGACACCCACCACCTTCGACAAGGGTCAGATGGTTCGCGTTTCCCCGGAACGTCTGCAACGCATGACGGCTGCCGAGAAGCGTCGCCTGTCCAACCGACAGGGGGTCGTGCAGTCCGCCTTCCTCCCCGAAGGCCGCTCGACCCAGGTGGTCACAGTCCAGTGGCTGGCACGGAACAACACCCACACCTTCGGACAGCCCGAGAGCTGGTCGCCGACCATGCTCGAACCGGTCGTTCCGTCGCAACAGGAGCAGCGCCCATGAGCCGCCGATTCGAGGCCCCTTCAACCACCACTCTCGACAGCGGCCCGTGGAAGGGCTCCACCGAGCACGACCACCCTGCTTTCGGCCAGGTCGTGGTGACGCGCCGGACCTCCGGCGGGTCCGGCCACCGCCTCTTCGGGTCCGACCTCAGCCACTCGACTGGCATCACCATCAAGCTGTCTCGTGCCAACCTGCGTCGCGGCCTTTCCTCCGACTGGATTCACGCGACCGAGCCTGTCGCCGAATTCTCCATGTCCGAGTCGCAATGGGCTCGCATGGTCTCCAGCATCGGCGTCGGTTCAGGCGTACCCGTCACTCTCATGGCCTACCGCGAGGGAAGCTTCTTCCAGCCGCCCATGATCTCTGCGCCCGAGTTGTCGCGGAAGGAACTCCACGCCGAGGAGATGCGCCAGCGGATGACCGACGCCCTGCAGGAAGCCATGGCACTGGAGTTCCCCCGTTTTCGCGGACACTTTTTCACTCGAGAAGGAGTCCGAGATGCCCAAGCCCAAGCCGCCGTATCCGGCGGCATTTCGTCAGCAGATGGTGGAGCTGGTTCGCGCCGGTCGCGGCGTCAGCGAACTGGCCCGCGAGTTCGGTTGCAACGCCAGCAGCATCCACGCATGGATCAAGGCTGCCGGCGGTCTGGATGGCAGCGGTGCCACCAGCCTTGACGCGCCGTTGTCTGTGAACGAGCGCGAAGAGCTGATCGAGCTGCGCCGCAAGCTCAGGCAGGTTCAGCAGGAGCGCGACATCCTGGCAAAGGCTACGGCCTGGTTTGCCGGCAAAAGCGAGAAGACGTCCACGTCGTCTACGAGCTCGTGAAGGCGAACCAGGCCGAACTTCCCGTGCGCACCCTGTGCAAGACGCTGCGTGTTTCTCACAGCGGCTACTACGACTGGCTGGACCGCGCGCCCTGCGCCCGGGCCGAAGCCAACGCTGTACTGCTGGAGCAAATCCGCCAGGCCCACGCCGCCAGCGATGCCACCTACGGCGTGCCACGCATCCAGGCCGAACTCGCTGACCAGGGGATCAAGGCGGGCCACAACCGCATCGCGGCAGTGATGCGTGTCAACGGCCTGCGCGGCGTCAGCCGACGTCGGGGCTGGTGCGTGACGACCCACCGCGACAAGGAGCGGCGCCCAGCGCCTGACCTGGTACAGCGCGAGTTCACCTCCACCGGCATCAACCAGCTGTGGGTGGCCGACATGACCTACATCCCGACCTGGGCCGGCTTCGTCTATCTGGCCGTGGTGCTCGACGTCTACAGCCGCAAGGTGGTGGGCTGGGCGTTCGGCCAGCAGCAAACGGCAGACCTCGTCATCCAGGCGCTGAACATGGCGCTCATCACCCGTAAGCCGCAGGACGTCATCCACCACTCGGACCAAGGCAGCCAGTACACCAGCGTGGACTTCGGCAAGCGCTGCAAGGAAATGGGCGTGCGCCCGTCGATGGGCAGCGTGGGCGACGCCTACGACAACGCCATGGCCGAGAGCTTCTTCGCCAGCCTGGAGTGCGAGCTCATCGACCGGCGCAGCTGGAAGTCCTTCGCCGAGGCGCGCATGGCCATCTTCACCTGGATCGAGGGTTGGTACAACCCGCGCCGCCGGCACAAAGGCCTCGGCCAGAAATCACCCATCAACTTCGAGAAGGAACTGCACGAAACAGCCATCACAGCCACCCAGACAGTCGCCGCGCTGCCGTCAGCTGGCGAACTGAAAACCTAGTCCGTTGGTGTCCGTGAGATCAGGGTAAGTCCACACAGGTGAACCGCCTCGGTTCCATGATCGACGACGGAAAGATCGGCAAGAAGGATCTTCGCGAGCTCCACTCCACCCTCGCACGAGCCGTGTCTCACATGCCAGGCAACGTCGCCTTCGCCTTCGACACCTTCACCGAAGCCATCGAGCAAGTCGTCGACGAAGCGAAGACCGAAGTCGAAGCACACGTCGGCGCCCTCGCCATGCGCATCGGACTGGACGAGATCCGTAAATCCGCTCCGCGCTTCGAACATCAGCCCTCACCGTCCGAACTCCCACCCGCCTCCGAGCACAGCCATGGCTGAAACCACCGCCCAACGAGCCTTCGTCACCCTCGGCCTCCTCCAGGGAACGATCCCCTTCTCCACCGATGTTCTCGACCACGCACGGCAAGCGTCGTTGCGCCAGTACGAAGCTGCGGTCGATGCCGACTTCTGTGGCGATCCCGTCGAAACCTACTCCCTTCCCGACTGGCTACCGCCACTGCAGACCTGGCTGCCCCTTGCCGAACTCACTGCAATCGGCCTGGAGCCGAACCCCCACGAGCAGCCCGAGATGCTCGGCACGTGCGGCGTGGACCCGCACGTCGACAACAACCACGGACTTGTCCTGGCTGTGGTCCTCTACAACGACGATCTCAAGTTCCATCAGGGCCGCCAGCGCCACGTCACCGCACCCGGCCAGTGGTTCGTCTTCGACGACCGCCTTCCCCACCAGGTGAAGGACACCCCTTCCAGCACCTGCTACCTCTGCATCGCCGTGCCTCTCCGGCAGCTGTCGAGCTGATGCCACTCACCACTGGCCAACGGCAAGGTCGCCTTCGTGCCAGTCGCGCTGCGGAGGGGCTCAAGGAACTGCGCAACGTCTGGGTGCATCCATCCGACGAGGCCGTCGTTCGCGCCTTTGCTGCCGACCTCGCTCGCAAGCGCCGCACGCCTGAATCGTCAACATCAGGCAAGCCTGCGTCCAAGCGAACGCGCACCAAGACTGCGTCCACTTCACCGTAGCCCGCGGCAGCCAATGACGCTGCTTCTGCGCCCGCGATCGATTCACGTGTCCGTCGACCCGGTTCCCGCGATCGACCCACTCCTGGGTCGACGCCCGCGGAGTGCGCTCCGCCTCGAAGCTGCTGCTTGAACGCGGGCTACAGCCCGCGCTCTCGCACCGAGATCGAGTGCGCGAACTTGGCCTTCTGCCTGTAGACCTGTGCCGGCCTGCTGGCTCCCACCCGCTTCATCACGCCGGGCACCTCCTCCAGCACGTCCAGATCCTTCAGCTTCAGCCTGAAGGCCTGGAGATTCTTCGACCCACCGACCACCGCCTGGTAGACCGCATGCAGCTCCGGAATCGTGAACTCCGGTCCGCATAGATGGATGGGCAGCGACGAATAGTTTCCCTTGCTGCGCAACCGCTGCACTGCCGCCTTCACGATCTTGCTGTGGTCAAAGGCCACCTTGGGCAAGCGCTCGACCGGAAACAGCTTGACCTCTCCCGGAAGAACGTCGCGCGAGACCACTGCGAAGTAGGCAACCGTCACTGACCAGCCTCGCTCGTCACGCTTCGGCCCAGAAAAGCTCTGCAGCTGCTCCAGGTACGGGCTCTTGACGCCCGTCTTCTCTCGAAGCACCCGGACTGCAGCGGCCTCCGTCGAGTCGTCCTCTTCCTCGTGAATGAAGCCGCCCGGTAGCGCGAGCACGCCCTGGGAAGGCTCCTTCTCCCGCGGAAAGAGCGCCACCTGCAGCTTCCCTTCCACCAGCGTCAACAGCACCACGTCCACCGTCACGATGATCGACATTCCAGTCCTCCTGATCCCTTCTTCGCGGTTTGGAACTGCCGCAGCAGCTCCATCCACCCGTCCATGATCGCATGTTAAGAGCAAAACGCGCCGAAGTGTCTCGGAGCTGCAACGCCGGTCGAAAATAGTTCAGCGCAAAACGCGCGGAAGTGTCTACACTGCCCTCACACCCTGCAACTACAGGCTTGAACGAGGCACACAGATGAACAGCGCACACCTCTTCCTCATCGACCCGCAGAACGACTTCTGCGACCTTCCGTCCCAACTCATCCCCGAGGGCCAGAACCCCGCACTGCCAGTGCCCGGCGCCCACCAAGACATGCTGCGCCTGTCGTCGTTCATCCGCGCCGCCGGCCCATCCGGCATCGATCACGGCATCACCGTCACCCTCGACTCCCATGCCGTCGTTGCCATCGAACGAACCACGTTCTGGATCACCGGCCACGGCAGTGATGTGGAACCGTACACCGAGGTCACCGCAGCGATGGTCCGCTCCGGCCAGATCGTGCCCCGCGTCAAGCGGCTCACCGACAAGGTGCTGTCCGTGCTCACCCGGCTCGAAGCGCGCGGCAAAGTCCTGCGCGTCTGGCCCGTCCACTGCGTCACCGGCACCTGGGGCCACAACATCCACCCGGCCGTCGCCTCGGCGCTTTCCGACTACGAAGCCCAGGCGTACGCCTCGCCGACTGCCTCCTTCCCTGCACCTGCTCTGCAGGCCAGGCCGCCCGTCCACAAGGCCCTGAAGGGCACCTACCAGTTCTCGGAGCACTACGGCGTGTTCGAGGCCGAGGTTCCCGATCACGCACACCCTGAAACGCAGTTCAACTACCCGCTCGCCCGCCGTGTCACCGACGGTGTGGATCTCCTCATCGTCGCTGGCGAGGCCTCGTCGCACTGCGTGTCGGCCAGCGTGCTCCAACTCCTCTCAGCGCTCGACGGCATGGAGCACCGCCCTCGCATCCTGCTCCTGAGCGACTGCATGAGCCCCGTGCCCGGCTTCGACCGCGAGCAAGAGCAGCTCTTCGAACGCGTCGCCGAAGCCGGACGCTGCCACATCGTCACCGCCGAACAGGCCCTGAAGTACCTCTGAGGACTGCCATGACTCCCATCGTCACCTCGCTGCTGTCGAACGACCTCTACAAGTTCACGATGTGGCAGCCCATGCTGCATCTGATGCCTGCCAACCAGGCGGAGTACCGATTCGTCTGCCGCAACCAGCCTGCCTTCCCCCTTGCCGAACTCAAGGCCGAGCTCGAAGCGGAACTCCATGCCCTGTGCCAGCTGCGCTTCAGCGAGGATGAGTTGTCCTACCTCGGCTCGCTGCGCTACATCAAGCCCGACTTCGTCGACTACCTTCGCATCTTCCAGTACCAGTCCCGCTATCTGCGCGTCGACACCCGCGGTGACGAACTCCTGGCCTCCGCTGTCGGCCCGCAGATCCACACGACCGGCTTCGAGATGCCGGTGCTCTACATCATCAACGAGTTGTACTGCCGCCGCCTCGACCAGGACGCCAGCCTGAAGGAGGCGCGTTCTCGCCTGGCTGCCAAGGTCGACCTTCTCAAGAACGCCGATCTCCCCAACCACCGGCACCCCTTCGAGTTCTTCGACTTCGGCCTGCGCCGCCGCTTCTCGTCCGCATGGCACGAGGAAGTCGTGTCTACCTTGCACCGCGAAGTGCCGAACTACTTTCGAGGCACATCCAACGTCTACCTGGCCAAGAAGCTCGGCATCACGCCCATCGGCACCATGGCCCATGAGTACCTGCAGACCTGGCAGGCCGCAGGCGTTCCCCTGCGCAAGTTCCAGCACGCTGCACTCGAATCCTGGGTTCAGGAGTACCGCGGCGACCTTGGCACCGCCCTGACCGATGTCGTCGGCATGGATGCCTTCGTCAAGGACTTCGACCTGTACTTTGCCAAGCTCTTCGACGGCCTTCGCCACGACTCCGGCGACCCGTACGTCTGGGCTCGCAAGGCCATTGGCGCCTACACCCGCATGCGCATCGATCCGCACACCAAGCGGCTCGTCTTCTCCGACGCGTTGACTTTCCCGAAGGCGATCGATCTGTACCGCTCCTTCGGCGATCAGACCCAGACGGGTTTCGGCATCGGCACCGACCTCACGAACGACACCGGCGCACCCCCGCTCCAGATCGTGATGAAACTGGTCCGCTGCAACGGCCAGCCCGTCGCCAAGATCCCCGACTCCGCCGGCAAGACGCTTTGCGACGACGAGGCCTACCTCACCTACCTCAAGCACGTCTTCGACCGCTGACCCGCCACCAAAGAACCTCGTGGCTCCTTGCCGCGTTGCGCTGAAACGATCCCTGAAAGCTACACCATGCTCCGCGTCTCCATCGGCCAGATCAACCCCACCATCGGCGACATCGCCGGCAACGTTGCCTTAATGCTCGACGCGGCCCGCCGCGCACGCGACGAGCGCAACGACCTGGTCGTCTTCCCCGAGTTGTCCCTCACCGGGTACTACCCGGGCGACCTCCTGGACGATCCCATCTTCATCTGCCGCATCGACGCCGGCCTGCAGCAGCTCAAGATGGCCACCCGCGAGACGCCTGGCCTCCACTGGGTCGTCGGTGCACCTCTGCACCGTCAAGGACCCGGCAAGTCGCTCACGAACTCGCTTCTCGTGCTTCACAACGGCCAGGTCCTTCTTCAGTACGCCAAGCAGCTGCTGCCCACCTACAACGTCCACGACGAACGCCGCCATTTCGAGCCCGGTCCTGACGTCGCCAAGGTCCTGCGCATCGGCGCCGCGACAGTTGGGTTTCTCGTCTGCGAAGACGCCTGGAACGCCAACGGCGCCGCCTACTCCGTCGATCCCTTCAGCCGCCTTGCCGATGCCGCCCCCGACTTCATCGTCTCCATCAACGCCAGTCCTTCATCCGTCGGCAAGCAGCAGCTTCGCCAGGAGGTCTTCTCACCCGCCTGCTCGCGCCACCGCACGCCTCTGGTCTATGTGAACCAGATCGGCGGCCACGATCAGCTGGTCTACGACGGCGCATCCTTCGCCATGAACGGTGACGGCCGCATCGTCGCGCAGTGCGAATCCTTCAAGCACTCGCTGCTTACCCTGTCCTTCGACCCCGACACCCGCTGTTTCGTCGACGCCGAGCGATCCCCGCTGCTGCCGCTCGAAGACCGCCCGCTGCCTCCGTCCGAGTTCTACAGGCAGCAGATCGTTCTCGGCCTGCGCGACTACGCACGCCGCTGCGGGTTCTCCTCCGTGGTCGTCGGCAGTTCTGGAGGAATCGACAGTGCCCTCACCCTTGCCCTGGCTGTGGAAGCCCTCGGAGCCGACCAGGTGCTGGCCGTCACCATGCCCTCCTCCTTCTCCAGCCCCGGCAGCGTCGACGACTCCATCGCGCTGTGCCGCAACCTGGGCATCCGGCTCCTCAACCACTCCATCGCACCTCTCGTGCAGCAGCACCAGCAGTCGTTCGAGGCCTCCACCGGCGCTCCCCTTGCAGGCCTCGCCCTGGAGAACATTCAAGCCCGAATCCGCGGCACGACCCTGATGGCCATCAGCAACGCGTCCGGCCACCTCCTGCTCACCACCGGCAACAAGTCCGAGCTGTCAGTGGGCTACTTCACCGTCTACGGTGACGCCTGCGGCGGTCTCGGCCTCATCGGCGATCTCTACAAGCAGGAAGTCTTCGAGCTCTGCCGCCACCTCAACGCGACCTCGCCCCACGAAATCGTCCCCCGGGCCATCATCGACAAGCCCCCTTCGGCCGAACTCGCACCCGGCCAGGTCGACACCGACAGCCTTCCCCCTTACCCCTTGCTTGACGAGATCCTCAAGTTCCTCATCGAAGGATCTCGCCTCTCCGAATCTGAACGCCTCGCTGCCACAACCACCGTGAACAGCCTGCAGGCCAACGACGACGGCCGTGCGCTCCTGAAGCGCATCCAGACCATGATCAGCCGCAGCGAGTTCAAGCGCCGGCAGGCTCCTCCCGTCCTCCGCGTCCGCTCACTCGCCTTCGGCAGCGGGCGCCAGGTACCCGTCGCTGCCGTCCACTACTGAGACCGTTGCTCATGAACACCACCAACCACGTCGCCGTCGTCCTCGGCCGCTGGCAGATCCCGCACCTGGCGCACCAGGCGCTCATCCTGCATGCCCTTTCCATTGCACCCTACGTCGTGATCGGCGTCTGCTCCGCCCATCGGTCCCGCAACACCAGGAACCCGTTCACCTCGCAGGAGCGCATCGAGATGTTGTTGGCATCCGTGCCTCAGCACCTCCATGACCGCATCGCCTTCGTGCTGGTCCGCGACTACTACGACGATGACCGCTGGAGCCGTGCCGTCACCGGTGCCATTCGTACGGCTGTACCGGACGCCACGCACTTCACTCTCATCGGTTGCAACAAGGACGCCACCTCCTACTACCTTCGCCTCTTTCCTTCGTGGCGCTTCGATTCGTTCCAACAGCACGGCCACTTCTCCGCCACACCCATCCGCGAGAAGTACCTCATGGGCGACGGCCGCTCTGGTGCACTTGATGCCATTGCCGCCGAAGTCCCTCCAGGTGTTCTCGAACACCTTGCTACCTGGATTCAAACACCGTCCTACGACTACATGCGCCGCGAGAGCTTCGCGCTTGTCGAATACCTCAAGCAGTGGACCTCTCCTGTCTCGCTCACCGCCGATTCCTTCGTCTTGTGCTCTGAGCGTTTGCTGCTCGTGCAGCGCGGTGGCGACATCGGTCACGACCAGTGGGCTCTGCCCGGCGGCTTCCTCGATCCCGGCGAGCGCTTCCTGGACGCTGCGCTGCGCGAGTTGTCCGAAGAGACATCCATCGCTCTTCCGCCAGACCAGCTTTCGCATCTCCGCCACCAGGTGCGAGATCAGATCCTGCTCGACCACCCCATGCGAAGCACCAGACGCCGTCTGGTTGGCCACGCCTACCGCTTTGACCTGGGCGGCCGCGAGCCCCCTCAGGTCACGCCCCGCAGCGACGCGAAGGCGTGCAAGTGGTGGCACATCCTCGACTTGCCCTCGATCGAGGATCAGCTCTTCGAGGACCACGCATCGGCGATCGACCGCTTCATCGGCCTGTTCCCTCCTGTGGCAGCCTGAACACGTCGCTTCCACGTCCCCGCCTGGTTGACCCCCTCGAAGCCTGCGGCAGCCAATCCTGCGGCCTTCACTCCCTTTGTCGATTCAGCTGTTCGTCGACCCGGCTCCCGCGATCGACCCACTCCTGGGTCGACGCCTGCGCAGTGCGCTCCGCAGCTGCGCCTCTTCCAGCCCTTGCGCCTGGCGAATCGCACCTGAAATGAAAACTGCCGTCGGGGGTTAGCCGCCGGCCGTCTCGATCTCATCTCGCAGCGTGCGTTTGGCGCACGCCGCTCGCGCGTCACATCGCAGCGTCCTTGACCTTCTTCAGGGCGCGCACCTTGATCTTCACGGTCGCCGGCTTTGCCGCGAACTCGCGCTCGACCTTGGTGAACGGGTCGATGCCGCGGCGCTTCTTCTTCGCCGGCACGTTCACGACGCTGACCTTCAACAAGCCCGGCAGCGTGAAAGCGCCCAGGCCCTTCTTGTTCACCGAAGCCAGCACTGTCGCTTCGAGCGACGACAGAACCGCCTTCACCGCCTTCGCTTCGATGCCGGAGTGCTGCGCCAGATGGGCGATCAGCCCCGTCTTGCCCATCGCTTCCTTGATCGGCTTCAGGGGCGCACCGGCGGCTGGCGCCTTGGCGGCAGTCTTCTTGGCGGGCGCCTTTGCGTCGGCAGCAGCAGTCTTTTTCGAGGTGGCCATGTGTTCCTTGGGTGAGGTGAAGAAAACCCGTTGCCGGGATCGATGATTCTATGAAAGTGCGCTCTCTTGCTCGCCTGCAGAGACCGCAATCTCCGCAATCCTGCGCTCCAGTTCCGCCGTCACGAGGCCTCTGTACCCGGCATTCGCGCGGACCGCACGCCGCACGAGCTTGATGTCTTCGTCGTGGTGCCTGCGGATCGCCGTTGCAAGTCCTGCGCGTGGTGCATACGCCACCTGCTGGCCTTCCGCCCTGCTCACACGCAGCCCGATGTACCCCGTCATCGCATCGACCACGATCGGCTGCCAGTCCGGCACCTCGACCCAACAGTGCCCACAGAACGTCCCGTCGGCGTCCACGGCTTCGTCAGCCGTCACCGTCATGGTCCCGTCCCGCGCGTTGATGAGCAGCCCCCACCCCATCACGCTTGTGCCAGGCGGTTGGGTGCCCCCTCCCGTGAACTCTGGTGATCGACCGCGCAGCGCCTCTTGTGCCGCAGCAGCGAACAGGAAGCACCCTGTACCCGCAGCGAAGCGCCTTCCCGTTGCCGCATCCACCAGCGACCAAGTGAACTCCGAGAGCTCGACCGCCTGCGTCATTGCGCCCTGCCCCTACGGCTTCTTGCCACTGGCACCAGCGCGCAGCGCTTGCATCCCTGCTGCCAACTCCTTCAACTGCTCCCAGTCGTCCGGATGAACGTACAGCTCCAGCCGCTTCAGGCCGAGCCGCGTCCTCTCCTCGCGCAACTTCCGCACGCGCTCCAGCGTGGTCTTCGGAGCGTCCGTCTTCACGTCAGCAGCACGCTTGACCTTTCCCTTCGGAGCAGCCGTCTTCGCCTTGTCCTTCGGAGCGGTCTTCTTCGCCGCTGTCTTTCCCAGTGCTCGGGAAGTCGCCTTCTTGGTGGCCATCAGGCCCTCCAGTGTTGTTTGCCCTCTGTGCCTCGACTCATCGCCGCATCGACACCCGCCTGCCCCATGCCGCTAGGCCGCTTTCGACCGCTTCGGCTTCGTGATCTTCTCTGCGCCTGCCGTGCCCAGGCAAGCCTTCGACCACGCATCGTAGGCCTCCCTGGCACTCGGGTAGCGGCACGCGGCGAGGTACTGCTCGTCCGTCGGCACCTTCGCCCATTGCCAGGAGCCGTCGACGTGCAAGACCCTGCCTTCCTTGAAGACCGCCCAACTGCCTGCCGCCTTCTGCCTCGGGCTCTGCTCGATGCGCGACCCATCGGGCAGCCGGTAGCACTGTTCTGCCAGCGGCATTCCCGACGCAGCCAGCAGGTGCCGCTGAAGCACTTCCCTGAACGCCTCGTACCCATCCGCGCCCGAGTGCGCCTTGGCGTCCATCGCCCTGCCCAGCCCGTAGAGCACGTCGTCGATCAGCGTCTTGTCGAGGTAGTCGGTGTACCCCAACTGCTTGTCGTACGAGCCGACGTACTCCTGCAACGACGCCACGATCCCCGCCATGCGCTTGCGGGCCCTGGCCTGCGCCCTTTGCTTGGCCTGCGACACCCCCAAACTCACCACACCTGCTTCCATCTCACACTCCTCTGTCTCACCCATCTTTTCGAAGAACGCCTGTCTCAGGCCGACTCTAGATCCTGCGCGAACCGTCTTCGATGTCGCACGATTCCTCAGGGCAGCACACCCCATCGGCGTTTCCTGCCAGGCATACGGCACCACCGTTCTGGCAGTGCCTTCCAAGCGGGTGCTCAGGGCAGTTCACGGCGTGTGGCTTGCCCGCAGATGTTGGGCAGCAAGGCCTCAGATCAGCTTTCTTCACTACTGTCCAACCGCACCTCGCAGCGAGCAACAAGTTCGCCCTGCTCAGCGCCGCCTCCGAGTCCACACGCATCGAAACGCTGTCCATCCTCGGATGTTTCACCGGGCACACGATGGTGTCCCCCAGCGACGCACGCTCTACCAGCGCCACCCGGTCCTGTGTCGTCATGCCAGCTGCTCTTCGTCGGTTGCGGCCTTGCCCGTCAGTGCCTCCAGAGCGCCGATCAGGCTCTGCTTGGCCACGCTCGTGTCGCCCTTTCTGACCAGGTGGTCCACCGATTGAAGCTTCCTGAGCGCGAACTCCATCGCATCCAGCACCTGCGGCACGCTGTTCACCGCACGTGTGCACAACGCAGCGAGCTGCTGCTCGGCATCCGGATCTGCCGTGTGGACCGTCAGGTGGAACACGTAGTCCTCTCCTCGTTCGTCCATCACCGGAACGACTCCCTTCGCCTGGAGCTTGCTGCCGCCGTCGTTCGCACGCGCCGCATCTCCCAAGCAGGGCCACTTGCCTCGCGCAAAGATCAACCCGTCACCACCAGGTAGCCACCGACCCGCATCTGCGATCTGCAAACCTCCCACTTTCGGGGGTGCATCTCCATCGTCTGGGTTCCCCAGCAGGATGGAACCCTCCTCCGGGTGCTCCGACAGCCATGCGTACAGCCCCGCAGGCCTCGTCTCTCCGTCGTCTGCCACGTGCGCACTCATGTGACCGATCGAAACTTCGGACTCCATCTGCTCCTGGAATGTCTCCCTGGCGAACTGCACCTCACTGTCTCGGTTCACCACCTGGAAGCAGTCCGGGGCCACCAGGCCCAACGCGTCCATCACCTGCTGCCCGGTCATCGACAGGATCGGCCCACTCTGCCTTACGCCCGCCGCACGAACCGTCTCGCCAACACCCTTCGGCTTGTCCTGCGGCTCGTGCTCGCCGAACGATCGCGGCACCCTGCGTTGCGCTCTGGCCCACTGCTCCTTCTGCTCGGGAGTCATCTCGTCCGGACAGAACTCCAGCATCAGCGCGTCGATCCTCGCCTGCTTCGCTTCGAGCTCCGCCATCAGCGAGTCGGCACCTTCGCGTACCTTCATCGCAACAATCTTCAGCTGCTCGGACGCCTCGCCCATACGCTGCGCAACCTTGACGGTGCTCATGGTCTTCGTCGGATAGTCCTCCGCTACCCAGCTTGGCAGGAACCGATGGTTCACCAGATCTGCCGCAGCCTGTACCAGCGCCCCAAAGCCTTGTCTCGCGTCCATCTCACGTCCTCTGATTGTTCTGTGGCGCCTGCCCGCTCGACGCGCTCCGCTCACTGGGCTCGGTCAACTCCACCACCGCAGCCAGCAGGTAGCACTGGGTGAGCCCATCGGCCTCCCGTGCTGCCTCGATGGCAACCGACAGCGGCTGCCGATTCGTCTTCTCGGCGACGGTCTTCAGCGCCTCCCCCAGCTCGGCCATCTTTGCCCCGTAGCTGGTGCCCAGAAGCCGTCGCGCGGTATCCCGCATCTCGTACAGACGCGCCGCCATGCGCACCTGTTGCTCGTTCGCCGCCACCGCGCTCATCGACTCTGCTCCTGCCTCAAGCTGTTCACTTCCACTCGACGAAATCCGTCTGTGCCGCCGAAAGGATCTGGTCGAACGCCGCCGGGTACATCCAGCCTTCCGAGCCCGTCTCGCATCGCACCTTGACCTTCACCTTGCCCAGCTTCAGCACGCGGAAGTAGATCGGCTCGTTGCCCTTCCCTGCGCCTGCTTCATGCCATCCGCGAACGATGTCGCCCGGCGTGATCCGTTCCAGCTTCACGACCAAGCCTCACCCACAGCAACCGTGCGGCAGCTGCTCATCCGTCAGGCCGCCTTCTTGCTGGCCGCGATCCACGCCGCCAGCCCATCGAAGTCAAGCCCGCCCGGCACCTTCAGCCCGTACGCCGGGTTCACGTGGTACACCACGTCGCCGTCCACCTGACCGCCCTTCCACCCCGCCCAGACGTAGCCGATTCGGCCCTGGCCGCCGTGCGCCACCCGGTACAGGTCCATCAGTTCTTGAGCACGCGAACGCACCTCCAGGCGAACGTCCGCCTCGAAGTCTGCTTGCGCCTTCAGCATGGCTTTCCGGTGTGCGTCGGTGAGCATCGGCTCCAGCGCGATGCACACACCCGACATCCGCTGCCCCTGCTCGTACTCCATGAACGTCCCAGCGAAAATGCCCTGCCCGCCCCGCAGGCCTTGAGCGAACACCTTCAGCTTGCCCACCAGGTCTTCGCCGTTGACGCGAAGAGCGAACTCGCTCTCCGACCAGGCCCCCTGAACCTTGTCCTTCTGGCTCCACTGACGCAACTCGCTCTGCGTCAGAAGTCCATCGGCCCACCGACTCTGCTCACGATCAGCTTGGAAGCCGATCGCAGCGCTCGGCCCGAACTCCGTCGCGGCCTCGACGAGAACGATCCTGTTCAGGCTTTCGGTGATCCGCCGCATCTGCATCAGGTCCGGCATCGCCTGGAGCCCGCGAGCCTTCACCATGCGTGCCACAGCCTGCCTCGTCTGCGCACTCTTGCCTGTCAGCGCGCCCATGAGCGACGCCGACCCTTGTTCGTGCTCGGCACACGCGTCCGAACCCGTGCAGATCGCCATGATGGCGCCCGCCTCGTTCATCACCACGCGCGGCATGTGCCCCCTTTGCATCGTCGTCTCCTCGATTCAGTCTCTGCACGGCTTGAGCACCGGCTCGTCGGTGCCCACCCCATTCGCCACCGCCATCTCGCGGTAGTTCTCGAACAACTCGTGTCCGTCGTCCTGCACGTCGTCCTGGATGGCGCCTTCCATCCGTTTCAGGCGAACGGTCAGGTTGTGGTCGGCACCCCGCAACAGGAAACCCGCGCAGATGGCCGGCTTCTTGTTCCCGGACTGGTGGCAGGCGAAGGTGTGCTGGGACATGTCGTAGGCCGTGTTCGCCGAGTGCCTGAATGCCTCCGCCGGGAACTGCCCCACCGCGTCTCTGCGCCACGGGCAGTCCGCGCAGGGCTTTCTGCGGTACAGACCCTGGCCACCCACCACCGTCACCACCTGGTGGTCCGTTCCAGCCGGGCGAATGTTCACTACCCGAGCCCTTCGCTGCGCCGCCTTTGCGCTCGCGTCCGCTTCCTTGCACTTGTTGCTCATGGCACCTTGGCCTTCCTGACCATCCCTTTGCGCTCATCGTAGCAGCGCGTTTCCGGTAACACAAGGGACCATGAATCCTTCAGAGAGGCTGCTTGCTCCTGTACTCGATCAGCCTCGCGACCGCCTTGAGAAGCTCGTAGTCCTGGATCTGTCCGACCGCCTGCTTGATCTCATGCCTGTTCGCCTCGATCCAAAAGCGACGGTCGATGTCGAGTTGGCTGAAGGCGAAGCGGCTTGGGTCGGCCCCACTCTTCGGCACCTTCAAACCACCTTGGCGGTCCAGCAACCTCGATCGGGTCGTCTCACCCACGATCCGGTGCGGGCCCCAGTGCTCGCGCCAGATGATGTTGCCCCAGGCACGCCCAGGCTCTGGCTGGCCGTAGACCCTGCGGTTGATGTCGAAGACCCAGACCGTTGAGCCGATACCGATCGCGTGCAGATCCGTCGGCGGACCCGCCGCCGCCCTGTCGCCTGGGCCGATGGTTGCCCTCGTCACCGTTCCCGGCCGCCCTCAGTCCTTGTAGATCGTCAGCGCCCTGCAGATGCCTGCCGTCAGGGCACCCTGGTTCAGCCCCAGCCGGCGGTACGCGATCCAGGCGATGAGCAGCGCATCCATGGCCAGGAAAGATTCGCGGATCTGCTCGCAGTGGAAGTGCACCACCGACTCGTCCGGGATGCCCGACCGCACCGTTGCGCCTTCCGTCTGCCACGGGTGGAACTTCACCACCTCCAGCTTCTCGCCGTCGAAATCGAATTCGAAGCGGTCGAGAACCTTTCCCCACACGAACTTCTTCATCATGCTCACTCCCCCTTTGCCTTCATGCCCTCTGCCAGCATCGCATGCACCTGTTCGTGCACGCGAAGATACGCCGCCTCTCCCTGCACCTTCTCCGGCAGCAGGCCCTGGGCCACGCCCTCCCTGATGGCCGCGAAGACCATCTCCTGCGTCACCGCTGGTTCGACCGCTGCCGCCTTCAGTTCGTCTGCCGCCCGCACGAGGACCTCGGCGAGCTCGTAGCCGTTGATCCCGGGTCGGATACCGTCACCAAGGAACGGCCCCCGAAAGCCTTTCAGCTTCGCAGCTGCCGCACGAAGCGACTTTTCGGTGTCGCCTTCTTCCGCCTGTCCCGTGTTCCCGCCCACGTCAGTCGCTGCTCGACGACGAGCTGCTCCCGGAATCGCTGCTGCTGCTGGAGTCGCTGCAGCTGCTGCTCGACGAGCTGCTGCTCCCGACCGATGCCCCCGTATCCGACGCTCCGCCCCAGCACGATGCCGCAGCACTGGGCTTAGCGTCCCACGAGGCACTGGCGCCGCCGCCGCCGAAGTCGCCGCCGCCGTGACTGCGAAACGGTATCGGCACGTCCTTCTCGTCACTCGAAAAGCTCCTCGATCGCGCCGGTTCGCTGTCGGGAAACGAACTGATCATCGTCTGCGGAAAGCCGTCGTCGTCGAGGTTGGACCTGCGCACGCCCTGCACCGGCTTGTGCGCCTGCTGCCGCGGCTTCTCCCGCGAAAGCGTTGTTCTGCTGGTCATCACGGGTCCACGCGCCGACATCGAACCCGCGGCAGCCGCTTGCAGCCGCCCCACGCTGCCCAGACGGGCCACGGGCTTCTTCTTGAGCCCCAACGCGATGAGAAGTCGTCCAAACATCTTTCCGCCTTTCCGGCCCATCGGCCTTGCTCCTAGTCCGCTCGGCCACGCTGACCGCTTGTCGGATGCGTTCAGTCTAAATCAGCGTTTCCGGTAACGCAAGGATTATTGAGTCCTTGTATCTGCCCTTCCAGAACCCCGGCACTACGCCGCTGGCGAGGCCCTGTGCCCAGTCTCTTCACCGACCAGCGATAGGCCCGCCGTGCTGGCAACCTTTGCCGCAGCATCCGACTTCGGCGTGATGCACTCGATGACTCCGTCCTGCAGCACCAGAATCCGCTCGGCGCTCCTGATGGTCTCGGGCCGGTGCGCCACCACGATGCGCGTGACGTTGCACCGCTTGATCGCTTCGTTCACCTGCTGCTCGTTGGCGATGTCCAAATGGCTCGTCGCTTCGTCCAGCACAAGGATGCGAGGGTTCCGGTACAGAGCCCTCGCCAGCAGCAGTCGTTGCTTCTGCCCTCCCGAGACGCCTGCGCCGTTGTCGCCCAGGATCGTGTGGTAGCCCATCGGCATCGCCTCGATCTCGCCCCTGATCGCGGCCATCCCAGCCGCGACCGCCACCCGATCTGCACTGAACTCGTGGTCGAAGAACGAGATGTTGTCGAAGATCGAACCGGAGAACACCGTGTCCTCCTGCATCACGCACCCGACCATGCGCCTGTAGTTCGCCAGCCCCAGCGCACCCATCTGCTTCCCACCGATGAGCACCTGGCCTGACGTCGGCTGGATAAGCCCCATCATGATCTTGAGGAGCGTCGTCTTTCCGCTTCCCGAGGAACCCGTGATCGCGACGTTCTCGCCGGCCTCGATCCGCAGGTTCACATCCTTCAGCACGAACGGTTCGACATCGCCGTACCTGAAGCTCACGCCGCGCAGCTCGATGGACGGCTCCACCGTCTCTGTATCAACCTCGTGGAATTCCTCGCCACCCTCCGGCTCAGCCAGAACAACGTCCGCCACGCGATCCGCGTGCATCCGAAGTACGCTTATGTCCATGACCTTGTCGATCAGGGACACCACCCTGGCGGTGAACTGCTCCTTGTAGGTCACGAACGCGAACATCATTCCCAGAGAGAAGACCGAGTCCATCACCGCCGTTGCTGCGAGCCAGATGATCACCACACGCTCGACACCGAACAGCACCGTCTGGGCCGTGCTGTGGACCACTGTCAGCCTGGCAAGCTGCAGCTCCGCCTGTGTCCGATCGGCCAGCATGTTGAGCCACCCGACCCTGCGCTCGTCTGCCTTTCCGAACAGACGAATCGCCTGGATGCCCCGCGCCGACTCCAGAAAGTGAGTTTGCTGCTTCGCGTCATGGGTCACCTGCTCCCCCGCCGCTTCCGTCAGCTTCGGTATGAGCGCCGTTCGCAGCCCAAGGTAGAGCGCCACAACCACCAGGCACACCATCGTCAGCTTCACGCTGTAGATCAGCATCACCGTCAGCGTCACGATTGCCAGAAGACCGTCGAGCACACCCTCCACGAGCTGCGTCGAGAGCGTTCTCTGGATGTGCTGGATCGACCCGAAGCGCGAAACGATGTCGCCGACGTGGCGCCGCTCGAAGTAGCCCAATGGGAGTGACATCAGGTGCCCGAAGGCGTTGGACAGCCACTGGAAATTGAAGCTCGCGCTCAGACGTGCCACTGCCCACGTGCGCGTGCACCCGATGGCCGCCTGGATCGCCACCAGCAGGAGAAAGCCCAGCCCGAGCGCCGTCATCAGGGAACGGTCCCCTGAGACGATGGCTTCGTCCACCACCCACTGCAGGTAGAAGGGCGCTGCGACCACGCACACCTGCAGCGCCAGGCCCAGCAGCAGCAGCTGCGCCAGCCCCTCCTTCAAGCCGATCACCCGGCCCGCCAGAGACAGTAGGCTGAAGCGCTTGCGCTCCTCGCCCTTCTTGAACCCAGCATCCGGCGTGAACTCCACCGCCACCCCGGTGTAGAACTTCGACACCTGGTCCATCGGCAGCCGCCGCTCTCCGACCGCCGGGTCGTGGATCGTCGCGTAGCCCTTCGACACCTTCTTGAGCACCACGAAGTGCTCCATCTCCCAGTGCAGGATGCACGGCAGGTTCAGCGTCTCCAGCTTGCTCAGCGGCGCCTTCAGCGGCCGGCCCTTCAGGTTCAGCCCCGCCCCGACCGCAAGCACCGTCTTCAGGTTCGCACCCTTGAGCGACACGGAGTAGCGGGCCCGCATGCTCTGCAGGTCGATCCGGTAGCCCCAGTACCCCGCGACCATGGCCACGCACACCAGCGCGCACTCCGCCCGCTCTCCGCTGATCATCACCGGCAGCTTCGCGCGTTGCCAGAAGCCCATGCCGGGCATCACGCTCGTGCTCATAGCCTGCCCTTGATCGAGTAGATGGGCTCGACCGCCCACTCCGCCAGGCTGCGCGATTCGAGGATCACGCTCGCCTCGACCGATGACCCAGGTTTCAGCGCCTCCTCGCGGCCGTGAACCGTCACCGTTGGCTTGGGAAGTGCCACCATGACGCGGAACACCTCTGCCCCGTCAGCACGGCTGTCAGCCCCCGCAAAGTCGCCTCTGCGTGCCGGCGTGCCCGACACCTCCTTCACGACCCCTGCGAACTGACCGTACTTCTGGTACGGGAACGAGGCGTAGCGCAGCTGCACCCTCATGCCCTGCTTGACGAACCCCGCGCTTCGAGAGTCCGCGTAGAGCGCCACCAGAAGTTCAGCACCGTCCGGCACGATGGTGGCCAGCGTCTGTCCTGCCGAAACCTGCTGACCTTGCCTGACACCCACCATGGCCACCGTCCCTCTGACCTTCGACGTGACCACCACAGCTCGCCTGGCCTGCGCTTCGGCCAGGTCCTGGTCCAGCATCGACAGCGACCGCCTCGACGCTTCGAGGTCCCTGCCCTTCTGCGCCTCGATGTCGCGCAGCTCCGACTCCGCGGCGACGATCTCGCGCTGACCTGACGACTGCGCTCTTGCCAAGTCCGCCAGCTTGCTTCGCTGCTCCAGAAGATCCGCTTCCTTGTCCCGCACCTGCGCTGGGGACACGAAGTTCGATGCCTGAAGCGACGCGAAGTCAGCAACCGACTTCTGAGCGATCTCCACCCGCTTGCTCTGCAGTGCGATCTGCTCGTCCAGCCGCCTTCCCTCTTCTTTCAGGGACACCACGCGCCGCATGACGCCATCCCGCCGCAGGGCTGCCTGCTGATCGATCCGGTTCTCGTCGTCCGCCAGGCTGGCACGGCGCTGCTCCAGGAGTCGCGACACCTTGTCCGCTGCGACCACCCCGCCAGCCGTTTCCCGGCCATCTGCGACCACCGCCAGCGCCGTACCGATCTCCACTCGGTCACCAGGCCGCACGTTCACGGTCTCCAGGGTTCCGCCAACGCCTGCGCCTACCCGCAGCACGCCGCCATCGGGCACGACTTCACCGGGCAGAACCGACTTCCGTGCGTACTCGAACGTGAAGAAGAACGCTACGACGGCCGCCGTCACGAGCGCGAAGCCCGCCGTCAGCCACCAGTAGCTCAGCGGCCTGGTGAGCACCACCTGCCCAAAGCGAGGTGTCCCCAGGTTCTCTAGCGCTTCTTTCCTGAACAGGCCCTTGGCCGATCCGCCCTGTTTCTCCGCCGCCATGGCCGCATTCCCTATGTGAACTTCCAACCGTTTCGGCTCAACGAACCAGCACTTCCTCGATCTGCTCGAACTTGACGCCGTTGGACATGGCATGCCTGGTCATCCGCACCAGCAACGCCTTGATCCCCTCGCAGAACACGCTCTTGTTCGCGAACCCATCCTTCATGGAGTGACGCTGCGTCGCTCCTGCCAGCGGCACACCGCCCTTGCACAGCCTTCCCCAGCAGCAGCTGGTGCATTCGGCCGACCGCATCGCGACCTCGTGCGCGTAGCGTTTCATCGGAACGGTCCCCATCACCTGGCTGACCGTCCGCGCCTTCGCCGCCATGAACCCGTTGTCGAAGGCGTAGCTCGCCACCCGCTCATCGTCTGCGCCGACAACCTCGCCGTCGCTCGTGATCGTCATGGCGATCTGGCGTGGCAATGTCGCCTCGTAGAACTCGATTCCCCGCTTGCCACCCAGCAGCAGCGACAAGAACGACTCCAGGTACCTCACGCTCACCGAACGGTCACCACGCTCCACCCATGCGTCGAACATGTCGACCATGTAGTGCACGAACCCGTCGAGCTCCACCGGGTCGTGCTCATCCCAGGTTCTCAGCGGGAACACGAAGTGCAGCCCCTTCACCCCGAGATCGTCCACGAGGTGGTTCAGCGTCTGCCGACCGTCGTGCTTCGGGTTCGCCACGCAGATGATCCCCGGCGCGAACTTCAGCCGCCCTTGCGCGTGCGCCGACTGCAGGAGCCTCAGCCCAATCACGGCGTCGTCGTAGCTGCCACGGCCCTGGCGGTCACGTCTGTTCGCGTCATGGAACTCGCGCGGACCGTCGATGCTCACCCCCACATGGATGTCGTGCCTCGCGAAGATCTCGATCCATTCATCGTCGAGCAGCGTCGCGCTCGTCTGCAGCGCGATGTCCAGCTGCGTCACCTCACCGATCTCTCTGCGTAGCGTGGCGCACATCGCATCGAAGCGATGCTTCTTCAGCAGGGTCGGCTCGCCGCCATGCAGATCCACCTGAATCGACTTCAGCCCCGACTCGACCGCCGTGCGAGCGAGGAACTCCGCAACCGACTGCACCGTGTGCTCGGTGATCAACGGGGCGTGCCGCAGGTACGACTCGTCTCCACCGTTGAAGAAGTAGCAGTAGGAGCAGTTCAGGTGGCAGCGCTCGCTGACCTTCAGGATGACCTCCGCCCGGTCCCATTGACCCACCTGGTAGGCATCCGGCAGATGCGCCCCGCCACGTGCGACCCACCGAATCGGCTCCGCTGGCGCCCCGACCTGGCCGATGCTCTTCCCGGCAACCGCGGCTTCCATCGTCCGTGCCCCGCTCACGCCGTCGCCGGCGCCTCGACGCGCAGGACCTCCTCGATCTTGGCGAATGGCACCCCATGCTCCAGCGCATAGCGCGTCATCCGCACCAGGACCGCCTTGTAGGCCTCGCAGTACACGCTCGGGTTGTCGAACCCGTTGCGATTCGAGTGCCGCTCGACGGCGCTGCCGAACCCGTCACCCGCACGGCACACGTCCATCCAGACGCAGCTCTTGCAGGTGGTGGCCGGCTCGCTGCGCTCACGCAGGTACCGCTTCATCCCATCGGTCGCGTAGAAGTCGGTCAGGCTGTGCTCACCCGTGGCGAAGTGGCCCGTTCCGAACGCGTACCCGGCCGACACACGCTCGTCGTCAGAACCGCCCAACTCGCCGTTGCTGGAGACCGTCAGCGCGGTGTCGCTCGTGGCCAGCAGGTTCCGCTTGGCCATCCCGTCTGCGCCACCGACCAGCGCCGTCAGGAAGCGGTCAATGAACCGGATGTGGATGTTCCTGTCGCGACGACGAATCCACTCCTCGAAAGCGCCGAGCATGAACTTCTGCGCCCACTCCACCGTCTTCTGCTCCACGTTGTCGTGGGAGAACATCGGGATCACGAGGTTGAACGTGTAGACCTGGAGCTCGTCCACCATGTGCCGGATCACTTCGACCGGGTCATGGCGTTCGCTGACCACGCACGACACTGCCGCAGTCGCCTTCAGCCTGCCGTCCTTGAAGGCTTGCTGGATCAGCCGAAGCCCTCGCACCGTGTCGTCGTAGCTGCCGCGACCCTTGTGGTCCACGCGCATGACATCGTGCTGTTCCTTGCTGCCGTCCAGGCTCAGGCCCACAGCCACGTTGTACTTGCTGAAGATCTCGATCCACTCGTCGGTGATCAGCGTGCCGTTCGTCTGGATCGCGAGCTGGAAGTCGGGGATGAACCTCAGCCCCTCGGTCAGCAGTCGGCACAGCTCCTCGAACTTGTGCTTCTGCAGCATCAGCGGTTCGCCGCCGTGAAAGTCGATCTGCAGTTGCCGCAGATCCGACTCGCGTGCAGTTCGCGCGAAGAAGGCCACCATGTCCTGCGCCGTGGCAGGCGACATGAAATTGGGGTGCTCCTCGAAGGAGTTGTCCCCTCCGTGGAAGAAGTAGCAGTAGCTGCAGTTCAGGTTGCAGACCTCGGCGATCTTCAGGATCACCTCCACACGTCGCCACTGCTCCGCCCGTGCTCGTGGCTGCGGCCATACGCCGCGCTTGGTGATCGAACTGACATTGACCAGGGCCGTCTGCATGCTGCACCCGCAGAAATTCGGTTGAGATTCGAAAGAGCCGGGACGCGCTCAAAGCGCTAGATGTCCCGGACAGGGCACGTTCGCCCTGAGTTGCGTCGACCTGGCGCTTCGCCTTACGCCGTTGGCGTGGCGAAACGCCCAGCCCTCACTTGAAGGCCATGCCCCACTTGATCCAGGGAATGCCGCCGCCGCTGCACGCCTCCAGTGCCGCGCCTTCGATCAGCTCGCACTGTTCGGATTCCTGCTGCGGTTGCACATCGGCCACCGCTTGTTTCAGTTGGTCCAGATCCATCTTGGGATCTCCTTGCTCGTCGTCTGTTGTGTGAAGAGGCGCCGGCCGTTCCCAACCGGCGCCGGTGACGCCTTCATGGCGCCAGCGCGATCAGCCCGCCGTGCCGTCCGGCGTGACGGCGAACGCCATGCCCCACTTCACCCAGGGGATGCGGCCGCCGGAGCAGGCCTCCAGGGCAGCGCCTTCGATCAGCTCGCACTGCTCGCCGCTCTGTTGCGCCGTGACGTCGCCGACGGCCTTCTTCAGTTGGTCCATGTCCATCGCTGGAACTCCTTCATCTCCGCAGGTTGAAACGACGACGCTCGTTGCGGCCCAAGACAGTCTTCGTGTGCCTTTCGGCTGGGATTCCGACCGTATTCCGACTGTGTGACTTGCATCTTCCGTTTCCCTGTACCGGACCTCGATCCGGCTGGTGTTCCTGGCTATCTGACGTTGACCAGCGAACGCTCGATCTGCGAGAACGGCACACCCTTGCTCATCGCGAACTTGACCATCTTGGTCAGCAGCGCCTGGATCGTCTGGCAGTACACGCTCGCGTTGGCGAAGCCCGCCTCTCGGGAGAACCGCTGCGCGTTCCCACTCAGTTCGTAGCCACCGTCGCACACCCGCTGCCAGGTGCACTTCGTGCAGGGCGGTGCCAGCGTGTCCTTGTCCTTCAGGTACTCGTCGACGACTGGCAGCGCGTAGAAGTCGGCCAGGCTCACCTCACCGTTCGCCGCCACGCCCTGCGCGAACAGGTCCGGCCTGAGCGTTCGCTCTTCGTCCTGGCAGCCCAGTTCGCCGTTGCTGGCGATCGTGAACATGGTCGAGTTCCGCTTGCTCGACTCCCTGATTTCCAGGCCCTTCTCGCCTGCCATCACCAGGCCCAGCATGTGATCGATGAAGCGCACCCGGATCTCGCGGTCGTTGCGTTCCACCCATGCGTCGAAGACGTCGCACAGGTACTTGGTGAACGCCGGGACCCGCGCCGGGTCGAGGTCGTCGTGCGAGTGCATCGGAAGCGCGAAGAACACGTTCTTGATGCCCACCACGTCGACGAAGTGGTCCAGGGTCCTCCTGGCGTCGCGCCGCTCGTCCACAACGCAGATGAGTCCGAAGCCCTGCTTGATCTGGCCGTTGGCGAAGGCGCTTTGCAGCAGCCTGATCCCCTTTAGCGTTCGCTCGTACGTGCCGCGTCCCTTGTGGTCCACCCGGAACTCGTCGTGGTACTCCGGCGGACCGTCCAGGCTGAGCCCCATGCTCACGTCGTGCCTCCCGATCAGAGCGATCCACTCCTCGTCGATGAGCATCGCGTTCGTCTGCATCCCGAACGACACGTTCACCAGCGGCTGCAGCCGATCCCGCAACGTCTGGCACATCTCGTCGAAGCGCCACTTCTGCATCATCATGGGCTCGCCGCCGTGGAAGTTGATGACCAACTCCTCCACGCCTGAGACCTTGATTGATCGCTCCAGGAACGCCGCCATGTTGGCGATCGTCTCGGCCGACATGTACGCCGGGTGGTTCAGATGCGAGTCGTCTCCACCTTCGTAGTAGTAGCAGTACGTGCACGCGATGTTGCAGGTCTCGGAGATCTTCACGAACACGTCGAGCCGTCTGAACTGCCGCGGCTGTTCCGCTGGTACGACCCGCGCACGCCGCACGATCCTGACGGGGCTCTCGCTGTGGCGGATGACTGCTTCGCTGCTCATCTTGGCTGTGCTTCTGGGGTCAGAGGGGCCTGTAGTGCAGGCGACCCTTGGCGAAGTCGAGGTACACGACGTGGCTCTTGAAGAAGTCGATCCCGAGCATCCCGTCGAACGGCAGCGGCCCCATGGTGACCACCATGAAGTCCACTCGCTTCAGCGTGCCGTCTCCCAGCCCCGCTCCACGGAACGTCGTTGGCCCGCACACACCTGCGTCGGCCGGCTTGCCCTTGCAGACGTTGTTCGGCCCGATCAGCGCCGCCGCACCCCGCTTCATGACGGTCATGGTCGCTGCTGAATCGAGGACCAGTTCCGCATCCTTTCCGTTCAGCGACATGGTGACCACCGCGCCTCGGCGATCCACCTTCAGCGGAGCGCTCGACCACTTGCCCGGCATCTCCGGGACTTCGTTCGGCTCCAGCACGATGAGCTTCCCGCGCCCGAGATCGAAGACCACGCCTTTCCGCTCGAACGCCTTCAGGCCCACGATCCCCTTCTTGATCACGTCCGGCTCCGGCGCCGACTTGTCCAGCGTCAGTCCCCAGGAGTAGTTCACCAGGCCATCGAGTTCGCCGACCCGCGCGTCGCCGATGTAGGCGTCCTTGACCTTGATGCGGTTCACCTCGTGCACCGCACCCGAGGCGTCCGTCGTCTTCGTTGTCTCCGGCAGCTGCGTCACACCTGCCGAAGGGACGATCAGTGGCTGCGGCACCGTGATCGCGACCGCGCCACCGGTGTCCAGGAGGAAATCTGCCTTGATGCTGCCCAGCTTGACCTGAACCACCGGCAAACCGTCCACCATGGCCACGGGCACCGTGACCGCGGCCTTCGCGGCGGCGGCCGCCAGCAAGGCTACGGCTGCCATCGCAGAAATTCCCACGCGCGTGTTCAACTTCCTCACCAGCCATCCTCTCAAGTCGATACCGGCAAGACGCCGGCACGAAGATTCTGCCCTCCCGAATTGCATGGTGGCACGCAAAAAGGTGTTGCAGCTATCCTGACAGGATAGTTTCTATCGCGCAAGCGTTCGGCTCTGTCCGGCGCCTGTCTCGTCAGGCGCGTTGACCTCCCGACAATGAAAAAAGCCCAGACGCATCCGAAGATGTCGTGCTGGGCTTTGGGAGGGGTCGATAAGCAGCCGTTGAGGCTGTCGTGAAACGTCGCTTCAGTGTCCGCGCTACGTTCGTAGCAGTAGAACTTCAGGCCACCGGTTCGCTGGCCTTGGCGTCCTGGTCCAGCAAGACCGTCTGCTTGCCGTCGGCGTCGAATTCGACGATGACGTTGCCGGCGTTGATGCTGATGTGCGTCTGCAGCAGTTCGTAGACGCCCTGCGGTGCGACGACGCCGGCGTTCTCCAGGATCGCCTTGCAGTCGTCGGGACCGAGGTTCCTGCCCATGCCCTGGCAGCTTGCGCTGAGGATCGCGTCGAACTTGTCGTCGTCGTAGTCCTCCTCGTCCAGGTTCACGTCGCTGATCGAGACGAAACACTGGCCCAGGCGACGATCCCAGCCGACGACGATCGGGAACACCTTGCCAGCGACCGTGGCGGAAAAGTTGATTCGTGACATACCAATCTCCAGAACACTGGCAGCCTCGACGAGGCAGAAAACCGGTGTCCTTGGAGATGCCCTGTGCCCGGCATGAAACTCAGTTCAGCTTCGACGAAGCACCGCGTCCCCGTTCGCCCGCAACGGTCCATCGCCACCAGCGCCACCAGCGCCACCACCGCCACCATCGCGTCCCGCCCAACCACTCTGGGATCGCCCCTTCCCTGATACTCGACCTTCCGCTCCAGCATCAGTTTCTGACCTTCGATGAATCCCACTGACCCGCCTCGCCAGACTGCCGTCATCACAGGCGCGACAGGTGGGATCGGCCGAGAGTTGGTCCGCCAGTGCCTTCTGGACGGGATGCGTGTCGTGGCCATCGGGCGCAACACCGACGCGCTAGGCGACCTCTCACGCTTCTCCAGCGCACCGCCTCCCTCTCTCATCCCCCTCAACCTCGATCTTCTGGAACCTAACGCCGCACGTTCAGTCCTCGACTTCCTGGATGCTCACGACTTCCCAGCGGATCTGCTCATCAACTGCGCTGGAGTCGGTCTGCTGTCTAGGTTCCACGAGTCCGGCCTGTCCACCCAGACCGACATCCTCCGCCTCAACACCCAGATGCCGATGGAACTGACGCACCTGCTCTTGCCGCGGCTGCGCTCTGCGCGAGGCGCTGTCCTCAACATCACCTCCCTTCTCGCAGCCTTTCCTGCCCCCGGTCTCGCCGTCCTGTCTGCGTCGAAGATCGCGCTGCTGCACTGGTCCGTTGCGCTCAGACGTGAACTCAAGGGCAATGTCGCCGTCACCGCGTTCTCACCCGGCATCACCCGCACACCGTTCCTGCCTACAGCCAGGATGGGACATCTGGGCCTCGACCGCTTCTTTTTCGCGAGCAATCCCGATCTCGTGGCACGACGCGCGCTGCGGGCCGTCCGCCGCAATGCTGCGATTGCCTACGCCACGCCTCTGGATCGCCTCGGCGCCTTGCTGCTGGGTTTCGCGCCCCACCGCCTGGTCGCTGCCGCTGTGGCCATCGCGCTCAAGCCACAGAGGCCTCCTGCCGGGCCCTAGTTGCTCTCCTGCTTCGCGCCGGCAGCCCGCCAGGTGCCTGCGTTCCATGCCGCCGATTCGTCGTCGTCGACCGCGTCGCAGCCCATGCCCAGCCCCAGCGCACTGGCCAGGGTCGACGAGAGTTGGTGCCCGGCCTCGCTGTCTGGAGCCGCCTCCGTCACATCGACGCTTGCTTGCGGATTCGCTGCCTTGAAGAGATAGCCGAGCGGGTTGCGCACCAGCCCGCACAGCAGCCTTCCATCGCTTGCCTTCTCCAGCGCCCAGCACGGCCCGACAGAGCACTTCAGGAACTCAGCCGCCAGGCTGCATGGCTGAGCTGTGCAGCAGTAGCCGCAACTTGAGCAGGCCGAGCCCGCACGCGGCTTGAGCAGCCTCTCTGCCCCTTCGGCGATCGTCACCTGAATGCCTCGGCCAGTGCGTCCTTTGCTGCCAGCACTGGGGTGCCTCCAGCGCAAGAGCCCAGCGGCCACTTGATGCCAAGGCCTGCGTCGTTCCAGCGTATCGCTCGCTCGCTCTCCTTGTCGTACACGTCCGTGGTCTTGTACTGAAGTTCCGTGTCGTCCTCCAACGCCAGAAAGCCGTGCGCGAACCCCTCTGGAATCCAGACCATCCGCCTGTTGGCTGCCGTCAGCTCTACTCCCACCCACTGACCTCGCGTAGTACTGCCTGTTCTGATGTCGACCGCTACATCGAACGCCGCACCTCTCGTCACACGAACCAGCTTGCCCTGTGCGTGTGGAGCTGCCTGGTAGTGCAAACCACGCAACACACCTGCCGCACTACTGCTGTGATTGTCTTGAACGAAGCGTCTCGGCACAGGCAATCCGAGCCTCGCGAGCTCCGCGTGAAATCGCGGCTCGTTGAACGTCTCCATGAACCAGCCGCGCTCGTCCTGGATCACCGCGGGATCGATGATCACCACATCCGCGATCGAGGTCTGTGTCAACTTCATCTGCTTGGCCCCTCAGCGCTGTGCGTGATCGTCACGCCCTTGGCTCAGCCCTCCGTCGTTCGTCTCTTGGCAGACTGGCCCAACATCTCCTCGAAGAGCGTCAGAACCTCAGCCTTCCCCAGTCCCAGCTGCCTCGCTTCTTCCGCCGCACGCTTCAGCGCTGGCGCCAGGAGTTCCAATCGCTGCGCCGTGGACTGCGCTTGAGCATGCCCGTGCGCCACGCGCATTGCCGCACCGCGTCGCCTCTCCAACAGACCATCCGCCTCCAGCTGCGTGTACGCCTTGGAGATCGTCATGGTGCTAACTGCCAGGCGCTGCGCCAACACCCGCACCGACGGCAACGAGTCCCCCGCCTTGAACTTTCCTGAGGCCACCCGCCGTCTGACGTGTTCAGTCAGCTGCCTGTAGATCGGTTCTGGGGCGTCCGCCTGGACACAGAAATCAAACCCGTCTTGCATCCCTGTGATCTTCGCCCATCCCGTCCATAACAGGCGAACGAGCCGATGGCTGCATCACGCCGCCAGGTCCTCGTCCTCGTCCTCCGTCTCCTGCACCGGGCGCAGCATCTCGCGAACGTCTTCCTCCGTGATCTTGGACTCGTCCAGCACCGACTCGTCGTCCAGCGAGTCTGCAAAGAGCCGCTTGCGCTCCTGGATCTCCATGACCCGTTCCTCGAACGACCCTTCGATGAAGAGCCGCAGGTTCAGCACCGTGCTCTGCTGCCCCATCCGATGCGCGCGATCCGTGGCCTGGTCGTGGGCCTTCGGGTTCCACCAGGGGTCGACGTGGACCACCGTGTCCGCCTCCGGCAGGTCGGTCCCTCGGCCGCCCGACTTCAGGCCCAGCAGGAACACCTTGGTCCTGCCTTCCTTGAACGCTTCCTTCTGCGCCTCGCGGTTGTTCACGCCCTGCCGGATCATGCTGTACGGCACCCCGTGGCGATCCAGGACCGGCCCGATCAGGTCGAACATCTCCGAGAAGTAGCAGACCAGCAGAACCCGACGGCCTTCCTTCACCATGGCGGGGACCGTGCGCTCGATCCAGTCCATCTTGGCCGACTCCCCACTCACCACTCACTGCTGCTTCGGCGCAACACCGCCTCGCCCATGAAAAAACCCCAGGCTCTCGAAGAGAAGCGCTGGGGTTGATGGGGGGGGGGGGGTCTTGCGATGCGGCCTGCTGAAGGAAAGCGCCGCACTACAGGTGGATCGCGCCTTGGAAGGGCTCCCAACTCAGTTTCATCGCCTCCAGCCGATCTGCCGGTACGTCATGCACGCTGCCGTGATTGCCGGTGAGCTCGATCACGACGACACGTTCTGCCAGCTCGACAAAGCGCTCGACGTGGTACGCCAGGTGCGACACGTTGGAGACGACAACCCTGGCACCGCTGAGCAGGCTGTCGGAGACCGCCTTGATGCACCACGCATGCGCTTCGGGCAACGATGACTCGTCGTGAAGGTAGCCATGCTCCGAGTCGAAGTAGTGATCGGTCTCGTGGTGCACGAAACCCAGCTTGGCGATCTGCTTGGCCAGCGTCGTCTTCCCTGAGCCTGGAAGCCCGCGGATGACGACGAGTTGCGCCTGATCGACCTCGGAGATCTTCAGCAGCTTCTTCGACGTCTTCCCAGTCTCCATCGGTTGCGCTTTCAACCGGGCACCTTCACACCGTACTTGGCCATCACGTTCCTGATCGACGCCAGGTCCGCCAGCGCTTCTTCACCCAGCACACGCCCCGGTCCTGCCATCAGGTCACGCAGGTGCGACGCGGTCTGGCTAGCCACGCACAGTGCTGCGTAGTTCGATGCGTTGTCGATCGCGTTGGCGACGAACTTCGCGCGGTCAGCTTCGGTTTCGGTCCCGCTGTCTTGGTGCTGAGCCATCTCTTCAGCCAGCTGCTTCACCGCATCGTCCTCGTCGACAGCCCAGACGGTATCGCAGTAGTCGCCTTCACCGGAGTCCAGCGGATTCCAGGCCAGCGTGACGACGAACAGCTTCAGCGGCTGCGAAGAGGCCTCCTCTGCGCGTTCAGCGGAAACGACTGCCGGAGGTGTTGCGCCTGCATCTTGGATACTCACATTCAAGTTCATGGTTCGTTCCTGTAGCAAGGATGGCTTCAACGAAGCCGACTGTCCTTGTCCGAAGCGATGCCCTGCGTAGGAACCGATTTGCCGCACAGCCTGGCGAATCTCCCCTGACTGACGCTCGAAGCTCACTCAGGCTTTGCCCGAACTGCCCGCCACATACCCCGGAGGCTCGTGCATGCCTTCGTCCGCCAGGCGCTTCTCCAGCCTGCGCATGGACCGCTTGGACACGAACACGTTCAGCTGCAACGGCAGCCTCCTCGTCCACGGGTTCTGCACCTTCCAGTCCATCGGGTCGACACGGTTCAGCAGGTGGTTCCTCCGCTCCTTCCTCAGCTGGCACCAAGTCTGCAGCACGTCCGGCAGTTCGCCCACCCCGACACCGCACAGCCAGGCGAGCTGCTCGGCCGTCTCCGGCACCAGGCTCACCATGAACGCCGACGGCGCACCTGTGTAGTGGCATGACGGCGCCCCATCCTTCCACGGGTGCTGGCACGCCACGACGTTGCCCTCGCCGCCCGCCAGCATGTACAGGTAGTCCTTCGACTCCTGCACGTTCACTCGCCTCATGAACTCGCGCGTCCCGTCCTTGCTGTACCGGACGTTGCTGCACCGGTCTTCCCAGCCCCGCTCGCTCCACCTGGTTGTCACCCACACGCTGCTGGCCGCAAGCATGGTCTCGATCTTGGGCAGGTTTCGCAGCATGTGCTCCTGTACCCACTTCTTGATCTCTTCCTTGCGCTCCGAGAACTCCCTTTGAGCATGCGCCTCGATCTGCCCGGCGTAGTTCGCTCGCGCCAGGAACAGCCTGTTCTTGCGCAGTTCCTCAGCAGTCCCAAAGCTCTCAGGGTCCAGCGCCTCGACCTTGACCAGCTTCTGCAGCCGCTCCTCGCGAGCGAAGTGACCCAGGCCGCCTACGACTTCCGATTCCGGCACCACCTTGCCTGCCGAGGTCAGCAGCAGCGAGCCTTGCACCTCCTGCACGACGTCAAGCGCTCCTTCTGCCACCAGGTGCTTGTATCGCTCTTCCAGCCACCTGTTCTCCACGCCGGCCATCGAACCGACATCCGACTCGTTCACCGCATCGCTCACCACGTCTGCCATGGTGATCGGCCCGACTTCGAGCAGCGCCCTTCCGCTGACCACCACCGGCAGCCCCGCTGCCTTGGCCGCCTCGACCAGCGGAGTCGCCACGCCGACCATCTCACCCGTGAACGACAGCTGCTTCGCACGGTAGTCCTGCCTCCAGAACTTCTCGACGATCAGGTCCAGCATCATCACCAGCCAGATGATCTGCGGCGGCGACAGGTCGCTCAGCGGCTTCACGGGCTGCACTTCCGTCTGGTACGAAGCGATCGAGCGTCCGCGCGACGTCTCGATGTAGGCCCTGCCCTCCTCGTTGAACTTCAGTCCCGCCACGTCGTACGGGAACCAGTTTCGATTCGCACGTTCTGCCAGCACCTTGTCCGGCCGCCGCCACATGCCCTCTGCCAGCGGATGCGGCGTCTGCTCCTTGTCCGTGAAGACGAACATGCGACCCCCGTTGCGGATCGCGAACACGAAGTGCACGCCGTACGGATTGCCCGAGCTCTGGATCATGTTGACCGTCACCCCCGACGGTGCCGTCACCATGGCCTTCAGCATCGAGTTGATGTTGGCCCATCGGTAGAGGAAGCGACCGTAGGCCGGCCTCGCGTCGGGCGCCTCAGGCTCGCCGTCCAGGAACTGGCTCACCTGCAGCTTGCTGACCGTTCGCATCGCATCCCGCCTGAGCACCGCCAGCATTCCGCGATCCCCATGCGGCCCGCGTTGCTCAACCAGGCCGCGTACCTCGGGCGTCAGTGCACCGTACCTCTGCAACGCCTGGAGCATGGTGTCGGCGAACTCGTCGCCCCTTCCCGCCACCTCAGGACCCCGCAGAAAGCCGGTGAGTCGCCGGGCCCGCTCCAGGTACGTCGTCGCCGCCTCCGGGCGGTTCAGCAGCTCTTCGGCCGTGAACGAGGTGGCCGCCAGGTACTCCTGAACGATCAAGCTCATCAGCATCCGGCCGGTCGTCTCGCTTCGATCCAGTTCGAGCGACTCTGCGATCTCCTCGTGCAGCCGCTGCAACGACAGCTGGCCCATCGTGTAGCGGCCGCCCGTACCCCGCTCTCGCGGCTCGACGCCTGTCAGTTGGACCCAGAGATCCAGCGCACTGGCCAGATCCTTCGGCGCCCCCATGCCGTCCGCCGGCCGACCTTCGTCGCGCGCACCAGCATCGATCACCGTCATCTCGTCCAACTCGTCCACCTTCTCTCTCGCCTCAGCCGCCGGCTGCCGGTTGCTTCGGCGTCTTTCGGTAGCTCAACCACCAGCACGTGGAGCCATTCGAGTGGTTGCAGTGCTCCTGGATCTCGCACAGCACCAGGTTCGGCGCATCGAGGTAGTCGCGCAAGAAGGCTTCGATCGCCTGCGGCTCTCTGTCCCCCCAATACTGGCTGCTGTTCCCGAAGTGCTTGACGCACAAGCGGTCATGCTTCTCGAACCCCCAGCCCAAAAGGCGGTCGGTGTAGAGGGAACCATCGGCCGTCTCGGTTCCCATCCAGATCGTGAACGGGTCGTAGCTGTACGGGTGCTCTGCCTTGGTTCGCACACCCTGCCCGACTTCGCCGGCAGATCCCGTCAGCCATGTCATCTCGTACTGGGTCAGCATCTTCATCTCCCTTGCTTCCACTGTGCAGCGCCCTACTGGCCCGCCTGGTGGGTCACTCGTTCTGCCCGAACGTCGCTTTCCAGTTCACAGCCACGCTCGTGGTGGAACGCGATCGCACTCTGGAAATCGTCTTCGCACGAGAACATCGAACGTCGCAACTCGGTCAGCAGTCGCTCGCCGCCAACCGTTCGCCACATGCGCACCGTCTTGTCTCGCCGTTCCGCGTCGTACATGACTGCCCCTTCCCCTCAGCCTGACAGGTACTCCCACATGGCGTTGACCGTCGCCTTGGCGTCCTGCACCGCCTCGGGGATCGCCGCCTGAATCGCATCCTCCGTCGCCGGGATCTGCCCCAGCGCGATCTGCGCTTCCACCAGGCGCGACGCGATGTTCATGATCCGCTGTCGGTCTGCCTCGTCGTAGCCTTCGAGCCTGTCACCCGCCGCCGCCTGATCCGGTTCACCCATGCCCATCAACGCCGAAGCGATTTCAGCGCCGGCACGGCCGACTCGCACTCTGCTGCGATGGCTTCGCCCAGCCCGTGGGTGCTTGCCCCGTGGCACACGTGGTGGTGGATCGCACCGAGGCTTGCTCTCAGCTTCTCGATCTCGCTCTTGGCCGCCGCGAAAACTCTTGCCTGCTCACCGTTGCACGGGGTGTTCAGCAGCTGGCCGATCAAGGGGTCATCCATCGCTTTGCTCCTTCGCTACGCTTTGCGGACAGGACCGATCCGGGCACACGTCCCTTCGCCATGCGGCTCGCTGACCACCTCGCAGGGCATGCCGCTGATCTTCTCCAGCTTCTCACGCTCCGACGGGTAGGCATTGGTCACCACACGGCCGCTTTCCTCGTCGCGGTAGGTGTGCCAGCCCGCCTTGCTCAGCTTCCTTGCAAACTCCTTCTCACGACTGAAGGCTTCCCCGTCAGCCACTGCTCCCAGTTTCACCATTTGTTCGGCCTCACTCATAAACGCTACGCAGCCAGCACCGAGATCATGCTGTGTACTGATGCGCGCCCTCACTGTCGACCAGCTCTCGCACCACCTCCGAAGGCAGGAACGACAGCACTGTCTCGCATGAGAGGTCGTACCCTCTACTGCGCCAGATCTCGACCTTCACACCCCAACTGGCCTGCGTCTTCCTGTTGATCACCGCCGACAGATAAGCCCCCGACACTCCGAGGTCCACTGCCAAGGCTGCCGCTGTCACCCCTTGCGACTTCATCATCGCCTGTAGATCACTAGCCCAGTCCGCATGCTTGTCTCGTGACAGCACTCTCCTTGCGCCGTCATCGCTTCCTACCCGTTCAGCCGCCACCTTCCGAAGCTCATCAGCGACCTTGCCAGGAACGAATCCCAGCGCAGCGTCGATAGTCAGCTCCATGCTGGTCATCTTCCACAACGACATCTTGAGTTTCAGGCCCAACTCCTTCTTCTGCGCCATCACATCGGACATGAACTGCTTGGAGATTCCAAGCTGCCCTGCCAGCTGCGCATCGCTCTGTCCTGGCATTCGCAATGTCTCGATCACATCGATCCAGAACTTACTTGCTGCCCGTTGTCCCGTCATGCCATCACTGCCGACTTGATCGATGCTCGCGGCTTCGGGTCCTTGGTGTAGCGCAGGAGATCCAGGCCGTCGTAGTGGACACCCCTGAACGCCGGTGACGGGTCTCTGTGCATGGCCAGCGCCTGACGCACGACCTTGCACATCTCCCATGCACGATGCGCCTCGACTTTCACCGAGCGATTGCCCACTCCCAGCGACTGCCCCGCCGAAAAGTTCAGCGAACCCCGAAGTCGTTCCACCAAGGCCTCGAACCGATCCACTTCTCGCAGATTCGCCATGCCAGAGTCTGACGAAGCGCCTTCAACCTTCACCGTCCCGAACCTCAGCAGTTCCGAGACGATCATGATCTGCCCCATCCCGATGCGTGTGTACGCGTCCAGTGCTTCTGCCACGACCTGCCCCTCCTGCAGAGAGCACACAACCGCCAGTTGCTCTCTCGCCCCATCCTGCAGCGAGGCCGCCACACGTTGGGCCACTGCATCGGCGATGCCTCCTTCGCCCTCGACCGCGACTCCCTCTGGCACCGGCGTGCCGATCACTGCTCCCATCGCATCGATGATCGATACGAACTCCCACACCACGTCCCTTGTGGCCGGGCGCGATCGCCACGTGCTCGTGCTGTCGAAGACCGGGATGAACCCTGTTTCCAGCAGCTCACGTAGCACCTGCATGTCCCGTCGGCACAGCCGAACGAACGTCGCCAGCGCCAGTGCCAGCGCTCCCGCCTGATCGCGGTTGATCTTCAGAACCAGCTCGTGCATCGACTTCTCCATCGTCCCGGCTTAGACACTCTTCTTCAGCATCACACACCCGCCTCGCTCGCTTGGATGGCATTCTCCTCAGCGAGGACGGCCTCGATGGCGCCAGCCCGGCATGCACGCACCGCTGCACCCACTGCCTGGCCTGTCTTCCCTTCTGCCACCAGCCTCTTTGCCACCCCCGAAACGTCCGCACGCAGCGCCGCATCCAGTGCCAGCCGCAGCCGCTCGTGCTGCGGATACGGGCGGTCCTGCATACCCAGACGCCCCCGCGCGTCGTACGCGCAGGCCTTGAGCACTTCCCGGAAGCGCTCCGGTCGCCTGATGGCATCGCACCGCTCCAGCAGCCTCAGCACGGCCTTGGCGTTGAGCTGCGTCGAAGCGTGAACGTTCGTGTGTTCCCTCGCCACGACCGTTGCTAGAGCTGCAGCCTCGTTCGGAACGCGAAGTCGGGCACACAGCGCCTCGATCAGGGCGACGCTGGCTGCCTCGTGTCCGAGGTGACGGGGCAGCACAGCCCGCGGCGTCTTCGCCTTCCCCAGGTCGTGCACCAGGCACGCGAACCTGACCTCCATGCTGACACCTGCCTTCGCCGCCTCGGCCAGCACCATCTTCGTGTGGATGTAGGTGCAGTCTTCCGGGTGCCAGAGCAGCACCTGCGGAACTCCCACCATGGCCTCCACCTCCGGCAGGACACGCTTCAGGGCGCCACACTCGCGCAGCACATCGAGCATCCGCCAGGGGTGCGGCTCCATCAGGCCCTTTGCGATCTCCTGCCACACCCGCTCCGGCACCAGCGCGTCCACCTCGTCTTCCTCGACCATCTCGCGCATCACCGCCATGGTTTCGTCGGCCACCGAGAAGTCGCCGAACCGAGCTGCGAACCTCGCCACGCGCAGGATGCGCACCGGGTCCTCCCGGAACGCAGGCGACACTTGCCTCATGACCTTCTTCGCGAGATCCTTTGCGCCGCCGAAGGGATCGACCAGCTTGCCCTCTTCGGTCATCGCCATTGCGTTGATCGTCAGGTCGCGCCGGAAGAGGTCCTCCTCCAGCGTCACGTCCTGCGACGCGTGCACAACGAACCCGCGGTACCCGGGGCCCGTCTTGCGCTCCGTCCTGGCGAGCGCGTATTCCTGCCGGGACTCCGGGTGCAGGAACACGGGGAAGTCGGCGCCGACCTGGGTGTAGCCCAGCGCCAGCATCTGCTCGACTGTTGCGCCCACCACCACCCAGTCCACGTCGTGGACCGCTCGCCCGAGGATGTGATCGCGGACCGCGCCGCCGACCTTGTACGTCTTCATGAGCGCAGCATATCAAGCCGTTACCGGAAACGCAATGCTTCCGGGACTCTCTTTGTCTCGCTATGCGCTTTGCGTCGACCCTTGCGGCCAAGCAGCCTGACCAGTGCTCACGCCGTGCAGCGTGTCGATGCTCATCCTGGAGATCGCCCTCACCTCGAAGGCCATCACCGGCCTGCCCTGCAGTCGCACCTTCTCCACGTAGGCTTCCGCCTGCGTCTTGCGCCTCACGTAGCCCGCGAGCGCCGCCAGCGCCGGACCGTCCGCTGCCACGAGGCACTCGTTGACATACCGCCTTGACAGCTCCGCTTCGCGCTTCAGGCTCCACCAACCCGACCACCAGAACCCCACCGCTGCGATCAGCCCCACCAGCGCCGCCCCGCCTTCGACGCCGCGCACCTGGTCGTTGGCCACCTCGCCCAATGCCCAGCCCAGGATCGCCGCCGTCATGCCCAGTACGGTCGCTTGCGCCAGGAGCACGACCGAACTGCCCGAGTTCCAGGCCACATCCTGCGCGTCCATCTCTTCCTGGCGGACCGCTTCGATGTATTGTGCTGTGGGCGGCTCCCGCCGCAGATCGATGTCCATCGCTGCTTCTCTCGCTGCTGCGTGTCTTTCGTTGCGATGCAACGTGAGGCTCCTTTGGCCGACAACTGAGTTTCGGCCGCCGGTGGGAGTCTCAATTTTCAGTGGGCGTGTCGATAACACCAACCGAATCGATCTCGGTTCAATTAGCCTTCGCTGCCATGCCGATCGTTCTCACAATCGACGCTGCGCTCGCCGCTCGTCGCATCAGTGCTCGCGAACTCTCGAAAGCCATCGGTATGACAGAGCAGAATCTGTCGCTGATGAGAACTGGAAAGAGCCGGCGCATCCGATTCGAGACACTTGTCCGCATCTGCCAGGCGCTTGACTGTCAGACTTCAGAGCTTCTTCAGTTTCAATCATCCGCGCCATCCGCGACCTCTGACCTTCGATCCACTTGCCCATGATCACCGTTACCAATGCTGGTCCTCTACTCGTTGAGACCAACTACTGGCACACCGAGCACGCACGCGCCGGCTACGTCTACATGAGCGCCAATGCGGGCGCATGGCGTCTGCTCTTGCCCATCGCATCAGCTGCTCAGCTCGCCGAGATGCGAACCGGCAAGAGTGCCGTCATCGAGAAGAACACCGCCGGCGGCAAGGCCTGGGATATCGTCTTCGAGGACGGCACCGACAGCCCCTTCTGCGTGACGCTCGGTCAAACTCAGTTCGACCGAGCCGTCGCATCGGGGGCGTGCAGACTTCTGGTCTACACGCCCGATGGTCTTCAGCTTGACTTGGCTTGCACCATCAAGGCGTGACGTTCGGTGACCCTCAACTTCTCGGCCATCAGGTCCGATTGAGACAAGCCCAGCCTCTCAACTGCGCTGCAACATCCACCAGCGTTTCACCTCGGACCGTAGGCCCTTCCTAGCCGCCACCCGATTTCCGAAAGGTCTTGCGCTGCCTGGTCCCGGGCCTGCTTGATTGCCTGCGATGAGTTCCCCCAACCCTGGCGCCACAGTCCGTATGTCCTCAGCGCCGCCTCCCGAAAACCATCATCGTTGGCCACCAGCCTGAAGAAGTCCTTCAGTGCAGGGTTGGCATGCCAGAACGGCCCAGAGCGATGCATGAACTCCTGATACGTCGCCGGCTGGTCAAGGTTTGAGCCGATCGACCGTTCTCTGCGAGCCTCGGGCCACGCGCCCGTGAATGCTTCGATCGGACCGTACCCGCTTGCCGATGCCTTGGCGAAGAGCTGACCTGCCTTCTTCCAATCGGCATCCTTGGCCGCCTCGATGCTCCGGACCAGCTCTGCCACGCCGCCCGTGTCCTTACCGAAAAGCGATCCAGCCCCCTTGACCCCGAGGTTCAGGTACAACGGCGCCAGCACGAACCTCGCGCCACTGCGATCGCTGCGGTCCGCCTTTCTGTACTTGCGTCCCCACTTGACCGCCAGCTTGTAGTCACCGGCTGCGCTTGCCACGCGCGTTCCCCAGTACAGCAGGGAGACCAGAGTCTCGGAACCTGCGTCGTCTGAGGTGTAGTGATAGCCAGCACTCGTCACAAAGCCGTTGTGTCCCAGCAGCTCTTCGAACAGCCGGAAGCTCTCCTTGACTGCCGGAAGGAGTCGCGCAGCATCGGCCGCCTCGTTCCGCAGAAACGCAGGATCGGCATCAAGGTCGAAACCCCACTCTCGACTGGCCTCTAAGTTGTCTGCCCAGCCTGAGACGTAGCTCACCTCTGCCAGTCCCACCGCCTTCATGGCATGCACCCAAGGGTTCCGCGGATGCCGCGCAGCGAGCTGGTCAAGGTCCTTGGTTGCCTGTTCGATCAGGAAGGAGCTGCTCAGGTTGTCCCTGCTCACCAGCTGACGTGCCGCATTGAACACGTGGCGGCCGAGCACTGTGAACTTGACCACCTTGTCGCCCTCTGCACTGACCTCCACCACCGCGTAGTCGTGGAGATCCGGCTGTCCACCTTCTTGGTCCTCTCCTTCCAGGACTGCGAGCGGACCTTTCACCTGCCTGAACGCCTCGCGATGTTCCTTGGCAGTCCCGTAAAGCGCGATCTCGCGCACGTCCCAGCACCTCTTCGGCAGGCCTTCGAGGCTGTCCAGCCCCTTCGCCTCAGCAACCATGTGCAGGAGCCTGGTGCCGATCTCTGGGGTGAGCATGCTGGACATACCCGAGACAACGGCACGGTCAGGGAACTCGAACCCTGCATCGCCAGGTTTCTTCATCGCCTGCTGCAACTCGTGCAGGGATGAGTAGCCGTACATGCGTGCCAGCAGCTCCTGGGATTTGTGAAGCGGCTCCTCGATCAGCCACGCGAGATTCTTTGCGAATGCGTGGAAGTCAGCGAGCGAATAGGGGCGAAAGTGGCCCCAAGCGTTGGAAGCGGTCATACGATTCTCCAGAGTCAACATGTGCTCTGAGAAACAAGACATATGCGCGCCGTAGAGGCCCCTGGCGGCGGATTACCAGGGGTGAGAACGCGCCGTCTTGCTCCTCGAAGCACCGGCTACTGGAAAATGACAACCCGCCTCTGTCGGAACTGCGGCACCGCAGCGTCGGGCGATACCTCTTGCGAAGTTCCGCCGCCCCCGACCACCGACGGCCGTTCGGCAATGCTACCCACACGGCACAGATCGATCAAGCCCGTGCAGCCGCAGCGCATACCCTGACCTTTCCCGTCAGAGCGATGCTTGCAGTGCCCCTTGGCGCCAGTGTGCGAAAACCTCGTGGTTGCTCAACCCCAATCCAAGGTCGACCAGAGCCGCCAACCACTGTATGTCCGTCAACTTCAACACCTTGACGATGTCAGATGGCGGCGAATCGGTTTCGTCTGCCTCAGAGAGCCGCTCCGCTTCGTCGCGCTGCTGTTTCTCGGCCATTCGTGCCTCCGCCAGCATCTCCCGTACCTTCGGAACGTGGTACAGGTTCTCCGGCACCCATGTCTTCGCCTTCTGAACAGCGTCTCCACCGCAGAACCACAGCAGTGCCTTCAGAAAGGGTTCGCTGAGCGCCAGGCAGACTCCCATAGGCTTCGCGTCCCTCCGGACTCCGACCAGAGGCCATGAGACCACCTCGCCCTTGTACCTGAGTTCAAGGACCCCTCCGTCCACTTCGCGTTCCGCTGGGAGCTGCGCATACCGCCGTGGACCCGGGACACCTTGTCGTTCAAAGACGACCTTTGGTGCAACGACGCCATCCCGAACCAACCAGGTGAGCGAGCCATCTTTGAACTCTGCACGGACCTCCACCAATCCGGCTTCACGCTGAACCACTCTCGGCTCGCCGTTCCATTCGTCCCCATGACTGCGGCCCCATAGCGCTACACGCAATCTCCCACCAACCTTGTGGTCCTCACTCTTGCTCAGCAGCGAGAGTGCATCAAAGAGACGTGTTGCCTGAGCGTCCAACCAGCGCTCACTGAAATCTGCGAAGAACCCTGGGCCGACCGCCTCACGTGTCGCTTCCAACTCCTTCTTCGCCTCCTGGTAGCCGTGCATGCGGATCGGGAGGTCTTGGCCCTCCACGATGGTCTCCAGGCCGCACCCCCCCTCGATGACTTCTGTCTCCAGCAAGCCCCGAAGTGAGGCTATGGTCTTTCCAGACGACTCGATGCGAACCGAGTTCACGACACGGCCAAACTTCGAGGAGACGCTCTCCAGCATGGCCTTCTCCTGAGGATTCGAGCGCCTGTAAGACCACATCAGGAACGACAGGTCATGGGTCGACCTGTGGAACGGGTCACCATCACCCACCAGGTGGGTGTACATCGGCCTTCCGTACACATCGATCAGCCTCCCTGCGCACCGCGCAGCAATGTGATCCAGAACCTCGCGCAACGCCTTCGCCTGTGAAAGCGGCTGCCGTACCACCGCGAAGGGAACGGGCGCCCCCATCCCCAGCGCAAAGACCGTCAGGTACTCCACTTCCGTCTTGTGCTGAGTAGGCGTCGGCGTTTCGGTAGAACGTGCCTCTCGCTCTACCCGCAAATCATCCAGCCACTGGCGCCGGAGGTCCTGGTATGCCAACCAGATCTGTGACTCCTCAGCGCGAGATCCAAGCGCCCGTGCTTGCGAAACGCACGCTGTCTCAAGGACGCCGGCCTCGTACATCGCATCCGCATGCGCGCCAATGACGCCTCCCGGAACGTAGAAGCCTGGAGATTCGAAATTCAGTTCCAGACGCGACTTGGCGCCGTCCCACCGGTCGTACTCCCTCCACCGATCCTCCCTCTCGAAGTCGCTCTTCTCCTTGCGCTCCGCCTCGTCCTCTAAACGCTTCTTGGCTGGCAGCACCTTCGGTCTCCGCTTCGGCGAGATCGCGGCGCTAGGCGCTTTCCGTGCCGCGGCCATCTCGAACCCGATCATCGCCTTGGCAGCCCACACCCGCCTCGCTTCCGCGCGAGCATGCTCGTTGGTCAGACTGGTCACCCCACCAACAAGGTCCCACCAACGAAGTGCGAACTCCTCTTGGCTTCCAAGCCGCTCGTTCCACATCCCTAGATCGGTCGCCAGACTATCCAGCTCACTCTGGTAAATCGACTCGTCTACGTCTAGCGCTGAACGCTCGACAGTCACGAACTGGCCGCCCTTCATGCCAGGCGGCATCACGCGTGCCGCGATGACCTTGTGCATCCGCAGGCGCCACGGCACACCGTTCCGACTGTCGTATCCCATCACCACGACATCGGGCAGCTGCCGACGTGGCACCGCGCCTTCAAGCGCCAGTAAATCCAGCACTCGAACGATCATCTCCAGGCGTTGTCCAGCCGGCACCTTGCCCCAGCCATCGACCTCCAGACCAACAACCACCGAACCGTACTCTTGGCCGTGCAGCCATGGGCCACAACCAACTGCACATTCAATCTCAGCGAACTCACCGAGCACTGCGCTCAGCCGGATCAGTCGTTCGCCGATAGCTGAAGCGGCTTTCTTCTGCACCCTGTTCTTGCTCTTCTGGATGGTCTCGACGACGTAGACGCCCGTCTTGGTGAGGCACCAACGCTCGTCATGCCCGTCCTGAGTCGATACCCAAGTGACCAGATCCTCGGTGGCCAGCTGGTCCAGCGCCGCCCATGCCTCCCGGGTGGTCATACGCATGTGGTGAGCGAACTCCGCCGCGGAGAAGCCTCGATCTCCAGGTCGCGATCCGCCTAACCGCCGACCGGAGCTGAGCCCCGCCTCGATGAAGCGCCGCAGCGATGAACAGGTTACCTGCGTTGCCATTCGACCTATCTCCACAACCCTTGCTCATCCTGTCATCACCAGCCTATAACTTACTGTGACTCTCAGGTTCCGTCTGCGACGATGAATCTCTCGAACTCTTCCAGTCGCCATCCGCCCTTGTTCTCGTACATGCCGTCGAAGGCATCGAGAGCGTTCTTTGGCGGCCCTGCTACTTCTTCCCAGTGCTTCCCGAACGCTGCTGCAGCATTGGAACAGGCAAGGTACGAAATCTCCTGCGCTGCTGACAGGGCAGCCATCAACACGAACGAACCGTTTCCCGCGCCTGCGGACATCAGCTGACGTTCGTACTCTCTGCTCGCCACTGTTGCCGGCCCGAAGCCCCCTGGCGATGGGCAGACGGTGACACCGCCGAGATCAGCGCACCACGCCACATCCTTGGCCATTGACTCGTCCGACATCACACGGGAAGGCACGTGTAGCTTCTTCGGAAAACCGCGCATGGGATGCCTCGATTTGCGCGCCCAAGCCCGCGCCAGGAAGCCGACCAGATCTTGCTTCTCGTCTCGTGGCCTAAGCTCTCCGTAGAGCACCCCCGTGTCCTCGTCGATAGCAACGATCCGCGTGACCAGCTTCCTGTTGCCGCACGTCCGTGCGTCAAGCTCCTTCTTCTGATACCGGACCACCTCGTCCTTGTCGTAGTAGAAGAGATGCTTTGAATCCGAGACGATCAGGTGCTGCGCTCGATTGGGCTGCAGGTCCTTGTCGAAGTAGGCTCGAAGATAGCGATCCATGATCAGTGCGCCATCCCAGCCGGCTCTGCAGTCGCCATGTCGATCATGGTCACCGCTTCCGAGCCCTTAGGGAGCCCCTCTCGGAGCATCAGCAGGTGGTCTGCCGGCGGATCGATGGCTGCCAACAGTGTGCGGACGAACCGAAGCCGATCATCGTCCGTGGTGCCGCTGTACCCCTGCCACTCCAACGGCGCGTACAGGCCACGATCCTTGAAGAGCCGGGCGCATTCCACCCAGCCGAAGTAGCACGCCTGGTAGACAAGCCCTGGGTAGGTTCGTACCTTCAGAACGTCCAGCACATAGGTGCTGTAGCGCACTGCGTCTTCGTCGCTGAGCCTGCCGTGCCCGTTGCCGCGAGGAATCGTCGCCGACAGGGGCGCCCAAAGCGTCCACGGCATCGATCCCAGTGCCTCGTGCACGACGGAGAACTTCATGGCGACTGCGGCGATGCTGGGATCGTGAGACACCGCTTGCAGGAGGTGGAACCCGTTGCGCTCCAACTGCGCCTTGTCCCAAGTAGCCAGCTTTGCCCGCAGCTCGTCTGCGGTCACGTCACCGGATGCGGCCATCGCAATCAACGGCTCCATCACCTTGGGTGCTTTGCGAATCATGTGATCTCCTTTTGCATCGCCCGGCAGCCGGCCGCGACGACGCGCTTGAACTCGAACAGGTTGCTAGGGTGGCAAGGCAGGCGATCAGACCGGGGCAGCGCGCCCTCCTTGCATGCACGCCGTAAGCCCTAGAGCAGTCTGAAGCCCATGTTGTCGTCGGGCCACCATTCGAGCATCTTCCTGGTCACCTCCTTGGCTTGAGCCATGTGGAAGTCCTTATTCAATCTCGCACGCTTGGCTCCGGCCACAGCCAGATGCGAAAGAACCAGACCGTGCGCGAGCCGGTGGAACGGCCTGTTGTTGAGGCTGTAGTACGGCACTTGCGCCGGACCTTGCAGCCCGATCAACAACGTCGCCAGATCGAAAATCCCCTGTCCCGCCTCGATGGCCAACTCCGGCTTCCCGAGCGACAGACGTGCCGCAACCAGGTGCGCGTACCCGTCCATGAAGTCCGGGTCCGCCCGCACGATCTCGACGCACAGCGCTGCCAGTCGCTGCATTCCGCTGCTCTTCTCGTCGGCCGACAGCTTCCCCCCATCTTCGAACAGCCCCTCGTTGGCTTCGAGGAACTGGTCGAGGCGCTCGATGCTCTTGCTTTCCAGTGCGCGCTTGCGATGCCGCAGTTCCACCAACACATGCTCGTTGCCTGCGTTGCCGTCGACCCGCTCCGCCGTGAGGTTGCGCAGCGCCGGGTCCGTCGGCACACGAATCGGCTTTGTCTGGTCCGGCCGGTACACCTCCGGTCGTGTGACCGCCGCATGCCAGCTCGGGAACCCGCTGCATCGGGCGATCAGTTCCTGGCACGCTGCCAGGCTGGGGGAATTGCCGTTGGCCTGAGCGAACTCGGGCCACAGGCGCTTGAGGTTCTTTGCTTGCTTCTTCAGATAGTCCGTCGACATGGTTCTCGCTCCGTTTGTCGCTCGCTCCGGACCAGCCGGTCGCAGTTAAGCCCACTTCCCGCACGCTCACGACATGGTTGCGTGAAACATGTGGAACCCGTCCTACATACCAGTGTCGCGATGCGACTTCGCCGTTTGTGGGCGGCACGCTTCCTTCAAGCGATTGGTCACACTCTAATTAAAGATTGAACGGTTCGCAAGAACTTTTTTGCCAACACAATTGCTGGCTTAGTTTCACATCGGGATAAAGCAATAACTCTGGCGCGGATGTCGGCCAGTCGCATCAACTGTGTCGCATAAGACGGCACGCGCTCCGTACCGCCGCAACGGAGCGCCACCTGATCGGCAAGCTCATGCTCCTTCACTCTTCGATGCAGAAGTGCACGTCACCCGGCGAGACGCGTCCCGCCGTACATCTCGCTCCCACCACAACATCTCCGCCTTGCCTTCCTGGTGTGTGTCGCACAACCATCAGCGCCCTTTCCCGTCCGGCACATTGCAGTCTGCGGTTACGACATCAGCGACTGCGAATAACCCAACTTGGGTTGGAGCGTTTGGTAGCACCTAAACACGGTACTATCTCGGCAGTTTAATGGAGCCCTTTTCATGCGTGCCTTGTGGATGCCGTCCCCTCTTGCGATCTTTCAGCCGAACGTTGGCATCATCGGCAGCGCCCTTCCCGAGGCCGTCAAGGTCAGCTTCACCTTCCCTGCCAAGACCGCTTTCAGCAGAACCTCACCCGAGGTTGCTTCCGAGATGGCCGTCCACTTCCGCAACGGAACCACCCTGACCGTTCCGGGCCACATGCTTTGGCGCTTCAGGGACATGATCCCCGCGCAGCTGGGCGACGAGCAGTCCGGCTACACCGACACCAACCCCTTCTCACCCGAGCACGGCTCCGCCCTCATGGAGCGTGTCAGGCGTGCCCATGACGCCGCCTACGGCCTGCGAGACAGCACGCCCGGCCTCTTCGACAAGATCCTCCTGAGCGCCACCATCGACCTCGTGTCCCGCAAGGTCACGCGCGTGGAACGGCCATCGCTTTCTCCCTCTGTCTGCACTGACCTGGCGCTTCAGTTCATGTCCATCGCCGCTGATCACCGAAAGCAGACCGTCCAGGCCATGGCAACCATCGTGGAGCAGGAGACATCCCGCCCCCGGCTGCGACTCGAAGCCAACGCCCAACGCGGAGGCTACGTCTCCCGCGAGAAGACGCGCTCCCCCTGGCCCGATCTCGAAGCGCTGCTTTTCCGTACGTACAGGAACGAGCTCTCCGAAACGACCTGGCCTGGCAGCCCTGCTCAGATGCAGCAGAAGGACTTGCTCGACCAAGCCCTGCTCTCCGAAGCCTCCCGGCTGTTCCTGCGCTTGCTGAAGCATCTCAAGGGAGAGCCCATCTACTTCATGCTGTGCCGTGAACTTCACCTGCCACCCACCGCAGGGCCGCAGAGGGTCGCCACCGCCATCGCCAAAACTGACTTCGAGTTCGTCCCTCCATCGCTCTTGTGGGCTGACAGCACCCGCATCCTCGGAGACTGCACGGTGGCCGACATGCTTCGCCGCAAATCCGACACCTACTGGCTTGGCCTGAACGCTGACGACCGTTTCCGCAACACGCCTGAAGAACGCAAACAACCCATCGACCACAGCCACCTGTCTCAGCGAATCGCTTATGTCATGCACACCAACAAGAGCGGACGCCGCAAGGTATTCCGCATGGTCTGCAAGCTCTGGGTCTTCCCTGACATCCGGCCTTCACGTGCTTCCGAAGCTCCGTACATCACCCACAGTGCCCTGAACCTCGAACGCTTGCGACTCGAACTGCAGGCGGCACTCTCTTTCGGTCCGCCTGCACGCATCCGCGTCGCCAACGACACCGTCGACATCGCCGTCACTGCCGTGAGGCATGGGCAGGAGTCGTTGTCTTGTAACGACTTCGCCTCGCTCCTCCTGGAGCGCAGCCGCAAGACCGATGAGGCCGTCATCGGTGTTCAGCAAGCGTGGCACCCACTGCACGAGTTCAAGCACAGGGACCACTGCCCACCACCGCAGATCATCATGTTCGTCGCAGAAACATACGACTTCGAGGACGCCATGCAGTGGCTCGATCAGTCTCGAATGGTCCTGGGCATCAGCGGAGCCATGCACTCGATGCTTGAGGAAGAGCCGCCGAACCACATCGGCAAGCTTCCCGACACCTTGCAGCAGACCCTACATGCCGTCTTCGGTGTGAAGTTCGAAGCCCGGTGCATGCTCGACCGCGGCCCCACCGACCTGCCCCCACCCCTTTACCGTAGGTTTTCGTAGCCGCAAGCAGCGCGTTAAGCTGACGTGGTCCCTGAACCGGCCCACTGCTTCTCTATGGCTGTAAACCCTGGTTGAACACAACCTGGTCGACCTTTCCACCAGCTCGGATCGTTCTCAGAAAGTGGTCGCACCACCCAACGCAGTACGCCGGAGACTGGGTCTTTCCGATGTGCTTGAACGAACCTGCTCTCGACGACTCGTGCTTCGCTGCGATCGCCACATCGAACAGTCTTAGACCTTCTGCCGTTGAGCGAGGCTCGTCGAGGGACACCCTCATCACAAATGGGTCCGCTTCCTTCCGTCCTTCGTTCGTGACGCCAGGGGGACTCGGCAGATCCATATCCCCAAGAGTCGACCAAGACGAGTCACCCAGGTTGATGCTCAGGTCCTCAGGGCCGTGCCCACGCCCTGCTGCCTTTCTCTCCCCGGCATCCAGGAACGAAGCTTCGTACAGGGGGTATGGCTTGTCCCCCATCCGCTCCAGAAGCCGCTCGAACCTATCTGAGTCAACCCCCGCCCTCTCGTGCACTGACAACATGGCGATGACGCCCATGGTGGCACGTGACGGCCTTGGCTTGCTGATCGCATTGAACCTGTCGTACCGGTGGAAGCACGACCGTCTCGCGTGGAACAGTGAACGCTCCCCAGGTACGTCCTTGGCATCCCAATGCGTAACCACCGCCAGCCTGCTGACGCGGATGTCACAGTCGAAGTCGCACTCCTGTCGCAGCCGCTTGAGGAGCCTCCTTCGCGATCCTTCGTCCACCTCCGCAACGGGAGCGGCCCCGTGCCACTCTTCCACGTCAAAGCTCATCAGCGATGCGCCGCTGTGCTCGAATTTCCTCAGTTCATCGGGAATATCAAGCATCGTCTGCACCACGTCAAAGTACGCCCGGCACAGTGACACGTCGCCGGCCAACTCCCTCTGCACTCGGAACAAGTCTTGCTGCAGACCCACGGCTGCCATCTCTTCCATCACCAGAACCGCCGCATAGCGCAGGTCCAGGAAGCGAGCGACGTCGACGTCCTCGTTGGTCATCTCCCTCACTGCATCGACCAGCCTGCGACCTCGTTCTGTCAGCGGATCGTCCGGCCGAGCTGGCTCACTGGCCTTCGCGTGAAACCCGTAGGCCGCCAGGTCGTAGCTCTCGAACCCGAAGGTTTGTGCGGCGCAGTGCAGCGCCTTATGCCGTGGCAGAAGAACGTTGTCCTTCTGCATCTCGCTCGCGAGCGCCTTGATCTTGCGCAGAGCGGTCCCGGTTGCCTTTCGGGCTTGTCTTGTGCTCATCGTCATCTCCGACGCGTCGAGCTGCACTGGAGCCGGCTACCAGGACACCTCCGACGCTGGATCGAAGACGAACGAGGACGATTGAATTTGACGGTTGCTGCGACCCGCGGGTCACTTCGCCTTGCCGGCGGCCGGCTTGAACCTGAAGCCTGCCCTGATCGTACGAACTGCTCACTGCAGTCGTCAACCCCTCCGCACAACGCCGTGCCACTTCAGTCCGTGTTGATTTCTGTGCCAGCAGTCGCAGCGGGACCCTCGTTGCTTGCGATCGTCACCCGCACTAATCCGCTGCCTCGTTGCCTTCCACTACGTCCTTTGCCCTCTCCTCCTCATCGATGCAGCAGTCCACCAGCGCTTCGATGAGCTCCAACGCGTTCCACATAGCCTCGATGACTTCGTGCGCAGCCACGCCGTTCTCGAACGTTCTGTGAAGTGCCAGCCGATTCGGCATCGCGCCTTCATCGGCTACCGCCTGGTTGAAGTCAAGCCAAGCCTTTTTCGTCTTCGCTGCGGGGCCACCTTCATCGCAGTCCAGCTTGAACCTTCCCTTGCTGATTGCCTTCCGAATCGAGTCTGCTTGAGGTGAGCGCAGAGCCCGCCTGGCGCAATGAGCGCCATTTCGCTCCATCGTAACTGCCACTCGCAGACCCAGATCCCACTCGTAGCGCTTGTACGTACTCCACACTTCCAGGTCTAGGCCGAATGCGAGAAACTCCCACGGGTAGTCGTTCAGCATCGGCCAGCGCTCTGGCAGCTTCTCCTGCTCGCCGCGCATTCGTTCAATCCAGTGGACCGGCTCTGCCACACGCAGCCGCGCCATCGCTGGCATCGCCTCAGCCGCTCCAAAGAGGTACGCCTTCTGGTTCCACTCGAACCACTTCTGCCATCCTGCCAGCGGCTCCTTCAGCACCTGCGCCACCGCAGCCAGGCCCTTTCTTAGGCAAGCCACAGACGCCTCTTCACCACTCAACCCCAAACTCCGTGATTGATAGACTTGAGTCATAGGAGCGAGAGCCATCGCAAGAGCTCGGTCTGCTTCTTGATCCCGTTCTGGTCTCACCTTGACCGGAACGCCGCCCCAGATCACCGGGTCCTCGCGCACCACTTCCTCTCTGATGCCCTTGCCTTTGGGCCAAGGCCGCTCCTCGACCTGCTTGGAGTACCAATAGCCTGCCGGCTCCGAGCATCGATACGCCATCCAGAAGCGTTCGTGGTCGGCGGCGGACCGATTCGCATCCTCGACGCTGAACCCTTCCGTCGCATTGCCGACGTGCAGTCGCATCCGCTGCAGGGCACCCTTTGTCCCTGACACCTTCCGGCGGCCGTCCTCGCTGTTGCTCTCGCACCCCAGCGCTGCGAGGTCCTCCTTCAGCGTCGGCATCACCTCCAGCATCCAGTCGTCGACCATCAACTGCTTCGGCGGCCCACGGAACATGTGTTCCTTCTTCCAAACACGTGTCAGGAACTCACCGACGTCGAGTCCTTTCGACAGCGGAGCGAATATCGTCGACGTGAACTTGATCTGGTCGACAGCGAGCCTGCACGCGAGGATGGGGTCTAGCCCCTCTGCCTTCGCCTCTTCCACCGTGTACCCGTCCTCGTCGCGAATCACGCGACCCGACGCGTTGTCGACGAAGTACCGCCGCAACACACACACTGCCAGCACGTGTGTGAGGTGTTCGATCTTCGGCTCAGGCGCTTGTATGCTGGGCATGTTCAACGTCCCCCAGTCGACTCTGCTGGCTGATGTCCCGTTCCGCCAAGCGGGTGGCGCCCGTCATCGCGCTTCCGTGCTCCCATCGCCTTCTCCCCTCCTCCTTCAGCGGTTCTTCAGCAATGAACGCCCGCCGCGGATTTCACCAGCCCATTCCTCTGGAGTCGAGATGTCGTCCCCGTAGTCCATGATGTTCGGCTCCGTGTCGCGCTCACCGATCAGCAGCCGCGCGCACTCGGCGTGGTAGGCCACCCGGTTCCACAGCTCGCCCCGCGCCAGGCTAATGCCGCCGCAGTTGCCTACCAATCCGACCCATGGCGCCTCCCGCACCAGCAGGGCCGTCCAGTTGCGCCTGCCATTGCTCTCCTGGAAGCTGGCCAGACGAACTGTCATCCGCGGCTGTTGCCGTACCCGTTCAACGGCTGCCGCAGCGTGGTGTGCCTCGCTGAAAAAGCTGAAAGCCGGCTTCGGCGGGTCTTGCATCGCCTCGGCCGCGGCTCGCAGCGCCTGCGCCCTGGCTGCGAGGTCCTCCGGTGATCGCTTCGGGCTGCCCATCGTCTTTCCCTCATGTGAGATGAGGACCGCCCCTGACCGCCTCGAACTCCGCGGCCAGATGCGATTTCATCTCGCGAGTCGCCCAGCTCGAAGATCGGACGAAGCCGAACGTGAAGGCCCGTGGCGAACCGACGAACCATGCCCAGACCGCTCCCGGTCCCTCGATGTCACTGGACGGTCCGCCCGCGGCGCACTCACGCTCGAATGCCTCTGAAGGCTGGATCAGGTCGCATGCGCCGTTGAACTCGGATGCCCCCTCACGATATCGCCGCCGACCGTGCGCTTCGAAAACTATGCGGAGAACCGCGCTCGGATCGCGCAGCACCGGCTCGCCGCGGCTGGCCCTTTTGGACTTCACGCTATCTGCCTCCTTCATGCCTCTCACCGCCACAGCCGTTGTTCCACAAAGCTCCGCCATGCAGCCTGGCGTCAGGGTCTACCGCCGGCGCCAATCGGCGCCAGCAGTGGGTTGCCGAATTCACGTGCGTTTGCGATGGCCCGAAGGCGTGCGCACTCCGCGTGGAACGCTCGCGTTAGTCGATCCCCTTCTGCACGCTCGTCCGGATCGCTTGTCCATGCGAGTTCGAGGTGTTCCGCCGCCTCTTCATAGGCGTTTGCTCTCGCCCGCAGGATCTCCGGTGACAGTCGTTGTGCCATGGCCTGCTTGCTCCCCCGGCTACCGCGCAGTGGACACGCTACGACCGCCGTGCTCTTCGCCCGCCCACTGCTCAGGCGTCTCGATGTCGTCCCCGTAGTCCAGGATGTGGGGCTCCGTGTCCCGCTCGCCTATGAGCAACCGCGCGCACTCGGCGTGGTAGGCCACCCGGTTCCACAGCTCGCCCCGCGCCAGGCTCACCCCGCCGCAGTTGCCCACCAGACCGTCCCATGCGTCCGCACGCACCAGCAGTGCCGTCCAGTTGCGCTTGCCGTTGCTCTCCGGGAAGCTCGTGAGCCGCACCGCTAGACGGGGCTGTTCCCGTGCCGGCGCAACGACTTCTCTGGCGTGTTCAGGCGCACCAGGTGCCGGATTTTCACCCTGCATCTCGGCCCGCACCTGCATCCAGAGTTGGCCCAGCATGTTCTGCCCCTTCCTGTCCGAGCCCCATCCCCAGAAGTCGTCCCGCCAGGAGTCTTCGACCAGCTGGCGATCACCTGTGGCCAGTAGCTTGCGTCGCACGTACTCGTGCTGGGAAGCTTTCGCCCGCAGGATGTCGAGCATCACGCCCACCTTCACATCGTCCCAGTCGCCACGTCGTTCGGCTTTGTGCCGCTCGGCGACCTTGTAGGCCTCGTGTGCTGACGGTGCACGCAGGATTGCGTCCCGAACCCCAGGCGCGTCTGGGAACTTCTCGAAGTGGTACGCGGCTTCGCTCGTGTCGAAGCGTTGCCCCCTCCAGCACAGCGTGAACGCACTGAAGTTGGAGAGCACGTAGAAGTCATGCTCGTAGAAGCGCACCCGCGACGCTGTGTCCAGTCCTCGAAGCTGCTCCACCTGCTCGTCGGTCGCAGGCCCACGTGCCTGCACCTGCTGTCGCAGCCCTTCGAGCTCGCCGATGACTCGCGTGATCTGCGCTTCCAGTTGCTGCGCGTCATCGTCGCTGCTCAGGTGCTCTGCCCACTCCCTGCCTGACAGAAGCGCCGCCATGGCCTTGACCGACTGCCGCAGCTCCGAATCGTCGCCTTCACCCTTCGGCCCCATGGCAGGGGTTTCCTGCATCGACACCAGCGCTCCCTCGTAGGTATCCCTGTGAGAGACCGTGGCGAACTGTCCTGCCTTGCTCTCGCGGGCCACCGGCTTCTCTGCTGTGACCCATGGCAGGGTCATGTCCAGACGCCGTGCTTCGTCCTCCATGGCCTGGCACGCCACCCTGAACGCCTCGTTGGCCTGCTCCTGCGTCACCTGGCCCATCCCGACGAGAAGTCTGATTGCCAGGGCAGACAGCGGATCGTTGCGAAGCGGCTTGTCCGCTTCCCGCTCAGCTGCCTCCACTTCCGCCAGCGCGGCGAACGCTCCACGCACTGCCCCCGCTGCCGGCATTCGGATCTCGCTGCCGTCGGCACTGGTCCCGACCAGAAGTCCGCGCATGGCTGCCGACAGCCTTGCCGAAACCCCATTCATGGCGCTTGATTCACTCATCACTTGACTCACTTTCTTTGCCGATGGAGGACCTGTGTGTAGGTGCCTTCGAGCTGATAGCGACGGATCGCAGACCGGTCGTGCGACCGTGTCGCTGATGCTTCGATTCTATCAAGCGTTTCCGGTAACGCAAGCGGCATCTCATCTCGCCGCGATGCGCTTCACCACCTTCCAGGCAAGACAACGGCCCCCGCACTTCCTCGTACCAGATCAACGGTCTCCGGTCCCAGAACCGGTTCTCGTGTGACATGAGCCGGCTATGCTCCACCCACCAGATGCAGTCGTCTCAACCGCTTCAAGCAACTGAGGGAGTTCTTCACCATGGTCTTCTTGATCGCGCTTGTCCCTGCGCTGGTGGTACTTGCGGTCGGCTTTCTCACCAGGCGCAAGGGGCCCACACTGACGGCCGCCGTCCTCATGGCCATCCTCGGCGCGATCACCGGCAGCCCTGTCTACATGGCACTCGACCTGGTATGCGTGCTCGTGGGCTACCTGGTCGCGACTTCGTTCTTCAAGAAGCCCCATCCCTAAAGCCCTTGGCGCTGACCGCTCGTCCAGCCTCCAGCCCGACACCCCACGTAAGCTGGCGTTGCCTTCTCTATGGTTGTGGGAAGCCCCCTTGGTAACAGGCTTGCACCTGACCCCAGCTACCCAATGACGCCCGGATGAGTTCTGACCGCACGCAAAGCCCAAGCCAACAGCCCTTCTTTCACTCTGGCGCTATTCCTTGTTGCCCCAGGTCGACCCACTCCGCTCGTTTGCCAGCCCAGTGCACTCATTGGCCGCCTGTGCCTCGATCTCTTTCGACGAGAACGTGACGCTGCAGTTCATGCGTCCAGCCCCCGAGCACTCCGCGACGATGCTGGTTGCTTCACCTCGGTAGGCGAACCTGCCGCCCACCCCTCGCGAGAACTTGATGAGCGCGCTCGCACCCTCGGTCGGCTCTCCGAACATGTCCTTCAGAACCGCTTCCATGCGCTTGTGGGAGCCGTACCCTTGTGGCGCTGTCTGTCCTCCCGACTGCGCCTTGTAGTGGGCTAGCCCCTCCTCTGTCTTTGTGGTGTCCACATAGTGCAAGGTCGCGCTGACGAACCTGCCTCGATAGAACTCGTACGACACCTTCGTCAGCCTGACACCGCCGAATTCCGTCGTATCCCTCGAACGTGAGAACGACTGCATTGCGCCTGACGGCGCAGCCCCGTAGCGCTGTCGCATTGCTTCTTCCAGTGCTTCTGACGCAGCTGGATCGCGAACCAGCCCTTCAACCCGAGATGGCCTTTCGCCCCACCTGATGCCGCCAAACCCATCTGTCTCCGACTTGACTGCCGACAACGCCGCCGAGCTGCTCAAGCCGCACATCGCCACCACGAGCCCTATGCGTACCTTCTTCATCCACGCTGCCCTGTGCACACATGCACCTACAAATCACCGGCTGCTCGCACCGGCGCCAGATTTATAAGACAGCCCGCTCTCTCATTCGCGGATTTTTCGCGCTGCTCTACACCTACCTCTATGGCAGTGGCTGACCCGATCAGACCCGCCGGCGCCTGTCGATCAGGTAGGGCTCCCACCCAATGCTCGGTCGTTTGATGCTAAGCCGATCCTTCGCACGCATCAGCCACCGACTCGCCAACGTCGCTTGCTGTGTGACGTACCAGT
>VFQM010000084.1_pt1 | contig 113045 bp, 101 predicted proteins | sample 3512391 | NCBI WGS metagenome assembly VFQM01 (sample SAMN10412369, study PRJNA504923) | tailings metagenome | isolation source: Replicate 1 from Balatoc abandoned mine | place: Philippines | reverse complement strand
TATGGATATTAAAAAGCCCAAATCGATCGATTTGGGCTTTTCTCATGAAAAACTGTTTCTACAGTCAAGCTCTACTAATGAGACTAAGCAAAAAAATCCAATCCTACCGAAATTGAGCTACAAGTATGGGAAATCATTAAAGGCAAGCTTGACTTTTAAAGAAATAGGTTTGATCTTTTAGCGAGTTTTAAACTAAACAAAACATATCCTTTTTATGAAAAACAAATTTGCCCCCCCCCTATTACAAAAACCTGAGTAGATTCGGTTTTTTAGCCTTTTTAGCCTTTTTCATTACCATGAATCTCCTCCTTACCTCCTGCGTGGATGAACCCGAGGCTCCCAAAGTTGAGCTGGCAGATCGCACTCCCGTAGCCAAAGTCAAAGCTTGGTTTGAAGAAAACAAAACCAAACTCCGACTTCCCGAGCGGGGTTCCAACTTTCGAACCGAATCTCAGGAATTGATTCTCCCATTCTTCGAAAAAGAACCCGATTGGGATAAATTTCATCACTATTACTTCCCTGATGGACGGGAGGTCTTTGAAGTCAATTTGGAAAACACTCAGAAATTTGTGCCAAGTACAGCCTTTGATCCAGATCAAGAAAGTCTGGCCAAGCGAATGATTCAAAACATTCTCTTTGTCAAACATCCAACCGAGAATCGATTTGATCCGCTGATTGTGCGCTATTACCCCGATGAAGAAACTTCCAAACGTGACTTCAAAGAGATTAATTACCAGATGATTGATGAAAAATGGAGCGGTTGGATTGATCTATTTTCTTACGACGAGCATTATCTGGTAGGATTCCAAATCGAAAAAGGCCAGATCACAGAAAGCCGAACCTTCAAAAAATCCTCACCCAGTGGGAAAGTAGGGATTGGCCTTGAAAACAAAGACGTGAGGTGCAAAATCATGGAAACGGTATGGATCAACGTAAGCGTAGCCGGCAGTACCGTAACCATAACCAGCCTTGACACCACCTATTCCCAATCGTGCAGTATGGGTGGATTGGATTCCAGTACCTTAAACTCAGGCACAGCAAGCAATTACTACGGAGATGGGTATACTCCTTGGGGAGGTGGATCAATAGGTTCATACGCTGTGCCGGATGTACCTTTGCCAAAATTGACGATTTATATTGACACTAGCTTCTCTTCAAATCAAAAATTAAAATGCGCTCAAGAGATACTATCAATAAGTCAATTTGTCAATAGTTTGGCTGAATTCACGGATAAGACTTCAGACAAAAACGTGACCTTAAGAGTAGGAACTACAATTAAACCTGAGGCAAATGCTGAAACTGACGGAACCACCTATGGTCACAATAATATTATTATCACACTTAATGAAAAAAAAGTGAATGACATGAAATCTTTGGAAGTAGCTAGAGTTATACTCCACGAAATCATCCATGCTGAAATATATAATGCTGTAGGTCAAAAAAGAGGCTCCTTATTCGTAGGGAATTTTCAGAATAATTTCGAAGAATATAAAAGACTTTATCCAAAAAATGATACTCAACAGCAACATAATTTTATGGCTGATTATATTGTCGGAAAAATAGCAAAAACACTTCAGGAAATTCATCCATTATTGGGAGCGAGTGAATTCTACAATGCAGTAGGAGGATCTAGTAGATGGCCAAAAGGAATAAATCCAACTTTTTATACAGCAATGGCTTGGCATGGATTAAATAGTACAAAAGAATGGAATGAGATGAAACATGAGGATCGAAAGGTTTTGCAAGATCTTCAAAATTTAGACAGGGAATTAACAAAATCTTGTATCCAATGAAAACCTGTATTTATTCAATCATTTGCCTTTGTTTAATACTCTCATGTAAAAAAGTCGATAAAAATAATACTATTACTATTGATAAATCTAATACCTATGCAGAAGAAGGAGACACATTGCTAATTGTTTTTGATACCGAAGATTCGCTTTCTTATAAAAGAGAAGAGAAAATTGGAGAGAAAATAATGATTTCATACAGGAAAAATTTTAATAGGAGCCCAAATCTAATCGTCAATATAGGAAACAGTTATGATCATAAAAGAATTATAATTATGAGAGAAAACCTAATTAGATATCCCGTTCTATACGATTCTACTCTAGATTTCATTAAATGGTTTTATTTAAGCTATGATTCTTATTTTCTTATAGAAAAAAATGAATTATTTAATTCCAAATCGGATAGTCTAAAATTCCTACAAGTTTCATATAATGCCAAAGGAGAAATTTAGGCTGTTGAAAATTAAATTGATTATATGGATATTAAAAAGCCCAAATCGATCGATTTGGGCTTTTCTCATGAAAAACTGTTTCTACAGTCAAGCTCTACTAATGAGACTAAGCAAAAAAATCCAATCCTACCGAAATTGAGCTACAAGTATGGGAAATCATTAAAGGCAAGCTTGACTTTTAAAGAAATAGGTTTGATCTTTTAGCGAGTTTTAAACTAAACAAAACATATCCTTTTTATGAAAAACAAATTTGCCCCCCCCCTATTACAAAAACCTGAGTAGATTCGGTTTTTTAGCCTTTTTAGCCTTTTTCATTACCATGAATCTCCTCCTTACCTCCTGCGTGGATGAACCCGAGGCTCCCAAAGTTGAGCTGGCAGATCGCACTCCCGTAGCCAAAGTCAAAGCTTGGTTTGAAGAAAACAAAACCAAACTCCGACTTCCCGAGCGGGGTTCCAACTTTCGAACCGAATCTCAGGAATTGATTCTCCCATTCTTCGAAAAAGAACCCGATTGGGATAAATTTCATCACTATTACTTCCCTGATGGACGGGAGGTCTTTGAAGTCAATTTGGAAAACACTCAGAAATTTGTGCCAAGTACAGCCTTTGATCCAGATCAAGAAAGTCTGGCCAAGCGAATGATTCAAAACATTCTCTTTGTCAAACATCCAACCGAGAATCGATTTGATCCCCTGATTGTGCGCTATTACCCCGATGAGGAAACTTCCAAACGAGACTTCAAAGAGATCAATTACCAGATGATTGATGAAAAATGGAGCGGTGCTGTAGACCTTTTTACTTATGACGAACATCATTACATCGGATTTGAGATTCACAAAGGGCAAATCACCGAGACGAGACACTTCGGTAAAAATCTAGGAGGAGAGACACCGGCAAATTCAAAAACGGTATGCTATTCGGAAACTATAAATTGGTATCAGATTTCCACCAGTGGAGATTTTTGGCATTTTCAGATTCTCGATCCTACCACCGTATGGAAGTGTGTCATGACAGATGACGCACTGTATGGTTTTGAACCCTATGATTTGCCCAATGATCCTTGGTCTCCAGCAGGCCCATCTTCATATTTCCCTCCAGCCATTCCTTTTCCAAACTTGCTTGTCAGCTTTGACTACGCCAAGTTAAACCAACATACACTCTGTGTACTGGAAAAGTTAAAATTGTCAGATTTTGTCCAAAACATTGCCAAATTCACAAAGGCTGGTGAACCAACCGGTAATACGATCATCACCATGGGGAAAACTTTAGATGCAAATGCAAATGCCCAAACTCAAAAACTATCCAACGGGTCGTTTTTGATTACACTTAATGAAAATCGGATTCCTTCGATGAAATCGCTTGAGATTGCCAGGACCGTACTCCACGAATTGGTTCATGCTGAGATTTATCGTGCTTTGGCAGCAAATGGAATAACTCCCATGGATGCCAATTTCCCTCCTAATCTGGATGCTTTTGTAAACCTCTACAGAGGAGACCCCAACGAAAGTCACCACAGTTACATGGCGGACAAAATGTTGCCAATCCTGGCCGCGGAATTAATGGAAATCCACAAAACTCAGTTTACTGATGAATTTCAAAAGTTCAGCCAATTGGCGGCTTGGGCATATCCAAATGGAATTACTGCTGAATTTTATAAAAATATGTTTTGGGGAGGAATGGAGGGAACCATAGCTTTTGAAGACCTGAAGGCTTCCCAGGATGGGGGGAAATATACAAGGGACAGGGATTTATTAACGCCATTATTATCTCAGGGATGTTCTTACTGATATTTTCCACCCTTCTTTGGATTGGGCCGATAGTGAGCGATGCGGATTATATTATTTTAATCCCCGATGATTGTGAAGAATGGGAATTTAGGGATTATAAAGCTGAAATGGAATCCCATGGCTTTCCAAAAGGAATTCGGTTCGCTTTGAGTAAAGAATCTAGGTATAATCAAGTTTCTATAGTTCACTTTTGGATGCAAGAGGAAGAAAAATTAGAATTGATCCAGAAGACATATTCTGAAATTCAAAATAGTAAAGTTCTTTACACTTCTGCCCTTGAGGCTGCGGATTGGCTTAAGTTTTGGAGAAAGGATACCCCAAAACTATTCCTGCTTTTACCGGAAGATTATTGTTCGGAAAAGAGGTTTAATTTCAATCATATCTTTACTTTGTTTGAAGTGAAAATTGAAAGAGGCGGCCATTGAAGCGTAAAATGACTCAAGGAGTATAGAGGATGGAAAATAATTGGGAGTGGTCAATGTAACAGTGTGCAATGGCTACTTCCCTGTTATTCAGGAATAGACTATTTAAAGTAATTAGGCCCAACTCAATTTTTGGGGAGGAATGGAAGGAACCAAAGCCTATGATGAATTTAAATCCCCTTCAAAATGGGGGGATTATGACCGAGATGCAAAACAATTTTCAGCACTTACACAATCATGTTCATATTGATTCTATCAGTTTTAATGTGGCTAGTGCCACTACAGGATCAACCTGCGTTTATAATTCTGATCCCCGATGATTGTGATACATGGACAACAACTAATGATTCAGCAAAATTAGAGACATTAGGTTATCCAAAAGGTACAAGGGTAAGTATGAATAAAGGATTTGATAAATCCCATGTGTTTGTTTTTCACTTTTGGCTTCAGGAAGAAAAGAATTTAGAAATCAAAACCTTAACCTACCCTGAGATTTTGCGCAGTGAGATTATTTACACTTCTGACCTTGAGGCTGTGGACTGGCTTAAGTATTGGAGAAAAGAAACGCCAAAACTATTCCTGCTTTTACCGGAAGATTATTGTTCGAAAAAGAGGTTTAATTTCAATCATACCTTTACTTTATATGAAGTAGAAATAGAAATAGACGGCCATTAAAGCCTAATATGACTCAAGAGACCTGAGAAAAAGAATAGTAGCTAGGGAGTGGTCAATGTAACTGTGTGCAATGGCTACTCCCTATTGTTTCCAATTGAAGGCATCATGATTCATTGGAATTTATTGATTTTCAAAAGGTTTAATCTTCTAAGATTGATTGATATAGAAGTTTCCCTTCAAAAGTAGTAATACATCAATCGTGTGAATTTCCCCTTAATTTCAACTTATAGATGGCTCTTTACCAAGAAATAAATGCTGTACTAATGTATTGGAACCCAATCGGAGTTTCTGGATCGGATTTGGAAACCGAATACGTAAGGTATATCGAAGAGCTAATCTTATGTGTTCAAAACAAGGGTGATTTGTTGAGCTTAATCCATGATATAGAGGGAAATCGAATCGGATTTTTTTATACCCGTGAAGAGGATAGGGAATGGGTAGCCAAGCAGCTATTGGAGCTTTTCAAAGAATCTGACTAAAACTTCATCCAGCAATCAGATCATTGCCCAATCGGTTTTCTTTTGGACAATAGTGCATTCCTTCGAATGAATTGATTCCAAAACTCAAATTTTTCGCTCCAACCAAGCCAAAATCCCAAACCAAAGCAGACACTTCAACCCAAGGCCTACAAAAAAATAAGTGATCCAATCCTGAGGACTTAGGGAAGGAAAGAACCAGAGTAAATCTTCTTCTATTTCGATCTCCCAGTCTGAAAACAAACCCTCAGACCCCAAGTAGGCCATATAGCCACAGGCCAAGGCAAAAAGCACCAACATCACCTGCCCAATCCGGAGAAATGCTTTTCCCAATATGGCGCCAGGATCGGTATAAGTCATGGGTGTATTCATAGGAATCAGATTTTCTCCAAGTTAGCAATTGTTTTTCTGCCTGGTTATCTCTTAAAACCTTATCATTTAGCTAGAATTCTGATGCCCCCCAAAAATCTATTTTATTGGCCACCCGAAGTGATTATCAAAAAAACGGCTAGAAATTCAATTTTGTGCCATCATCAAAAGTAAAAAATCCGTGTTAATCTGCGTCCTTATCTGCGAAAATCAGTGGGAAACCTAATAAAAAAAGGAACCCCTTTCGAGATTCCTTTCTTTATCAAACAGGCAAATCTTAGCTTTTTGCTCTGATTTTTTCTTTGATACGTGCAGCTTTACCCTGACGTCCTCTGAGGTAAAACAGACGAGCTCTTCTTACTTTACCTTCTCTTACCAAGTCGATCTGCTCGATCGCTGGAGAGATGATAGGGAAGATACGCTCTACACCCACACCGTTGGATACTTTACGCACGGTAAAGGTCTCCCCGTTGGAGTTAGGGTTTTTGCGCTGGATCACAGTTCCCTGAAACTGCTGGATACGCTCCTTGTTACCTTCTTTGATACGTACGTGTACGTTGATGGTATCACCGGCTTTGAAAGAAGGGAACTTGGCTCTCGCCTCGCTGTATTCCGCTTCTACAATTTTCATTAGATCGCTCATAGCTTTATGTTTTTATGCTTTCGCAGTGCACCGCCGCAGCGGTATAAATGAATTACTTCTGTTAAAATTTTGTCTCGCCTATTCCCAACCTGTGCCCTTGAGCAGATCAGGCCGTTTTTCTTTGGTTCGGCGAACCGACGCTTCAAATCTCCACTCGCTTATCTTGGCTTCGTGCCCGGAGAGTAACACCTCTGGAACAGTCATGCCCTCGTACTCTGCCGGTCTAGTGTAAACTGGCGGGGCAAGCAAATTATCCTGGAAGGAGTCCGTCAAGGCCGAAGTCTCGTCATTGAGCACTCCCGGAATCAGTCGAATGACGGCGTCTGCTACGACAGCGGCTGCCAATTCCCCACCGGAGAGCACAAAGTCTCCGATGCTGATTTCCTTGGTGATGAACTTATCTCTGACCCGTTGATCCACTCCTTTGTAATGACCGCAAAGGATCAGGAGGTTTTGTTTCAGAGAAAGTGAGTTGGCCATGGGCTGATCAAAAGTCTCTCCATCGGGTGTCATGTAGATGATTTCATCGTACGTTCGCTCCTGCTGAAGGGCCTCGATGCATCGGGCGATAGGCTCGATCATCATGACCATCCCGGCACCACCACCAAACGCATAATCGTCCACCTGCTTTTGTTTGCCGGTAGCATAATCCCTCAAGTTGTGCACGCGAACTGTGGCGAGACCTTTTTCTTCGGCTCTTTTGAGAATCGAATGGGAAAAGGGTCCTTCCAGCAATCCCGGCACCACCGTGATGATATCGATATGCATGGCTTAGTCTTCCAGATAAATGTCAAGTAAGCCTTCGGGTAGCTGACAGTAAACTTTTTTAGCTGCCTTGTCCACCTTGGAAATAATGCCATCCTGAATCGGAATCAGCACTTCTTTACCTTGATGGGTCACCCCGAGGAGGTCCTGTGTCTCCAAATCGTAGACGATCTGCACAGGGCCAATCAGACCGAGCACCTCATCGATGACTTCAAATCCGATCAGCTCGTGGTAGTAGTATTGATCCTCATCCAGTTCGGGTAGCTCGGTAAGTGGAAGGTAAACTTCCGCGCCTACCAAGGCTTCTACCTGTTCGATGCTGTTGAGGTCCTCAAACTTGGCCAATGCTTTTCCTCCGGGCTGAAGCACAAAATGCTCCAAAAAGAAGGGAATCAATCTGCCTTTCTGCTCGAGGAAGAGGTGCTCCAATCCGTCGTAATCTTCCGGATAGTCTACATCCAGCACCACATTGACTTCACCACGAAGTCCATGAACTTTGGCTATACGGCCTATTTGAAAGCACTGATCCTTGTTCATGGATAGAATTGATATTAAGCTTCAGCTTCTCCGCCTTCGGCAGGAGCTTCAGTAGCAGCTTCTTCAGCAGCAGGAGCCTCAGCAGCGGCTGCAGCAGCCTTCGCTTCGTCTTCTCTTGCTTTGATGGCATCCAGACGAGCTTGGTTTTTAGCCGCTTCAGCAGCAAGAGCTGCCTTACGAGCATCTGCCTTAGCAGTAGCCAACTGATCTTTTTTGCCTTCGATTTTGGAATCTTTCTCAGACAACCACGCATTGTATTTTGCGTCTGCTTGTTCTTGAGTGATTGCACCTTTCAATACACCGATTTGGAGGTGTTTTTTCAGCAAGATACCTCTGTAAGAAAGCATGGCTTTCACGGTATCGGTAGGCTGAGCTCCGTTCAACAACCAGGTAAGAGCGCGCTCATTGTTGATGTTGATAGAAGCAGGGTTGGTGTTCGGATTGTAAGTTCCGAGTTTTTCGATGAAGCGTCCATCACGTGGAGCTCTTGCATCAGCTACAACGACGTCATAGATGGCTTGTTTCTTGCGACCACGACGTGCTAATCTGATTTTTACGGACATAATTGTTTAGATTAAGTGATTGGATGGAACCCGTCCATCCTAAATTTGGAGTGCAAAGATAGGGTAAATGATTGGAAAGCCACAAGTTGGCTCAAGAATATTTGGGCAGAATTTAGGTTTTGCTTTATCTTGCGCACTTTCTTTGGTCCCGTAGTTCAATGGATAGAATAGAAGTTTCCTAAACTTTAGATATGGGTTCGATTCCCGTCGGGACTACTTTTTTGATTTTCAATAAGTTAGAGGATTTGATTAATCCTATTTTTGTTGATTGACTCCAACATTGCAGTTAACATTGCAGTGGATTTTGGGAAATGAACCTCTTAACAATTTTTAGAAGGTAGAAGGGCTGTTGATTCCCCCAAAAATCACCTGAAGTACCTTCGATAGGCAAGGTTTACCTGACCAAAATAATCAGAATCCTTATCTAAACCCATTGAGGTATTAGAATCATTAAAGGACTAGTATCACAAAGAATAGGAATAAAGTCTTCACCATAAACTCTATGATAATCTGCTTTCTGAAATTTTGGGATTGAAGTACTTCATGAGACTGTCTGGTTTATGGTGATGATTGCGTTAAGAAAATTGGTCTAATCAGTATTAATACTGACCATAGGGATAGAAGACCGTGGTATTATTTCCGTAAACCTATTTATTTAATTAATTAAATGAGAATAACAAACAACGGGACACCAACTAGGGTCATCCACAAAATCAGAATATTTCTCAAAATCATTAATTTTTATTCAAATACCTCCATTAACATCAAGAAATTTCAATTCACTGGCCCGGTGGATAAGCGCAGCAACATTGTGTACCTGAAACTTCCTCAACAAATTCATCCGATGGGAATCCACCGTGGGAGCGCTGATAAACAAATCCGCTGCTATCCTTTTGTTGCTGTGGCCTTTCGCAAGTAAATCCAAGATCATTTTTTCCCTCTTGGTCAAAACAGGAATTTCCTCTTCTGCTACCTTCCGATTTCCAGGATCCACTTCCCAACTGAAATAAGTTCCCCCAGCTGAAACCAATTCAACGCAGGTAATGAGCTCCACTCGGCTTGCATTTTTTAGCAAGTAACCTGAAGCACCCTGAGTTACCATATCCTCCACCAGCTTTCTATGATCATACGAACTCAATCCAACTACGAACACTCTTGGAAACTTCTCTTTTACTTGCCTACATAGCGAAATTCCGTTCACATCCGGCAGTTGTATGTCCATCAAAATGACATCCACCTCATTTCTCTCCAAAAAGTCCAAACAGGAACTTGCATTTCCCACAGCTCCAACCCATGATATTCGAGGACTATTTCCCAAAAGTGTTCGAAGTCCCTCAATGACCATTTGGTGGTCATCAACTACGAGTAACTTAATTGCCATCAGATTTCCAGTTCAATATGAATAAATGTGCCGCCTTCTTCCCCTGAAGACAAGGAAATACTGCCTTTCAGGTAATCCACCCGTGCTCTGATATTTTTCCAACCCGAACCCCCTGAATGCTTTAATTTTTCCGGATCCAAGCCTATTCCATTGTCTTCAATCTCTATGGTGAGTTTATTGGCTGAATAGGCAAGCTGAACCAAAGCCCGGGAAGCTTTTGCATGCCTGATTATATTTCCCAACAATTCCTGAATCACCCGATATAATGTAAGTTGAGCGGATTGGGAAAGCTCCACTTTATACAGGTCAAATGACAAATAATCAATTTGCAGATCGACTGATTTAGACAGATAAGCACAATATTCTCGCAAGGCTTCATCCAAGCCATATCTCACCAATACCTCCGGCATGAGATTATGGGCAATTTTTCGAAGTTCGAGTATTGACCGGTCAGCCAATTCGAGGTTTTTGTCTATCAAAGCCGCCTTTTCTTTGTCTGTATTGAAGGAGTCTCTCAATCCCTGAAGGGAATATTTCAGGGAGGCAAGCATTCCGACCAATCCATCGTGCAGGTCTTTTGCCACCCTTGCCCGCTCCTGTTCTTCTCCTTGCAGAATACTTTCTGTAGCCAACAATTGCTTTTCAGTTTCCAACTCCCTGATTCGACGGGCAGCAATATTTTTCTTTTGCCGATATACCAAGAGGCTAAAACCCAATATCACCAGCAATAGAAAAATTCCTAATGTCAAGAGAAGGGTTTGCAGGTTCTTTTTTTCCAGGGCAATTTCCTGAAGTTTTAGCTGCTCTTCTTTTTTTCGCGTTTCGTATTTTTTCTCCAAATCCAGTGAAAACTGCCGCCGGTCTTCGTTGAACAAGCTGTCCTTCAAAACCGAGTATTTCGATAAAAATTCAAACGCTTCCTCGAATTTTCCCATTCGTTTGTAAAGGTCAGACAAATAGGAGTAGCCATCTTTTTGGAAGGTTTTGAAGCCCTCTTCTTCCGCAAGTTGCAAGGCATTTTTCAGTAAAGTTTCCGCTTTTAGATAGTCCCCCCGATCCATGTGGATTTTGGCCATGCTGTTGAGTGGCTCGATCATGTTCCATTTTGACTGAGCCGCATCAGCGAGTCGGTAGGCTTTTTCATAAAAGGCAAAAGCATTTTCTGCCAAACCCAAATTTTGGTTTACACTGGCATAAATCAGATTGTAGGCAAGTTTTCGGGAAAGATCATACGTCTCAGAATAATAATTCCCGGCAGAATCAAGTTGAACCTTGGCATTTTGGTAATCCCTCACTTCATTGAAATAGAGAGCGCTGTGGAGGAAAGCCTCAAAAAGGCTTTGATCCAAGCCTGCCTTTCGGGCGTAAATCAGGGCTTTTTGACTATGTTCCTTTTGTTTTTCGGGTAGTTTGATCTGTTGATAGATCAGGGAAAGGTTTACCTCGGCGGTGACCAGTTTTCGGTACTGACCCAGCTCTTCCAGCAGAGAAATGTTTTTCAGTCCGTAAGCAATCGCGGAATCGTAGTTATCTGTGCTTCGATAATAAGCCAACAAATTGCCATAACAGGAAGCAATCTGGGATTTTGCATCACGATGACCTGATTTCTCAAAAAGGGATATTGCCTTTTGGATGGATACCAACTCTTTTTCATGCTCAGCAGAGAGGTTGTATGGAGTAGCTTCAAACCGATGGGCAAGCCCTGCATAATAGTAGAGATTCTTTTTAAGCGAAAAATCCACTGCCTCAGCATACAGGCGGTGAGCTTTCTCCAGATCCAGAGGCTCCGTATACATAGCTAAATAAACCATGTGGTAAGCACGCATCGAATCGGGCAAATTCCCGGAAAGAATTTGCTGTAAACTATCCGCCAGATGTTGTTGGGATTGGATAGGCTGGCTCTGACCCATCCAACAAATTATCAGGAAAAACCTTAGAAAATGCCTCATGGCAATTGGCTTCAGGGTAGTTATAAGATAAGAAGTAAAAGAACAGGTATTTCTTTAAAATCAGAGGAATTGGGAAGAAAAATGGTGTAAACACATGATTTTTTATGGCATGGCGGATTTCTACTTTTAGCATAAAAAAGATGCTGGCAGTTAAGATAAAGTCATTCATCAAAATTCATGAACAATTCCGTTTTGCTCGTTTAGCTTCTTTCTTCCTGCTGGTTTCTATTTTTTTCGTCACTCCGGTATATGCTCAGGTTTTGAAAAAAATCACTGAAAAAGCAAAACAGGCGGTGGAAACCAAAATCGAGCAGGAGGTAAACAAGAAGGTGGATGAAATTTTAGAAAATAAAAACTCCAAAACCCCAAAAAGCTCCAAAGAACCCGATCGACAAACTCCATCAGAATCTTCTTCAACCACTTCTGGATCTCAGTCAAAGACTCCCGATTCATCTGCTAAAGCGAAAACCATTACTAAAGAATCAGGGGTAGAAAGGGAGTTTCCCTACTCCAACACCCCGAATCCTGTCATACCAGAGGGAGTGATTAATCGTCCTGTTGAGAAACCTGCATCAACTTCCGGTGGCTCAGCTGAGATGGAACAGCCCTTAAATTCTTCCTTGGCAACCAGGGCTTCCTCCGCTTCTATCCAATACCTGGAAAAGCAGGAGATGGTTTTCAAAAACCCCTATTCAAGAAAAGAACTTAAAGCCCTCGCCTCTTCGGCACAACCCTTAATTCCTCTGTCTGAATTGAAGGAAAGTTTTGAGTATCCTGTCAGATCTCCCAAGCTGAATTCCTTGCCCGTCTTGAATGATCAGGCCTCCTATGAACAGTTTTTGAAAAAGCTGAATGCTGACTTGAATACTTCAGCCTCAGTTTCCTCTAAGGATTATGTGACCCAAATTAATTCAACCGCCAAGGCTGCCAAGATCAGTGACGCGGACAATCTCGGATTGGGAGAATACCTGAAAGGTTATTTCGAACCTGCTGTGCTGATAATGGCCGCTGGCGTGGCTTCCCAATCCAATGATGCCCTCGCTGCCGGTAATCTTGCAGGACTTTTGATTTCTTATGGACATGCAGACAAGGCTCTTCCCATCCTACATTATTGGGAAAAGAAGTTGCCGAACAATCCTTACCTACAGACCAATTTGGGTGTCGGCTATTTTCAACTTGGAGATCTTGCAACCTCTGAAATATTTCTGACCAAAGCACTGGAAGAGGATTCCCTCAACATGGCCGCGCATAAAACGATGATTATGATTGCGGCCAACAAAGGGAATTATACCGCCTGTATGGAACACATCGGAGGGTGTTTGACTGGTGGTTCGGATGATGAGGTAGTCGAACTTGCTCAACGGGTACTTGGCATGGAAAAAACGATTGACATAGTCAGGAGGAGCAAAAAACCTTATCTGAAATATCCGGCCATTTCAAATTTTAAACTGCCTGTTCCGGCGGATAACCTGGCAACCAATGAGTTGCTCCTTCCATTCATCGAAGAGTTTAGACGGGAAGCTCAACAGTCAATCAATGACGGCAAAGATGCAGCCTTTCAACAGCGGGATGCCTATAAAAAAGAGGTGAAGGAAATCTTTGAAAAGTACGAAATCACCAAAGATCCAAACTTGATCAGGCCATCCATGGGCACTCAAATGCAATCGCTCGCCAATGCAGTGGTTGGTTTGGTACGATCTGATTATCTGAGGGATAAGGAACAATTGGAGCGGGAAATGAAAAAAGCACTAGGGGATATAGACCGGATGCTTGCTGATCAGATTAGACCTCTGCAGACCAGCTATAATAAAAAAATTGCCCAACTCGAGGAGCAGGGAGCTGGTGAGCCGGAAATGATTCCTCACGACATTGAATTTTGCAAAAAGGTCAATTCGCTTACGGAGTCTTATATGGGGAATTATTCGTCGGTACTCTCAGGATATATCCGAAAAATGGATCTGTTATCCATGGAGGCTCATTCTGAGATGATTTACTGGTCCATGCGGGGTGTCAATCAAGATCCGACTGTTGAAGCTGAAAGTCAGCTAAACTACATGCAGGACATGGTCAGGCTTTTAAGTTATTATCCTACCTACACCATGAGATTTTGTGAAGAGGAATCGGAGGAGGAATTGGAAGAGGGAGAGGTGCCTGAATTGCCTGATTTCGATGATATCTATTGCCAATCCAAATTTTCTCTGAGTATTGGCTTGGTGAGCTTTGGCACAAGCTGCTACAAACTCATGGTAGAAGTCGGGCAGGGGGTCACCGGAGAATTTAAAATGGAATTTAATAAGGATTATACCCTGGATAAGATCGTCCTGGGCGGGGGGCCAAAGGTGAAAAGTAAGTTTGGCAGTGAAAAGTTGGCTGAGCTTGAGGCTGCCGCCGGAATTCAGGGATATGTGGAAGTTGGATTTGAGGAAGACGGTTCACCTACAATTGCCGATGCCGGCTTTGAAGTTTCCGTGACCTCCTCGGTACAAGGAGGTGGAGTGGGTGCGGAGGCCAAAGTCATTGAAATAAAACAAAGCATTCTGGCCACCAACGGTTTTCAGACCAGTGTGGACGGGATTATTTCCAAACCATTTACTAAGCTATAATTCAACCCGATACTATGAACAGGAAAGTAATCTTGATGACAGCGGCATTTCTGGTAATGACCTCATCTCTGTCTGTCCAAGCCCAGGTTTTGAAAAAATTGGAGGAAAAGGCCAAGAAAACCATCAAGGAAAAGGTGGAAAATGCCGTGAATGGCAAAAACGAATCCTCTTCTTCCTCAACTCCTTCCCAGAAGGAAACCTCAGATCCGGTTTCCCTGCAAGAAAAACCAACTTCAACCGATCAAAAAGGGAGCAATTCAACCGCCGGAACAACAGCCAAAGTCTCTCAGTATAAGACAAAATTTGATTTTATCCCAGGAGAAAAAATCATCCTTTGGGATGATTTCAGCGAAGCAACCCTTGGCGATATGCCCGCAGACTGGAGCACAAATGGGTCAGGTGAAGTGGTGGAAGACGAGGATTTTCCGGGTAAGTGGTTGATGCTGGGAACCAAATCTGTTTTTTCCACCCCCAAACTGACCAAACTTTCGGATCATTTTACCCTTCAATTTGACCTGCTCTGTTCTGCTCCTTTTACCAAGGGAAATTCATTATATCTGGAAATGGCTGATGTGAAAGACCGGGAGAACTATACCAGAGGCAACAGTGTCCCCATGAATGAGAGCATTGAAATTACCATTCATCCCGGTGCTCCACAGGATTATAGTATGGGCTATGGAGGGTATTATTATCAGAAAACCCAGGGGAATCTGGAACAGCGAGGATCTTTCGAAATCACGGATTTTCGGTCCAATGCGACAGAACGCCAAGCTAAAATTTCCCTTTGGAGACAGGGAACCCGAATCAGACTTTATGTAAATGACAAAAAGGTTCTTGACTTGAATTCGGTTTTGTCAGAAACTATCCAATTGAATGCCTTCACTTTTTCCACCAATTCCTATTTGGGAGCAAACCAGTATTTTATTTCCAACATACGGATAGCCGAAGACAATCCCTCCACTAACAACAAGCTGCTAAATGGAGAAAAACTGGTCAGCAACAGTATCCTTTTTGATGTAAACTCAGATACCATAAAACCGGAATCTTATGGAATTCTTCGGGAAATAGCCACTGCATTGAGTCAGACCACTACAAAAATCAAGATTATCGGTCATACCGACAGTGATGGGGAAGAAAAGAGCAATTTAGACTTGAGCCGTCGAAGAGCAGAATCGGTCAAAAATGCGCTGATCAACGATTTCAAACTTGGTTCAGATCGATTTACAGCAGATGGAAAAGGAGAGTCTGAGCCGATGGTGCCCAATACCTCGCGCGAAAATAAAGCGACCAACCGCCGTGTCGAGTTCATACCTTTTTAATTTCTATGATCATGTTACACAGGAATCTGATTCTTTGGGCTTTTGCTCTTCTTTTTTCCCTACAGGTTTACGGTCAACGGACTGATATAGAGGTGGCAAGAGATACTATCGTACCCTGGAGCCAGTTGGGGGCTTCGTTTAAACCTCGAGTCAACAAAAACGCCACCGTGGACGGATTATTTCACTCTTCAAAGCAACTTGATTTTGTGGATTCACTTCATAAATGGGTTGAGTTAAGTTATATCCCCCGCGCAGAAGCCATTGAGGTACTGAAATCTCCAAAGACCGGCTATCACAATGAAGGTTCATGGTCTTCCCCTATTCAGACCTATGGAATTTCTGCCTTGCATTTTCCCTGTAATTATTTTTCCTATAACAAGACATTAGAATGCGGGGGAGAAACTTGGGGAGGTTTGGTTATTGGCGCAAATAAGACCATCGGGGATCCGATAAGAGACTTTGAATTGGAGGGAACCTACTTTTTCTCGATGGAAGAACCGCCGGGGAACAAGTCTGCCAAGTCAGTGGATCAATTGAATCTGTACAATAAAATCCATCCGGCACTTTACAAATTCCCGGTTTGGGAGGAAGATTATGAATATCATATTCTTATAGCCAAGGACTTCCAAAATCCTTTCGTTCCCTTGACGGTGAAGCAGTACCTGGATGTGGTGGAGCGCTATGTCCGTTTAAATCCGGGGAAAGTAGATGGGGGTAAAATTCTTGCCGAGGTAGAATCAAACCGGGTCAAATTTGCCGCTCAGATGGATGAGATAGCACGGTTTCAGAGTACCAATATGCTGGATCTTACTAACCTGAGCATGGGAACCACCGGTTGGGACAATGAATACTTGATTTACCCGATTTCAAAGGAAAGAATTGACCGAACGAAGTTGGACAAGCCGGAATGGCTGGTCTTCACCATAAAAGGGGAGGGGTTTTATGAAAAAAACGACCCACGAGATGGAAGATCCGTCACAAGCCAATACCTCTTTGAATCCATAATCACCAATTTTGATTTTGATCACCTGTACAACTTTACCTTTTATCCCGAAAAATTGAATGGGAAGGCTTACAAACCTAAACAAGTTCCCCTCACCCAGCTTCCGCCAAAAAGCTACGTTACACCCCGATCCATCACTGCACAAAATGCCCTTTCCGATTCAACAATTCTTTTTTATGAAGATTTTAGCGGGAATGAGATTTATAAGGAACCGCTAGGATGGTTCTCTCTGGGCCAGCGATCATATACCCCAAATTATTCCTGTCGGGTGGTGGTTCCTGAAGGTAAAAAATCCCCTTGGCTAAGGTTATGGAAGGAGGAAGTCATGTCTCCCACGGCATTCAAGGAGGTTCTGCCTGAAAATTTTACCATTTCTTTCAATCTTTTCGCCAACAAGGATTACACCTGGGGTTCTTCAGCTTGTTCCTTTATGTTGACCGATATGAATGACTATGAAACCTTCCTGATGACGAACTTTAATCTGGAAGATTTTGCGGTAAACGAAAGAATCAAATCAAAAAATTCCATCCATTTGGAATTGAGGCCGGCGGATTATAACAATTATGACTTGCAGCTGAAAGTCTATCCTCCCCCTCAGGAGTTCAATTACAATGAAAAAGGAAAATTTTACGTCATCGAAAAATACAATACCAGCAAAGGGCAGACGGATGCATTCGTGGAGTTAACAGTAGAAGGAACAAGGCTAAAGATTTCGATCAATGGTGAACTCATTCTGGATGAGCCTCAGATTCTACCCAAGGGTATCAAATTTTCGAATATGGGATGGGGTTTGTTTGCCATGATAAATGAGAAGGACAATTTTTACTTAAGCAACATCACGATCAGGAAAAATTAATGGGGAAGGAGTTCGAATGAAGATTTCGGGTTAAAGTTAGAAGTGGGTTCGATTCCTAGCTAGGCTACCTAAAAGCCTTATACTTCCATTATAGGGCTTTCCCATTTTTACAGGAAGGCTTTCTCCGGTCATTTTCCCCTCTTATTTCAACATTTTTCTAAAAATAGGAACCAACTCTTTGGCAATTATTCGATACCCTTTATCAGAAGGATGAAGTCCGTCGTAGGTCACATCGATCGATTCGACCGGATAGGGATAGTCGTCATTCTCCGGATCAAAGGGGATGTCGATAAAATCAGGATATGGGTAATTTTTATACTCCCCGTTCAACGGATCTTTCAATCGCTTAAACTTCACCAGATCGGCATGATCCATTCCTTTTTGATGGTATAGGTCTACCAGTTCAATCCCTTCCAATTCGGCAATTGCCTTCAAAAGGGCTGAGAAGGATTCTAGACTTTGGCCGTTTTTATCCCGGTAGGAGCCCAACGCATTGTTTTTGTAATTGTTGATGTACACAAAATCCACCCGCTTCATCGGAGTGATCAGGATGATTTTTGCCTGGGGATTAAGGTTTCGGATTTGAATGACGATCTCGCGAAATGAGCCTGCAACCGTACTTGTACCTGAAGCATTCTTGTAATCCTCGATCGTACCCAACGAATTGCCCCTCCACCAATCATTGGTGCCTAGGAAAATGCTATACACCTCTGCCTTTGGAATCTCGAGCTTGGCAAATTCCTCTGCGATTCGAATTGCTGTCCAACCATTGTAGCCTTTATTGACTACTTCGAGGCTGGGGAATTTCTCCTTTACCAAACTCAAATACCCCTTAGTGATTCGATTGCCGGCTTCGTTGGGATGATCATTGAGGTAAGTGATAGAGTCTCCGATAGCGACCCATGTGATGGATTTGGGAGGACCTGATACCAAGAAAATTACGCCAATCAGCAGGATCAGACTCTTTTTCAATAGATACATAAGGAAGAAGGATTAGTCTGGCAAAATAACATAAGGACAGAAGATTGCTATCCTTTACAGACCTACCTCATTCTGTTTCCAAAAAGAAAGGCAGGAAAATTCAATTCCTGCCTGATCTTGCTAACAACTTTTTCAAGGAGTCAATAAGCATCTGGTTTGATTTAAGGAAAAAGAACCGGGTTTAAGGGGGTATCTATTTCCTGGCCGACAATAGCACCGGGGCACCAGGTTTCCCAGTCATTCCGCTGGTTTTCATTTTCTGGCTCTTTGAGGATCATGTCTTTGTCCATGTAGATTACTGTCATCACTTTACGGACTTTATCGGTTTGATTAGCCCCTGCCCGGTGAAATACCCACCCCGAATGAAAGCTAACTTCTCCCAGTGCAAACGGCTCCACAATGTGAGGGAAATCCGTGACTCGAAGCTTTTGTCGTATTTTTTCTTCACTCTCATCACTGATCGAGAGCTCTCTTCCTTCAGTGATTTGATGACTGCCCGCACTGAATTCGAGTGGTCCCATTTCTAATTTGACCTCTTGCAGCGGGATCCAAACGGTGATTGTTTTGTCCGAACTCAATGGCCAATAGTATTGGTCAGCATGCCAAGGGGTGATCCCTCCCCCGGCCTCTTTGTACAAAGCCTGATCATGATAGATCCTTACCCCTTCCACCTGCATCAAAGCTGAAGCGATACCCGCCAGGCGCTTGCTGAATACTAATTTTTTGATCGCTGGATCTTCTCTCCATAAATTAAAAATCTGGAGAAAAGCCTTGCCATAGGTATCACGACTGTCCATTGGTTCAGACTGACGATTGAGTTCAGCTACTTTTTTGGTAATCAGCTGCTCATAGAAAGCCAAGGTCTCGCTATCCAGGACATCTTTCAATTTGATAAAGCGATTTTTCTGATAAAACTCGATAGCCTGAGGTGATAAATAATAAGGCTGGTCCAAGAGATCTTTCATGAGTCTTAAAATTTTGAAGGTTGATTTAAATTGATACTACAAATAACCCATGCTCACCCCATTTCTACTTGGCCAAAATTTTCAGATTATTGTCCTTTTTTACCTCATATTGAATTTAATTTACCATTAAATGACAATTACAGGCAATGAAAGCAATTTTTGAACAAGTAACCGCCAGTTCTAAAGCTTCATTTCTTCATAAATACTTTGAGGTACCTAATTTTGACACACCTTTTCATTTTCACCCTCAATTGGAACTCACATGGATAGTCAAAGGCGTGGGGATGCGCTACGTGGGCAGAAGTGTTCAAGAATTCAAAGAAGGGGATCTGGTTTTTTTGGGACCAAACCTTCCCCATTGCTGGATCAATCAAAAAACTGAGGATGGAGTCGCCGCGCATGTGATCCAATTCAAGGAGGATTTTTTGGGAAGGGATTTTTTCAACATACCCGAAATGGAACGTATCAAGCGGTTCCTAGAACAGTCAAAATCAGGATTTGTCATCTCCAATCCTACCAGTGGAATCATTCAGGAAAAAATCCAGCAGCTCAGTTCCAGCCCTCCTGTGAAAAGGATCTTTTGTCTTTTGGAAATTTTGGATGAACTGGCTTCTTCTGTTGATTTGACGCTTTTGGATGAGTCTATGGTCAGGCTCAATCAGGATCTGCCGCATACGGAACGATTCAAAAAAGTCATTTCCTATCTGATTCAAAACTATAAACAGGAGATCCAATTAGATCAAATGGCAGAATTGGTCCACATGACTCCCTCCTCCTTTTGCAGATTTTTCAAAGGAGTCATGAAAAAAACACTAATAGAGGTAGTGATGGAGTTTAGAATCAAACACGCCTGCCATCTACTGACTAATTCTGACCTTGGAATCAGCCAAGTGGCAATGGAAAGCGGATTTGGGGATTTGCCTTATTTCAACCGTAGATTCAAAAAAATGATGGGTTGCAATCCTTCTACCTATAGAAGAGTCTCCACTGATTCCGAGCACTGATTACAGGTTCAGAGTAAGTGGGACACTGCAATTTTTTGAGTTCCCATAGCCAATTTCTTAAGGATGAATTGATACTAAAAGGGCGAAATCCCTAACTTCAGGCAAACCCAAAACCCATGAAGAAATCGCTTTTATTCTTTGCTTTCCTAAGCCCGCTCTATTTGGCAGTGGCTCAGGAAAAGCAAATTGCCTTGGAAGCTCATTCCTTTTCCCAAATCAAAATCACTGATTCCTTTTGGAAACCCAAATTGGAAAAAGTGGCCAAATCGGCCCTCCCTGCTTCTGTCTACCAGACGGAAGTGAAAACGGGAAGAATCCGGAATTTTGAAAAGGCCGGCAGAAAGCAAGGGGAAGCTCACGAAGGCATCTACTACGACGACAGCGATGTGTACAAAGCGCTGGAAGCCATGGCCTATTCCCTCCAAAATATCCCCGATGCTGCCTTGGAGCAAAAAGCGGACGAGTGGATCGCCAAGATCGCCTCAGCTCAGGAACCTGACGGCTATATCAACACCTTCTATTCTTTGACTGGCCTAGATAAGCGCTGGAAGGACATGGAAAAGCACGAAGACTATTGTGCCGGACACTTGATGGAAGCCGGAGTGGCTTACTTCCAAGCTATCGGCAAGCGCCAACTCCTGGATGTAGCAATCAAAATGGCGAATCATATCGACACACAGTTTCGTCAAGCAAACAAACCTTGGGTAAGCGGCCACGAAGAAATCGAGTTGGCTTTGGTCAAGCTTTATAAAGTCACCGGAGAAGATCGTTACCTCCAATTGGCTGATTGGTTTTTGGATCAGCGAGGCCGAGGACACGGAGTCGGAGGCATCTGGGACAATCCGCATTGGGGACCAAAGTACGCTCAGGACGACGTACCCGTTAAAGACCAAAAGGAAATCACCGGACATGCTGTGCGCGCCATGTACCTCTACACCGGTGCGGCGGATGTGGCTGCGGCCAAAAATGATCCCGGCTACATGAAGGCCATGAAGACCGTCTGGGAAGATGTGGTCTATCGAAATATGTACGTGACCGGGGGAATCGGTTCCTCTGGAAGCAATGAGGGATTTTCTGTCGATTACGATTTACCCAATGAAAATGCTTACAGTGAGACTTGTGCTTCGGTGGGAATGGTATTTTGGAACCAGCGGATGAACCTCCTTGAGGGACAATCCCAGTACATCGATGTGCTGGAGCGGAGTTTATACAATGCAGCTTTAGATGGTCTGAGCTTGACTGGGGACCGATTTTTCTACGGAAATCCCTTGGCCTCCAGTGGGCAGCATTTCAGAAAGGAATGGTTTGGCACTGCCTGTTGTCCTTCCAATATTGCTAGACTGGTGGCCTCTGTCGGAGACTATATTTATGCAAAAAATGAGAACGGGATTTGGATCAATCTTTTCATTGCCAATCAGACCGAGTTTGATCTTTCGGGTGAAAAAGTGGGGGTAGAAATTAAAACCAATTTCCCTTGGGAAGGAAAAGTGGAACTGGCAGTCAATCCAATCACCCTAAAACGCTTTACTGTGAGTCTGAGAATCCCGGGCTGGATTCAGGAAAATCCTGTTCCGGGGAAACTCTACAGCTTCCTCCAAGAGGAAAAGACTAACTTTACCCTGCTGGTCAATGGAGAAAAAGCCACTTTCCGACAGGAAAACGGCTACGCGGTCTTGGACAGAGAGTGGAAAAAAGGGGATCGAATCACCTACGAGTTGCCTCTGGAAATCCGCCAACTTCAGTCCCGACCTGAAGTACTGGCTAATACAGATAGAATCGCCATTCAACGTGGGCCATTGGTATACTGCGTAGAAGGGGCAGATAATCAAGGAAAAGTCCTTCAATTGGCACTAAGCTCAAATCCGAATTTCACCACCAAAGAATATCAAATCTTAGACGAAAAAGTCCAAGCCATCCAATTTCAAGGATTGGATGGGCAATTACCCAAAACCGTCACCGCGATTCCTTACTACACCTGGGCCAATCGCGGCCAAAATGAAATGATGGTCTGGATCCCTAAAAAGTAATCATAAATAGATCGCCTCGAAAACAAGAAAAGCTGACCAAAATGGCCAGCTTTTCTCTTTTATCAAGATTCCAAAAGATTTATTTCAAGCTTCCGATCATATCTTCCGGTCTCACCCATTCGTCAAACTGCTCAGAGGTCAATAGACCCAAAGCAATCGCCGCTTCTCTTAGGCTGGTTCCTTCTTTATGTGCTTTTTTGGCAATGGCAGCGGCATTTTCATAGCCGATGTAGGGGTTCAGAGCCGTCACGAGCATCAAGGAATTTTCCAGGTGACGCTGAATCATCGGCGTGTTTGGCTCGATACCGATGGCACAGTTGTCATTGAATGACACACAAGCATCCCCGATCAATCGTGCAGACTGTAAGAAGTTGGCTGCGATCAGTGGCTTGAACACGTTCAGTTCAAAGTGGCCATTCGACCCACCGATGGTGATGGCCACATCATTGCCCATCACTTGAGCAGCGACCATGGTCATCGCTTCAACTTGGGTTGGATTTACCTTTCCAGGCATGATGGAGGATCCAGGTTCGTTTTCAGGAATCAGGATTTCACCGATACCGGAGCGAGGTCCTGAGGAAAGCATTCGGATATCGTTGGCGATTTTCATCAAAGAAACAGCCAATTGCTTCAAGGCACCGTGCGCCTCAACCATTCCGTCATGGGCTGCCAAAGCTTCGAATTTGTTTGGAGCCGTGACGAATGGATGACCGGAAAGCTCAGCAATCTTTTGAGCTACCAACTCGGAATACCCTTGAGGAGTATTTAGCCCTGTACCTACTGCGGTACCGCCCAAGGCAAGTTCGGAAAGGTGAGCTAAGGTGTTTTTTAAGGCTCTCAACCCATGATCCAACTGAGCTACATACCCGCTAAACTCCTGGCCAAGTGTCAGCGGAGTCGCATCCATGAAGTGAGTTCGTCCGATTTTCACCACATTTTTGAAAGCTTCAGCCTTTTCAGCGAGCGTATCTCTCAATTTTTGAACACCCGGAATGGTTGTCTCCACCACCATTTGATAGGCCGCCACGTGCATGGCCGTAGGATAGGTATCATTCGAGGACTGAGACTTGTTGACGTCATCATTGGGGTGAATTTTCTTTTTTGCATCTTCCAATGATCCTCCCAAAAGTACATGCGCGCGGTAGGCGATCACCTCATTTGCGTTCATGTTGGACTGAGTCCCAGAACCCGTTTGCCAAATCACCAATGGAAACTGATCATCGTGCTGACCTGCAAGAATCTCATCGCACACTTTTCCGATGATTTCAGCTTTGTCCTGAGCCAACACGCCCAATTCGGCATTGGTTAGTGCTGCGGCTTTTTTCAGGATCGCAAATGCTCGGATGATTTCGATCGGCATTCGGTTTTTCTCACCACCGATTTTGAAGTTGTTGATGGATCGTTGGGTTTGAGCGCCCCAGTATTTGTCTGCAGGCACCTCTACAGGGCCCATCGTGTCTTTTTCAATTCGGATTGACATGGTTTTTGGGAATAGGTGTTTAATTTTTCGGTCGCAAAGTTAAGGGCTCTGATTTTTTCTGCCTAGGCAATAGCATTTTAATCCTTGTCCTTCAGCTGGAAATTGATCAATTGATGGAAGACTTCTCGGGAAAGTCGGTACTGACGGTTAAAAAACATCAATCCCAAGCCATAATTGCCGATTGCCAAAAGAAAACAAATCAGACAGTAGCTAATATTAGGCTGAGCAAAAAGGTAATAAGCTGCAAAAGCAGTTAGGATAATACTCCAAAAAGCAAGAAAAAACACCGCGGATGGAAACAGCCTGTATTCGAGAAAAATGATACTTCCTCTCGGAGTGTCTTCCAGCTTTCCGATAAGGAGAGGCAGAAAAGTATCTCCTTTCTTAATCGATCTGGAAATCCGGAAACCCTCTCTTCCCACGAAACCGTTGAATTTGATCTGATCATTGAGGTAAGAACGCGGGTCAAGGAAATTTACTTCTCGGGTGACTCTCATCAAATGCCCCAAAACCTCTTCTTTGGAAAGTGGACTGACCAAGGTTTCAGTATGGTAGGGAATCAGATTCAAGCGTTTTATTTTATGGCGATGCAGGAAATCTCCACGTTCACATTTTTAGGGAGCTTACTTACCTCAACTGTTTCACGGGCTGGAGGGTTTGATTTAAAATATTGTCCATACGCTTCATTGATCGTGGCAAACTGTCCCATATCTCTGATAAAAATGGTACACTTGACTACATCAGCAAATCCAAATCCAGCTGCACGCAAGATTGCCTCCATGTTTTTCATGACCGCGTGGGTTTCTTCGGTGATGTTTTCATTGATCAGCTCCCCTGTCTCTGGGTCCAAAGCAATCTGACCAGATACATAAAGTGTATTTCCTGCCAACACAGCCTGAGAATAAGGACCAATCGGCGCAGGGGCTTCAGCAGTGAAAATGAGTTGTTTGGACATAATGAGTAAATGAGTTAATGGGTAATTAGTTTATTGAGTTACTTGGTTAGCAGTCCGAAATCCGAGATCTGAAATCCAAAGTTTCAACTTTCCTAGTTGGATCACTGTGACTGAATACTACTTACTGCTTCTTTGCTTCATTCCAGTACACATCCATTTCTGCAAGGGTCATATCACTTAGACTTCTTCCTGCTTCCCGAGCTGCATTTTCCAGGTATTGAAAACGCTTGATGAATTTCAGGTTTGTTCTCTCAAGAGCTTCCTCAGGATTGATATCGATAAATCGGGCGTAATTGATCAAAGAGAAAATTAAATCTCCAAATTCGCCGGTGGCCTTTTCTTTATCGATTGCTTTATCCTCAGCTGCATTGAATTCCGCCTTGAATTCCTGCATTTCTTCCTCCACTTTTTCCCAGACCTGATGCTTTTCTTCCCAATCAAATCCCACTCCACGGGCTTTCTCCTGGATTCGCATGGCTTTGATCACGGCAGGAAGAGATTTTGGAACTCCGCCAAGGACGGAAAAATTTCCTTTTTCCTGAAGCTTGATCTTTTCCCAGTTTTGCTTGACAGTCTCTTCGTCCTGGGCCACGGTGTCCCCATAAATATGAGGATGACGACGGATGAGTTTTTCGCAAAGCGAATTGATCAAAGTCGCCATATCGAAATTACCTTCCTCCGAACCTATTTTGGCATAGAAGACAATATGAAGGAGAATATCCCCGAGTTCTTTTTTGACCTCCTCAGGATTACCTTCCAAAATTGCATCCGAAAGCTCAAAAGTCTCCTCAATTGTTAAGTGCCTTAGGCTCTCTGTAGTCTGCTTTTTATCCCATGGGCATTGAGCTCTAAGCTCGTCCATAATGGTCAACAACCGATCAAAAGCAGCCAATTGCTCGGCTCGGGAACTCAAATTTGACATGTCTTGGGAAACTAAGCTGGAATAGTAAGCGTTTTCGGAGGAAAGCTTTAAATTTGCGCAAATTTATCCGTTATGGCAACTGTATTGATTACTCTCGGTTTTGTGGCATTATTCTTCATTCTGATGTCCGTCCGTCTTATTTTCCTCAAAAACGGTGAATTCAAAGGCACGTGCGCCTCACAAAGTCCGTTTCTAAATCAAGAAGGAGTAACCTGCAGTTTTTGTGGAAAAACGGTCGATTCATCCAGTAGCTGCGGAAAACCAGAAAACGAAGTAGAGAAAGTGATGGCTAAATTCAAATAAGCTTTCCTTTCACTTTTGCTGTCATTTTTTCTTTAATTCTTCTTAAAAAACCAAGTTGTAAGTGTCATTAATTAAATCAATTTCCGGAATTAGGGGAACCATTGGCGGCAAGGCCGGTGATGGATTGACCCCTATAGATGTCGTAAAATTTGCCTCAGCCTATGGTGCTTGGGTGCTGGAAAAAACCGGCAACCCCAAAGTCGTGATTGGTAGAGATGCCAGGCTATCAGGAGACATGATTTCCAGATTAGTGTCCGCCACGCTACAAGGCTTGGGAATTCATGTCATTGACTTGGGACTCAGCACTACTCCCACTGTAGAATTTGCTGTACCGAGAGAACAAGCAGGTGGCGGCATTATCCTCACCGCCAGTCATAATCCTATTCAGTGGAATGCGCTCAAACTTTTGAATTCTGTCGGAGAGTTTATTTCTGACGAAGAAGGAAAAGCCATTTTAGAAAAAGCCGAAAAGGAAGATTTCAGTTTTGCAGAAGTAAAAAAGCTGGGAAAATATACCTTGATCGAAGATTACATGGACCGACACATCCAGCATGTACTGGACTTGGAGCTAGTCGATGTCGAGGCTATCAAAGCGAGAAATTTCAAAGTTGTGGTGGATGCGGTCAACTCCACTGGAGGTATCGTAATTCCTAAGTTACTGCGTGCTTTGGGGGTGGAGACCATCGAAGAAATGTATTGCACCCCGGATGGCCATTTTCCACATAACCCGGAACCACTCCCTGAAAATCTCAGAGATATTTCCAAGAAGCTTGAAAAAGGGAATTTTGATCTTGGCATCGTAGTAGATCCAGATGTAGACCGATTGGCTTTTGTTAATGAAGACGGGTCTATGTTTGGCGAAGAATATACGCTTGTAGCAGTGGCAGATTATGTGCTTTCAAAGACTCCAGGCAACACCGTTTCCAATCTTTCTTCTACCAGAGCGCTACGAGATGTAACTGAAAAGCGAGGAGGAAAATACAACGCCGCGGCAGTTGGTGAAGTCAATGTGGTCAATCAAATGAAGGCAACTGAGGCTGTCATTGGAGGAGAAGGAAATGGAGGAATCATTTATCCTGCTTCTCATTATGGCCGAGATGCTTTGGTGGGTATTGGTTTGTTTTTGACTCATCTGGCAAAGTTTGGAAAGTCTATTTCTATGCTCAGAGCTACCTATCCAAACTATTACATATCCAAAAATAAAATTGAGCTCACTCCAGAAATCGATGTGGACAAAATCCTACTCGAAATTAAAGACAAGTATAAAAAACACCCGATCAACGACATTGACGGTGTGAAAATAGAATTTGAAAAAGAGTGGGTTCACCTTAGAAAATCCAATACCGAACCGATCATTCGAATTTATTCCGAGTCAGATTCTGAAGCTACTGCGGAGCATTTGGCAAAGAAAATCATCCAAGACATCAAAGAAGTCGTCAGTGCTTCTCTGATTTGATTTTAAAAGAACCCCTCCCAGCCCAAATATGATGAAGGTTTACTTTGACAATGCCGCCACCACAGCCATGGACGATCGCGTGATCGAGGCCATGCTGCCTTTTATGAAGTCTCATTTTGGCAATCCCTCCTCGGTACATAGCCACGGAAGAGAGGTACGAACAGCCATCGAAAAGTCTAGAAAGAAAGTAGCGGAATTGCTCAATGCCAGCCCCTCTGAAATTTTTTTCACCTCGGGCGGTACAGAAGCGGACAATACCGCTTTGGTCTGCGGAGTAGAAACTCATGGAATCAAACATGCCATTTCTTCCCCTATTGAGCATCACGCAGTCCTTCATACCCTGGAAGTTTTAGCACAAAAAGGGACTGTAAAACTTAGCCTCTTGGATGTAAATGCACAGGGTGATGTAGATCTGGATCAGTTAGAATCCCTATTGAAAGCCAATCCAGGCAGCTTGGTGTCCCTGATGCATGCGAACAATGAAATAGGAAATTTAAATGACCTTGAGCGAATTGGTGGAATGGCGAAAGAATATGGTGCTTTTTTTCATTCCGATACCGTTCAAACGATGGGTCACTACATCCATGACCTGAAAACCCTACCCGTAGATGCCATAGTAGCTGGAGGTCATAAGTTTCATGGACCAAAGGGATCAGGATTTCTTTTTGTAAGAAAAGAGAAAAAAATCCATCCCTTCATTCATGGAGGTGCCCAAGAGCGCAACATGCGCGGAGGTACCGAAAATGTGATCGGCATTATCGGAATTGCAAAAGCGCTAGAACTCTCCTACGAAGATATGTCAGGTCATCGGGCTCATGTTGAGAAAATCAAAAAACATTTCATTGAAAAGCTCATCGCCGAACTTCCTGGTGTAGCGTTCAATGGACGTTCTCAAGATTTAAGAAGAAGTTTGTATACGGTTCTTAATGTGAGCCTGCCTCCGTCCGAATCCAACAGAGGAATGTTACTTTTCAATCTAGACCTAGAAGGTATTTCTGCCTCAGGAGGATCAGCATGCAGTTCAGGTGCTACGGTGGGATCACATGTGCTTAGAGCCTTAAATCATAATCCTGAGCGCGATTCGGTCCGGTTTTCTTTCAGCCGATTTAATACACTAGAAGAAGTGGATTACACCGTGACCAAGCTCAAGGAGCTTTATGCAGTAGAAGCCTAAAATCAAAAAAGGAGTCAAAATTGACTCCTTTTTTGATTCATATCCTTTCCTGCTTTTTACTTGGATGACTTATATCCAATGGCATAGGGAGTCCATATTTCATAGATTGGCTGGCCTTGAGAGCTCAATCCACTGTGGTGCCATTCTCCATCAATCACTTTGAAATCGAATCCCAAACTCGCTCCTACCCTAGAATTATCTCTAGAGAAAAACGTGATGGTTTCTACATACTTCCCATCTTTAGCCGTATAGGTTCCACCTCCGGTTCCCGAAAATTCTTTGGTCTCTGAGTTGAAAGCAATCCATTGAAAACGGCCTCCACTTAAAATCTTGACTGTCCGACGTGCACCTGGAGTAGATCGGGAAATCTGATCGTCACGCTTTCTTCCTGTGATTACCCAATTGCCTGTAAGATCATCCTTGCTTTCAGAGATTTTTTCCCAAGTCTCCACTAGCAATCCACCATTGGTATCTGCCGAAAGGGTTAGCTTATTGCCTTTTAACTCAACTTTAAATGGAGTGGTAGTACCTACTTGAAGTGGATCAAGGGTAAAAAAGTCCAATGTCTCAGCGCACTTTCCAGCTTCAAATTTGTAAGGTCCTCCCCCTGCTCCGATGAATACATTGTCTGCTACATTTTTGACACCGAAAGCAAAGTAATCATCCTGATAGATTTTGATGTATTCCTGATCAGTGACTGACTTACCATTTTGACTGATGAGTTTCCATGCCCCTTCCAAATTTTGTCCCTTTGCCAAAAAAGCAATGAGTAGAAAGGTTAACAACAGGTATTTCTTCATGATATTGAGTTTAAGATTGTAGGGAATAGCTGAAATTGAGAAAGATTCAACAAAAAACCAACCGACGGGAATTTTGTAGGTAATTTGAGCCAATAAGTGGATTTTACCCATGAAAGAATATCAACTAGGCACGAGTAAGCAAGAAGTGTATCAAATGATCCCTGAAAGGAGGATCAAAAAAGTTGTTCTTGGCAAAAAATCAATTGGCTTGTTGAGAATGGGTGACGAGCTCTTTGCATTCGATACGCAATGCCCCCATCGGGGAGCGGATCTTCTTCAGGCTAACATCAATGGGGCCGGAGAAATCATCTGTCCTTTACATCAATACCGGTTCGATTTGAAAAGCGGCCAGGTCCGCTCCGGATTCTGTGGCGAATTACCAGTCTATCAAGTCAACTTATCAGAAGATGGCCTCTTCATTAAACTTCCTTAGTGAAGTCGAGCACCATTTGGTACAAGCAGGTCTGAAGTAGCTAAAGCAATACCACCTCCCACACTTGAAAATCCGGTAATCAAAACCTCCGACATAAAATCCGCAATTTGCCTAGGCTCAAGATTACACACGCACAACACCTGCTTGCCGGGAAGATCAGAGAGGGAATAAAGTGTGGTTATCTGTGCAGAAGATTTTTTGATCCCCAAATCAGGGCCAAGATCCACCCAGATTTTATAGGCAGGCTTCTTCGCTTTTTCAAACAGTTCTGCTTTTTGTATGGTGCCAATTCTTAGTTCAATTTTGTTGAAATCTTCTAGGTCAATCGTTTGCATAGTGCTTTTTTTTCCTATTTTTAGGAACATTTTGTGAAAACCGAGGTTAAAATAACTCAACTTCCAACAAGTCATGTTGAAATTTTCAGGATTTCCATTGAATAAAGTCACCTTGCTGTGCGCAGCTGTAGGTGGATTTGTACTTTTTACTTCAGAAGTAAAGGCGCAGGAAGAGAATAGTCCAAAGCCGATCGAAAGACCTTTAGTGGAAGATCATACCGCCAATCAGGATGTAAGCGCCTCGGTTTTTCCTCTATTCAAGCCAGTACAAAAATCAACACCTGCCAATTCAATTGGAGTAAAAAGAGACCTACCTGCTGGGGGAATATTTAATGAAAAGGAATCAAAAAAGAATGAATCTCCATCTACTTTATCATTCAACATCTTTCTCTATATCGTAGACAAATTCAAAGAGGACTAAACCCAAAACAACCCTGACATAAAACAAGAAAGGAGGCCTTAGGCCTCCTTTCTTGTTTTATCCGTTTACTATGAATTTTTCAAGATCATTCAGGGTGATTTTTCCCTCATAAAAGGCCCTTCCAAAAACGACTGCATGCAATCCCATATCACGTAGCTTTCGGAAATCATCAACTCCACGCACGCCACCTGAGGCCGCTACATGGATATTTGGGAATCGCTCAAGTACCTCCTTGTACAACTCAAAATTAGGGCCTTCCATTACACCATCTCTGGTTACATCTGAGCACTTGAGGTATTTCAAACCCCTGTCATAGAAAAACTCAATATGATCAAATAGATCAATTTCAGTTTTCTTCAACCAGCCACGGATTTTGATTTTATGATCAGAAGGATTGGTATCTGCTGCCAGGTTGATTTTTTCTCTTCCATAGGACAAGATAAACTGAGCAAATCGCTCAGGGAAATTGGCAGCAGCGGAAGCTACAGTGACCGTTTTGGCTCCAAACTCAAAACATTTGATCACATCACCATCCGTAGAAATTCCACCTGTGAAATCCAACTTTAGGTTGGTATATCCAGCTATTGCTTCAAGGATGTGGTAATTTTTGGGTTCACCTCTGCGGGCTCCATCCAGATCCACCAAGTGAAGTCTTTGGATGCCGATTCCCTCAAATGCCTGTGCTATTTCCAAGGGATTAGAAGAAATGACCTCTTCAGTTGCAAAATCTCCACGCTTGAGCCGGACACATTTTCCGTTGATCACCCAAATAGAAGGAACGATTTCAAACATAGCGACTTGTGTTAGATTTAAAGGTTTACTAGCAAGTTATATTCTTAAATATACGACAGCAGGCCTTTTTTAAAAGAAGAATTGCCCCAATGATTTCATTTTTTTAGCTAGCCACTTTAAAAAAACACCTAAACAGAGGAAATAAAGTTACTTTATAAATATGCCTACCCTGCCTTGAGAGCCCGAAGCCCACAGGTATTTTTTGTCAGAAGTTGATTTAACTGCATGGAATCCCACTTCAGAAAAGGTCTTCCAAGTCAATCCACCATCTATAGAAAAGTCAGAGCCATCAGGACCCACTGCCACCAGGAGCTTCGGCTTGTCTAAACTCGCCACTCCAGAGCGATATCCACTAGTAGACTGTTCTGGAATTGAATAAACTTCCTGTGATCGAAGAACAAGATTACCTTGAATTACCCTAGGCTTAAGGTAATCTCCCCCAACCAAAATTAGTTTTTCACCCTGATGAGCCATGGCAAAAACACCCTGAGATGACTCCCCTTGGGACATCATAGAAATCTGTTCTTTGGTCCATTGAGCATTGGAAAAAGAATAGAAATGCAAATTGGAGACACTACCACCCGTTGCAAAAATCAATTGATCTTTTGTTGCAATCAAGGAAGATGAGCTCGCTGCAAAAGCTGCTTCGCCTGTTTCAGCCTTGGGGAGTTGGTCCAATGACTTCCAGGATTTTCCTCCATCCAGAGTTTCAAGAATCATCCAGTTACCCGCAACCGGATCTCCAAGCACATATCCCCTTCTCTTATCTGTAAACGCGATGGCATCAAAAAATGCCCCTTTCCCTTCCTCATGCACTTTTGACCAAGATTTACCTCCATCATCAGTCCGATAGATCACCGCCGGCTGCCCTGCCGAAGCAGCAACGGCCGTATTCTTATCAAACCCATGAATGGATCGAAAATCCACGGTATCTAATCCCGCAATCACTCCGTGATCCCAAGTTTTTCCACCATCAAGCGTTCTCAGCCAAGTTCCACCCGATCCACTCGCCCAAACCACTTGGCCCGAAACGGGTGAAAGCCCCCTTAAGGAGGCTTTCACAGGTGTTTGAATTTCTTGCCAGGAATAGTTCTGAGCAAAGGAGGAATTAATCCCAGCCCAAAAACCAATCAGGAAAATCCATTTGATCATACAATGTCCACTTTTCGATAAGCTTCAATCAGGGCTAATTCCCCTTCCTTTCCAGGCTTGGCATTGCCATGCTCCATGCCCATCACCCCGGTAAATCCCTTTTTGTGAATGTATTGGAACACATTGGCATAATTGATCTCACCAGTTCCTGGTTCTTTGCGTCCGGGATTATCTCCAATCTGGATGTAGGCAATTTCACTCCAAGTCTTCTCCATGGTAGCGATCAAGTTGCCCTCATTTCGCTGCATGTGGTAAATGTCGTAGAGAATTTTACAGGAAGGGCTCGCTACTGCTTTGCAGATCATGTAAGTCTGATCTGCATGACGCAGAAATAGATCAGGATTATCACTTAGTGGCTCGAGCACCATGGTCAATCCATGTGGTTCCAAAATTTCCGCTCCACGCTTTAGCGCTTCAATCACATTGCCAGTTTGGACACCCATCGGCAAGTTACGTTCGAAGTATCCGGGAACTACCGTAGCCCATTTAGCCCCCACACGCTTGGCAACTTCTACGGATTCACGGCAAGTTTTGAGGAATACATCAAGAAATTCCTGCTTTCCTGTGGTCAGAGATACTTTCCAGTTGTCTCCTCCATCGATTACAAAAACTCCCATTCGCATTCCGAGATCACTTAGCGTTTTTCCAATCAATTCCTGATCTGCAACTGATCGCTTCAGCATGCCATTATCCTCCAAGGATCGAAATCCCTGATCCGCCATAAATTTCAGCTCATCGACCAATCCACCCGGAGCATGATTTTTGAACATGCCAAAATGAGGTGCAAAGTCCATTTTGAAAGTTGGCGCAGCGGCGTTTTCCTTGGAAAAAGCAGGAAGACTCATTGCACCTGTAGCACCTACAAAGGCACTTCCCAGACCAATTCTTTTGATAAAACCTCTTCTTTCCATGGGTTAGATCACTTTGGTTTTTCCAGGAACAGCATGTGGGTAGAAGCCGTCGGCATTTGGAAGCAGTTTAGGCATAGCATCCCAGGCAAGTTTTTCAGGGAATAAATCTACTGTGCCGTTGAGTGCCTCATCCCAAGTCACCACCTTGCCAGAATAGGTCGCATATCGACCCATGATCGCTGTCAATGTGGATTTAGCGGCGTTTTCAGCATCTGCAAATTTGTACTCACCCTTGACAATCGCAGCCCAAAGCTCATCATGCTCTACTTGGTAAGGGTTTGGATTATTTTCTCTGTTATGGGTGTAGAGTGCGTTGCCTTTCCAATCAGTCATCACTCCGTGATTTCCTGCGCTTAGGAATACCTTTCCTTTTGTTCCTTGGAACGTCTCATCCACACGGTTGGCTGCACCTGGGAAGTGACGGCACTCGGAGTGAATCACGGATCCATCGGCGTAAGTCAGTGTCAACACATGGTGATCAAAAATCTCCCCATGGTCTTTTCCTGTGCGGATCTGACGTCCACCTGTACCTTCTGCTTTTACCGGATAGCCATTTTTAGCCCAGTTGGCAATGTCAATGTTGTGAACGTGCTGCTCCACAATATGGTCACCACAAAGCCAGTTGAAATAATACCAGTTTCTCATCTGATATTCCATTTCCGTCTGGCCTGGCTTTCGCTCGCGAACCCATACTCCACCGTCATTCCAGTAGACTTGACCTCCCACAATATCCCCCAACTGTCCGTCATGAATTCTCTTCATGACTTCCCGGTAGTTTTGCTGGTAATGGCGCTGAAGTCCTACAACGACGTTCAGTTTTTTGGCTTTGGCTACCTCAGCAGCAGCTAGGACCTTTCGGATACCTGCAGCATCGGTAGCCATTGGTTTTTCTGCGAAAATCTGTTTGCCTTGATTTACCGCTTCTTCAAAGTGAGAAGGACGGAAACCTGGAGGTGCTGCCAAAATCACCACATCGGCCTCAGCCATTGCTTTTTTGTATCCATCAAATCCTACAAAGCGCTTTTCGACAGGAACGTCGACTTTGTCTTTTCCATATTTATCAAAAATTGCCTTGTAGCTGGAATCAAGTCTGTCTTGAAACGCATCTGCCATAGCCACCAATTTGATTGGGTGACCAGTCTCAAATGCCTGGAAGACAGCTCCGGTACCACGGCCTCCACAGCCGATTACCGCCAGTTTGATTTGATTGTCCGGTGCAGCGTGGGCTCCCGGAACCAAAAATGAAGGGGCCAGCATACCGCCGGTCACTAGGGCAGAGGTCTTGAGAAAGTCTCTGCGTGAATTCTGATTGCTCATAGGTGGGTTATTTTGGTTGTTAATAATCTGCGATGGGTTCCTGAGTATAGTAGGCCATGATTTGCTCAGGAGAAGGTGGATTGAGTGGTCTCACAAGACGAAGACCTATGAAAGGTGCCTCCGGAAACCACCACTGACTTTTAGGAATCTGGGGATCGATCCGCTTCCAAGAAGGATCAGATACTCCTCGGAAAGCTGAGCCAATCTCAGCATTGGAGGTTTTGAAACTACCTCCTCTTACCACATGCGGGTAAAGTTTACCCGCAGGATTATAAGGATTGTCCTTACCTGACCTGCTGTAAAAATCCTTTTCATATAAATCGATCGTCCATTCCTGCACGTTACCATAGATGTCGAAAAGTCCCCAAGGATTAGGCTTCTTTTTGCCAACTTCATGGGTTGCACCTCCGCTATTGGCTGCAGTCCAGGCATATTCTGCCAGTTTGGACTCCTCTTTTCCGAAGAAAAATCGCTCAGATGATCCAGCTCGAGCAGCATGCTCCCATTCGGCTTCGGTCGGCAAACGGTAGAAAATTCCTGTTTTCAAATACAGCCAATAGCAATATTGAATCGCTCCATATTGGGTCATTCCGACAGCCGGCTTGCCTTCTTTTCCCATTCCAAAGGTCATGTCTAAGTACGGAAGGCTGGGACGAGTAAGTCCATCTACCCGATCCTCGACTCCACCCTCTGTCATGGTCTGCTCGTAATGCTTATCCAAAAACAGTTCGAAAGCATCCCAAGTCACTTCATGGGTTCCCATCCAAAAGGCATCGACTTTGACTTCGTGGGCAGGATTTTGGTCTGGAAATTTGGAATCATTTGTTCCCATCAGAAAGGTGCCCGCTGGGATTGGAGTCATGCTAAAAACTACTGGGGTTCCGGGAATTTTCTGGGTATAGGCCTCAAAAACAGCCGACTCGTTGAGCTGGAAGCTCATCAAGATCAAGCCAGAGGCAATGAATAATTTTTTCATAGGTTGCTGGGGGGCATGAATGATTGAAAATAAGCCTTTTCTGTTTTTTTTAAATTAGTCTTTTGATGAAAGGTTGCGAAATAGATGAACCGCCTGCCCGTTTTGCTTTACCAAAAGAAAACCATGAGAAAATTCAATGGCTCGAACCTCGCCACGAAGTGAGACTCCTGATTGCTGGGCTGCAATTGGAGTGAAACTTCCCTTTCCATCTCCCAAAAGCACTTGCAAGTGATTGGCTGAATACCTGCCAAATTTCAATTTAGTATCAAGCAAATTGCCTCCTAGGATCATATCCAGGTGACCATCTGAATTGAAGTCACCTTTCTCCAAAGTAAAAACCGGAGCGAACTGTGTCTGAATGGGAAGCGGTTTTGAAATGAATTTACCTTCCGCATTCAGGACAAAATAGGAGGTTTCCAATCGATTGATAAAAACCGAAGAGGCGTCTTTGCGTTCTTCAGGCGAAAACAGATTGTCCATTTTCACATCCGAGAAACTCTTAAAATCGAGGTATCTTTTCTTTAGAAAATTGACCTGACCTAAAATCTCATCTCTACTAGGAGATGGGTATTTTTCACCCTTTATGTAATATCCCAAAATGGCATCTGTGGAGCCATTGGCATCAAAATCTTTGTAGAGTAATTCCATCGGCTGGGTGTCGCTGGCAAAAAGCTGGGAGTTTCTACCATGATTCCCGGCTAAAATCTCTGGCTTTCCATCCTGATCCCAATCTCCTATAAGGACTTCGGACCAGAGGCCAACTTGAGGTAAGCCAAAATAGTCTGAGGTGGCATTTTCCCAAGTATTATTCTTCTTGGAAAAAACAGTCAAAGGCATCGCATCACCGACAAGGACAACCTCATTGATACCATCTGAATTGAAATCTGCAGTAGCGACCCCTGTGATCATACCAAGCTTAGCCAATCCCGGAGCGAGTGACTGGGTTTGATCCGCGAATCTTCCTTTTCCATCTCCTATCCAAATCCTTGCTCCTGGAGAAGTCGGATATTGACCGGGATTGACACGAGCTCCTACAATCAAATCCAAAATACCATCCCCATTTAGATCTTCTGCCAACGCAGCCCCGGTAGGGAAATTTTCTTTTGGAAGAGCATCGGACGATTTACGGAACTTGCCTTTCCCGTTATTGAGGTACAGCCTATCGGCTAAAGTTTCATCTCCAAGGTTGAATTGGTAAACTCCCCCACTCGCCACATACAGATCTTTGAATCCATCTCCATTGGCGTCAAATGCGATGGCGTACACATCCTCAGATGCTCTTTCCCCAAGAAAAGCAGTTGAATCTACCTTGCCAAGCTTTCCATTTCCCAATCCAAAAATCACTTTCCCGCTTAGCCCTGCATCTCCGCCAGCAAATACATCCAGTTCTCCATCGCCGTTGAAGTCTTCCAGTACCAGCGCTTTGCCATTGCCAGAAATCCCAAAGCTCATCAAAGGCTGCCTTTTAAAATCATTCACCTCTTGACCTTTGGAAAGAGGCACTTTTGAAACCGAAGCAAATAATCCTTGATCTGGTGAGACATTTCTGGTTCTTTCACTCTTGGCTTCAACCTGAGAAAGTTCCAAGGTTTGATTCGCCTCCACTTTTGCCAATTTGGTCATCTTGCCACCCGGCCAGCTGACCTGGATAGAATCGACCGCAGTTTGTGTACCCAGTCCAAAATTCAGGTAAGGTGCAACCGATGACTGATATCCTCTAAACGTAGATAATTCTTGATATTGAATTCCTTGAGAGGTATAGAGGATTACTTTTGCTCCTAGGCCAAGGGAATTCTGACTTTCTCCTTTCAATTTGATTTTCAAATAATTCCCTTTTTGCTGCTGAATCGATAGGTTTTCATAGACCATTGCAGGAGCGTTGAGATTATTTAGAATCAGATCCATATCCCCGTCATTATCCAAATCAGCATATGCGGCGCCATTGCTATTTGCATTTTGAGAAAGACCCCAAGAGTCCGACACATTTTCGAACGTGAGGTCCTGACGGTTTCGGAAGGTGTAATTTTTCAGGTTGGAGGAAGTCATAGACTTTACCATGGTCAAAAGATCCTCGCGTCTGAGTTGCCCCCCTTTGGTCTGCACATAATTATCCATGTATTTCAAAAAGTCCTGATTGTTGTAATCCCTCAGGTAACCATTGGTGATGAAGAGGTCCTTCCATCCATCCAAGTCTAGATCAGTAAAAAGTGCTGACCAGCTCCAATCTGTATTGGAAATTCCAGCAAGTTGACCAATCTCTTGAAAAGTGCCATCGCCCGCATTGAGGTGAAGCATGTTTCGCATGTATTGGTAGTAAAACCCTCGATCAACATTGAGCTGAAAAGCTTCAAAATTGTCTGGAGAGAGGAGGAGTTTCTGACGCTGATTATCCTCTGGCAGCATGTCTAACGTGAAAATGTCCACGAGGCCATCGTTGTTTATGTCGGCGATGTCATTACCCATCGAGAAATGGGAAGTGTAATCCAGCATTTGTTGGATTTGATCCTTGAAAGTGCCGTTTTTCTGATTGATATACAGGTAATCTGGCATGGTGTAATCATTGCCGATGTAGATGTCAGGCCAGCCATCTTGATTGATATCCGAGACATTTATTCCCAGTCCATAGGATAGACTAGAGGTGGAGATTCCGGCCTTTTCACTCACTTCTGTAAACTTTCCATTTCGGTTTTCAAAAAGCTGAGAACCGGCTTCATGCTTTTCCTTCAGGAGATTTTTGGTCAACCTCACATCCATGTTTTGTATGGATTTGATGTTGTGATTGAGAAGAAAAAGGTCTAAGTCTCCATCCAAATCATAATCAAAAAAAGCAGCCGAGGTAGTTGTGTTTTCTGAGGCTATTCCATACTCCTCAGCCATTTCTTTGAATTGAGGAATACCTTGAGCATTGACCCCCTGATTGACAAAAAGTTCATTTTTACGCTTTTCAGGCAGTAAAGCTCCTGATCGACACTGGTAAATATCGAGCAGACCGTCGCCATTGATGTCCACCATAACGACACCTGTTTTCCATGGCCCGGTCCTTCCCTCAGCACCAGATTCGGCAGTAATATCTTTGAATTTGAAATTTCCCTGATTAAGGAAAAGTTGATTTTGACCCACGTTGGATGAAAAATAGAGGTCATCCAACCCGTCTTGATTGACATCTCCTACCGCTACTCCTCCTCCATTGTAGAGGTACTCATACATGAGAACGTTGAGGTTGAGATTTTCCTCCAGGGAATTGACAAAATTGATCCCTGTCTGCTCCGAGGGAAGGAGCTTAAACAAAGGATTGGAAGGTGCTGCTTGAGAAGTCGAATCTGTTTCTACTGATTGTTTACAGGAAAAAAATAGCGCAATCGAACTGAGTAAAAAAAGAGGTAATCGTAACTGCTTCATAGGAAATAAGTCTGGGCTATCCCAAATGGAATAGCCCAGACAAGATAATCAGGAATTTAGAATCCAGGGTTCTGAACCAACTCGCTATTTCGGTTCATTTCATCACGATGGATTGGCAAATAGTACATTTTGTCCAACCACTTTCTGTTTTCCTTACCCGGATCCATATCGATTACTTTGTAGACGTAGTCGAAAGTTTCAGGATCGTATTTGTAAACACTTAGCGTCTTACCAGGCTTGAGCGTACCTCTGATGCTGATACCATTTGCTTGTCTACTAAAGGCCTGAGGAGCGATCATCCATCTTCTTACGTCGTGGTAACGCTGCTCTTCGTAAGCCATCTCGATTCTACGCTCATTTCTGTAGCGCTGTCTCAAAGCATCACCTGTTTCTGTTATGGCGGGCTGACCTACTCGGAATCGGATTTGATTCAACCATTTTCTGGCTTCTTCTTCCTGACCCAATTCGATACTAGCTTCAACGTAATTAAGTACAGCTTCTGTGTATCTGAGTACTGGCCAAGGAACTTGCTGCCAAGTATTTTGATCTACGATTGCTGGATTGGCATCCACGAATTTACGGAAGTAATAACCAGTATAGCTACCATTCCAGTCTTCGATAGGGCTGTTACGAGTATCCAAACCGAAGTGCGTTACTTTTGCACCAGCAGCATTGGTCACCTCGTAAGTACCTGTCTGAATTTGACCTAATGGATCTCTCACTTGGTTAGCAGAAGATCTAGGCTTCCACTGAGCACCATCATAAAGTACTGAAGCGTAGAATCTAGCATCACGGTTTTTGTAAGGTGCTGTAGCTTGGTCAGGGTTGCTCCAAGAAAACTTGGTACCATCCATCATTTCGTAGTCATCGATCAAAAGCTGAACAGGTGTATTACCAGCCCAGTTATTGTATCCGTTTGGACCATTGAACAAGCCCTGACGTCCACCGTTCTCATTTTTGAGGTTGATGAAATATCTACCCAAAATGATTTCAGCTTCACCACCACTTCTCGCCATGGAGTTGTTGATGTAGTTTTGGATACCTTCTGCATGCGAAACTGGTGCAGAAAGACCCATTTTATTACCTGTGGTTGCATCTAATACCGCTTTAGCAGCAGCTTGCGCTTTTTGCCATCTTTCGGTTCTGCTTCCTGACGGATAAGCCAAGTATTCGATTTTGGCATAACCTGCTAGATCTGCTGACTTAGCCTTAGCAGTCGGTCCATCATGAAGGTCACTTGCTGCATAAAGCAGTACTCGTGACTTAAGGGCCATGGCTGCAAGCTGCGTAGCTCTACCATTGATTCTAGACTTACCAGTAAGAAGGGTAGCTGCTTCATCCAAATCCTTTACGATGAAGTTCACGCACTCTTCAAAGGTATTTCTTGGAGCTTTGAATGTTTCGGAATCCAAGGTATAAGGCGTATCAATGATAGGGAAGCCACCATAATATCTCAATAACTGATGAGAATAGTATGCTCTCATGAACTTGGCCTCACCGATCAATCTGTCAGTGTTAGCACCTTTAGGGAAATTGGTATCACTCATTTTCGCTATAGCCACGTTAGCAGCTCTGATACGAGAATACATTTGATTCCATGCAAGCGTATTATTTACCCAACCTATATCAGCTGAGTTGGATCTTGCTTCGGTGATTGTGGTAATTCCACGGCCTGGGTGTGTAAAGATGGCTTCATCTGTCAATGAAGCTAGCATTTGCTCATCAAAACCCCCATTGCCCAAACCTTGGTAGATACCTACTACAAAAGCTTCTGCCAAGGCAGCATCAGCCCACACTGCATCTTCAGACACTTGACCAAGTGGGCGTGTATTTAAGAAATCATCATTACAAGCTGTAAACGCAAAGCTTGTAGCAAGTAGTAAAGCGACGATCTTATTTAATCTTTTCATGATTGTCTAGGTTAGAAAGTGACATTTAGACCAGTGCTGATGATTCTAGCTTGAGGATAGTACTGCCCTGTGGAGCTAGCTGTCTCAGGGTCATAAACCCCCAATTTATCCCAAGTAAACAGGTTGAGTCCGTTTACATAGACACGTAGGTTTCTCACACCTGCTTTTTCAGCGATAAATGAAGGCAGATTGTAACCCAATTCCAGGTTTTTCAAGCGGATGTAATCTGTACTTCTGAACCAGTAGGTGTTACCGCTGGAGAAATACTGATCATTTCTGTTGGCAATTCTAGGATGCACGCTGCTCGGATTGTCGATGGTCCATCTGTTTTCATAAATATCCAACAGGAAGTTACCGATGTTACCAGATTCACCCGCACTCACGTACTGTCTCGCTCCTGCTGCACCTTGGAAAAGGACAGCCAAGTCAAAGTTTTTGAAAGAGGCATTCAAGGTCACACCACCTTGGAATCTTGGAATATCATTGTCATCCATTCGGATACGATCATCAGGAGTGATTTTTCCATCACCATCCACATCCTTGTATTTCATATCACCAGGACGAAGGTTGTTAGTGATTGACTTGTAGTCCAAAGGATTGGAATTGATTTCTTCCTGGGTAGCAAATACGCCATCATACTGATAGACCAAGAAGGTGTTCATTGGCTTGCCAGTAGAACGCTGCCATTCAGGAGCTCCTGGAGCTTCGTCCCAGAAGAGGATCTTGTTCTTAGCGTAACCACCGTTGACACCAACAGAGTAGGTAAAGTCTCCAACATTTCCTCTGTAACCTACACTGAAATCATAACCCTTGTTCTCAACTTCACCGATGTTTTCGGCTGGAAGGATCAAACCGGTACTCTGAGGTACAGAGGCATTTTTCTGCCAAAGGATATTTGTACGCTTGTTGTAGAATACATCAAACTCGAAGAAAATCTTTCCGTCCATGAATTGACCCTCAAAACCCAAGTTGGAGTTGTTTGCAACTTCCCAAGTGATTCGAGTATTTGGAACTCTGTTTTCTAGAAGTGTTTTTACTTCCGTGTTATTAGCAATGTAGGAGCTAAATCCGTAGGTAGACAAGAATTGGTATTCCTGAAGCGCACCTCCGAAGAAGATTTGGTCGTTACCCAACTGTCCCCAAGAACCTCTGATTTTGAAGAAGTCCATGGTTTTTCCAATTGAATTTTTCCAGAAACCTTCGTCAGAGACTACCCAGCCCAACATGACGCCAGGGAAGAAACCGTAACGAGTAGCTTCTGGGAAGATGTATGAACCATCATATCTCCAAAGGAATTCCGCTAGATATTTCTCCTTGTAGTTGTAAGAGGCACGACCGAAGTAATTGAGACGAGCTCTTTCAAAGGCACCACCGCCGTTGTTTTTCTCCAAGTCACCACCGGCAAACATTTGATCAATGGCTGTGGAGATAAAGTATCTTCTGAATGCATTGAAGTTGTTGCCTGACACAGTTTCCTTGTTAAAACCAGCCAAAACATTGATCGTGTGCTTATTGTCGATCACCTTGTCATAAGAGGCCACGGTACCCAAAAGGATATTCAGCGTGTTGCTATTAGCCTCTGTCAATCTTGGATCGGCTGGACCTCTCACAGTTGCTACCAACTTTGGAGTCACGCCATCTGCTTCAAAGCCTGAGCCTTTCTGATAAAGAACCCATGGAGTTTCCCAACGCTTGTTGAACTGCATGGTCTTATCAATCGCACCGGTACCTGTGATTTTTAGGCCTTCGATACCTGGCACTTTAATTTCAATATTTCCGGTAGTCTGGAAGTAATCTCTAGTATCACGGTCATAGCCTGTTGCATTAGTGGTAATAACAACCGGGTTTTCACCGTTTTCGATATCAGGTCCTGGTAGACCATTTGGCCAGAAAGCTGGTTGATTCGGCTTACCTCTCATTTGCATTCTGAAGATGGCACCTGCGCCTCTGGTAGGGAAGAATCTGGATTCTTCACGACCCAAAATACCCAAACCAACTTTCACATATTTATTAACAGTTGCATCAAGGTTCATTCGGATATCATACTGCTTAAATCCAGTTGCGGACTGCTTATAATATCCATCCTGATCTTGATAGCCAATGGATGTCATGTATTTCACATTGTCATTACCACCAACCAACTGTGCATTTACTCTAGTCTGAGGAGACCAGGTCTTCAAAGTTGACTTATACCAATCGGTGTTAGGATAGTTCCATGGATCTGAACCGTTTCTGTAAAGCTCCAATTCATTAGGCAAGTAAGGGGCCTTACGAACCACACCATTTGGTCTTGTGAAGGTTCCTGCTGTTTTGTAAGCTTGATTTGCAGCAGCCCATTCTCCAACAGGAAGTGCATAGATATCAAGGTCATTAAGCATCTCTGCATATTGGGCAGCATTAGCCAAATCAGGGATAACAGTAGGTTGAGCTGCGCCTTGGTTGACTTGGAAGGTAAATTCTGGCTTACCGCTTTTACCTCTTTTAGTAGTCACAAGGATAACACCGTTAGCAGCTCGTGAACCATAGATAGCAGCGGACGCATCTTTCAATACGGAGATACTTTCGATGTCATTTGGATTCAATCGATCAATACCGCCGGCACGTGCAGGGATACCATCGATTACGATCAAGGCATCGTTGTTGCCCAAGGTATTGGAGCCACGGATTCGAATACTTGAGCCATCATATCCTGGTTCACCGCTTCTATTCACAGCTACCACACCAGGCATACGACCTGCGATGGAGTTGGAAAGGTTCATGGCAGGAGATTTGGCAAGCTCACCCCCTTTTACAGAGGCAACCGAACCTGTGATTGTTTCCTTCTTTTGCTCACCATATCCTACCACAATCACCTCTTGAAGGGACTTTGTGTCAGGTTTAAGGGTGATGGAAACGTTGCTTTGAGAGCCCACAGCTACTTCCTGAGACTCAAAGCCGATGAATGAAAATACTAGAACTGCAGCATCCGAAGAAACTGCTATTCTGAAGTTACCATCCACATCGGTAACTGTACCCGTGGTCGTCCCTTTTACTAAAATGGACACACCCGGAAGAGGGAGGTTATCTTCCCCCGAAAGCACTACGCCAGACACCTGTCGGGACTGGGCCATCACTGCACCTAAACATATTAGGTACGTGAAAAGAGTCAGGGCAAATAGCCTGACTGCGGTACTAAACTTCATAGGCAGTTTGGGTTAATTTTGACTAATCCTAATTTCAGACGATCCCAAGAATTTAGCCCAACTGTTTTTTACCAAAAACTGACTGTTTTATAGCGTTTATGCTAATGGAAAGCAAAATTTATAGGTGAATCAAAGAATGTTTAAGATTTAGCTCGTGTTTATTCAACAAAAAAATAAATTTTTGAAACAAACTTTTGTTAGTTAACTATTCCAAAAATGATTATTAGTCCCGACCTCTATACTCTAAAATTTTCTACTTCAAAATTGTACTTCGGCTTGCTACACGATTTAAAAATAGCTGAACCCAAAAAGGAAATAATGTAGAACTCTTAGGAAAAAGTTTTCCTCTGTGGAGTTAATACCCTAAGCCCTAAAATCGGAGACTGTAAACCGTCTATAATCTTTTTACTACTTCCTTTTTTTGAATTCTTACGGACCACATCCCTCTCAGGTCTCCTTCTTTATGGCCTTTAGCCAAATCATTAGGATAAAGCTGATCAAGTTTCGCTTGAGTTTCTTTGTTGATTTCTTTTCCAGGCTCACCATGGCAACTCAGGCACATACCATTTGGGATGACTATGGGCTTGGTATAAAGTAAGACTTCACCGTTTTCAAATTTTTGGATATTCGGATCACTCTTGATGCCATTTTCTGCATTGTATTCATAAGCCTCCAAAATGGGTCGCTCTTCTTCAGTTGGCAAATCTGCTGCATTCCTCGCTCGATTTGAAGCCCTTTTGATCTGAACAGAATGGACTTTACCCAATTCGGTTAAGATGGGCAAGGCATTTACATTACAAAAATCAATGGCACTCGGAATTCCCTTTTCGGAAATTGCCTTTTGCAAATTTGATATCAATTGTTTTTGAGCCTCCTGCGTGATTGAATCTCCCCAAATCATGGCCTCCTCAATGATTTCTACCTCAGTGACACGCTTGATCTCCATGTTGCGGTTCACCTCTTCAAAAGTCTCCTTGGAGACCCTTTCTTGCGGTCCACAAGAAACAAACAGAATCACACTAATAAAGGCAAATAGGGAGATTTTCATGATGAGAAAAGATAGTTCTATTAGATCAAGTCGAATTTAGAGGGCAAAGTTCTGTTAATTACCCAATTCTTGTTCTTAATTTACTTCCTAAATAATTCAATCTCCAATGAATTATATTTAGCCTTATTTCAAAAGGATGAAAAAACTTCTAGCTATTCTACTTTTTTCCTTGTGCGCAATCAGCCTTTCCCATGGTCAAACTTGGACAAGAATGCAGGGCTGGGGGCTAGACTTAGAGGCAAGTCATTGGGTAACTAATCAAAAAGTGTTTGCAGTAGGAGAAAATCTTATCATCTACTCTGAAAACGCCGGAAGTACCTGGATAGAAGTAGGGCAGGAATTTGGGGTAAGATTGAGTGACATCACTTTTTCCAATGAATCCACGGGAATCGCGGTGGGTGAATTAGGCTCCATCTATAAAACAACTGATGGGGGAAAAACATGGACAAAAATTTCATCCGGCACCGTTAAGAATCTGAACAGCGTCATATCTGTAGGTAGTAACCAGCTATTCGCATCAGGTGAGGATGGTACCCTGCTCAGTTCGACAAACTCAGGAGCTACTTGGAGTTTGACTAGCACTAACACGACGCTCGATTTTCAGGAGATCTTTTTTGTAAATGAAAACTTGGGCTTTATCGCAGCCGAAGGTGGTAATGTTTTCAGATCCTCAAACAAAGGCGTCTCATGGGAAAAAATTCAGCTTTCTACCGCTAGAAATCTAAATGGCATTTTATTCACAAGTACCTTGATCGGATATGTGGTAGGCGATCAAGGCACATTTTTCAGGACGGCAGACGGGGGAACTACTTGGATAGCAATCGCTAGTAATGTCACTTCCAAACTCAAAAAAGTTGCCGCAAGCCCAGTGGACAACAGAATCTTGGTGGCAATAGGTGAACAGGCAACTCTCATCAGATCTGCTAATTCGGGAACTAATTTCGGAACCATAAACTTAGGAGCTGGCAACGTGAGGAACCTCAATCATCTTGGGTTTATTCCTACTACCAATACATTATTTGCTTTTGGCCAAAACGGATACATCATTTCCTCCACCAATGCAGGAACTAACTGGACTACAAGACAAGCGGGCATACGAAATGACTTTTTTTCCACAGACTTCAAATCCAATACTATAGGTTTCTTGTCTGGCAGAAACGGAGAGTTCTATGTGACTACCAATGGAGGAGTCTCTTTAATCAGCAGACCTTTACCCGAAAAAATCGACATACATACCATTGACTTTTGGAATACTAGCTTTGGCTATGCCTCTTCCGAGTCAGGAAAAATGTACCGAACAGCAAATTCTGGTTCTTCATGGGTTTCTGTGCCTTCCAGTACTCCAAACAAGATCACGGGATTTTACTTATTTGCTCCATCTGTATTATATGTCTCTGGGACAAAAGGATATGTTTCTAGGTCGTTTGACTCTGGCGTTACTTGGGACCAATCCATCAATACCGGAGTCACTGATGACTTGGCTGACTTGACTTATTTTGATTTTGTGTTTGGCTTTGCAGTTGGTAAAAACGGACAGATAATCAGAACTGCCGGTGGGACAATTTGGGAAACTAAACCTAAACTTACCAACGAAGATCTGAATGCTTTAGCCAAACTTGATACTACTACGGCTATTGTGGTAGGAAACAATGGAACAGTCTTAAAGACAAAAGACAAAGCAGTCACTTGGGAAATTTTACCATTTCCCGAAAAAGTAAATTTGACCTCAGTGGATTTTTGGGATCTTTTTTTGGGTTTCGTAGTGGGGGAAGGTGGCATTACATACCAAACAAAAGACGGAGGGTTAACTTGGGTTAAGATCAACAGTGGAACCATAAGGGACCTAGCCTCTGTCAATTATGGGGATCCCAATTCAGCTTTTGCAGTAGGAAAGGAAGGAACGATCTTAAGTTATTCCTGCATTCCCCCAGGTTCGCTTAGTCCTATATCAGGCACCTCTGCTTCTTGTCTTGGAAAAAGTACCTACAGCATCACAAGTCAGCCCGAACTCAGTTCAGAAATTGTCTGGAGGGTCGATGGCGGGGTAATTTTATCAGGTCAGGGAACATCCACCATAGAAATTGAGTGGACAACTCCAGGCAGAAATGCCGTTTTGGTAAGCAGATCGAACTTTTGCGGAAATGGAGAAACTTCCTTTATGGAAGTTCTTGTAAACCCTACTCCGGCCATTTCTACGGCTATATCGGGAGAAGGAACAGTGTGCATCAATTCCATCCAATCTTATTCTGTTCCTTCCCAAACCGGAAGTTCATACACTTGGGAAGTTTCTGGTGGTGAAATACAATCAGGTCAAGGCACTGCAAGTATTTCAGTTCGTTGGATAACCCCTGGAGACCAAAGGATAAGTGTTATTGCCTCAAGCGCATGTGGGAAATCCGAGCCAACCTTTAAATCCATCAAGGCCAATAAACCACCCGATCAACCTGCTGCGATTACCGGTGAGACCATCACCCCGATTGGCCAATTTACTTACCAGACGACTGCTATCCCTGGCTTGAATTACAAATGGAGCATTTCGGGAGGTGGTAAAATCATCTCTGGCCAAGGTACAGCAAGTATCGCCGTGAATTGGGAGCAAGAGGGCCAATTTGAAGTCTCAGTTGAAGCCCAAAACGAATGTAATTTTGGACCTAAAAGAACGCTTAATGTGAATGTAAACATCATTACAGCGTTAGAACCAAACCCTGCATTCGGAAAACTGACGATTTATCCAAACCCCAGCCAAGGTCAGGTTACCATTCGATCAGCGACCTTAGATACTTTTGAATCTATAGAAGTCATCAACTCTTTAGGCCAGGTCATTTATCGATCCGCTATCCCACAGGGTGAAAAAAGGCATGATCTGGAAGCTCTTCCTCGAGGTGTTCTTTACATTCAACTTTCTGGGAAAAACGGGATGAACTCACATAAAATCATCGTGAGGTAAAAGCAGATCAAATCAAAAAAAATTAAGTTTTATTACCTAAAGAAAAACGGATCTTAAACAGAATTTTATTCTGAATTTGAAAAACAATGTTTCTTTTTTGAGGAAAATTCAACAGTATTTTTTATTCAACCTAAAAATCACAATACATCATTAGGAATATCCCCATTGGATATATTTTGCTTTTTTCCCTCCTTTGGGTAAAAATAAACCCAAATGAACTCCAGATATTTTCACCCAGAAAGCCTGATGATGTCCTACGGCTATAAGCCAGAACTTTCAGAAGGAGCCGTCAAGTGTCCCATCTTCCAAACCTCCACTTTTGTCTTTAAGACAGCCCAAGAAGGGAAAGAATTTTTTGAACTTGCCTACGGAAAGCGGGAAAAATCCCCGGGCGAAGAGCCAGGGTTGATCTATTCCCGTCTGAATAACCCTGATTTACAAATTCTCGAAGAAAGGCTCTGTCTATGGGACGGTGCAGATGAGTGCGCGGTATTTGAAAGCGGCATGTCTGCCATTTCCACAGTACTTTTGGAATTTCTAAGACCGGGTGATGCGCTACTTTACAGTATGCCTGTCTATGGCGGCACCGATCATTTCATCAATAAAGTCCTTCCTCAGTATGGAATCACCGGAATAGGCTTTACACCTGAGGAAACCTTGGAGGAAATCCTGCAAAAATCAGAAAAAGCCAGAGTCAAACTGGTCTATGTCGAAACCCCAGCCAATCCAACCAACGCCCTTTTCGATCTCGAACTTTGTCGAAAAGTAGCGGATCAGCTCAGCAATGCAGAAAACTCAGTATATGTAGTCGTTGACAACACCTATATGGGACCGCTTTGGCAACACCCTCTGAAGCATGGGGCTGACTTGGTCATGTATTCGGCTACCAAATACATTGGAGGTCATTCCGACCTGATTGCAGGTGCGGTGCTAGGAAAAAAAGAACTAATGAAGCGAGTTCGTACACTTCGTACATTTTTGGGGAATATGGCCGGTCCGTGGACGGGTTGGCTATTGATGCGAAGTCTGGAGACTCTAAAAGTCCGGATGACTCAGCAGGCTGAAAATGCCTCCAAGGTAGCCGACTTCCTTGCTACCCACCCCAAAGTAGAAAAAGTCTATTACCTAGGTCATTTAGCTGAAAATTCAGAGCAATATCACATTTTCAAAAAGCAACTCTCCTGTGCGGGCGCCATGGTATCTTTTGACATCAAAGGCGGAGAGAAAGAAGCCTTCCAGTTTTTGGATCACCTTCATCTATTCCATTTGGCAGTTTCTTTGGGAAGTACAGAATCATTGGCCGAACACCCGGCTACCATGACACACAGTGATGTAAGCGAGCAAGACAGAGCTAAGTTGGGTATTTCAGAAAAACTCATTCGCCTATCTATCGGAGTAGAACACTATGAAGATCTCATCTGGGATATTCAGCAGGCGCTTGAAAAAGTAGGATAAATAAAAAGGGATGAAGAGCTATTCTTCATCCCTGATTCTTACATATTGGAAAATATCTCCTATCCTTCCTCGCTTGATAAAGCCATTTTTGAGAATAGCCTCTGGAATATAGCCGGCCTTTTCCAGCACATTCATCGACTCCCCATTGAAGTCATATACTTGTGCAAAAATCCTATGAATGTCAAATTTCTCGAAGATGTATTTGGTGTACAACTTGACCGCCTCGGTCGCAATCCCTTTTCCCCAGAAAGCCTCGCCAACCCAAAAACCGAGTTCCATATTGGTACGCAATTCGTCTTTTCCACGCTCTGCACCGATAGCTCCCGCTAGTCGGCCTTCAAATTCAATCGCAAAATTTTGAGCAGGATTAAACTTCTGATTATGCTCAATCCAGTGACGAGCATCATGAATAGTATAAGGCTGTGGGTAGCTATCCCTCAGATTCATGGCTATTTTTGGATTGTTGGCCAAAGGATAGAGCTGATGAAAATGAGATTCATTCCATGTCACCAGATTTATTTCTCTTTCTCCTTCAATAATCATAATAGCGCTGGGTTTACTTAAGTAGCTGTGTTAATTAATTCAATATACTGGCTTAAATCAAGCTTGCAAAGTCCAAAGCAATTACTCAATCCCTCCAGCCTGCATTTTTTCTAAATTTTCTGCCAATCTCAAAGCGGAAATAAATTCTTCGATATTACCGTCCATTACGTCTGGCAAATTATAGACCGTTTTGTTAATCCTGTGATCTGTGACTCTGGATTGCGGATAATTATAAGTTCGGATCTTATCCGAACGATCTCCACTTCCCACCATAGACTTTCGCTGGGCACCGACGGCCTCGTTATGCTTTGCCAGCTCAATCTCATACAACCTTGATCGAAGTACCTTCAAGGCTTTTTCAAAGTTTTTGATCTGGGATTTTTCATCCTGACAAGTCACCACCAAACCCGTCGGATTGTGGGTCAATCGGACTGCTGAATACGTAGTATTGACAGACTGACCTCCCGGGCCAGAGGAGCAATAGGTGTCTTTTCGGATATCATTCATATCCAAGTGAACCTCCACTTCATCCATTTCAGGCAGTACAGCAACAGATGCTGCTGAGGTATGAACTCTTCCCTGAGATTCTGTGGCAGGAACCCTTTGTACCCGATGTACACCTGATTCATATTTGAGCATTCCGTAAACATCGGCGCCTGACACAGTTGCGATTATTTCTTTGTATCCGCCTGCTGAGCCAAAAGTCAAATCCAGCACAGTAAGCTTCCATCCTTTCATTTCGCAGAAGCGCTCATACATTCTGAAAAGATCACCTGCAAAAATCGCTGCTTCATCTCCTCCTGTGCCGCCTCTGATCTCCAAAATACAATCTTTGGAATCATTGGGATCTTTTGGTGTCAGCTGTTGCTTAAGTTCTTGCTCGAGAACTTCCTTTCGCTCTCTCAGATCATCCAGTTCGGCTTTTGCCATTTCCCTGAATTCTGGATCTTTTTCCTTTTCGAGCATCTCCTTGGAGCTATCGATATTTTTCAGGACCAAAGAGTATTCGTCATACACCGAAACGAGCTTTTCAAGGTCTTTGTACTCTTTGGTGAGCTTGGCATACTTACTCATGTCAGACATCGAGTCCGGCAAAATAATCAGCTGACCTACTTCTTCAAATCGTTCCTTAAGGGCTTGTAATTTATCCAGCATGGGTTTTTCCTTGGCTGCGCAAAAGTAAGGATTTTCTGCTTAGAGACGGGGATACTCCTCAGATATGGATAACTTAGGCTTTTTAACATGGAGTCCCAAAATCAAATGAATATTCAAAAACTGTTTTTCCTTTTCAGCTTGATTTTATTTTTTCTGTTGCTAGGATGCGTCAAAGAAGAGGACCAATCAAATCCCTGCCTAAACTCTGATTTGAAAAGTCGACCCACAACTTGCCCGACTGTTTTTCAGCCTGTGTGTGGCTGTGATGCCAAAACCTATCCAAATGAATGCCTTGCAAGAGCTGCAGGAAACAAATATTTCGCACCGGGAGCGTGTAATTGAAGCAGAAAACTCTCAAACTAGCCATTAGCCCAAGCCAACATTGCTTTAAAACCAAAAACCCTGAAAATGAGGATCTTCAGGGTTGTATTTCGCTTGGCAGTTTTTGAAAGTTTAAGTGATTATTCCACCGTAACTGACTTCGCCAAATTCCTGGGTTGATCCACATTACAACCTCTCATCACTGCGATATGATAGGAAAGCAGTTGGAGTGGAATCACAGAAAGCAAAGGAGTGAAGGCCTCATTAGTCGGTGGAATCTCGATCACGTGGTCAGCAAGTGCTTTTACTTGCTTATCTCCTTCGGTTACTACTGCGATTACTTTGCCTTTTCTAGCCTTTACCTCTTGGATATTACTCACCACTTTTTCGTAAGAACTGTCCAAAGTAGCAATGAAAATCACCGGCATTTCCTCGTCAATCAAGGCGATTGGGCCGTGCTTCATCTCAGCGGCAGGATAGCCTTCGGCATGGATGTATGAAATTTCCTTCAGCTTCAATGCACCTTCCAAAGCAACAGGGAAATTATAACCCCTTCCCAGATACAGCATGTTACGGGCATCCTTGTATTGCTCGGCAATTTTCTTGATCGCATCATTGGTTTGGAGTGCTTTTTCCACCTTGGCGGGAATGTCTGCAAGCTCATGAAGCATCAGGATGTATTTGCTTTCAGGCAAGGTTCCTCTCTGATAACCGAGCTTCAACGCCATCATGGTAAGAACTGAAATTTGCGCTGTGAAAGCTTTGGTAGATGCCACCCCAATCTCAGGACCCGCATGGGTGTAGCATCCTGCGTGAGTAGTTCTAGGAATTGAAGATCCTACTACATTACAAACTCCAAAAATGGTTGCTCCTTTTGATTTTGCCAGTTCAATTGCAGCAAGCGTATCCGCAGTCTCTCCAGATTGAGAAATGGCAATGATGAAATCTTTATCACTCACTACGGGATTACGGTATCTAAACTCGGAAGCGTACTCCACTTCTACTGGAACACGGGCAAACTCTTCAAAAAGGTACTCTGCTACCAATCCTGCATGCCAAGAAGTACCACAAGCTGTAATAACAATCCGCTCTGCGTTTTGAAACTTATTCATGTAATCCCTCAAGCCACCCAAGACCAAGCGCCCTGTTTTGGGGTCGAGTCGGCCACGAAGACAATCGGCTATAGACTTGGGCTGTTCAAAAATTTCTTTGAGCATGAAGTGCTCATAGCCTCCTTTTTCGATAGCCTCCAGTTCAAGTTCCAGCTGATTGATGTAAGGGCTGGTTTCGATGTTTTCGATGGTTTTTACCTGAAGCTTTCCTTCACGGATCACTGCAATTTCATAATCATCGAGGTAAATGACCTTATTAGTGTATTCGATAATAGGAGTGGCATCTGATGCCAAAAAGTATTCGTCTTCGCCCACACCAATCACCAAAGGGGATCCTTTTCTGGCTGCAATTAGCGTATCAGGCTCTTCCAAATTGATCAGAACAATGGCATATGCGCCTACGACTTTTTGCAAAGCCAGCCGAAGTGCTTCTTCAAGGGTGCAGTTGTTGTGGGTATAGATATCCTCTATAAACTTTACAAATACCTCAGTGTCCGTTTCACTTTGAAACTTGTAGCCTTTCTGAAGAAGGTCTTTCTTTAGGACTTCGTAGTTTTCAATGATCCCATTGTGGATCATGGCAAACTTTTCTGAGGAAGAATAATGAGGGTGAGCATTGACATCGTTGGGCTCTCCATGGGTCGCCCAACGGGTGTGTCCGATTCCGATTTTTGACTTCAAATTTCCATTTTCAGCCAAGAAATTTTCCAATTCAGAGACTTTACCTTTCTTTTTGTAAATGCTTAAACCCTTTTGATCGATCAAGGCAACACCGGCAGAGTCATATCCACGGTATTCTAATCTTTTCAGCCCTTTAATGATAATTGGCAGCGCTTCCTGCTGCCCTACATACGCGACAATTCCACACATAATTAAAAATTCTTAAAAGTTGGTTAGTACTTCCGCAAAGAAACTGCTTTCGTATCAAAAAAAATAATCCACTTTCAGAAAAACTAAAAGTGGATTAGTCAGGCTTTTTCGAAATCGATTGCCTATCGTGTCTTAGAGTATATGACGGTTAACTTGACTTTATCTTTATTCACCTTAAACTGTCTCAATGATCTTTTGAAATCATCGCTCAGATCTCTCGGAGTCGAAGGATAAAGAAGCCAATCTTGACGTTTAATTTGTCCTCTATAGATCGCATTGAGATGAGAAGAAATACCGGCTCTATAAAGTTTATCTACACTGTTATATTCTACCACTGCAGAAGAGGCAAATAAATAATTTGGGATTAAGTTGCCCTTACCATCATCTACTACTTGAGCCTGTCCGTCACCTTGAACATGAAGTTCTGCTTTATTCAGCGAACTTAGAAGGACTCGATTCTGAGAGTCCACGAATTTCATCACCATGGAAGATATAGGAACATTTCCAGCATCTTGATTTTCAAGTGCACCCAAGGTAAAGTTTACTTGATTGAATACTACGCCTTGTAAAGTATCCAAAAAGGCATCTATCGGATCAGTATTAACCCTCATAGCTAACCCCAAACCCGACTTCATTCCAACAATTGACCCAGTATTGTAGGCTTTACCATATTCTGTAACCACGCTAGTAGGGGTACCTGCACGGTCGGAATCAATGTTATTGAAACTTCTTGAGGACAAGGTGGTGATCGAATATTTCAACGCAGTAGTATCACCAAGTGCGTGATAATAAACGGTAATTCCGGTGTTGTTACCCAAAGAAAATCCCGCGGTGGTATTATCTCCTTCTCTAGCTGTAATGGCAACCCCCGGAAGGTATCTTCTGAAGCTAAATAGGTTGTCGAACTCCTGGCCTCTTTTCATTTTGGTAAAAAGATCATTGATAAAGGCCTCATTGGTGATCGGCACTTTGACCAAGGTATCTTTCTTATCTCCAAATAAAATCTCAGCATCCAAGATGGGGGTTGGATTGTAAGACAAAGAGCTAAAATTATAATAGAGTGTATCTAAAATAGGTTCGGTAAGAAGGTGAACGCGATATCTTTTCGGCTTGTCCAGATTAGAACCATTTACGCTGACCGTTGAAAAGTTAAAAAACACGGAATCAAGTACTGCGTCAGTTTTTGGACGCTCGGCAGTTTGATCGATATACAATCTGGTAAATGCAGTGGAAGTGGTTTTTCCGAAGTAATCATCTACTTCATTACCCACTAGAAGCACCCCCGAATTGGTGGTATTGAAGGAATCCAAAAGTACCACCTGTGCATCAAGGGTAAATTCTTTATAAAAAACCCCGATTTGGTTATTCTGTGGCGCAAGTTCCAATCCTACCGTGGCAGGATCGCTACATGCACCAAGAAACAAAACAGAAAATAACGCGGAAATGGAAAGCTTAGCCGGCAAGGCTTGTGTATACTCCATAAAGCTCTTCATGAGCTTGCTGTTCTTCTTCAAAACTGATTTCAAGATTTTTGTCTTTAGAGAAATCCTCAATTAGTTGGTTTAATTCCGCAGAAACTTCATTTCCTTTTACCACTCGATCGGCATATTCGATACCCATCTTGATAAAGCCTTCGAAGTCTTTGCTTTTCAAAGGTGCTAAAATAGTGTCATCGATGTCCACCATCTTAACCTTGTTTAACAAATCGTCGCCAAAGGTATGGGAAAAACCATTGTTGTAAATACCAAAGACCGTTTTGGTATCCTTAAAAAGCGGCTCGTTTTTGTAGGTTGTCTTTAGGTACATTGGAATCAAAGAAGTCATCCAATCATTGCAATGCACGATGTCCGGTGCCCAACCTAATTTTTTCACTGTTTCGATTACTCCTTTGCAGAAGAAAATTGCTCTCTCATCATTATCCTCATAGAATCGCTGCTGCTTGTCGTGAAACACGTGCTTTCTTTGAAAATAATCCTCATTATCAATGAAATATACTTGAAGCTTGGCATTTGGAATCGAAGCAACTTTGATAATCAAAGGCTTTTCTTCTTCACCAACTGAAATATTGATTCCGGATAGCCTGACCACTTCGTGTAGTCTATTTTTGCGCTCGTTGATCAATCCAAATCGAGGCACCAAAATCCGGATCTCCATTCCACGTTCTTGCATGGCTTGTGGGAGGTTTCTTAAGAAATTGGCGACTTCGGAGGTTTGTAAGAAAGGGTTGATTTCACTAGCAACGTAGAGGATACGTAGTTTGGACATGCTAAAGGGATTTTAATGATCGTGATAAACAACGGGCACAAAGGTAAATAAAAAAAGCCTATTGGCATTGTATTTCTGGATATTAATCTAGTTTTGCCCCAATTTAGCCGTAATACTGCCTTGCCGTGAAGCTAATCCGCACAGGGTCCGAATGGAACCCCCACTGGCTCAGCCACCTCCAACAGAATCACCAAATCGGTTTTGTCCCCACCATGGGAGCTCTTCATCAGGGTCATTTGGATCTGGTACAAGCTAGCAGATCCAAAATGAGGGTGACGGTGGTTTCGATTTTTGTCAATCCCACTCAGTTTAATAATCCGGATGATTTTGCTAAATATCCCAACACTCTAGAGGCTGATCTGGAAAAGTTGGAATCTATGGGTGTGGATTATGTTTTTTTACCATCCGTAGAAACCATGTATCCATCTTCTTCAAACCTGACTCTAGATTTTGGTGACTTAGAGCGCGTTTTGGAAGGTCGTTTTCGTCCTGGCCATTTCAACGGAGTCGGCATCATCGTCTCCAAACTATTTCATCTGATCAAACCTCACATTGCTTTTTTTGGTCAAAAGGACTTGCAACAAGTAGCCGTAATCAAAAGGCTGGTAAATAATCTTTCTTTTGATCTTCAGCTGGAAATCGTGCCTACACGACGAGAAGAGGATGGCTTAGCAATGTCCTCAAGAAATATGCGATTGGACGGCAATGAGCGACAAAAAGCTTTACTTCTTTTCAATTGCTTGAGCAATGCAAAAAAACAACTGATCGAAGGGCAAGTTTGGCCATTGATTAAATCCGGAGTGGAAAAGGTTTTTGAAAAAGAGGAAAATGCCCGATTGGAATATTTTGAATTGGTACATCCTTATACTTTTGAGATCATAGAGACTTTTGATCCGAATCAAAAATCCTCGATTTGTGTTGCAGCATATATCGGAGAGGTGCGATTGATCGACAACCTGCCGATTATTCTCTAATTTCGCGCCCGAAAAACTAAACCAATGCAACTGCAAATCCTTAAATCCAAAATCCACAGGGTTAAAATCACTCAGGCAGAACTCCATTATGTAGGATCTATCACGATTGACGAAGACCTCATGGACGCTGCTAATCTCTTGGAAAATGAAAAAGTTCAGGTGGTCAATGTCAACAATGGCGAACGTCTAGAAACTTATGTCATCAAAGGTGAGCGTGGAAGCGGTCAAGTATGCCTCAATGGACCTGCAGCCAGAAAAGCAGCCGTCGGAGACATCGTCATCATCATTTCGTATGCAGGAATGACTCCGGAAGAAGCCAAACAGCATAAACCTGTCTTGATTTTTCCGGACGACAGAAATAAACTCATCTGATGCTCAATCCCAAGGTCAAACAAAGTATCCAGGTGGTCATTTCCTTAGGAGTGGCTGTCTGGATTTTTTGGTTTTTATATAAGGACATTGAATTCGCTGAACTGAAGACTCAATTGGCATCCAGCAACTGGTTTTGGATCCTAGGCTCTCTGACCATTGCTTGGATTGGATATTGGATCAGGGGATGGAGATGGGCTCTCTTGATTCAAAAACAGGAAGGTGAACTTCAAGTCAGTGAAAATAGGGCCTATCATGCCGTGATGGTGGGTTATTTGGTAAATCTATTAGTTCCAAGAGCAGGAGAAGTAGCCCGATGCGGTGTTTTAGCCAGAACTAACGGAATCTCTATCGGCCATCTTTTAGGTACAGTGATATTGGAGCGAACCATTGATTTGATATTTTTAGTCGGAACGATTTTCTTGGCATTTGTGCTTGAAAGCCGGCTTTTTCTGGCGCTCGCAGGGGAATTGATAGACGTATCCTCACTGGGCGAAAAAATCATTTCCTACCTCCCTCTTCTTCTCGGAGGCCTTTTGGTATTTGGATTGTTTCTTTTTGTTGTATTCCGAAAATTCCGTGGAAATGGACTAGTCAATAAGCTTCAGCAATTTTTCAGGCAGCTTATCTCCGGAATTCAGTCTGTAAGAAAACTTCAAAATCCGATTGGCTTTTGGACCAGTTCCATAGTCATCTGGATAATTTACTTTTTGACCATGTATACGGTTTCTCAAGGCATACAAACTACTGCCACTTTGTCGGCTAGCCAAGTTCTTCTTGTGATGGTAATGGGAAGTATTGGCATGGTGGCACCTGTTCAAGGAGGAATTGGAACCTTCCATGCCTTGGTGGCCTATATTTTGATCCAGTTCGGAATATCAGAAACAGACGGGAAAATTTTTGCTGCCATTATCCATGGAACCCAAGTCATCTTAGTAATGCTGGTTGGCTTGATCAGCTGGATAGTCATGGTAAAAATCCCCGTTTGGATTAAACCTGACAAGTCCTAACTTCGTATTCACACCCAGTTAAACACCTAATAAAATGATTATTCTAATTGTAGTCGTATTTGCAATTCTTGGATTTGTGGTAAGCAACAGATTGAAAAGCAAATTCAAGCAATACTCTCAAACCGCTCTTCAGGCAAACTTATCAGGAGCAGAAATTGCCAAATTGATGCTGGCAGATAATAATATTCATGATGTCCAGGTCATCTGTGTCGAAGGACAACTTACTGACCATTACAATCCGATGGACAAAACAGTAAATCTATCTCCAGACGTTTACTACGGAAGAAACGCAGCGGCGACTGCAGTTGCTGCACACGAATGTGGCCACGCTGTTCAGCATGCTACTTCTTACGTGTGGTTGAATTTCCGTTCTGCCATGGTGCCAATTCAAAACATCTCCGGCAAAATCTTAAACATGGTGTTGCTTGCATCTTTGTTTGGTGGATTCGCTTTGGGCCTTCCTTACCAATGGATCGGTTACATCGTGGTAGGCTCCTACTCCATCATGACCCTTTTCACACTAGTCACCCTACCTGTCGAATTTGATGCATCTAACAGAGCTTTGGCTTGGGTACAAACCAGAAATGTTGTAACAAGACAAGAATATGACATGTCTAAGGATGCTTTGAAGTGGGCTGCAATGACCTATGTAGTCGCAGCATTGGCTTCTTTGGTCACTTTAGCTTACTATATCTTTGTTTTCTTTGGAAATAGAGATTGATCAAAATCAAAATAATATTCGGAAAGGGACAAGATTTTGTCCCTTTTCTTTTTTTCGGCTATATTTTCCAACTCGAATTTAAACCCAAAATTTTACTACCCTTATGAACTTTCAATTGACTGAAGAGCACTTGGCTGTGCAGGAGGCAGCAAGGGAATTTGCCAAAACGGAACTTCTTCCAGGCGTCATTGATCGTGACACCGATGCGAAATTTCCTTCCGAACAAATCAAAAAAATGGGCGAACTCGGCTTCATGGGAATGATGGTCGATCCTAAATATTATGGCGGCGGAATGGACACTTTGTCTTATGTGATTGCCATGGAGGAGCTTTCCAAAATCGACGCTTCAGCCTCTGTATCTATGTCCGTCAATAATTCTTTGGTGTGCTGGGGATTGGAAAAGTATGGAACAGAAGCTCAAAAAGAGAAGTACTTAACCAAGCTTGCCACAGGAGAAGTACTTGGCGCATTTTGCCTCTCCGAACCAGAAGCTGGCTCTGATGCCACTTCTCAGCGAACCTCTGCTGAATCAAAAGGCGATCACTACCTCCTCAATGGGACCAAAAACTGGATCACCAATGGGTCTTCTGCAAGTATTTACCTAGTCATTGCACAGACTGATGCCAGCAAAGGTCATAAAGGTATTTCTGTCTTTATCGTTGAAAAGGGCTGGGATGGATTTGTGATTGGAAAGAAAGAAGATAAACTCGGGATCCGCGGTTCGGACACCCACTCGTTAATGTTTACTGATGTAAAGGTGCCTGCGGAAAACCGAATTGGTGAGGAAGGGTTCGGGTTTACTTTCGCCATGGAAACGCTCAATGGAGGCCGAATAGGGATCGCTGCTCAAGCCCTGGGGATCGCTGCAGGTGCTTACGAATTAGCTTTGGCCTATTCAAAGGAAAGAAAAGCCTTCGGCAAACCGATCAGCCAGCATCAGGCCATACAGTTCAAGTTGGCAGATATGGTGACTCAAATCGAGGCGGCCAGACTTCTAGTCTACAAGGCCGCATGGCTCAAAGATCAAGGAGAAGATTACGCCCATGCATCCGCCATGGCAAAACTCTATGCCTCAGAAGTAGCGATGAATGTAACCGTAGAGGCGGTCCAAGTTCACGGCGGCTATGGCTATGTAAAAGAATACCATGTGGAGCGACTTATGCGTGACGCCAAAATCACCCAGATCTACGAAGGCACCTCAGAAATCCAACGGATAGTAATCTCCAGAGGAATATTGAAATAGTACAGTACTTAGCACGGAAAAAGGGTATAGATGCAAATTTTTATATCCTTTTTCTTTTTTTTTGGACTTATTTTCAATAATAGTTTATGTAGTAACTAAGTATAAGTTATATTTTTGACACTCATTTTTATAGATAGTTCATGGATTACTACAATAAAGTCATCGAGTCTGTTCACGTAAGATTTTTGAGAGGCAACAATTTTAAGATTGACAAGCCTGTATCAATTTCCAATTACGAAGAGAATGAAAATGCTTTGGTTCTGTTGCACCATGGCACCCTTAAATTTGGCGAAGACCAAGAGCTAATCAATGAAGGCGAAGTACTTTTTTTACCCAAGGGTCGCAAAACATCGCTCACGTTTGGTTCAGGGAGCAAGAGGCAAGAATTGACCTTAGAAAAATTTGTTGAATCCAAGCGAAAATACCTTCAAAGTATCAGCTACAAAGAGATCAATGCCTCAGAAGAGGATTGTATTTCAATGGTCCACTTTGAATCCAAAGTATTTGACGTGGTCAATTTCTTCAACTCGCTTGATATTCCACCTTTTATTATTCGTTTCAATGATCGCATAGCCACCTTGATGGAGGATTTGATGAAAGAACTTGAACTCTCCAACATCGGGAAAGAACGAGCCTTGAAATCGCTCACCGAAGTGCTGGTGATAGAATTGTTGCGACACATACTGAAAAACAGACTGTTTACCGAGGAGCTTTCTACCAACTCCACCTATTTCAAAGATCCTCGATTGATTGACCTTTTCAACTTTATCAAAACCAATATCGGCGGAGATCTTTCCAATAAAATTTTGGCCAAAGTTGCCAATGTCTCCGAAGACTATGTTGGCCAATATTTCAAAATGCTCACTGGGATCAATCCCCAGGACTACATCGAATACCAACGGATGGAAGCAGCAGTGGAGCTTTTGCGAACTACCAAAAAATCCATCAGAGACATCGGGAAAGAAGTAGGCTACAAGGACACTGCCTACTTTTGCAGACGATTTAAGATGATGTATGGTGTGCCAGCTGGTAAAATGCGCCGAAGAGAGTCCTTAATTAATGTTCAGTAACTGATTGTACCATCGCTTTGCTTTCAAGACCTCGGCTAAAAAACCGGGGTCTTTTTCTATAGCATTACCCAACACTACTAAATCAGCACCTGCATCAAAAGCTTTTTTCACTTTTTCCAGCGAATCCAATCCTCCTCCTACTAATAAAGGTCTCTTCACCGTCTTTTTCACAGATTGAATAACCGTATGAGCGACTGGCGCTTTGGCTCCACTGCCAGCTTCGAGGTAGAAATACTTCAGTCCAAGGTATTTTCCAGCCAATGCGATTGCTCTAATTCGATCGACTTCTGAATTCAGAAGAGGAAGTGTGTTGCTAGCTTTATGGACACTTAGAATCTCGCCCTCATTTACTAAGAGGTATCCAGTGGGAAGAACCTCGAATTGAAGATGCTCAATTGCCTTAGCACCTTCTACCTGCTGGGTAATCAGATATTCTGCATTAGTACCTGAAATGAGAGATAAGAAAAGAATCGCGTCTGCCTGGTCAGAAATTTGATGCTTGGAACCCGGAAAAATACAGATGGGTATTGTGCCCGATTGGGCTTTTATAGATCGAATGGTGAAGTCAATGGCCTCTGCATTCCCACTACTTCCTCCAACCAAGATTAAATCCAATCCTGAATTTTGAATCCATTCATAGCTTGTGAATCCCTGATATTTTTCAGGATCTACAAGCCAAGCCACTCCCTTTTGACCCGATTGCGAAAGTCTTTTTAGGAGCTTACTTATCCTTTTCAACTACCTGCTGATCAGTATTTCCGGAAAAAAGTTCGTTGTAAATTTTGTCCTTTGCCAAGGCAAGACCAAGAATTATTAGTCGCTGAGTCAAGGATGGCCAAAAAGAAGAAGTTTTGGGTTTCGTCAGACGATTTTTCAGCTCATCATTGAGCAAACCTTCTTTTTCCAAAACCGCAAGTGCTTTATCGGTATTCTTTACCTTCTTCTTTCTGGTAGCTTTCACGATTCCATAAGTAAGCAAAGCACCTACAGCCACTGCAGCACCTACCTTCAACCAATCTTCAGAATCTTTCTTGAACAAATCCAACTGTTTTGCCAGCGTCTGTTCGAGCTCCTCTGACTTTTTTTCTAATTCCTTACTCATCTTCTTTCTCTCGTTTTGCGCTGAAAATAAAACTCTTTAGGGAAGAATTGATCTGATCTTGAATACTATGAGAATCTCTGGTAAGATACAGGATCAGCACAATCAACAAGTACATCAACGCTACTATCAAAAATCCCAAATACGGACTCTGAGTAACTTGACTGATAAAAAATGCCAACGAAAGCGACAAAAACAAAAACACCAACAAAGTCAGTGCTCCCATAATCACCAAGAGAATCAATCTGGAAAGTATCCCGACAAATTCATCCTGAATTTCACTTTTGATCAGTTGGATTCTGGTTTCTACGATGCTTTTGATCGTCTGTACAATCTCCCCAAGATTCAGCATGAGTTTGGCTTTTTACGGGATTTAATCTTCTTAAAATGATAATCGAATATAGGCTAAAACCAAGGATCTAAAAAATCGCTGGACTCATTACTCTTCTTCCTCCTGATAAAATTTATAGCGAAGTACAAGCTCCAAAGCCATCAAAATCGCCTGATTGACGGGATATTGGTTAGTCAGAGCTTCATCTATATCCTTGATGCGTGTGTAAAAGGCTGGCGCCAGAGGAATTTCCATATCTGAATTGATACGGGCAGTTACGGATTGAAATTCAGCTGCTTTTTCAGCTTTCAAAATCTTACAAGTAATCAGTTCCTTAAGGCCTGTCTTGTTATTCTTTCTTGCCGAGGCTCCAAAGAGTCGACAAATCAATCCTCGCTTGGAATAATTTCCACAAAATCCCTTGGTCACATCAGTCGGATTGGATCGGTAGACCACACAGATTCCGGGGTTTTCCTGATTAGCTAATTGGTTAGCAAGATCATCTGCAATTCCTTTTTCATACAGATCAAAAGCCAATGGTAAAAACTCCAAAGGGCTTGCAGGCACTTCTGGATTGGCACAGCAAAAACCACAGCCTGAAAGGCATCCCATCCCTGCTTGTTCATGAAACTGTCTAGACTCTTGTTCGAGTTCTTGGAAGATTTCTTCTACCGCCTTCGCCTTTTCTGAAAGATTCATGGACCTTGGATTTACTTGCAAAAATAGCTGGGGTAGATCGTAATCAAACCAGGTGAAAAAAATGATTTTTTTCACTTGATTACCAATTAATTAGCAGCCAAACCCTTGTATTTTTCGCCATTCCTGCACAAGAATCGTTTTCTTGAGGACACAATTAGAGCTACTATGAGCCACATCGATGAACAAAAATCGGAAGAAAAAATCCGGAGAGCTTTTAAGGAACGTGATTGGAGTGAAATCAAAAGCGCCGACTCTTGGGCTATTTTTAAGGTAATGTCTGAATTTGTTGAGGGGTTTGAAAAACTCGCCAAAATTGGTCCTTGTGTGACCATTTTCGGTTCGGCACGCACACCCAGAGACCATCACTACTACAAAACTGCCGAGGAAATTGCCGCCAAACTGGTCCAGCACGGCTATGGTGTCATCACCGGAGGTGGGCCTGGTATCATGGAAGCGGGTAACAAAGGGGCTTATTCTCAGGGTGGAAAGTCAGTGGGTCTGAATATTCACCTTCCTTTTGAACAGTTTAACAACATCTATATCGACCGTGATAAGCTATTGACCTTTGACTACTTTTTTGTCAGAAAGGTCATGTTTATTCGCTACTCACAGGGATTCGTGGTATTGCCGGGAGGCTTTGGAACCTTGGATGAGTTCTTTGAAGCTTTGACACTTATCCAAACGAACAAAATCGGAAGATTTCCCATCGTGCTGGTCGGAAGAGATTACTGGACAGGATTGGTCGATTGGATCAAGTCCACCCTACTGAGAGGCGATCCAAACTACATCAGTGAATCCGATCTGGACCTGTTTTGTATCGTGGATGACGCAACAGAAGCACTGAAAGTCATCGATGAATTCTACAGCAAATACTTGTTGAGTCCCAACTTCTAAAAACACAAAACCCGCTGATGAAGCGGGTTTTGTGTTTCATGACACTTTTAGTCTCAACTCTCCATGTCGCTTGATTACCTTAAGCTCAAATTGACTGTTGATAAACGCTTTGCAATGATTTTCAGCCCATTCTGCTCTGCTTTCAGTATCGTAGAGTAAGGTCATGCGAAGCATGGTCTTAACATATTGTTCATGCTGGCCCAATTGCTGGACATAAGTAATGAATGCCTGGGACCAATCTTGTTGAAATTTCTCAAAATGGGTCCTTCCATCGAAAAGTAACTCAAGCTGATTGTCTCGGTGAAGGTATCGGTAAATACCACAAAGCTGACGATAAATCAACCTGACACGCTCCCTGGGAAATTCAACAGTATCTAAGATCAATGCGTAGGTGTGATCCATGAGGCGGAGCGGATTATATAAAAAAGTGTAAGACCGCTTCAACTCAAAAATCATCCGATCGACTAACTCCTCTTCCAAGGCGGATTGAGCCTGCCTTAGGATATAATTTTTGTCAAGAGGAAATAGTTTTTCGATCATTAGTGCCTGTGAGATGGACAAAAATAAAATTTATCCCTCGGAAAAACATAAAAACGGGGAAAGACCTTTTCAACCTTTCCCCGTTTTTTCAATTTTTTAACGAATTTCTGGAAAGACCATTCCTCAGTCTAGCAACTTCGGTCTTCCTTATCACTCAAACATCTCCTCGATCAGCTCGGTGTAGAAGTCTTTGATTGGGTTACCCGTGGCTTTCACCTGCTGCGAAATCAAACTGGTTTCAGTCTGCCCAGGTACCGTATTGATTTCAATAAAGTAAAACTTCCCAGTCTCGTGTTGTAGGAAATAATCGATTCGGACGGCCCCTTTGCAGTTTAGCTTTTCATAGACCTTTGTCACGATGCGACCGACTCGGTCGACTTCCTCGGCAGTCATTCTTCCGGGGGTGATTTCCTCGCAGACTCCGGGAACATACTTGGCTTCGTAGTCGAAAAATTCCTTGCTGCTCACGATTTCGGTGGCAGGCAATACGGTGATTTTTCCTTTTCCTTTGAAAATACCAATGGAAAATTCCCTGCCCGAAACAAATTCCTCCACGAGTACCTGCTTGTCCTCGGCAAAGGCTTTTTCCAAGGCTTCCGGCAATTCTTCCCAGGTTTTCACCTTGCTCATCCCGATTGAACTGCCCCCGTTGTTGGGTTTGATGAAGAGAGGAAGAATAAGTTCAGATTGAATCTTAGCCACATTTTCAGCAACGTTTTCGAACAGCTGAATGGATCTGGCCACATTCAGTTCGGGGATATCCTTAACAATGGCCTTGGTGTAGCCTTTGTTCATGGTGATGGCAGAAGTCAGCTGATCGCAGGTGGTGTATGGAATCCCAAGCATGTCAAAGTACCCTGCCAATTTCCCATCTTCTCCAGGAGATCCATGAAGGATATTAAACACCCCGTCAAACTTCACCTTTTCATCTCCGATGGTGATACTAAAATCATTCAGATCAACGGGTACTTTTTCCCCAGAGGCACAGATAAAGTGCCAATCACCCGGATAGACAAAAATCTTGTATACATCGTACCGCTCACGGTCGATGGTCTTTTCTACGACAGCGGCACTTTTGAGGGAAATGACGGACTCACCGGTAAAACCTCCGGTGACCAAGGCGATTTTCTTTTTCATGTGGGTATAATTTTTTAATAAGGCCACATGGAATCTCGCATCGATAAAAATCATTTTAAGAATTGACTTTTAAAGTCATGCTCGATTTCATGGCGGGAAAAATTTTCTCTGCGAAATAGCTTATTTTCCGTTTAGCCTCCAAGGGTTTCAAATCCCTTGGAGGGTTTTATATATTCGCCCTCGTTTCAACCAAGAATTTTACACCAAATCAAGCCAATATGATTAAAAGTTGGAAAGTGCTAAGCCTCGCTTGGATCGCGATGATCGGAATGGCCCTGAGCACACAGGCGCAAAGCCTGAAAAAAGTAACCTTAGAAGATGTCTTTAAAAAGGGCACTTTCAACCAAAAGTCCGTCTTCGGCATCAACTGGATGAAGGATGGTCAGTTTTACAGTTCACTTGTGCAGCGAGGCGGAGCCCCGGCGGTGGTAAAAATCAACCTTGCCACAGGTGAGGAAGCCGGAGTCCTTTTGGATGGGGCTAAGTTGGGCGTAAATTTTTCCAGCTATTCCTTCAATGCTGACGAATCCAAGGCACTTATCGCCACCGATGTGGAATCCATCTACCGCCGTTCTTCCAAAGGCATTTTCTATGTGGTGGATATGGCCACCGGCCAAAAGCAACAGCTGATGAATGGAGAAAAAATCTCCTACGCTACCTTATCCCCAGACAATGACAAGGTAGCTTTTGTCAAAGACAACAACCTCTATGTAATTAAGTTGGCAACAAACAAGCTCACGCAAATCACACGAGATGGCGAGTGGAATAAAATCATCAACGGTGCCGCTGATTGGGTGTACGAGGAGGAATTTTCCATGGCCCAGGCTTTCAAGTGGTCACCTGACGGCAAAAAGATCGCCTTCATCCGCTTTGATGAGACCCAAGTGCCCGAATTCAACATGCAGACTTGGGGACCGCTTTATCCTCAGGATTACAAATTCAAATACCCTAAGGCAGGAGAAAAGAACTCTCTGGTGAGTATCCATGTCTACGATTTGGCGACTGCTAAAATCCAAAAAGTGGATACTGGAACGGAAACTGACATCTACCTGCCAAGAATTTACTGGACGCAGGATGCGAATACTTTGGCTTTTATCCGGATGAATCGCCTACAAAATCAACTGGATATTTTTCATGCCAATGCGACCTCAGGCGAAAGCAAGCTGATCATCTCCGAGACCTCCAAAACCTACGTAGACCTTGACTACAACGATGACCTGCAATACCTCAGCGATGGCAAAACCTTTATACGCACTTCTGAGCAAGATGGCTTCAAACACATCTACCACCATAATCTGGACGGAAGTCTGATCCGTCAGATCACTTCCGGTGCTTGGGAAGTAAGTTCTATTGTAGGAGTCGATGAAAAAGCCAAAAAACTCTATTTCATCTCCACGGAAGCTTCACCCCTGGAGCGTAATTTCTACGTGATCAATCTGGATGGCAAAGGAAAGAAAGTGCTCACTCCTGCCAAAGGCACACATACGATCAACATGAGCCCTGATTACAAGTTCTTCATCGATTACTACACCACGGCTGATACTCCAGTAAAAGTGACTTTGAACGATGCGGCAGGAAAAGAATTGAAAGTTCTGGAAGATAATCAGGCCTTGAAGGAGCGTTTGGCAGGATTTGCCTTGGGGAAAAAGGAATTCTTCACCTTCCCAACCGTGGATGGTACGCAGCTCAATGGCTACATCATCAAGCCGGCTGACTTTGATCCAAACAAAAAATATCCGGTCTTGATGTATGTCTATGGGGGGCCGGGGTCTCAAAATGTATTGAACTCTTGGGGAGGAACGAGAGATTTCTGGCATCAACAATTGGCAGCCGAAGGCATCATCGTGGCCTGTGTGGACAATCGCGGTACCGGTGCTAGAGGCCGTGACTTCAAGCATTCTACCTATGCCAACTTGGGTAAGCTGGAGACCATCGATCAGATCGAGGGGGCAAAGTATTTTGCAAAAATGCCTTTTGTCGATCCTGCCAGAATCGGTATATGGGGTTGGTCTTATGGAGGCTACATGTCTTCACTTTCCCTGATGGTTGGAAATGATGTGTTTAAAACGGCTATCGCTGTGGCACCGGTGACGACCTGGAGATATTACGATACCATCTACACCGAGCGCTATCTGCAGACTCCACAGCTCAATGCTGCGGGATACGACGACAACAGCCCGATCACACATGTAAATAAGCTGAAAGGAAATTTACTTTTGATCCATGGAACCGGCGATGACAACGTGCACTTCCAAAATGCAGTCGATCTGACCAATGCTCTCATTTCGGCAGACAAGCAGTTTGAATCCTTCTACTATCCAAACAGAAACCACGGCATCTACGGAGGCAATACCACTTGGCACCTGTACACGATGATGACGGATTTCTTGAAGAGAAAGCTGTAATAGTTTTCCAAAGCAAGAACGAAAAACCCGCAGGAATCAAATTCTTGCGGCTTTTTATTCGATTTTGATCTGATCCAGATAGAATTTCATTCGACTGTGATCTCGTTCCAAAAAGTCGATTTTGTCTATCCGATCTTCTTTGTGGTTGTAGAAGACTTCGATGTATTCGTTTTCCAGCAAATACAAATTAACCTTGTGTCGGTAGTACCGAATACCCACGACAAAAGTCCCTTCGAGATAAAGGGTCTTGATCTTTTGATGCAAGGGTAGTTGGATGAATTCTTCCCGACTCACGGTTTTGATTTTTCTATCTAGACTAAAAAGTAGCGAAAAGGGTTATTCTTTCTTTTAGAAGACTCCACTTCCTTGAAAAGAAAACGCCCTCCGAATCTCGAAGGGCGTGGGGTGATGCTCAACTTTTTTCCTTAATGACCCACTGTTTGAAATTCCTTTATAGCTTCACTAAAATCGAGAACCTGTGCTCCTTTTAACACTCCGGCCACAATACTGGAACCCGCTGCAGAACGGTATCCGCCCGCACAGTGGATCAAGACCGGCTTACTTGTTGGGATTTCAGATGCTCTTTCTCTTAGTTCTTGAAGTGGGATGTTCAATGCATCTTCGAAAATCGGAGAGTTTGCATGCTCATCACGGCTACGGATATCCACGATAGTGTAAGAACTAGGATTGGCTTTAAAAGCTTCCAAGTCAAAGGATGTTCCTTCCTCAGTCATTCCTGCAGGGTTGACAACCACTCCATGGATCAATTGCTCGTAGCCGATTTTGGCAGCCTTATAAATAAGAATCTCCAACTCAGCTATGGAATCTGCGACAAGGAAGAATTTCTCCTCAGGACCTACGATTGATCCCAACCAAGTTTCAAATTTCCCTCCATTCATAATATTGATAGCTCCTGGGATGTGACCTGCTGAGAATTGATCTTGCTTTCTAGTATCGATGACCAAAGCATCTGCTGGCAGAGTTGCTCCCTCTGGCCAAATACTCACCTGAGAAATGGATCGCTGATAAGAAGGCGCTCCTTTTTTATTCATATCCACATCATATCCGAAGTACTTTGGGATATAAGGCTGTCCTTGAAGCAGGGAGTCCATAAAGGTCTTTTCATCCAAATCCGAGAAAGCCCAGTTGGTTGCACGCTGCTCACCGATGGTAGATTGACGGGCATCGCTGAGGTTTTTACCACATAGGGAACCCGCGCCGTGGGCAGGAAACACCAACACGTCGTCAGATAGTGGCTTCAATTTATTCTGTACTGTGTGGTACATCATTCGGGCAAGCTCTTCGCGCTGTGCAGTCATGTTCCCTGCTTTTTCTCTTAGATCAGGACGTCCCACATCACCGATAAACAACGTGTCTCCGGAGAAAAGCGCATGGTCTTTTCCACTTTCATCCTTCAACAATATGCTGATCGAATCCGGCGAGTGACCTGGGGTATGAAGTGCATGTAGGGTCACTTTTCCCAACTGGAAAGAATCTCCCTCATCAAACCCCGTGTGCGGATATTCAGCCCCTACCAATTTGGATACATAGATCGTGGCTCCTTCATTCTTGTGAAACTCCAAGTGAGAACTCACAAAGTCTGCATGGGGGTGAGTCTCGATGACAGCTACGATTTGAGCATCATTTGCTTCAGCAAAGTCGTAGTATTGCTGAGGATTGCGTCCTGGGTCAACCAAGGCTACTTTTCCATCAGATAAAATCGCATAGCTTGCATGAGCTAAGCCTTCGTCATAAAACTGTTGAATATTCATGATTTTGATGTTTTTCAATTTTGATGAGGCAAAGATAAAAGATGATAAAAATCAGTTTTGGTGATGTTCATCACTTTGGGAAAAAAGTCCCATCGAGTTCTTTTAATTTGAAAATGAATCGATGAGCTTGTAAACTTGAATCTCAGAAAACAAATTCCCTTGAATCAAAAATATATTTCATCTAGGTTAGTTTTTGTCATCCTTATGGGATTACTCACTTTTCTGGGAAGCTGTAAATCCAAGAAAAAAATAGCTGAAGAATCCCCTGCCTTCACGGTCATCCAAACTGCGAAATCCTACCGAGGGACTCCTTATCGATACGGAGGCACCACCCGAGCAGGAATTGATTGCTCGGCCTTAGTCTATCATTCCTTTTATTCAATTGGAATTTCCCTTCCTCGAAGGTCAGAGGATCAAAGCAAATTGGGTGAAAAAGTACCCATCGGCCAAGTCAAACCCGGGGATGTATTGTTTTTTGCCACAGGCAGGAAAAAAAATGAGATCTCACACTCGGGAATAGTCACAGAAGTGGAAAAAGGAGACGTGAGATTTATTCATTCATCGACCTCTCTGGGTGTAACAGAGGATTTTCTAAGCTCAGAGTATTGGTCAAAGGCCTTTCTTTTTGCGAAGCGAATACTATAGTAACAGAATATTGGCCAAAGTGCCCAAAAACCAATCACTCTGGGAATCTGTGAATTCTAATTGGATTTATTTTCCAAATATCCTTTGGGAATAGGCATTTCTGACTAATTTTGCGCTCGAATTAAAAAAGCGTATCCTTTTTACATTTCAACAAATCAAATGGCAAATATTGGAAAGATAACTCAGGTAATCGGCCCGGTGGTGGACGTATCCTTTGAAGGCGGAAAGCTGCCTAACATCCTTGACGCGCTCGAACTGACCAAAGAAAACGGACAAAAAGTCGTTTTGGAAGTACAGCAGCACTTGGGTGAAGACCGGGTAAGAACCATCGCGATGGACTCTTCCGAAGGTATGGTAAGAGGTATGGAAGTAAGAGACATGGGTCAGCCTATCTCTGTTCCCACTGGCGAGGGCATCAAAGGCCGTCTTTTCAATGTGGTAGGTGAAGCAATCGACGGTCTTCCTCAGGTACCTGCAGGCAAGAGACTTCCGATCCACAGATCTGCGCCTAAGTTTGAAGATCTTTCCACTTCCACAGAAGTACTTTTCACAGGTATTAAAGTAATCGACTTGATCGAGCCTTATGCAAAAGGTGGTAAAATCGGTCTTTTCGGTGGTGCCGGTGTAGGTAAGACGGTATTGATTCAGGAATTGATCAACAACATCGCGAAAGCATACTCTGGTCTATCTGTATTTGCCGGTGTAGGTGAAAGAACCCGTGAAGGAAATGACCTTTTGAGAGAAATGATCGAGTCTGGTATCGTGACTTACGGTGAAGACTTCGTACATACATTGGAAGAGCAAGGCGGATGGGATCTTTCCAAAGTAGATCTTAAGAAGCTTGAAGATTCTAAAGCAACCTTCGTGTTTGGTCAGATGAACGAGCCTCCTGGAGCACGTGCGCGAGTAGCTTTGACAGGTTTGACTCTTGCGGAATACTATAGAGATGGGGACGGTACAGGACAAGGAAAAGACATCCTATTCTTTATCGACAACATCTTCCGATTCACTCAGGCGGGTTCTGAAGTATCAGCACTTTTGGGACGTATGCCATCTGCGGTAGGTTATCAGCCAACCTTGGCTACCGAAATGGGTGCCATGCAGGAGCGAATCACCTCTACCAAAAACGGTTCCATCACTTCCGTACAGGCGGTTTACGTACCTGCGGATGACTTGACTGACCCGGCTCCTGCGACGACTTTCGCTCACTTGGATGCTACGACCGTATTGTCCCGTAAGATTGCCGAATTGGGTATCTACCCTGCGGTGGATCCTTTGGACTCTACTTCCCGAATCCTTTCTCCAGATATCTTGGGTGACGATCACTACAACTGCGCGCAGCGAGTGAAGGAAACCCTTCAGCGATACAAAGAACTTCAGGATATCATCGCCATCTTGGGTATGGAAGAACTTTCTGAAGAAGATAAGCAAGTCGTACACAGAGCTCGTCGAGTGCAGCGTTTCTTGTCTCAGCCATTCCACGTTGCAGAGCAGTTTACCGGCTTGAAGGGTGTTTTGGTTGATATCAAGGATACCATTAAAGGCTTCAACATGATCATGGACGGTGAGTTGGATCACCTGCCTGAAGCAGCATTCAACTTGGTAGGAAGCATCGAAGATGCCATCGCTAAGGGTGAAAAGATGCTTGCTGAAGTGAAGTAAGAAAATAAGTTACTGGTTAATAGTTATTGATTCCTTTCTGAAACCAATAACTACTCAGCCTAATAACTCAATAACTATACAAACATGCAATTAGAAATCGTCACACCAGATAAGAAGATTTTCCAAGGCGAAGTCAGTGAAGCGACTTTTCCAGGAGCTTCAGGTGCATTTCAGGTGTTGAACAATCACGCTCCGATCGTGTCTGCTTTGGCTAAGGGTGCAGTTTCCTTTACTACCAAAGAAGGCAAGCAGTCCATGATTGTGGACGGCGGAGTCGTAGAAGTGAAAAATAACGTGATCGTGGTATTGGCCGAAAAAGTAGTCGGTTAATCGCAAACGGAAATAAATAGATAAGTCCAACTCGAAAGGGTTGGACTTTTTTGTTGTTGGCGAATTAACTTTTCCAAAGTCCCAAACCTTGGAAAGTTGGAATTGAGACACAAAGGATCTAGCTCTAAGAAATTTTAAATTTCTCAACCTTCGAATCTTTAAATTATTCCATTACCTTTGCAGCCACGAAAGGGGGTGTATACTTATGATCATTGTAAACGTAAAGGAGAACGAATCCATCGACAAAGCGCTAAAGCGTTTTAAAAAGAAATTTGACAAAACCGGTGCGGTTCGCGAACTCAGAGCCCGTCAGGCTTTCACTAAACCTTCCGTAAAAAGAAGAGATGAGATCATTAAAGCAGCTTATCGTCAGAAACTTCAGAATGAAGTAATGAAGTAATAGCAGTTTTAGAGATAAAACATAAGGGCATTCTCAGTACTGGGAATGCTCTTTTATTTTTATACGATCCTATTTTTTCGAATCACATTAAGGCATTTCTATCCAAATCACTCCTAGAAATGATCTTTGTCACGTTGGAATTACGATTTTTGGTCTAACTTATTTTTCAATAAAGCGCCATGATCGATTCTTTCATCAATTACCTCGAGTACGAAAAGAGAAGCAGCAACCATACTGTCTTTGCTTATCGTAAAGACTTGGAGCAAGTTGAGGAATTTGTAAATATTTCCTTCTCTATAAAAGAACTCTCCGAATGCACCCATGCCGAGTTACGTGCATGGATCATCGACTTGGTCGAACAAGGTCTCAGTCAGACCACTGTCAATCGTAAACTCGCCACTCTTCGCTCTTATTACAAATTTCTGATGCGGTCCAAAGTCATTCAAAAGGACCCCACTTACAAGTTAAAATCTCTTAAAACCCCGAAAAAACTCCCGGAATTCATACAAGAAAACACCATTGAATCCGTATTGGAAGAAGAGGTCTATGAACCGACTTTCGAAGGCTTCCGAGATCGAATGGTGATGGAGTTTCTTTACCTCACAGGAGTCCGACTTTCTGAACTTACCTCGATCAAGTGGAAAGATCTAAACCTGCTGGAGGAGCAGGTGAAGGTACTAGGGAAAAGACAGAAAGAACGAATAATCCCAATCACAAAAGGCCTCCAAGGAAATATTATTTCCTATCGAAAAGTATTTGAGGAAAGGTTTTCAAAGATTGAAGGGAATGAGTACTTTATTGTCAGTAACAAAGGTGAAAAGGCCTATTCAATGATGATTTATCGAATCGTAAGACACTATTTGGATCTTTTCGCACAAAACACCAAACGAAGTCCACACCTCTTGAGACACACTTTTGCCACCCATCTATTAAACAAAGGTGCAGATCTCAATGCGGTCAAGGACCTTCTGGGTCACGCCAACTTGGCTGCCACGCAGGTGTACACCCACAATTCCATGGAAAAACTGAAGGCTGTGTTTGAACAGGCACATCCAAAAGCGTAAATAAATCAATTGTTCAACCATTTAAATGCAATCGTTATGAAACTGCAGATGCACTCCATCCACTTTGACGCTGATCAAAAACTGATCGACTTTATCCAAAAGAAAGCAGACAAGCTGGACACTTTCTATGATCGAATCATAGACGGAGAAGTTTTTATGAGGCTCGATAAAAACGACAACAACGAAAACAAAATCGTTGAGATCAAGCTGAATGTCCCCGGAAAACAATTCTTTGCCAAAGAGCAAAGCGACTCCTTTGAAGCAGCGGCAGATGAGGCTATAGAAGCACTTAGACGGCAGATCAAAAAGTATAAAGAGAAAGTAGTATTGGCAAAACAATAGTCACCAATCCAGAAACTAACCCCGGATCAAACCTCCGGGGTTATTTTTTGCTCAGCAGATAATACTTTTTGCTATTTGACTCGAGAAGCTGTTTAAATTGATCCGAGTGATAGGCCAGGAGTAATTTTGGAATCGCTCTTGATTCCCAATTTTGGGATACCTGCCTAAGCTCAAATCGAGAAGTATCTAATTCAGCCAAAAGTTTATCCTCCAAAATGAGGTAATCAAAATCCTCAGCCTTGACCTTCCAATTATCCCTAGGTAAATCCACCAACTCATATTCAGTACCAAGACTCATTCGGATTTTACTTCCCACATGAAGATTGCCAAAGAAACCAATCGGTTCTTTGATACCTTCTTGCTGTATAACTTGACTAGCCTGTGTACCCTGATGAGGAAGCGACATGTGATAGGTTACCGAGCTCAGCAGGAAAAAGATCATTAAGAAAGAATAAGCAATGATTTTGAGGAGCTTATGGGGAGCCTTTATCCAAATGACTCTAGAATATCCCAAATACAGGAGACCTAACGCCCCAAAAAGAAAAAACCAAAACGGACTTTGATCTCCCAAATTGATCCAAAAACTGAAGCTAGTAAGAATAACTATCAACACTAGAAAAACAGCAACAGTAATTTTGATGGATTTGAGGTGTTCAAAAATATTCCCCTTTACCCCTATCCGAGCAACCCATACAGCTAAAACCGGAGCGACAGGAAGCAAATAGCGCTCGTAAAACTTACTGGTCATTGCACCCATTCCCAAAATAGCCAGTCCCCAAAGCAGGGCAAACACAAAGAATTGAGGATTTTCTTTCCAGGCTTTCTGAATCGTTGATTTTAAGCCATTTCCCATGAGGAAAATCCACGGAACGAATATCAAGCCCAAAAGCAAGGTGGCGAGAAGTCCATTTTGAAGGATAAGTACTATTCTGGACGCTACTCGAATCCCTACTTGGTCCTCCAAAAAACTGTTCAAGTAGGTTGGCCCATGTATTTTCCACATGGCCACAAACCAAAACAAGGCAATCACCAAACTCAGCCCCAAGGCAGGAATATGCAACAGCTTTTTCCAAGAAACCCTTTTCCATGGGTTAAACAGCAATACACCAATCCCTAATCCCCCCAAAGCGACTGCGGGAAGTCCTTTCACTTCAAAAGCTAAAGCCAATCCAAGGTAAATCAGCCAAATATACTTTTGATGTGCTTTTTCTCCATCTCTCAATAAACCTGCAAAACCCACCGCACTGATCGTCATCGTCAATACCAGAAGGACATCAGGAATCGACCGACCTGAAGACAAAATCAACACCGGATTTGCAGCCATAATCAAGGCTGAAAGTCCTGCGATTTTTTCATTTCGGAAAAGCGTCTTTGCCAAAAGGAAAGTCAATCCAACGGTAGCTGCACCAGCGAGCAAAAAGAAAATCCTGGACCCAAATTCGTTGACTCCAAAAAGCTTAAATCCAGCCAAAACTGCCCAATACGTCAAAATCGGCTTCTTAAATCTCAGTTCACCACTTCCCAAATAGGTCGTGAGGTAGTCGCCATTCTGAAGCATTTTGACTGCCGCATCCCGATAATAAATCTCATCTGGATAGTGCATGTGAAAATCCAAAGCAAAAGGACCAACCAACGCACAATAGGCCAGCATCAGGATCCAGGGATTGATAGTCAGCTCAGAAGTCTTTGATAGAAGCATGCGCAAAGATAAAAGTTAGGTTCGCTCAAGTCCGAAACAATCTTTGGAATTAAGGATCATTAAGAACCTTTTTTGCCTAAACTGGCTTTTTGGAGTAATTTTGACCAAATTTTATCTCATGAGCAAGCCACTTTTGTCTGTCGTCATCACGGTTTATAACGAGGAAGACAATATCAAACCCCTCTTGGAAGCCACCTATTCTGCTCTTTCGGAGATCGACTACGAGGTCATTTTGATCGAGGACGGAAGTACTGACCGAACAGTAGCTGAAGTAAAAAAATACGCCAACGAGCGCACCAAGCTTCTGATTTTTAACCGAAACTACGGACAAACTACAGCCCTCGCTGCTGGCATAGACGAGGCTACTGGAGAATACATTGCCACCATGGACGGTGACTTGCAAAACGACCCTAGTGATCTTCCTATGATGCTGGGTAAAGCCATCGAGGAGGAATGGGATGTGGTGGCAGGACGCAGAGCAAACAGAAAAGACGGATTTGTACTTCGTAAAATCCCCTCTAAAATCGCCAATTGGATCATCCGAAATACAACCAAAGTATACCTCAACGATTACGGATGTACGCTTCGTGTATACAAAGCCGAGATAGCTCAAAACATGGGGTTATACGGAGAGCTTCATCGCTTTATCCCGGTTTTGGCTAAGCAGCAAGGGGCGAAGATGACCGAAGTCGATGTGAAACACCATCCAAGAATCCACGGAACCTCAAAGTATGGCCTCAGCAGAACCTTCAAGGTGATGGCGGATTTGATCTTGATGCTTTTCTTCCAAAAGTACTTCCAGCGTCCGATTCACCTTTTTGGAGGTTTGGGATTGCTGTCTTTCCTCTTAGGCACGTTGATTAGTTTTTACTTATTAGTGTTGAAGATTTTGGGTGAAGATATCTGGGGCAGACCGATCATGATTTTGGGCTTTATTTTGATTCTGGGCGGAATACAATTGATCACCACTGGGATCATCGCAGAGATCATCGTGCGCACGTACTTCGAGTCACAGGACAAGAAGACCTATCGGATCAAGGATATCTTTCAGGGAAATCTGAAGAAGTGAAAAGTATGAAGTCAGAAAGCTGAAAAAGCAGGAAGTGGTCAGTCGCAGTTGGCAGATTTGACTTAAACTTTTGAGCCTTCTTTACTAATAACCAACAACTCAATAACCAACCTCCCTTTGTCCCGACTCAAAAACCAACTCAAAACAGGTCTGAAGCTTCTGCTGACGGGTTTGGCTTTGTACTTGGTTTTCAGAAAAATCGACACAGATCAGCTTTTTCAACTGGCCAAAACCATTCACTGGATTTGGCTCTTGCCGGCGATCATCTTGTTTATCCTAAGCAAAGTGGCTACAGCCATTCGACTTAACCGCTACTTTGAAAACATCGGAATCAAACTTTCGGAAAGCCAAAACTGGAAGCTTTACCTGATTGGGATGTTTTATAATCTATTTCTACCCGGAGGAATCGGAGGTGATGGCTACAAGGTTTACCTGCTCAATAAGGAATTTAAAACACCTGTGAAAAAACTGGTGCAAGCTGCCCTTTTGGATCGCCTCGGAGGATTGGTAGCGATTGTATTTTTACTTTTTGGGTTGTTTTTGATGGTGAAAGTTGACCTCACTTTTTTCGAAAGTTCGGTTTGGAATGTGTTGATGATGATAGGACTAATTTTGAGTATTCCTGCATTTTGGCTGATTCAAAAATTCTTGTTCCAAGATTTCCTACCCTCCTTTTGGTCAGGAAATATGTGGTCATTTACCGGTCAAATTGCCCAACTTATTTGCGCATGGTTTATTCTAATGGCTTTAGGAATTAAAGACAACATCCTTGCCTACCAATTGGTCTTTTTACTTTCGTCTATCGTAGCCGTACTTCCCCTGACTATAGGCGGGGTCGGTGCACGTGAGCTAGTCTTTGTCTATGCTCACACCTATGCAGGAATCGAGGAAACCGCAGCAGTAGCCTTCAGCTTGATCTTTTTTCTGATTTCAGCCGCAGTTTCCTTTGCTGGTTCATTTATAAAAGTTGATTTCGCCAAAAACCCCAGCTAGCTGTAACCCCATATTTTCATGCCAATCATCCTTGCAGATTTAAAATGAGATTTTAAATCTGCAAGGATCGAGGTTAGTCTAAATTTTTTAAATCGATACCTTTGCCCAAAATCCAGAAACCATGACCCGCTCCGAGCTTTTCTCCCAAATTCAGCAAAAATCTTCCTTTCTCTGTGTAGGCTTGGATCCCGATTTGGAGAAAATACCGGCTCACCTCCGCACCGAGCCTGATCCGATTTTCAGTTTTTGCAAAGCCATTATCGAGGAAACAGCGGATTTTGCTGTGGCCTATAAACCAAACATCGCATTTTTCGAAGCCTTGGGAGCAAAAGGCTGGGAAACCCTGGCAAAAGTTGCTGAGATCATGCCTAAGGACGTGTTCACTATTGCAGATGCCAAGCGTGGAGATATAGGAAATACTTCGAAACTCTACGCAAAGGCGTTTTTTGAATCCATGGATTTTGACTCGGTGACCGTGGCACCCTACATGGGACAAGATTCGGTAACGCCATTTTTGGAGTTTGAAAACAAATGGGTGATTCTTCTTGCTTTGACTTCCAATGTGGGTTCTTTGGACTTTCAGCTGATTTCTGACCAAAATGGAAAGCCGCTTTATAAGTCTGTGATAGAAAAAAGCCAAGAATGGGGCAGTCCTGAAAACCTCATGTATGTCGTAGGGGCTACCCGTGGAGAGTTGATCGGAGAAGTACGAAAAGTGGCTCCGGAAAATTTCTTTTTAGTTCCGGGTGTAGGTGCGCAGGGAGGTAGCCTGTCCGATGTGGCGAGATTTGGAATGAACTCCAACTGTGGACTTTTGGTGAATTCGAGCCGTGGGATCATTTATGCTTCCGGAGAAAAAAACTTTGCGAAAGTGGCAAGAATAGAAGCTAAAAAACTACAAGAGGAGATGAAAAGCCTTCTTGAAAAATATTTGGGATAAAAGATTTTCTAGATTACAGAAAGAGCATTCATCCTTAGCTAATCTAAAAACTGGATTAGGTATAGGTCATAATTCAATTTTGGAATCCACTTTTGAGGCAACTGTTTTAATAAGAAAATCATTTTCTCAACAAGTAAGTTGATTACTACAACGGATCATCAAAGTCTTTTGAAAAGAAACGGATATCAATCCACTCGTGAAGCTTTTGGGGTAACTATATGGTATTAGTGCGATACCGACAACCACTGGATTATTTTGGCCCTCATCTATTAAAATACTAAGCAACTTTTTTTTACTCTTCCTTTAAATCGGGTGAAGTCATCCGCAATAGATTTCTACGGAATTGATTTTAGACCAAAAATTCTTCTTTCCATAATAAGGAAGCTCTTTTCGACCAATTCAATTAGTTACAAACTAGTTTTTATGAACTTTTTTAAAAAAAAATTTCTAGAATCCTATCCTTAGGGATCATTCAAGCAGAAATCTTCTATGAAAAATTTATTTTATCTCTCCTAGAATCCATTTCGTAAATTTATTTTTTATTTTTCGAGAACTTTAACAAATATTTACATTATTGTGAATGAGTTGAATTAAAGAATACATCAAGTGTTTATCTTTTATTAAACTTTCTTCAACAAAATTCACTAACAAAACCTATTTTGATCAAAGCACTTAGAAAACCCCCAAAATTCACTTAGTAAAATGAAACAAGTAAAACCCCAGCACATGAAGAAAAGGCTTATTCTCGGGAGAGGAGGAGCATTTCTAGTAGCGCAAGGATTGCTCCTAGGAGCCGCTTTTTCAGCAAATGCGGCAGAAGTTCCTGCGAGTTATCTTTCCTCCAATCTGACCATTTTGGTCGATCAAAGAGCGGATATCACCATCCGAGGCACCGTCAAAGACGAAAAAAATCAGCCCCTTCCTGGAGCGACGATTACGGTCTTGGGTACTTCCCGAGGAACTGTGACTGATATTGACGGTAAATTCACTATTACAGCACCTGAAAATGGGCAATTGGTATTTTCTTATTTGGGATTCAAAGCCCAAACAATTGATGTCAACTCCAGAAGCATTCTTGATGTAGTCCTTGTAGAGGAATTAGCTTCACTAAATGAGTTTGTTGTCACCTCTTTTGGTATGCCTAAGGAGCAAAAATCCCTTGGATATGCCACTACCATGATCAAATCGGATCAATTAGTCAAAGCAGGTACTCCAAACGTAGCGACAGCATTGTATGGTAAAGCGCCGGGTGTACGTATCCAAGCAGGTGCCGGGGGTGCAACCTCAGCAGTCAATATTACAGTGCGAGGCATCAACTCAATCACAGGTCGTAACCAGCCCTTGATCATTTTGGACGGGGTACCTATCCGAAATGAAGAAGTAAGAAACAATGACTATTGGAGCGATCAGCGATTGAGAGGCAATGGCCTTTTGGATATCAACCCTGAGGATATTGAAAACATCTCCATCTTGAAGGGTGCATCAGCTGCAGCACTTTACGGTTCGGAAGCGGTAAACGGTGTCGTTTTGATCACTACCAAAAAAGGAGCATCAGGTAAAAAAGGCTTCAATGTGGACTTCAATGCAAATTACTCTCAAGACCGCATCGCCTACCTGCCAAGATATCAAAACGTAAGAGGTCCGGGGGGACCATCTCATGTATTTAATCTGGGTCAGAATGCAGAAGGATTCATCCTTTATGACGGATCAATTAGAGGCTTGCCAAGTACGACAATCAACTTCGGGCCTGAGTTTGACGGTCAGCCGATCATGAGTTGGGATGGGGAAATGCGTCCATACGTAGCTCAAAAAAATAACTATGCCGCACTTTTCAATAATCCGGTCAACTCCCAGATCAACGTAGCGGTATCCAACAGTACAGACGTTGCAGACTTCCGTCTTTCCTTGACCAGACAGGATAACGAAGGACTCAGCTTAAACTCCAAAAACAGTAAGAACATTGCCAACCTCAATTCTACCTTCCGTATCTCCAAGAAGTTTAGAACTGATTTAATGGTCAATTATATCAATCAAAACACAGACAACCGTCCCATTTCCGTGGATCGAATGATCAACAACTTCACGGGAATGATGACTCGATTCGATAATGGCGCATGGTACCTCAACCGCTATCAGACCAGCAGAGGATACCGATTTGTAACCGGAAACGGACAAAGCTTAACACCTGAAGAGAATATCATCAGGAACGGATTTTTAGGCGATATCGCCGATTACGTATGGAGAGTGAACAAACACCGCTCTTCAGAACTCTCCAATCGTGTAATCACTAGCTTAACAAACCACTACCAAATCACTTCTGACTTAAGTTTCAGAGCTAGATTCTCTACAGATTTCACCAACAGATATTCTGAAGACAGAATAGCAACTGAACGTCCATTAGCCTTCGGACCTTCCGGCGGATTTGGGATGATGACAGAAAACTTCAATATCCTGTATGGTGATTTCATGCTTACTTATCGCAAGCAGTTGACAGAAGACGTGACTTTGAGCGCGATGGCTGGCTACACCGCTACCCAAGAGACCTTCAATATGGTATCACGTAGCACCAATGGAGGCTTAAGCACCGAAAACTTGTTTGATATGGTCGCTTCAAGCAATATTCCTAACAACAACTCGAGAAGAAGCTCCCGTGTCATTGATGCGATGTTGGGTACAGTGAACTTGGATTATAAAGGATTTTGGTTTCTCGAAGGTACGATCAGACAAGACCGTACTTCAACCATGAATCCAAACAATAACACCTTTGTCTATCCTTCTGTAAACTCAAGCTTTGTCCTCTCGGAAGCTGTTGAATTACCTTCCTTTATTAGTTTCTCTAAATTGAGAGGATCTTGGGGTATCGTGGGTAACTATCCCGATGTCTACGGTGCAAACATCGCCTATTCTCAAAATACATTGGGTACGCAGCAGCCCGGCGGTTCAAACGTGCTGTATACTGTGATTCCTTCCAGCTTTGGCAATGACGGAATCAGACCTGAGCAAAAGCATGAATTTGAGTTTGGTATGGATACCCGTTTGTTTTCCAATAAACTGGGATTAGACATCTCTTATTACAATGCGCAAATCCGAGATCAGATCCTTCCGCTGACTTTGCCTTCATCTTCGGGCGCTAATTCTGTATTGACCAATATCGGTACCTTGAGAAACAAGGGTATTGAAGTATCTCTTAACGCAACCCTAGCGCAAAGAGGATCATTTTCTTGGGATGCTACATTTAACATAGCCCGAAACATCAATACGGTAGAAAAACTCACCGATGGAGCAACTGAACTTCTTCATGCAGACTACGATGGAAATGCCGCACAACTGCGTTCTGTAGTAGGACGTCCAATGGGAGACTTCTATGCAAGACCAATTGCAACCGATGCAAACGGAAATAAAATCGTCCAGCCAAATGGTCTACACAAAATCGACGATCAAAACTGGATCAAAGTGGGCAATGCCATGCCAAAAGCCGTAGGTGGTATCATCAATACCATCAACTACAAAAACTTCTCCCTATCCATGCTGGCCGACTTCCAAATCGGTGGTCACGTAATGCCAACCGGTATCAACTGGATGAAAAGCCGTGGTTTGACTGAAGAAAGTTTAAAGTTCAGAAACAAGGAATCTGGCGGCCTTTCTTACTACATGGCTAATGGAAAAGGTGTACAAACAGACCAAGCTACCGGACCAAACGGAGAGAAAGTATACCACGACGGGATGCTGATGGATGGGGTCACTGCTGATGGTCAGCCAAACACCAACGTGATTTCTCAGGCATTGTATTTCCAAAGAACATTTAACTGGGGAGGTCCTCAATACAGCTCTTCAAGGTATGAGTTGTATATCCAAGAAAACACCTTCTTCAAAATGAGAGAAATGAACTTGGGTTACACTATACCAAATCATATCGCTTCTAAGTTGGGAGCTTCCAATGTAAACATCTCACTATTTGGCAGAAACCTCTTCTTCTTCTATCGAAACATTAAGGATTTGGATCCTGAAGTATTGACTGGAGGTTCAAGATGGACTCAGACCCTAACTAGTGCAGGTACTAACCCTGCTACCAGAAGTTTTGGGGTCATGTTGAGAGCCAAATTCTAACTGAGTGATTACCTTAATTCAAGACTAAAATGAAAATCAAACATATAATCCTAAACGTCCTTCTGCTAGCTGGAATAACCTCCTGCAGCCTGTCAGACTTTGAAGAAAACTATCGGGATCCATCCAAACTGTCAACAACTACAGTGGGCAAGCAATTTTCCGGGATGATGTTCACCAATAGAGAATACGTGCTTCCAAGCTATTGGAACTACTTTGTAGTACACCGTATCACCAGCAACCGCTTCAATCAAACTGTAGGTTGGGTGAATGCTGAAAATCAATATGTACCCGGCGGAGCTGCTATCGGAGACCGTTGGAACAATTACTACTCCTTCTTGGCACAATACCGTGAGATAGAAAAAGTATACGAAAACTCATCTGCTGCAGAAAGAAGAGATAATAGAATCTACATGATCGCGGCTGCGACCTATTTCTATGACCACACGCAGCAGGTGGTAGATTTGCATGGGGATATTCCTTGGAGCAAGGCAGGAATGCTGAGCACGAATGGGGGGGATTACTCCAAATCCTATGCGAGCTACGACAAAGCCACAGACATTTATACCAAAATGTTGGATGATCTTAAAGGTTTCGCAGATGAGCTTAATTCAATTACTGTAAACAATGCTGTTTTGGTAGAATTTAGAACTCAGGACCTGATCAACCGTGGAGACCTTCACCTTTGGAAAGTCTATATAAACTCCCTAAGACTACGCATGCTTACCAGAGTAAGCAGCAGCAGTGCATTTCAGGCTAGAGCAGATCAGGAAATCGGAGCCATCCTTTCCAACCCTAGCAGCTATCCGATTGCCAGCAGCAACGCCACGAACATCACTTGGAAAATCCATGCTCTTGGTACCTTGATCTCCCAGACGAGTTTCCAGAGCGGCTTGGAAGATTGGAATGGGAACATTGCCGGAAAGGTGATTGTAGATCACATGAAAAACAACCAAGATCCAAGACTTCCATTCGTATTTGAGCCGGGCCTTGAAGCAAAAGGTGAATACATGGGATTGGATCCGCTTTTGGATGCATCTGTTCAAACCCAATTGGTAGGTTCTAACACCTTGACCATCTACAACAGATCGACCATCAGCCGAAACCAGTTTTTCCCTGGAGTGATTTTCACAGCAGCTGAGGTTCATTTGTTGGCTGCAGAATACTATCTAAAGAAAAACCAATTGTCCACTGCCAAAACTCACTATGAGGAAGCAATCAAACAGTCTATTGGATTCTACCAATTCTTGAGAAGTATCAGTAACAACGGTATCGTGGCAGCGCCTGCAGATCCGACCGCTCAGGATATTTCCAACTATTTGGCTAAAGGAGCTATTTCTTGGGATGCGGCAGCTACACCTACTGAAAAAATGAGATTGATTGCCAATCAGAAATGGTTACACTTCAACGTCATCCAGCCAAATGAAAACTGGGCTGAATTGCGAAGAATCGGGCTGGTTCAGCTGACTTTCTGGACAGATGATTCCAATCAGCAAAAATTGCCTCCCTTTAGATGGGTTTACCCAGGCTCAGAGCAAACTTACAACAAAGAAAACTACTCTGTGGTACAAGGCAACGACAACCTAGGAACTAGACTATTCTGGGATCCCAGCTAAGAAATTGGTAGCATATTATAAATAGAAATGGGTTTAATTGGAAAAGTCTGTCTGGATTCCGGACAGACTTTTTCCTTTCCAAGGAATAGTGTACCATGCCCAAACTATTCCCATTTCTAGGCAACCTATGCAATAGATAAAAAAGCTATTACTTGCTTGATTAAAAGTATTTTACAAATTTGTATTGAATTTTTAGTCAGAGATTTTTATGAATTTCAAAGAGGACTTTTTACAACTGGTCTGGAAGTATCAATACTTTGACCGCAAAAATCTACAGACCGTAGATGGGCAGCAATTGCAGATTCTCAATGTGGGGTTTCATAACCAAGGAGAAGGCCCTGACTTCAGGGATGCTTCGTTGGTTCTGGACGGGGTCACGTTACATGGACACGTGGAGGTTCACCGTCTAGCTTCTGAATGGAAGCAGCATGCCCATGGTGGAGATCCTGCTTACAATTCAGTGATCCTGCATGTGGTCTGGGAAAATGACAAAGAAGCATTCCGAAATGATGGTACACCCATGCCGACTTTGGAGCTCAAGGGTAAAATTTTCCTTGAAATCTGGAGAAACTATGAAAATCTCCTCGACTTCAAATCCGATCTTCCCTGTGCTCACGCCATTAAATCTGTACCAGATATCATCCGATTTTCGGCTTTGGAAAAAGCCTTGGTCGAACGACTGATAGAAAAATCCAAACTTATCCTTTCGATTCTAGATCAAACCAAAGGCGATTGGGAAGAAACCGCCTACCGATGGCTATTCAACTGTTTCGGATTCAAAGTCAATTCAGTTCCAATGAGTGAACTTGCCTCCCTAGTTCCTTACAAAACACTTCAAAAGCACCGAACCCAAGTTTCTGCCTTGGAGGCTATGCTCTTGGGTCAAGCAGGACTTTTACCAGAAAAATTCGAGGAACCTTACGCAGAGCACCTGATTCGTGAGTATGATTTTTATCAGAAAAAATTCAACTGGTCACAAAAGCTCAATCGACAGCAATGGTCATTTATGGGAGCGAGACCAACCAATTTCCCCACCCTCCGAATCGCGCAATTGGCTGCGATTTTATCCCAAGCCCCCAACCTCCTTCAAGCAGTAATGGAAGATAGTCGCGAGTTTTCGGCCTTCAAAAAACTCCTTCAAGTCAAGCCTTCCGATTACTGGCAACACCATTACAATTTTGGCAAACCTACTGAAAAAACTGCCTCCAGAGGCATTTCAGGCCAGACTTTGGAGTTGTTGATTATCAATTTCGTGATCCCACTTTGGTTTGCCTATGGCAGATATTTCGAGCAATCCGAATGGCAAGAACGCTGCTTTGACCTCATGCAGACCATCCCGGCAGAGAATAATTTCATCATCCGAAAGTATGGAGAAAAGGCATGGAAAGCCGAAAATGCCTTCGATTCACAAGGCATGATCGGGCTTTTTAGAAACTATTGCCAGCCCCAAAAATGCCTGAATTGCAAGATCGGTCAAAGCCTGCTCAAAGGACAATCCAAATGAAGCTTTGCGCAAGCAGGGCATTTCCCGTACTTTTGCAATCCAAAACCCAACAAATTCATGGATAAACCAGTGATCATTCTGGGTGCAAAAGGTATCGCCCATCCTGCACTCGAGATTTTCAACAGCAACCAGGTCATTGTATATGGATTTCTTGATGAAGATGCCGCTACGCATGGATCAGAAATCAATAATGTACCAGTGCTCGGCCATACCGAAGATGAGGGATTTTTGAAATTGATCGGAAAAAAGACAGAGGCTTTTGTCGCAGTAGATGACACCAAATACAGAAAGTTTTTGGTGGAAATGCTACTCGAAAACCGAAAAGTGCAGCCTGTCAACGCCATCCACCAGCGAGCTTATGTGTCGACAGACGCGGCTTTAGGACATGGCAACTTTATCAATGCCAATGTGCTCATTGGAGCAGGTACTGAAATCGGAAGTCATTGCATCTTTCATTCAGGTGCAATTATCGACCATAAAGTGAAAATTCAGGACTTTGTTCAGATTGGTGCAGGCTCCACGATCAATGCCGAAGTGACTATCGAGGAAGGTGCATTTATCGGTTCGGGAGTAACCATCGTCGCCGGAGTAACCATTGGAAAAGGTGCTCGCGTAGGTGCTGGATCAGTGGTAATTGCCTCCGTTGGAAAAAATGAAACAGTCTTCGGGAATCCAGCCGCGAAACTGAAGTAGAAGTACGATTTGGGATTTACGATTTACGGGCCATAGGTTCTATTTTGTCCTAAACCTCAAATCCAAAAAATTGAAATACCGAACATCGAATGCTGAACGCCGAATGACGAAGTCAATCATCGGACATCGGTCATCCAGCATCAAACATTTACCAACCCCAAACACCCTGCCGAAACAGGGCTCTAGTTATGGAAAACACACAAAACAAACCTTACAGTGTATTGCTGTACTACTGCTACGCGCAGATCGAAAACCCTGAAGAATACCGAGAAGAGCACCACCTCTTTTGCGTAGAAAACAACATCCGAGGCCGAATAATTATCTCCAACGAAGGCTTAAATGGGACTGTTTCCGGTCTCATCGAAGACTGCGAAAAGTACATGGCCTATATCCATGCCGATCCTCGATTTGCCAAAACGGAGTTTAAGATCGACTACCACGACACACACACCTTTGCTAAAATCCACGTACGCTACAAGCCGGAGATCGTGCATTCATCCCTTCGCCACCTGGACCCAAATGTGAAAACAGGAAAGCACCTCGAGCCTGAAGAGTTCAAGAAAATGAAAGATCAGGAAGATGTGGTGATTCTGGACGTTCGCTCTAATTACGAACACGAACTAGGCCGATTCAAAAACGCCATCACATTGGATATCGATAACTTCCGGGATTTTCCGGAGAAAGTAAAAGAGCTCGAACACCTCAAAAACAAGAAGGTTCTTACCTATTGCACCGGAGGAATCAAATGTGAAAAAGCTTCTGCATTCCTATTGGAACAAGGTTTTGAAGACGTGTACCAGCTTCATGGCGGCATCATTAAGTATGGCATGGAAGCAGGAGGCGAAGACTTCGAAGGCAAATGCTACGTCTTTGACAACCGAATCGCAGTGGAGGTAAACTCAGTGAATCCAACCATCGTCTCCAAGTGCCATGTGTGCGGTACTGCAAGTGACCGGATGGTAAACTGTGCCAACCCAAGCTGCAACGAGCACTTGGCAATTTGTGAGGCCTGTGGATGGCAGCTAGAGGGAGCCTGCTCGGTAGAATGCAAAGAGCATCCTGAAAAGCGCCCTTACGATGGCACCGGCTATTACCAAAAAAATACCAACGGATACAATCCTTATAAAGGACTGCACCGCAAGCCAACCAAAGAACTAATCCAAAAACTCCATGGAGAACCAACCGATTCCTGCGTCTGAACTGATCATCAATTCTGACGGGAGTATTTACCATTTGCACTTGAAGCCAGAACACCTGGCTTCAACTGTTTTTACCGTAGGCGATCCGGATCGGGTGGAGCTGGTCTCCAAGTATTTTGATCAGATCGATTTCAAGCTTCAAAAGCGGGAATTTATCACACACACCGGTTGGAAAAACGGGAAGCGGGTGACGGTCATCAGTACCGGAATGGGCACGGACAACATCGAGATACTCATGACCGAACTCGATGCATTGGTCAATGTAGATCTGCAAACCCGACTGATCAAACCTGAAAAAAACAGCCTTCAGATCATCCGGATGGGTACCTCCGGCAGTATGCAGGCAGATCTTCCTGTAGGCACGATGCTGGCATCTGAAATCGGAATCGGAATGGATACACTGATGGTTTATTATCCCGAATTGGTTGAAGATCAACCCATGGCAAAAGCGATTCAGTCGGAGTTGGGGTTACCTTTTTTTCCATATCAGGCAGCAGCCTCCTCCCCGCTATTAAACAAACTTGATGAGGAAATAGTAAGAGGAATCACCCTGACTTGCCCGGGATTTTATGCACCTCAGGGACGGGAGATCCGTCTCAAACCACGATTTGACCGATTGATCGAGCGACTTGCAGGATTGCGAATTAATGGAAAAAGACTTACCAATTTTGAAATGGAAACGGCAGGATATTACGCTTTGGGCAAATTGCTTGGCCATGAAATGCTAAGTCTAAATGCCATCGTCGCCAATCGTCCATTGAAAAAATTTGATGCAGATGCAGAGAAAACAGTCGATAACCTTATCCAAAAAGCACTAGATATCTTTACTCAATGAGTGGTTTGACCGAACAAATTATCGAAGCCCTGAGGGAAAAAGCACTTCCTGAAAAGGCTTCTTTTTTGCCCAAATTTTTCAAAACCGGACCCGGAGAGTACGGAGAAGGAGATCTTTTTTTGGGGGTGACAGTTCCCGATCAAAGACAGATTGCCAAGCAATTTTTTAAAGAAATAAGCTTAGAAGAACTTACTCTTTTGATTCAACATCCATTTCACGAGGTTCGGTTGACTGGATTATTGGCTTTGGTCTATCGCTATGAAAAGACCAAGTCAGAATCAGAGCAAAAAGAACTGGTTGATTTTTACCTTTCTCAACTGGACTTTGTGAACAATTGGGATCTGGTAGACAGTTCTTGCTATCAAATTTTGGGGCATTTTTACTGGAAAAAGGAAAAGACCTTATTCTATGAATTAGCAGATTCCGGGCACCTTTGGCGGCAGCGGGTGGCCATGATCAGCAGCTATTTTTGGATCAAAAAAGGGGAGTTTGCTGATGCTTTGGCATTGGCGGGAAGGCTCAAAAACCATTCCCATGACCTCATGCACAAAGCTGTCGGCTGGATGCTAAGGGAAATCGGAAATCGGAATTTTGAAGTAGAATTGGAGTTTCTGAAAAAGCACTACCAAACCCTACCCAGAACAGCCTTGCGGTACGCCATTGAGAAATTTCCGGAAGACTTGAGGCAGGATTATTTGAAGGGAAATATTTAGAAATACAGTTGAAATAAACTCCGCTTCGCTTTGTGAAATACTATTGAAATAGAAGCTTTGAAATATATTGACATATTCTAGTAATGCTATATTTCGCCTGACGAAGGAAGGCTTATTTCAACAGAATTTCCACTGTATTTCCCTTTTATTCTATCCCATCCAATTCACTCAATTCCAGCCAAGCCAGCTCCAATTCTTCCAATTCCCTGTCAATGGCTTGCAGGCGATTGGTCCAGGTCATCAGCTGATTGACATCGGAGGTTCCGGCAGCGATCTGATCGGTGATCGTCGACTTTTCTCCCTCCAACTTGGCAATCGTCTCGTTGATCTTTTTGAATTCCTGCTTTTGCTTAAAGCTCGCCTTAACCTTCGTTGCAGAAATGGGCTTTTCTACTTTGACCTGCTTTTCCTCGATTTTTGTGTCTTGGATCTCGTTTCTTGGCTCTAAAATCTTGATACTTGTGTCTTGATACTGATTACTGTTTTCTTTCTCCCATTCCCTGAAATCAGTATAATTCCCCGGGAAATCCTTGATTTTCCCTTCTCCTTCAAACACAAACAAGTGCTCGACCAATCGGTCCATAAAGTACCGGTCGTGTGACACGATGATCAGGCAGCCGGGGAAAGTATCCAAAAATTCCTCCAGGATATTCAAGGTCATCAAGTCCAGATCGTTTGTCGGTTCGTCGAGGATCAGGAAGTTCGGATTCTTGATCAACACCATCAGGAGCTGAAGTCGACGTCGCTCACCTCCACTCATCTTTCCGATCGGTGTGAATTGTTGCTTGGGCGGAAAGCCAAACTGGGTCAAAAACTGACTCACCGTGATCGTCTGTCCTTTGTCCAACACCACCACTTCGGCCACTTCCTTCACCACATCGATCAGTCGCTTTTCTTCGTCAAAACGGTCTTCCTCCTGACGGTAATAGCCGAAAGCAGTGGTTTGACCGACTGAGATTTTACCTGCATCCGGATCAAGCAGTCCGGTGATCATTTTGAGAAAAGTCGTCTTTCCGGCACCGTTTGGTCCGACGATACCGATCCGGTCTTTCTTTTTGAAGATGTAGGAAAAGTCCTTGACCAACCTCTTGTCGTCAAAGGACTTGCTGATTTTCTCGATTTCAAGAATCTTATTCCCTAGGCGTTGGGTAGATACCGAAAGCTCAATATCCCGCTCTTCGCGCTTGGTAAAGGCTTTTTCTTTGGTTTCTTCGAAAGCATCCACGCGGTATTTCGCTTTGGTTCCACGGGCCTTAGGTTGACGGCGAATCCAGTCGAGTTCCTTCTTGTAGAGACTTTTTGCCTTTTCGATCTCGATGTCCTCGATCTGAAGTCGCTCGGCTTTCTTGTCCAAAAAGTAGCCGTAATTACCTTGGTAACGATGGATTTTCCCCTGATCAAGTTCGAGGATTTCGTTGGTCACTTTATCCAAAAAATAACGGTCGTGCGTAACCATGAAAATGGACAGATTGGCCTTGGCCAGGTAATCTTCCAGCCACTCAATGGTCTCCAAGTCCAGGTGGTTGGTAGGTTCGTCGAGTAGAAGTAAATCTGGCTTTTCGAGAATAGCTTTGGCCAAAGCCACTCGCTTCCGCTGACCACCGGAGAGATTGCCCACGGGGAGTTCGGTGTCGTGGAGACCCAATTTTCCAAGTACTTCTTTCACTTGATATTCAAAATCCCAAGCCTGAAGCGCGTCCATTTTCTCAAACAGCTTGGACATTTGGGCCGAGTTGTCAATGCCCCGCTCGGAGTCCAACATGGCTTTGTGGTAGTCCTCGATGACCCGAAGAACCTCAGAATTACTTTGGTCAAAAATGGTCTGATAGATGGTCAGGTTGGAGTCAAACACCGGGTTCTGATGCACATAGGCAATCTTCACGGAGTTATTGATGGCCACTTGACCGGTGTCGGCGATTTCTTGGCCCATGATGATTTTCATCAGGGTAGACTTGCCCGCACCATTGATACCGACGAGGGCGATTTTCTGTCCTTGGGAAATGCCGAAAGAGATATTTGAAAAAAGCTTCCGTTCCCCGAAAGCCTTACTGAGATTCTCAACTGAAAGGTAATTCATGGGGCAAAAGTAAGGGAATTAGGGGAGATAAGATTTCTGGATATAAAAAGATAGCTACGCAGATATTTTAAGATATGGCTAAAGCCAAGATAGAATTCTCACGAAGTGTATCTCAATTTATCTCGCGAAGCATATCTCATTTATCTTGCGAAGCATATCTTGAATTGACCCCTTGAAAACCATACACGACATTCTCAAACTCGGCGATCCCCGACTCTATGAAGTCTGCGAACCGGTCCTGAAATCCGACCTTCCCATGGTTCCCGAGTGGACTCAGCAACTGCACGAGGCCATGGAAGATATCCGTCGCGTGTATGGATTTGGAAGGGGAATCGCGGCTCCGCAATTGGGTATCATGAAGCGGATGTTTTATCTGAATCTGGATCGGCCTTACATCATTCTCAATCCCGAACTGAAGGGGCTTAGTGAAGAGCTTTTTGAGCTGTGGGATGACTGCATGAGCTTTCCCAATCTGCTGGTGAAAGTGAAACGCCACCAAAGTCTGACATTGGAATATTTAGACGAAAACTGGGAAAAACAAAGCTGGGCCGTGGAAGGAGCGATTTCTGAATTGATCCAGCACGAATACGACCACCTTGACGGTGTGCTCTGTACCATGCGGGCGATTGATGAGAAGAGTTTTAAGTGGAAGGGATGAAAAAATACTATGGAAATAAACCCCGATAAATCGGGGTAAAATAGTTTCGATCGGCTCATTTTCGAAAGGAATACGGCTCAATCTTATCAGGATTTGAGCCGTATTTCCCTAATTTTTTGAAGTTTTTGAGCCGATTGAATACAAAAATCACGGAGCGAAGCGTAGTGTATTTCGATTGTATTTCTACGGTATTTCCATTGTATTTCCCTTCCCCTATCTTTAACCCATGAACTTCCCGACCCTATCCGATATCCAAGCGGCACATTCCCGCATTCAGTCGTTTATCCATCGCACGCCGATTTTGACTTCCTCCGCGATCAATGAAATTGCAGGCTGCGAGATCTTTTTCAAGTGCGAAAACTTCCAGAAAGTCGGTGCCTTCAAAGCCCGAGGTGCGGCCAATGCGGTGATGAAACTGAGCCCTGAGGAAAGAGCCAAAGGAGTGGCCACACACTCCTCCGGTAATCATGCTGCAGCCCTTGCCCGTGCTGCAAGCGTGGCGGGAATTCCTTCCTACATCGTCATGCCATCCAATGCGCCCGAGATCAAAAAGAAAGCGGTCAAAGGCTACGGAGGAGAAATCATTGAGTGCGAACCCAACCTCAAAGCCCGGGAAACTACCCTTGATGCGGTGGTGGAGCGAACCGGTGCGACATTCATTCCTCCTTACGATTACCTAGACGTGATCGAAGGGCAGGCTACTTGTGCATTGGAACTCCTCGAGGACCAGCCCTATCTCGATATCGTCATGGCCCCCGTGGGTGGAGGAGGATTGCTCGGAGGCACTGCACTCACTGCCCATTATCTCAATCCGGAAATCGAAGTCATTGCAGGTGAACCAGCAGGTGCAGACGATGCCTATCGATCTTTTCATGCAGGACACATCATTCCCCAAACCGGACCAAATACCATCGCCGACGGGCTCTTGACATCGTTGGGCAAGTTGAATTTTGAATTGATTCAAAAGTACGTAGATGACATCCTACTTGCCAACGACCCGCAGATCATCGAAGCTATGCGACTGGTCTATGAGCGGATGAAAATCATCATCGAGCCATCCTGTGCAGTTCCTTTAGCTGCTTTGCTCGCCAATAAGGAAAGATTTGCAGGTAAAAAAGTAGGAATCATCCTATCCGGAGGAAATGTGGATTTGGGGAAGCTGCCTTTTTAAAAACAAAAAAGCCCAAATCTCTCGACTTGGGCCATTTTTCAGCTTTCAGAATTTATATTTCAGACTTTATTTCTTGCTTTCCGCCACTGCATGATGCGCCGCTCTCGCCGCAAAAGCCATGTACGTCAAGGATGGATTTTGAGTAGAAGTAGAGGTCATTGAGGCTCCATCGGTCACATAGACATTTGGCACAGCATGGAGCTGATGGTTGCCATTGAGAAGGGAGGTTTTAGGATCTTTGCCCATGCGTACCCCACCCATCTCGTGAATGTCCAAGCCAGGTGCCTGCTTGCTGTCGCTTGACTGAATATTGGTAAAACCAGCCTTGGTAAACATCTCCGTCATCTGCTCAATGTAGTCCTTGACCATTTTCTCATCGTTGTCATCGTAATCCACGCTGATTCGAAGCTGAGGCATGCCCCATTCGTCTTTCTGATTGGGATCGAGGGCGACAAAGTTGGTCTCCTTAGGAATGGTCTCGCCCATCATGTGCGAACCTACTCGCCACGGTCCATACTTATCCGGATTGAGGAGACTGTTTTTCAAGTCCATGCCGATGCCACTTGTATCCGGGCCTGAACCACGGCTGGCAGAGAATCCCGCTGCATACCCGCGGAGGAAGTCTGTCTCCTGCTTGTACACGTTTCGGAATCTTGGGAAGTATCCACTAGTCGGTCTGCCCCCTGAGGTGGTAAACTCGGAATGTCCTTCGTATTCACCAGAAACTCGAGCACGGTAATTATGGAAAGCAACGTACTTACCGAGCAGGCCATTGTCGTTACCGAGTCCATTCGGGAATCGGTTTGAAGTCGAGTTGAGCAAAATAGCATTGGTATTCAATGCAGCAGCATTTACAAAGATGACGTCGGCATAAAACTCTTCCGTTTCTTTGGTCAGGCGATCGATGATGCGAACTCCTGTTGCTTTTCCTTTTTCCTCGTCATAAATAATCGAGTGAACCACTGCGTCAGGTCGGAGGGTCAGGTTGCCTGTTTTCAAAGCCCAAGGAATGGTCGATGAGTTGGAACTGAAGTAGCCCCCAAACGGACATCCTCGCTGACAGAGGTTTCGGTTTTGGCACATGGCCCGACCTTGCTGCGCATAGTATTCCGCATTTCCATGGATATGGGCACATCGGGCAGAGATCATGTGTCGGTCATTGCCGTAGTGCTTTTTGAGTTGCTCCGCAAAGTATTTCTCCACCACATTCAACTCATACCCTGGCAAAAACTCCCCGTCAGGAAGTTGGGCGATGCCGTCTTTGAAACCTGAAACTCCTGCAAATTTCTCCACGTGGCTGTACCACTTCTCGATGTCTTTGTACCGAATCGGCCAATCCACTGCAAAACCATCCCGTGCAGGCCCATCAAAATCAAAGTCAGACCAACGCTGCACTTGTCTGGCCCAAAGGAGAGACTTTCCACCTACCTGATAGCCTCGAATCCAGTCAAAGGGCTTCTCCTGCACATAAGGATGATCTGTGTCTTTTACAAAAAAATGCATGGCATCCTCACGGAAAGCATAGCATCGGCTGATCACCGGGTTAGCCTCCTGAATCTCCTGTGGGATCTGATTCCGATGTGGGAATTCATAGGGCAGCATGTTTGTCGTCGGGTAATCTTTGATATGCTCCACATTGCGACCACGCTCCAGCATGAGGGTTTTTACTCCCAAATCGCAAAACTCTTTTGCTGCCCAAGCACCACTGATGCCCGAACCGATGACGATGGCTTGATAAGTTCGCTCCTGTTTGCTGCGGATATTCAGATTAGCCATTGATGCGAGGTTTTTGAAGGTCAGAGATTAGCACGGCGCCGTTGTATTCGCCGGGAATAAGGGAGTAAGGAATGATTTCAGTTTGGATGTACTCGGAAGCCATGTACCCTTGGATGGTAAATCGCTTGGTCGAATTGAGGAAGTAGGAGAGGTTACTCCGCTCTTTTCCCTCGGGGGTATCATCGCCTTCGAGCTTGGTTCCATTTAGGATCAAGTCTTCTTTTTCTTTGGTAGAAAGCGCATCGAATTTCTTTCCTGCAGTCTTTTGGACATAATCGGGGAAGGCAATTAATCCTGCAGTGAATTTCTCCTGATTTTCCTTGGTAAAGCAGTCATTGACCATCACCAGAATAAAGTCAGGTACCTCAAGATCAAGCGCACCTTTGATTTCTCCGGCTGGAATGATGGTATCGGAAATGGCTGCGAGAAGGGCTTTTTGGGAGGCGGTGACTTTCAGATTTTGGTACGCGGCGAGAATGTCGTCTTTGCTGAAGTCACAGGAAGGAATCAGGGCAAGTCCTCCGGATATCAGCGCAATATGCCGCAAAGCATGTCGTCTGTTCATAAGTAAAGGCGATAGATTGGGTTAAAGCAATTGAGTGGAGAAAGTAGGGATTTTATCGAAAAATCCCTACCTGAATTTTACAAGGCTGAGATTATCGGGTAATCACCCCAAACTCCCCAAACGTAGCAGCACTTCCATTTACCGTTCGAAGGGCTTTCAACCGTACAAATCGAGCTTTGGTCGCATCAATTTTTATGATTTGCTCAATCGGGCTGTTTTGGATGTTGGAAAACTCCCCTTGAGTCACTCGCTTCCAGCCTCTTCCATCACTGCTGATTTCCAAAGCGTATTCTGCGATGTAGCCACTTGGATATCGGGCTTGCATGGGAAGGTAAGTGAATCCTTTCAAGTCCACTTCTTGACCCAGATCGATGGTCAGGTCATTCGTCTTGGAAGTCCAATACGAATTTGGAAGTTCGTCAATGGCGCGACTGGCAAGCGTGTCAGGTGATATCACCTTCCAACTGCCTTTTGCCAAGTAAAAATCCACTCGGGCAGGATCGGAGGTTTTTCCGGTTTTAGAATCTGCCACGATCGCCTGAACCGTGGTTGGCTGAAGGACTTCAAATGCTCCTGAATAGGTATTTTGGCCAACTTGAGGTGCTGAACCATCCGTCGTGAAGTAGACTTCTAGGTCGCTCTCTGCGGCTTCAATACTTACTTTTCCAGCCGGAGTTCGGGTGATTTTTGGAGGAAAAAGTAAAGCAGGAGCGGAATAAATTCCAATTTCAGAAATCACAGGAATACCTTTTCCATCTAGGAAGTTGATTCGGATTTTCTGGGCTTCCGTATCTGCAAATCTCAAAATCCGCTTGTAGCCGATGGTTGTGCCTTCTGCGATTTTTTCCCAGCTACCATTTACTTCTTTTTCCAGGGAAAAAGCTTTCACGCGTTGACCCAGATTGACAAATTCCTGGATCAAAAGGCGATTAAAAGAAACTGTTTTTCCAAAATCCACCTCCACGGAAGCCTGCAACTGTCCATCGGGTGTAGTCCAGTACGTATTGAAATCCCCGTCATTTAGGAAATCTGCCCTATATCCTTTGCCTCGATCTGCGCTTGCTTCGAAGGAAGCATCTTTAGCGAGATTGACTGCAAAATCTTCTTTGACTTTGGCTGCCATTTTCAAAATGGCTTCTTCATCTTTTTCATGGATTAAGCCTCGGGTATCCACGGGGAAGTTGATCAACAGGGAGCTATTTCTCCCGATGCTGTTGTAATAAATCTCCATCAGATCCGGAAGCGTTTTCACTTTGTGGTCCTCATAGGTGTGGTAGTACCATCCCGGACGAATGCTCACATCGGATTCGGCGGGAACCCAGTGGGTCCCATTTTCCTGACCTGTGGCCCATTTATCAAAATCAGGCATGCCGGCATAGACCGAATCCCGCATCAGATTTGACCAAGTGGTCTCATACGCGTAGCCGTCTTCGTTGCCCACCCAGCGTACATCAGGTCCGGCATCGCTGAACATCATGGCGCCGGGCTGAAGCTTGCGAACCAGTTCATGGGTCGTTGGCCAGTCGTAATAGCTGAATTTGTCCACCTTACGCTCCTCATTGGCTCCTCCATACCAACCTGTTCCGCCATTGGCACCATCAAACCAGACCTCGTAGATTTCTCCGTAATTGGTCAGCAACTCGGTCAGCTGATTGCGCATGTAGGTGATGTATTCGGGCTTGCCATAGTCGGGATGATTTCGGTCCCAAGGGGAATAATAGATCCCGACTTTGAGCCCATATTCCCGACAGGCATCCACAAATTCTTGGATCAAATCGCCCTTTCCGTCACGCCAAGGACTGTTTTTCACCGAATGCTCGGTGTATTTGGATGGCCAAAGGACAAATCCATCATGGTGCTTGGCTGTGATGATCAGGCCTTTCATTCCGGCTTCTTTAGCGATTCGTGCCCACTGTCTGGCATCAAGCTGAGTAGGGTTAAACTGCTCAGGTTTTTCATCTCCAAATCCCCATTCACGATCAGAGAACGTATTCATATTGAAATGGACGAAGCCGTAAAACTGAAGCTCCTGCCAAGCAATCTGACGGGGATCAGGCACGGGCAATACTGGCTTTGGGGGCGCGGCTTTTTCCTGACAAAAACTGAGGATAACTAGCAACAGCGGGAAAAGAATCTTTTTCATCGGAAGAATCTGGAAACAGACTTTTGAATTTTTTTAAGAAAGAAATACGAGTTTTTAAAAATAATAAAAAAACAATGCCCTGAGTGGAAACCTTCGGCACCCTGAGAAATTAGAGCATACTTTTCCTTTGATAATTTGACGCACCTATTAAATAGGAAGTATTACAAAATCTTTGAAAAACCTTCGCCTAGTCTGAAACCATTAATCAAATTAATGCTTTGACAACGTAGATCACCTCGTAATTTCAAGCCATGAAACACGCATTTACGCTCTTCTTTTTGGTTTTTTCACTGGAGCTCTTCGCCCAGATCCAACTCAAAATCACCGATCAGATCACCGGACTTCCCTTGGAAAATGTCCGGGTCAAAGCGGATAAAACGATCCTGCGAACCAACGCTTCAGGGATTGTTGCTTTCTCAGGAGAAAATCTAAAAATTACCTTGGTCCTCGAAGGCTATGAGACCTTTGAAAAAACCTTTTCCAATGGTGAATTTGAGGTGCAGCTGATCCCAACCGTGCTCAATCTTTCCGCTGTCACCGTAACTGCTTTTGAGTCAGAAAGACCATTATTGGAGCAATCAGCCGCTATAAGTGTCGTCAGCGAACGTGATTTTAATCGATTCAATGAGATTTCTCCCGTCAATGCCTTCAATCAAAAAGCGGGTGTTCGCATCGAGGAACGGGCACCTGCCAGCTATCGGGTGTCGATCCGCGGGAGTTCACTTCGGTCGCCTTTCGGAGTGCGAAATGTGAAAGTATATTGGAATGAAGTGCCTTTTACCTCTCCCGATGGAACTACGGCTTTGAATCTGCTCGACCTTTCTAATATCCGTACTTCTGAGATTGTGAAGGGGCCCTCGGGAAGCATTTATGGAGCTGGTAACGGTGGCGCAATTTCGCTTTTCAGTCAACCTAATTTGAGCGAAAACAGGATCTCCACCGACTATCTAGCGGGAGATTTCGGGCTCTCCAGATTCCGCTTGGGACTTTCCCAGCAAGTGGGAAATGGCGGAATCGAGGCATCTTATGTCAGCCAAAAGTCAGATGGATACCGCGAACACTCGGCTGTTGATCGACAAGTGTTTCAATTAGGAGGATATTTCTCTGTTTCTGATAAACAGGAAATCCGAACTCAATTGCTGATCTCAGACCTGAATTATCAGATTCCTGGAGCGCTCAATCAAGCCCAGGTAACCGCCAATCCAAAACAGGCGAGGCCAGGTTCGGTCAACCAAAACAGCTCGATTTCCCAACAGGCGATTTTAATGTCCTTGGGGCATTTGTATCGCTTTTCGGAGAAAACCAGCAACAATACCACGATCTACCTCAACACCAACAACTTTGAAAATCCATTCATTTTGGATTACAAAAAGGAATTGGGCTTTGGCTACGGGGCTCGGACCAAGTTTACCCATGAAACCAAATTGGGTGGAAAAGCCCTGCGCCTGATTGCAGGAGCTGAGTTTCAAAATGCCATCACCGATGCGCAAAACTTTGGAAACCGCACCGGAAAGGCCGATACGGTTCGCTTTGCCGACAAGCTCCGGACTTACCAAGGCTTCTTCTTCCAGCAGGCCGAATTGAATCTGACAGAAAAGGTACTTGTTACGTTGGGCCTAAGTGAAAACTTCTCCGGCTACGAGATCGACCGGCAAATCGACGCTTCTGGAGGAAAAACAGGAGTTCAAACCCGAACCTTTGATCCGATTGTGGTGCCAAGAGCCGCACTTAATTATCGCTTAAATCCTTTCAGCTCGGTCTATGGCTCGATCAGCAGTGGGTTTTCCCCACCCACCATCGATGAAGTCCGAACCAATGAGGGAAGCTTGAACTTAGATCTGGAAGCGGAAAAAGGCGTGAATTACGAGATCGGTTATCGTCTGGGAAAAGAGAAATTCAACCTCGAACTCATCGCTTACTACCTCAAATTGGACGAAACGATTACCACCTTTACCAATGCCAATGGCGTGGTACTCTTCCGAAATGCCGGTTCGACAGATCAAAAGGGAATTGAAGCTTCTTTGGATTACGCGATTTTGAGAAATGCCACTGGGTTCATCAAAGACTTCTTGGTCGGAACAGCCTACACCGGGCAGTTTTTCACCTTTGTCGACTATAAAAAACAAACCAATGACTTTTCCGGAAATGACCTGACCGGAGTGCCTCCACACAATTTAGTCAGCAGATTGGATATCCGAACCAGACCAGGAATCTACCTGAATTTCACCCATCAGTTTACCGAAAAAATTCCTCTGAATGATGCCAATACGGTATTTCAGGAGTCCTACGACTTGGTCAATCTAAGAGCAGGCTGGGTGAAAAGCTTGGGGAATTTCGACTTGGAACTTTTTGCAGGAGTGGATAATCTACTGGACGAAAGCTACAGTCTGGGCAATGACCTGAATGCCTTTGCGGGTAGATTTTACCAGCCGGCACCGACGAGAAACTGGTATGGCGGAGTGAAGGTGGGATGGAGATACTAAGAAGATATACTGCGTGAGATAGATTTTAAGATATGCTTCGTGAGGTATCTATCTCGGCCTAGGCTATATTTTAAAAAATATCTTCTACAATATCTTTTCATAAACAAGAAATGCTCCGTGGGATAAATTGAGATAGGCTTCCCGATATTGCTATCTTGTTTTAGGCATATCTTTGAAATATTTGCACAGCTATCTTTAAAAATTCAATTATGAGAAAAATCTCGATTTTACTTCTTTGTCTGCTTATATCTATAGTTTCCTTTTCTCAAGAAGAAAACACTGAATCCAAGTGGGTTCCTCGGGATCCGAAAAAGTTTGAATCCATTCATTCTGGGACGTTCAATGGCCAAAAGATTACTTACAAGGCGGTAGTAGGAGAGACTTTTTTGAAAAACTCCAAAGGAGAAGTTACCGGAGCACTTTGGTCCACGTCCTACATCCGAGAGGGCGTAGATTCTTCCAAAAGGCCGGTTCTCTTTATCTTCAACGGAGGTCCCGGTTCGGCGAGTGTGTGGTTGCACATGGGATTCTTTGGCCCCAAAGTGGTGAAAACCGACTCTGACGCAAAGACAGATGATGGTGCCGCTCCTTATAGGTTTGTCGAAAATACACAGGCGCTTTTGGATCTTACGGATTTGGTATTTATCGATCCGATTGGGACTGGGTTTAGCCAAATAGAAGGTGTGGGCAAGACTTCCGATTTTTGGGGATTGAATGAAGATGCGGAGTCGATCGCGCAGTTTATGCGGACTTGGGTGACGCAACACGGCAGATGGCAAGCCCCAAAGTTTATGGCCGGAGAAAGCTTTGGCACCACCCGCGCAGCCAAAGTGGCTGAAGTCCTGGAAGAAGGTGGCCAAACCATGGCTTTGAATGGAATCATCCTGATTTCCCAGGCCTTGGACTATGCAGGTTCGTCGAGTTGGGCAGACAACCTTACCTCTTTTTTCACTTATCTCCCATCTCAAGCCGTCACCGCTTGGTATCATGGCAAGGCTGGTAAAGGAAAAACCATCGAAGCCTTTGCCCAAGAGGCAAGAGAATTTGCCTACGGAGAGTATTTGACTTCTCTTTTCCTTGGGGAAAAACAAACACAAGCACAGAAAGAAGCCATTGCAGAGAAATTGGCCTATTTCACCGGTTTGGACAAGGCGTATATCCTCCGCTCCGATAATCAAATCCTGATGCATCGCTTCAAAAAAGAATTGCTGCGGGAAGAAGGCAAAGCCATCGGGACTTTAGACGGCAGGTATTTGGCTACTGAGACAGACAAGGCTGCTGAAGGACCTGTGTTGGGTGATCCGGCGAGCTACATGACGGGTGCCGCTTACACGGCGGTATTCAACGATTACCTGATGCGGGATCTGAAAGTGACCCTAGATCGGCCGTATTTCACTTCGGCTTCCGGCATGGGTGGCAGTTGGAATTGGAAGCCGGTGCCGGATGGCGCCTATTGGGAGCCGAGCTACGTGAGCACTGCAAGAGCTCTGAGCGAAGCCATGCATCGTAATACCCGGATGAAGGTGATGGTCGCCAATGGGTATTATGATTTGATCACCCCATTCTTTGATGCGGAATACACCTTTGCACGCCATAATTTTCCTCAGGATCGAATCGAGATGACCTACTACGAAGCCGGCCACATGATGTACAACCGACAGGAAGATTTTGATGCATTGGCAAAGGATGTGAGGAGGTTTTTGGAGGGGATGTTGAAATAAAAACCATGGACAAAAAGGAAATAAATCCACCACGAAAAGGCTGGTCAGAGGCTTTTCAAAAAATGCATGTAGTAGGTGTTGATAAGCTTTTGATTCCAGATGTATTTGAAGACGAGTCTTTTCTCAATGATCCAGAAAACGATTGGAAAGAGTCAAAAAAAGTCAGCCCAATCAAAAAACATCCGTAAATTAAAGGCTATGAACTACTTGGAATACATCAGTATCGACCCTAACATTCGGTTTGGTAGACCGTGTATCAAAGGAACTCGCATCAGTGTCTCCGACGTGCTCGGTTGGTTGGCCTCAGGAATGAGTATGGAAGAAATTTTGGCTGATTTTCCGGAATTGACACTGGATCAATTGAAGGCTTGTTTGGCTTTTGCTGCGGATCGAGAGCAGAAATTAAAATATGCCTAATCAATTCCATGGCATTACTTTTTGATCAGAATATCTCTTTTAGGTTAATCAAAGAAATCGTTCCTCATTTTCCAGAATCCAAACAACTTCGTGAAGCTGGCCTAGAAGGCAAGCAAGACCGAGAGATTTGGAAATGGGCAAAACTCAAAGGATACTGTATAGTTACCTTCGATTCCGATTTTGTCGATTTATCCTTACTATTCGGTTTTCCGCCGAAAGTAATCTGGCTAAGATTGGGAAATTCCTCCACAGGTAGAATTGCAAAAGTTATGATTAGCAAAAAAGGAGAGATTGAAGATTTTTTAAAAAATGAAGTGGAGGGAATTTTAAAGTTGGAATCTGCATTTTAGCATCAGTCTCCGACCTCCGTGAAGACAGATAAATTTTAACTAAAACAAAATCACCATGCAAAAACCCGAATTCAATACAGAAGAGGTTACCAAAATCATCCGTGGACGTCGATCCATGTTTGTCGCTCAGTTCAAAGAAAATGATCCAATTGACGACTCTATCATCGAAGAGATGCTCGAAAACGCGAACTGGGCACCGACTCATAAACTCACCCAACCTTGGAGATTTATTGTCTACACTGGAGAAGGCCTGAAGAAATTTGGCGACTATCAAGCTGAGATGTACAGAATGCGTGCGGAGAAAAACGGCACTCCATTCATCGAAGCTACCTACCAGAAATTCAAAGAAAACCCAACCAAGGCTTCTCATGTGATCGCCATCTTGATGAAGCGGACTGAGGGTTCGGGCATCCCGGTAATGGAAGAGATTTCCGCTGTCGCCATGGCTGTGCAGAACATGTACTTGACAGCTTGTGCACATGGACTGGCTTGCTATTGGGGTACTGGCGGACCGACTTTCTGGGCAGAGGCTAGAGAAGATTTCGGGCTCGAAGGCGAGGATATGCTGATGGGCTTTTTCTATGTGGCCAAACCTGCTACGGACAACTGGCCTGCAGGCAAGCGTGAGCCGATCGCAGAAAAAGTCAATTGGGTGAGGGAGTAGATCCTTCAATCCAAAAAGAAAAGGTCTTTAATTGGTTAAAAATCACGATCGAGATGAAGGTTTTTAGAGAGAAATCAACATTGATTTTGTCCATCCTCGTAGGAATAGTCCTGATTGGGAAAGTGTTTGGTCGGTTCTTGGATTTCAGTGATGAAACCCATCAACTCCTAAATACAGCTATGTTTAGCCTGATTGGAGTGTCCTATTTGACTTTTGCTTGGGCTTATGAAAAGCCCCTATTAAAGGCCATTTTCTTGATTTGTGGGATTTATGTGATTCTGATGAATTTTATCCCTGATTTTGGATGGATGAAAACCATCATCGGCATCGTTTGCATTTTGACTCCTATGATTATTGGTAGGTTTTTCCCGAACGAAGGTCAAGAAGTCACCAATTCATAATCCAACAAAAAAGGAAGGCTCATCACCTTCCTTTTTCATTACCAATCCGCCGGCCTTCTAGCTTGATAATCGGCCATCTGATCCAGCAGGTCTGAAGGATCATCCGAGATAATCAGCATATCCTCCTGTTCAGGATAAAGAAATCCCTCGCCCATGGCATGATTAAGAAAGTCGATCAGCTTGTCATAGTACCCATTCACATTGTAAAGTGCCAAAGGCTTTTGGATGTAGTGAAGCTGATTGAGGGTCATGATTTCAAAAAGTTCCTCAAGCGTCCCGATCCCTCCCGGCATGGCGATAAATCCATCTCCCCGCTCAGCCATCAGCCACTTGCGGTCACGCATGGTCTCCACGATGATCAACTCGGTGCATCCTTGGTGTGCCACCTCCCGATCCACCAATTTTTGCGGGATGATTCCCAATACTTCTTTGCCACCTGAGAGCATTTCATCTGCAATCACCCCCATAAGCCCTACTCTTCCTGCCCCATAGACTAAGGAAAGGTCGCGCTTGATCATCTCTTGAGCCAAAGCCCGAGATGCAGCTTCATAAACCGATGAGTTTCCTTTTTTGGAACCGCAATAGACTGTGATCTTTTTCATGTAGGAAATTTAGGGGGAAAAATCACAGCCAGTTACTGGTCCTTTCAAAAAGGTTTGGAAAGCGCCGATTCCCTAGTCATTTTTGCCCAAACTGAATTTCCATGAAAATCTGCTTCGCCACCAACAACAAGAAAAAAATCGAAGAAGTGAAAGCTGCCCTTGGGCCCGAGTTTGAACTCTTATCACTTGAAGAAATTGGTTGCTTCGAAGAATTACCAGAAACGGGCGACACGCTCGATCATAATGCCTTTCAAAAAGCCCGCTATGTGAAAGCGCATTTTGGAGTGGATTGCTTTGCGGATGATACGGGACTCGAGGTGGAAGCATTGAACGGAGCACCAGGTGTGTATTCCGGGAGATTTGCCGGGGAGCCAAGGAGTGATGAACGGAATATCGACTTGCTTTTGGAGAAAATGGCAGGCAAAACCAATCGAAAAGCCAGATTTAGAACCGTGATCGCCTTGATTTTACAAGGAAAAGAATACCAGTTTGAAGGAGTAGCTGAAGGTGAAATTCTACTGGAGAGAGTGGGAGAAAAAGGATTTGGCTATGATCCTGTGTTCAAGCCGACTGGTTTTGAAAGAACCTTTGCGGAGCTTTCTCTGGAAGAGAAAAATGAAGTTTCTCACCGTGGGAAAGCAGTCAAAACCCTGATCGAATTTCTCAACCATAGAAAATTCTGAGATCAAGCTAAAAATAAGTTAACTTTGACGCCCATGAAGAAGCCTTTCATCGTCGGGATCACAGGAGGTTCGGCCTCCGGAAAAACATTGTTTTTAGAGCGTTTGCTCAGCACTTTTGATCCCGGGGAGGTTTGCCTGATCTCTCAGGATAATTATTACAAGCCAAGGCATCAGCAACCCGTAGATTCCCAAGGTATTCACAACTTTGATACGCCGTTTAGTATCGATTTTGAGCAATACGCCACGGACATCCGCAAAATTCAAGAGGGTGAGACAGTCTATCGGGAGGAGTACACCTTTAATAATGCGGCTAAAAAACCCAAAATGCTCACCTTTGCTCCAGCCCATGTGGTGGTGGTAGAAGGTATTTTTGTGTTGTATTACCCGGAATTGGCTGATCTGTTGGATTTGAAAATTTTCATTGACGCCAAAGATCACATCAAACTGAAGCGGCGAATCATCCGGGATAAAGTGGAAAGAGGCTATGATTTGGACGATGTACTCTACCGTTACGAGATGCACGTGATGCCTACTTACGAAAAGTACATCGAGCCGTTCAAAAGTGAATCCGATCTCATCGTTACCAACAATCAGAGCTTTGACCGTGCATTGGACGTGATCCGCACGTACCTGAGAGCCAAGTCAGGTCGATAGCAAAAAATCAGGAGCGAAAGGCTTGAATTTCAAATATTGTCTATATTTGCCGCTCATGAAAAACAGGACAATTTATAGCAACACGTTCAGACAGCGCTTTTCCGTGCTGATGGCATTGTTGTTTTGTCTGTTTGTATCCAGTATTGAATACATCCCTCAGCATGAGGAGATCGCTAAGACGGAGCAATCTTCAGGAAATCCAGATCAGACTTTTTTAAATGTTGCCGTGGACGCAGTGGTACCTTTTGTACTCAATGTGGCCGACACGGTGTTTTACCTGATTTATCAAATTTTCAGTTTCGAGTTCAAAATCCCTACCCATCAGGCGGTATCTGCTTTTATCTCCAATCAGTTGATTGAGATTCTTTTTGAGCGGATCATATCCACCAAGGGGCCCTGATCCTTTCTCCTTCCTGCATTAATTTCTCTGTTTGGTTCTTTCCTGAGCCAACCATTCTCTTGTATTTATCAATCAATTAACTAGTTATCCTTATGCAAAACAAAGGTGTCATTGTGTTTTTGACGGTGATTATTACGGCACTTTGCCTGTATTACCTGTCATTCACACTCGTATCCAATGGCGTTCAGCAAAAAGCAACTGAATATGCAACTGACGCTTCCGGCAATGTAGACTTTGCCAAAAGAAGAGCTTATCTGGACTCAGTCTGGAGACAGCCTGTGTACAATTTCCTAGGTGCAGATTTTACCTATCAGGAAGTAAAAGAAACCGAACTTGGTCTTGGACTCGACCTTCAGGGTGGTATGCACGTGACTCTTGAGGTTTCTCCAGTAGAAATCGTAAAGGGAATCGCAGGCAATCCTAAAGATGAAGCTTTCAACAAATCTGTGGATGAAGCGAGAGAGGAAGCCAAAACCTCCAATGCTAAATTCGTTGACTTGTTCTATGCTTCTTGGCAGCGAAATAATCCAGGCAAGAACCTGAGCAGCATCTTCGCAACAGCAGCCAACAGAGGAAGAATCTCTCTCGAATCTTCTGATTCAGATATCTTGGCCATCATCGATACCGAGGTTGAAAACGCGATCGAACGTTCGTTTAATATCCTTAGAACTCGTATCGACCGTTTTGGTACTTCACAGCCAAACATTCAGCGAATTGCCGGTTCTGGTAGAATCCAGATCGAACTTCCAGGTGCTGACAATCAAGAGCGAGTTCGTAACCTCTTGCAAGGCGTGGCAAAGCTTCAGTTTTGGGAAGTTCTTGAGCTAAATGAGTACGGAGGCGCAATCGAAACCATCAATACTACTTGGGTTGCTGATCAAAAAGCATCTAAATCTGCTACAACTGTAGCTTCTGATAGCACCGCGACTGACAGCACGGCAAGTGATTCTACAGCAGTGGTTTCTCCTGAAGATTCTCTAAGAAATGCCCTTGAAAAACAACTGGAGCAAATCGATCCAGCCAATCCAACTGGTACTGTTTCTCCATTGATCACTTTGATGAAGGCCAATTATGGCTTGGTATACGATGTGAGAGATACCGTCATCATCAACAGAATCCTGAAAAATGAGCGTTATAAGTCTTTCCTTCCACGTGATCTAAAACTCCTTTGGGGAGTAAAGCCTACTACGGCTGAGGATGGAACTGAAGTATTGGAACTGTATGCCATCAAACTTAATAAAGGTTCTGAGCAGGCACCTTTAGAAGGTGATGTAGTTACAGATGCTCGTCAGACACTTGATCAGACTTCCCGCCCTGCTGTGTCTATGCAGATGAATGCAGAAGGTGCTAGAAAATGGAGAAAACTGACCTCTGAAAATGTTGGCAGAAGAATCGCCGTAGTTCTTGACGACTATGTGTACACTGCACCGATGGTAAATGGTGAAATCCCTAACGGACAGTCTGAAATTTCAGGAAACTTCACCCTTTTGGAAGCACAAGACTTGGCAAACATCCTAAAGTCAGGTTCTCTTCCTGCTCCTACTCAGATTGTAGAGGAAAGCATCATTGGTCCTACTTTGGGTAAAGAAGCACAAAGCCAAGGTATCATCTCGATGATTGCCGGTTTGGTATTGGTGGTATTGTTTATGGCCGCTTACTACAGCAAAGGCGGTTTGGTAGCTATTGCCGCCTTGGTATTTAACATTTTCTTTATTCTTGGTATCCTAGCTCAGCTTGGTACAGCCTTGACTTTGCCTGGTATCGCGGGTATCGTATTGACGATTGGTATGTCCATTGACGCCAACGTATTGATCTTTGAGCGTATCAAGGAAGAACTTCGAAATGGCGTAGGCTTGATGGCTTCTATTGAGGCAGGTTACAGCAAAGCTTTCTCAGCGATTTTGGATGGTAACGTGACCACCTTCTTGACAGGTGCAATCCTTTATGCCTTGGGTCAGGGTCCTGTAAAAGGTTTTGCGATCGTATTGATGATCGGTATTGCTTGTTCGTTCTTCTCTTCTGTATTCATCACCCGAGTGATTGTGTCTTGGATGACCAAAAAAGGAGATAAGAGTACCATCAATTTCTCTGCACCATTTGCAAAAAATGCACTTACCAGCTTGAACATCGACTTCTTGAGCAAGAGAAAGTTGGCTTACACCATATCCTCATCCATCATCGTGATTGGTTTGGCGATTGCAGTGATCAATGGATTGAAGTTTGGCGTAGACTTTACAGGAGGTCGCTCCTATGTAGTAGCTTTCAACGAACCAGTGGTACCATCAGACTTAAAAGTAGGTTTGGATGGAGAATTTGACGGATCTGTAGAAGTAAAAACCTACGGTGCTAACAATATCCTGAAAGTGACTACATCTTACCTCATCAATGAAGATGACGACGCTTCCAATAAAGAAGTAGAAAGCAAGGTAAAAGAAGGAATTGCCAATGTAACTGGGTTTACCTACGTGGAAAATGCTGAGCAAATCGGCGACAAGCAATTCTCAATTACAGGTTCATCTAAAGTGGGAGCCACAGTAGCAGATGACATCAAAGCTTCTTCAGCTGAGGCGATGATTGCTGCATTGATTGCGATCTTCCTTTACATCCTGTTGAGATTCCGTAAGTGGCAGTTCTCTTTAGGTTCTATCATTGCCTTGGTTCACGATGCTTTGTTTGTAGTTGCAGCATTCGCCATTGCAAGTGCCTTTGGAGCTACATTTGAGATCGATCAGGTATTTGTGGCAGCGATCCTGACTGTAATCGGTTATTCGATCAACGATACCGTAATCATTTTTGACCGGATCCGTGAAAACATTGAAAATCGAGGCAGCCACAAATTGGTCAAAGTATTCAATGATTCGATCAACCAAACTTTGGGACGTACCTTGATCACTTCATTTACTACCTTGATTGTGGTGATTGTACTTCTCTTCTTCGGTGGTGAAGTACTAAGAGGATTCTCTTTTGCCTTGTTTGTAGGTATTACCGTGGGTACCTTCTCCTCTATTTACATCGCTACGCCTGTGGTAGTAGACTTGATGAAGAAAGAGTTGGAAAATGAACCTGCTCAAAAAGAAGTCAAAAAAGGAGCTTAATTTCTAAAATCAATCAGTTTATAGGAGTGGGAGAAATCTCACTCCTTTTTTTGTCCTGTTTTGTATAAATCCAGTATCTTTTGGTCATCAAACAAACAAACTTTTATCAACAACCTATGAAAATCAGTAAAGCAGACTTCGACCAAATGAAAGTGAAGTATGATCAGGAAGTAAAAAAGGGGAAACCTGCAAAAGACAAGAAAGGTGATGTAACTAATCAAACAGATTGGATTTTTTTTGATAGAGCGACCTTGGAAGAAATCCTAGCTAATCCAAATGCAAAGGGAATCAAGTTTTATTTCACAGAATATTCTGAAGAAGTAGCCAAGAAACTTCATCCATCTAATCCTGATGAATATGTGGGCAGAATAAACCTAGTCATGACTGCCTCAGGCGATGGACAAAGTGATATCTTAGATGCAAGCGGTGATTCCAGCTATTTCAACAAGGGTCAAATGTGTCCACCGCATTGCCAATAATTAGTTGAATTACTGTGCTTAGCGACTTGAAGAACATCATTTTTGGAGGTCCCTATTTTCTTTCAATTAACACGATTGGAGTTTTAGGGATCTTTTTTTTTCTGATTTTACCCTTTTCGAAAAAAATAAAGACAGAAAACTATCTGCCTTTCTTACTACTGATTTTAGTAATCTCATACGAGGATTTTGCCCGTTATTTAACAGTCGATAAGGCCCTAAATCAAAAAATTCACGAATGGCTGTTCGATGTTCCTTTTCAGGGATGGAATGTTTGGGCTTACAATCTGTTTTATGGACAGATTTCTAAATTTCTCTTTCTATTTATCATTTTAAATCAAGTCCAAAATCAACGACTTCGTAACGCTATCCATGGAATCTGGAGCTTCTTTTTGCTATTCTGTATCCTACTCCAATTACTTAAATTGGAACCACTTTATGGGCTCCAACCGATAATTGGAGGTACTGGAAATGGTTGTATCATCATCGCCTGTTGCCTTTTTTTCATAGATCTGATCACCTCAGATTTTTACTTGGAAAAGGACCCACTGGTACTTTGGCAGTTTTGGTTTGCCACCTTGACCCTTTTTCAGACCAGTCTTGTATTTCTTTCAGAAGTGTCATACGAATACCTAATATTTAGTAATACCTCCTTGTATAATTCATTGGTATATATTTCTCAGTTTTTGTACACCTCCACCATGGGTTTAATTGTCGCTAAATTCATCTCTGAATTGATGCTTAAATCAGCTAAAAAAATCAGACAAAATGCTTGAACAAGGAGATCAAATTGGCTTTTTGATCGTATCAGGCACATTTTTGACGGCAATGATGGGGACGTTCATCGTAGCCATGGTCGTGCTCCACCGTCAGCGACAAGTCCAGAACCGTCAGAAAATCGACAATTTAAAATCGGAGTACGAAAAGACTCTTCTCAACATCGAAAATGAAATTCAGCATGAAACCCTTGCGCATGTAGGGAGGGAATTGCACGATAACATCGGGCAACTTCTTTCATTAGCCAAACTCAACCTCAATTCGCCCAAGCCTGAAAAACAGGCCGAAGGAAAAGAATTCATTACCCAAATCATCAAGGAAGTTCGCGCCCTTTCGAAAACCTTAAACTTGGATTGGGTGGAAGAAATGACCATGGATGATTTTATCCGACAGCAGTTACAGCGAATCGAATCCACCGGATATTGCCAAACGATCTTTGATACCGATCACTCCTTCAATGAGCTTCCTAAAGAAAGTAAGCTCGTCATGATCCGTGTCATTCAGGAATGTCTAAACAATGCGATCAAGCATGCCTCCCCAGATCAGATCCATATCAAAATTTATAAAGAAGGTTCTGTCAGAAAAATTGAAATAATTGACGATGGACGCGGCTTTGACACTTCTGTACAATCAAAAGGAAGTGGCATGACCAATCTAAAAAAACGCATGGAAACGATTGGCGGCACCATTATTTTGTCATCTGTACTTGGAAAAGGGACACACATCACATTGAGTTTGTCTTTTTAGTTTCGGTTCCCTACTTTCATCATAATTCTCATTCCCAATAAATCACCAATACCCTTCCAAAATGATCCGAGTAGCGCTGGCCGACGACCACAAGCTTTTTGTTAAAGGATTGGAAGGACTCATTGAGGAGCATACTGGATTTCAGGTTCAGGGAGTTTTTTCCAATGGAAAAGAGCTGTTAGAGGGTTTGGATACAGTGGAAGTGGATGTCGTCCTAACTGACCTCAACATGCCAATTATTGATGGATTTGGGGTCCTAAAGCACATAAAAAAGCATCGTCCAGACATCAAAGTAATCGTGCTTTCGATGTATGATGACGAAAAGATTTTTAAGGAGACTATGAAGCTTGGGGCAGATGCCTTTTTACTCAAGGATGCAGATCCCGACGAATTGATTTTTACCATTAATGAAGTTTTTGAAGGCCGATATGTGAAGAATTTTGATCGAGTCATTCAGCAATCGAATCAGGCTCCCTTCTTTGATGCTTTTAGAGAAAAATACCGACTTTCCAGAAGGGAAGCTCAAATTCTCAAAATGATCAGCGAAGGTATGCCCAACAAGGATATTGCTGACACGCTTTCCTTGAGTGTGCAGACGATCGAAACTCACCGAAAAAACATTAATCAAAAACTCCAGGTCAGTTCGTTGATGGACCTTATCAATAAGGTTCACGAAATGAATCTGTAAATTCATCCCCATGAAGAAACCTATCAAAACCGCCCTGGTCGGATATGGATCTGTGGCTGAAAAAATGCATGCCCCATTGATTGAGGTTTGTCCTGATTTGGATTTTGTCGCTGTGGTAGAACGAAACGGCAACAGATGTGAAGAAAAATACCCTCATGTAACCACCTTCAAGAGCCTCGAAGAGCTCCTCCAAGCTGATGCTGCTGATCTTATTTGCATCAC